>JAEEGL012735039.1_pt1 | contig 12816 bp, 9 predicted proteins | sample 9134231 | NCBI WGS metagenome assembly JAEEGL01 (sample SAMN16246548, study PRJNA631951) | gut metagenome | biome: gut microbiome; feature: rumen; material: fiber-attached | host: Bos | place: Iran: Karaj | collected 2018-10
GAAGAAGATGAAAAAGAAGTAGATAAAGAAAAAGAAGAATTAAATATTGATACAAAAACAACTTTATCTCATATTCAAGAATTAGAAAAAAAAACAAATGAATTTTTCAAAAATTCACTTTTAAAATTAGTTGAAACAAATGATGTTTATGCAAAAAGAAATAAAGAAAATAAAAAAAAATTTACTGAAAGTGATTCAGTTAAAGAATTAAAAAAGCAAATAAATATATTAAATGAAAAATTTAAACAAAAAACTTTTTTAGATCCTAAAATTAAAGAAGCTTTCCAAAAAAAGATTAATGATGCTATTAATTTTCAACAAAAAATTACTAATGCTGAAAATTTAGCTAAAGATGTTATTGAAAGATTAACTGATACTTCAAAATCAAAAGCTCTTTCTAAAAAATTAGATGTTATTCAAGAAGACAAAAATGAATTGAAAGAAACTTTAAAAAAAGAAATTGAAAAGCCAATTGAAAAAAAAATAGAAAAAAAAGAAGATAAATTTGTTGAAAAAAAATTAGATAAAGAAGAAAATGAAAAAGTTTCTTTAGATGATAAAACAAAGAATCCAAAAGTAAAAACAGAAAAATTAAATAATAATCCATTATTATCAGATTCTGATTTAGAAGACGAAGATTAAAAAATAAATTTAAAAAATAATATAATTAAAAAATAAATAAATAAATAAAATAAATTAAATTTAAAAAAAAATGGAAATGGAATCTTATAAAGATTCAGAATCTAATAATAAAATATTATATATTGGTTTTAACCAAGATGATTCAGCTTTTTCAATAGGAACAGAATATGGTTTTCAAATATATAATTCATGTCCATTTAAATTAATAATACAAAGGAGTAGAACAATAAAAATATTTAAAAATTATAGATTTAAATGGAGGAATAGGATTAATTGAAATGTTATATAAAACAAATATTTTAGCTTTAGTAGGTGGAGGAAAAAATCCAAAATTTCCTTTAAATAAAGTAATTATATGGGATGATCAACAAGGAAAACAAATATGTGAATTAAGATTTAAAACATTAATAAAAAATGTAAAATTAAAAAAAGATATTATTATAGTAATATGTCAAAATAAAATTTATGCATATAAATTAAATTCATTAGAATTATTAACAGAACCTTTAGAAACATATGATAATCCAAAAGGAATAATTGCTTTATCAACAATAGAAAATAAAACTATTATTGCATATCCTTTTTATAGAACTCAAGGTTATATTCAAATCAAATCTTTTGAAGAAAAATTTAATTATTTAATTATTAATGCTCATGATTCAAAAATATCTTTTTTGGCTATGAATAAAATAGGAACTTTATTAGCAAGTTGTTCTGAAAAAGGAACTTTAATAAGAATATTTAAAATAGATAATGGTGAATTTATTCAAGAATTAAGAAGAGGAAGTGATCATGCAATAATTAATTCTCTTTCTTTTGATCCTCAAAGTAATTTTATTGTTTGTAATAGTAATAAAAAAACTATTCATATTTTTTCTTTAAGAACTTCAAATAAATATTTTAAAGACAATAAAAAAGAAAATGAAAAAGAAAAAGATGAATTTTATAAGAAAAAATGTAATGATGAAGAACCTAAAAATCCTAAAAGTATTTTAGGTACACTAGGAAAATTATTTAAATTTAAAGATTGGTATTTTAATTCAGAATGGTCTTTTGCTCAATATAGAATTAATGATATTAATAGTATTTGTCATTTTGGAACTAATAAAACTATTATTGTTGTCACTAATAATGGGAAATATTATCAAGCTATGTTTGATCCTAGTTTAGGAGGTGAATGTATTCCTATTAAAAATATTACTTTAAATATATAATAATATGTATAATAATTTAAATTTAAAAATTTTACCTCTCGTTTTAATTTTTATCTGAAAAAAATTAAATGAATGAAAAAATGGATGAAGGCATAGAATTATCTTCAAAAATATCAAATGAAAGAAGTGAAAGATTATTAAATAAAAATAATTCAAATGGAGATGAGAAAAAAAAAATAATAGAAAATATATTAAGTCAAGATTCAAAAATAAAAAGACTAACAGGTAAAAATACATATTTTGATCTATCAAATATAAATGCATCAACAGAGCAAAAAACATATGCAGTAAATATAAATAAAAGAGATTATGATAATAATTTTTATATTAATAATATTGATCAATCAATTGCTTATGTTATTCCTTATAAAAAAAAATGTCCTTTAATAATTTTTATTTTTTTAGGAATTCCTTATTTAATTACTTTATTTTCTAATAAAAAATATGTAGAATATAGAGGAATACCTTGTCATTTTGATGAGGCTGAATTTTATTTAATTATTGATGGTTATGGAAATTATCATATTTGTCATTTTACTAAAAAATATTTTGATATTCATTTTTCTAATGATAATTTTTTTAATAAATTTAAAAAAAATATTCCTACTTTATTTTCTAATATTGAATTTAGTGAAAAAAGAGTTCAATATCATGAAATAAATTATGAGTATAATACATATTTTTGTTATTTCAAAAAAACAAATGAATTAAATAATAATAAAGATAATGATTTAATAAGAAACAATATAAAATATTTTCCTAATAAAAATCATTGTTTCGAATCTCCAGTATTTTTTTTAGGAAATGTAGAAAACAAAGAAATATATAATATTTTTATGAATAATTTTTTAACACAAGAAGAAATAAATTTCCAAAGAGCAATATATAAAGAAAATAAATTATCATTAAAAGTGTTAAATTACATTTCAATTTTATTAAGTAACTTATGTCAATTTTTTTCAATATATCCAATATTAGGAATGATATTTTGGTTTTACCAAGGATATTATTTTGTTTATGTAGTATTAATATCATTTATAACGATAATATTAATAACTTCATATCAAAAATATATAAACAAAAAAAGTATAGTAGATTTATCATTAAAAAAAAAAGAATTAATATCAATAATTAAAGGAAAAAATATAGAAACAAAAATAAATTATGAAGATATAGTTCCAGGCCAAATAATAAAATTAAAAGAAGGAGATATTTTACCTTGTGATTGCTTATTATTAGAAGGTTTTTGTTCTGTTGTTGAAGCAAGTTTAACTGGTGAAAGTTCTTCAGTTATGAAATACAGATTATCTAATAATCATAAGATATTTAAATATAATGAGAATCAAAAATCTTTTTTATTTTGTGGTACTAAAATTGAAAAAGCTTTTCCTGAAGAATTAATTGCTTTAGTTGTTGGAATTGGATTTAATACTCAAAGAGGTAATTTAATTCAAAGTGTTTTATTTCCTAAAAAATCTAATTTTAATTTTTATAGAGAAAATATCAATTTTTTTATAATTTCTTTTTTTTGGCTTTTAATATCTTTAGGAATTATAATTTACTATTATAAAACAAATGGAAATTTTTATAAATATTCAAAAATGTTTATAGATACTGTTTTTATTTTATTTCCTCCTACATTACCTATATCTTTAACAGTCGGAACTTTTTATTATCAATATAATTTAAAGAAAAAAAAAATTTCTTGTTCTGATGAATATAAATTAATTGCAGCTGGAAGAGTAAATAAAATTATAATGGATAAAACAGGAACTTTAACAAAAGAAGATTTAGAATTATATGGTTATATAGCTACAATAAGGAAAAATAAAAAAGAAATATATTTTGATTCTCTTGAAAAAAATACTAAATTATATTTATCTTTCCTTTGTGATTATTATAAAAATGAATTTCATAAAAGAACTGAATTTTCAAATTATGAAAAGTCAAATGATGATGAAGATAATTCAATGACTTATTTTTTAGAATGTTTATCAACATGTCATTCAATAACAAAAATAAATAATGAGCCAAAAGGAAATTCAATAGATATGAAAATATTTGAAAATTTAAAATGGAATTATGAACCAATAGATAAAAATCATTTATTTTCTGATAATGATCAATTTGAAATGAGACCAAAAAAATATTTTCAAATAACAGAAGAACAATTTTTTACTCATACTAAAAATGTAGATTATAGTAAATTTAATGAAGAATTAAATTCATATAAATTAATAGTAATATTAAGATGTCCTTTTGATAGTAGACATCAATCAATGAGTGTTATAGTTAAAAATAATTTTGATAATACTATTAGATTATATATGAAAGGTGCTCCTGAAAAAATAGCAAATTTATGTAAAGATGAAACTAAACCTGATAATTTTAATTATATTCATAAATTATATACTTTACAAGGTTTTAGAGTTTTAGCTTGTGCTACTAAATTAATTTCTAAAAGTTCTGAAAATGAAGATCAAATATTACTTGATGAGAAATATAAATATTATAATGCTAAAGATATGACTTTTTTAGGTTTTATTATTTTTCAAAATAGATTAAAAAAAAATACTAAGAATGTTTTAAGAAATTTAGCTAAATTAGGTTTGTTTCCTATAATTTCAACAGGAGATAATGCATTTACATCAATAAGTGTTGTTAAAGAATGTAATGTAATAGAACCGAATTCAAAATTTTGTATAATGGATATTAATAATGAAAAAGAAGATAAAAAACATAAAAGAATGTTTTTTAAAAAAAAACCATCTTTAAATCAAAATATTCAAATATTAAAATGTTCTATTGAAGATATAAGTGCAAAAAAATTAAAAAATAAAGAAATAAAAGATTTTGATGTTATATTAAATACTTCAAAGGATAATTTAAATTTAGAAAAGAAAACTTTAGAAAAATCGAACTCTAAATTAATATCAATAACTGAATTAAATAACATAATAAGTAAATCAAAGATGAAATTATGTATTCATAGTAGAGTATTTGACTTAATATTTTTTAGAGCAGGAAAAATAGAGAAAAATGAAAAGAAAGAAAATGAGGATTTAACAACATTACGTGATTTAATAGTTAAAAATGCAATATTATTTTTTAGAATGTCTCCAAGTGATAAATCTAAATTAATTCAATTATATAAAAAGCAGAATAAAAATAATATAGTAGCAATGTGTGGTGATGGAGCAAATGATTGTTCTGCTTTAATTTCAGCTGATGTTGGAATTTCATTAAAAACAGGAGAAAATATGGTAATGACTTCTCATTTAATGGCAAAAACTAAATCTATTACTGTTGTTAATGATATTATTAAAATTGGAAGAACTTCCTTTGAAAATTCTACTATTTTATTAAAAATTATATTATTATATTCTGAAGTTATGACTACTTATAAATTATTACTTTCTTATAATAAAGATGATATGACTGATAATCAATATTTTTTTATTGATTGTCTTATTATTTTCTTTGGTTGTTGTTTAATTAGTGTTAGTTTACCTAATTTTAAAGTGGATGGAAAAGATTATTCTAATGTTACTAATAATAATAAATTCTTGTTTTCTGTCTTAGGACATTCTATTTTTCAAATTTCTTTAATTTTTATTTATTTTTATTTTATTTTAGATAATCATTTTTATGAATATTATGAAAATTTACCGAATTTTGATGTTAAAGATAATAATATTTCTTTTAAAAATTCTTATTGCTTTATTCTTGCTTGTTTTCAAAATTTTTCTTTTGTTTTTGTTTTTAATTATTTTTCTGTACAAAAAGAAAAAATTTATAAAAACAGAATTTTAACTCTTTATCTAATTATTGTTCTTTTAATAATAACACAAATAATTTCAATAGATATATTTAAAGTTTCGAAATTTGATTTAGGAAAACATTTAGTTCGCTTTATTCCTTTAGGTTATATAAATAATTCTTCTGAAAAAAGTAGAATAATTGTTTTTATTTTTGGTTGTTTATCTTTTATTTATACTATGATTTGGGAATCGATTTCTTTTTATTGTTTTAATGATAAATATAGTATTTGTTCAAATATTTATAAAGAATATAATAATGAACCTGATAATAATAATAATGATGATGAAAATAACACCAATGATATTAATATTAATAAAAATAATAATGAAGATGAAGATAATTTTTTTAGCTCTGATACTGAAACTTAAATATATTATATTTTATTTATTTTTGTATTTTTTTTAATTTAATTTTATTTTTATACAAAAAAAAAAATAATAAACTAAAATTTTAATGTTAGAAATTCAAGAAAAAGATTTAGAATACCCAAAGTTAAAATCAGTTAAAAAACAAATAGTAGGGAATTACCGTATAGAAAAAACAATAGGAGAAGGAACATTTGGTAAAGTAAAATTAGGAATTCATATTCCAACAGAAGAACAAGTTGCTATTAAAATATTAGAAAAAGACAAAATACAAGACAGAGAAGATTTAGAGAGAATATCTCGAGAAATAAATTTTTTAAAAAGATTAAATCATCCAAACATAATAAAAATATATGACATAATAGAAAATTCTAGAAATTTTTATATAATAATGGAATTAGCAAGCAATGGAGAATTATTTAAATATATAGTAAAAAAGAAAAAATTAGAAGAAACAGAAGCATCATATTTTTATTATCAATTAATATTAGGTTTAGAAGCAATACATAAAAAGAAAATAGTTCACAGAGATATTAAACCAGAAAATTTATTATTAAAAGATAATAATATATTAACAATAATTGATTTTGGATTAAGTAATAAATATAAAAAAAATCAATTATTAAAAACTTCATGTGGAAGTCCTTGTTATGCAGCTCCAGAAATGATTTTAGGAAGAAAATATCATGGATTATTAGTTGATATTTGGTCAAGTGGAATTGTTTTATATGCTATGGTCTGTGGTTATTTACCTTTTGAAGATAAAAATAATGATAAATTATATAAAAAAATTTTAAATGGAAAATTTGAATTACCTTCTAGATTAAGTAATGATTGTAAAGATTTAATTAAAAAAATTCTTACTGTTAATCCTAAAAAAAGAATTGGAATTGATGGAATAAAAAAACATCCTTTTTTAAATAAAGCTGTTTGTTGTTATCATATAGATGATATTTTAAATAGAATTGAAAAAGGAAAATATTGTGAAGTTGTGATTGAAAGAATGTTAAATATGACTGAATTTAATTTTACTAGAGAAAATATTATTTATAATTTAGATAATAATAAACATAATAATATTACTACTACTTATGAATTATTATTAAAAAGATATAAAATGGAAATTACTTCTGCAAGAAGTGGATTAAATAGTATTACTTCTGCAAGTTCTATTGGAAATAATTCTATTTTGAAAAATAATTCAAATGGAATTAAAATTAATTTAAAGAAAGAAGAAATTAATATTATTATTTATAAAAATTCAAATGAATCTAATTCTAATAATAAATTATCTAAAAGTTATAGAGGAAAAAATTCTTCTTTGAATAATAAAAAAAGATATAGAAATACTTTTAATGGAAATTCAATTAATAAAACTATTGATTCTAATAATTCTAATTTAAGTAATAAAAATGGTTTTGGGAGTTCTTTAGATATTAAAAAAGTAATTAAAAAAAATAAAATTGACTCTAATATTATTATTGGAATTCCTAAATTAGTTCCAATAAATAAGCAAATATTTAATATGAAAAATAAATTTAGTAAAAAAAAATTAAAATCAAATCTCCCTTTGAATGAATATTATGATAAATTTAAAAGTAAAAAAGGAAATTATTCAAGAAGTAAAAGTAAAAATAGTGAGATTAATACTTCAGTTTCTTTTGAAAAATCTAAAAATGGAAAATTAAATAATAAAAATAAAAGTAAAAGTAAAGATATTATGTATATTTCTTCAAATACAATAAATTTAATGGATTTAATGAATATTGATTTAAATAAAGATAGTAATTCATGTAGTCAAAATTCATTTTTTAGTAATGATAAAACTGTAAATCATTCTTCTAGTGTTAATAATACTTTTTTAGAAAATAAAAGTGATTCAATTGAATTTTATCATCGTTCTCATTCAAATTATATAAAATTAAATAAAAAAAATAAAAAATTTTTAATTAAAAATACGAGTTTCAATCCTAATTATGATAGCAATTATTTATTAACATTTAATGAAGATTCTTATTTATATTTAAATAAAACTGTTAGTAATAGAAGTAAAATATCTAATTGTTCTTTATCATCTACAAATTCTAAAATAAGTTATAATAATCTACAAAATAAAGAAAAAAATAGTAGATCAATTAAAGTTGAAAATTCTTTTCCAAAAACTCAAATTCATCAAAAGAAAAGTAATCAAATATATTTCCATAAAAAAAATTGTAAGTCAAATATTTATTCAAATTTAAATAATTATAATTCAAATAATTTAAGTAAAAAAATCCAATCTCCAAATCATAAAAATAATTCGAATTATTATTGTCCCTCTTTTACAGAAACAAATTCAATTTCTAATATTTCAACAAGTAAAAAAAAGAATCAAATAAATATTTCAAATACAAAGACATTATCAAATGAAATAATTATAACAATTAAAAAAGATAATTCAATGATAGAACATAATAATATAAAAGAAAAAAATTTAAAAAATAAAACTGTAAAAGGTAAAAAAAATATAAATAGTATAAGACCAGTTTCACCTGTAAATTTAATTACTCAATTCAATGAATTAAATCATAAAAATAAAAAAAATGAAAAAGTCAATACTAATAATAAAAAGCCTAATATTATTGATATTGATATAACTATGAACTCAAAAGAAATAAAAGATATTAAAGTAAATAAAAATATTATTAATTTAAATAATAAACAATTTAAAACAAGAAAAAGTAATAATAGTAAAAATAAAAAGCTATTAATTAATTCTCAAAGGAAAAATTCAGTTAAAAATTTAAATAAAAAGCCAAAAACTAAACATGAAGTAAATGTAATAAAATTAGTATCTGATAATTCAAAATCAAACGGAATAAAACAAAAAAAAATAAATAATAATAATAATAATAATAATAATAATAATAAAACAAAGCCTCAGAAAAATAAAAAATCTGAAATTCAATTTGAAATAGAAAATGATATAGAAACTAAAAATAAAATGATATCAAATAAGAGAGATTTTGCTTTATGTACTACAAATTCAAGTTTAGAAGAAATCAATGATAAATTAACTTTATTATGTATTGATAAAGGATTAACTTTAACAAAAATTGATGATTTTAAATATATATGTAAAAAAAATTCTGATAATTCTATTAATATTGAAGTTTCTACTGTTGGAAAAAATAATGTTTTAAAATTATACCATTTAAATGGACAAGAAAGTATTACAAAAGAAATTATCAAAAATATTATTATGACTTTGGCTTTTTAAAATAAATTAAAATTTTGAGTATTATTTGGATTTTATTATAATATTTGTAATTACCAAATGAAGAATAAATATAAATTAGAATAATATATGAATAATTGTTTATTAAATATATATTTACATTATTTATAATTTTAATAATGAATGAAATTAATGGAATTTTGGTTATATTAAGTTATTTGAAAATCATAAATTTAATTTAAATATTTATTTTTTAACTTTGGAATATTCAAAAATTATATAATACATACTTGATTAAAATTTACTTTTTAATGAAATCAAAAAGTATTTTCATCATTTATTTATTTAATATAATAATTAAAGATATTAATTTTATAATATTTAGTTTTAATAAAATACTTATATGTAAAAATTTTTTAATTTTGTCATTAATTAAATCTCTCTTTATTTATTTTTTAAATATTTATAATTTACTATTTTTTCACCAAAATATTAAGTATTATAATATTTATTTTTTATCATTTAACTTTTATAATAAAAATGAATGTCTTTGGATCTTTATCCATCAATTCAAAAACTGAAAATTGTATTATCAATAAATCAGATTCAAAACATGAAAGTTTCAAGATAAAACTACAAAGTTCTCCAATAAAAAATTCAGGAAATTCTGAATTGAATGAAATAAATAAAAATAATTTAGAAAAATCAAATTTAAAGATAAATTTTGAAATATTAGATAATAAATTAAATAATAATGTGATAAAAAGTCAAAAAAATATTATAAAAATTAAAGAAAAAAATAATATATATTCAAATAATGGTTCTCAATTAAATAATGTAATAGAAAAAAATACAAAAAAAAATCAAGAATCTAATTTAAAAATCAAAATTCCTATTGATGTCCTTGATAATCATCCACTTTTTCTTGTTAAAAGAGTAAATGAAAAAAATAAAAATTGTAAATTAATATTTAATATAATTATATAGTATTAGGAAATAAAAGAAAAAATAAAAAAAATTCAAATGAGAAAAAAGAAAGTGAAAATTTATCAAATGAGAAAACTCAATGTAGTTTTAAACAAAACTTTGATTCAAAAAAAAACAATAATTTATCATTTATAAATAAAGAGGTAAGAATAAAATTATTAATAATTAATGTAGAATTTTAAAATAATTAAAAAATATATTTTAGACTTGAATGGAGGATATAAATGTGAACATAATAAATTAAATAAAATTTACGTTTTTGGATTTAAAGCAATTATTTATTTTATTAAATTAGAAAATAAACAAATTGTATTTTTAAAAAAAATGAATAAATCATCCAATAAAAATATTAATCTTAACAATGAAAAACAAATTTATGAAGAGTTATTATTAATAAAGAAATATTTAGAACAAAAAATAATACAAAAAAAAATTCAAACCTAAATTAGATATAAAAATTTTTAAAATTTAAAATAAATTATAAATAAACATATAATTTAACTAAAGAGTATAATAAGAAGACTTCTTTTTTTTTCAAACATAAAATCAGACCAACACATAAAAATATATTTAAGCAATTATTAAAACAATCCTCAAATCCTAAATCTTCTTTTCACTAATAATTGAGCGAACTACAGCCAAATATAGCAGTCTCAATATCCATAATCTTGACTTTCTTCTTTTATTTTTCTTCTTTTTTTTATTTTTTATATATTTTTTCTTCATGTTTTCCACGTCCAATAGGTATATTTCCTAATTTTTTGATTCCTTCTTTAACGAAATCATCACATTTTTTTCCTTTCATTGTTCAACAATATTTTTTATTTCTTCTTTATTTTATTTATATCCTCCTGTTTGGAGAACTTTTTTTATTTATCTTCTGAAATTTCTTGATTACTTAATCCTCGAAGTAATGTTGCAGTAAATGATTTCATATTTAAATTTTTTATTTACATTAAAATCCCTTTATTTTAGAATTTTATAAAAATAATATCATTTTAATATAAATCATTATTAATTCAATGAAATTCTACTGTATATCATTTATTAAATAAATATTATATAATATTTGTATTTAATAATTATTTAAAAAATAAATATATATTTTTATAATTTTTATTAGTTAATCTTAATAATATGAAGTTATTTTATCAATAATTTTAATAAAATAAAATATAAAAAAGAATAGTAAAATAATATGAAAAAGTTAAATGTAAAAATATATAATAAAATATTTAAAAAATATATAAGATCCCAAATAATAATAGAAAATAAATAAAAAAAAGAATAAACTAAAACTACACTAATACTTAAATTTTCACCCAATCTTTAAGATTTATTATAAGAATAAATGAAAGGTTTCATAGAACAATATTTATAATATAATTGATTCTGAGGAAAAATTTGATTAACATTATAAGACTCATTACCTAAACACACATCCCTATTAATAAAATCATTGAACGATAATTTTGAAAAAACTAAATTACAATAATAATTGCATTGTGATAATTGATTTACTTTTTTATTTGAACTTTTACATATATTACTAATAATTTTGAAACCTTCTGAAAATTTTATATTATCAATTTCATTTTCTTTACTATTTCTTAAAAAAAATTTTTCGACATTTGGCATATTTTCATTATTATTAATAAAAGAAAAATAATCAATTTGATTATCATTAACATTAACAACAGAATTATTTTCTGTAATTTGAGAATTATTTATAGAAGAATCACTATGTTCAATTGTAGTTGATTCTATAGTAATATCTTCTTCTTCTTCGACATATTTGTTTTTTCCAGAATTAATAATTAATTTTTTCCTTTTTAAAATTAAAGGAACTCTATTAGTTAAAACTCTTTGATATTCTCTTAAATTTGAAAATTCTATAAATGCATATCCTTTTGATTTATTTGTTATTGTATCTTTTATTATTGTTACTTTTAAAATTGAAAAATATCTTTCTTGGAAAAATTGTTTTAATTCCTCATTTGTAATTGATTTATCTAAATTTCCAATAAATAACTATTTCAAAATAAAAATTTTAAATAACTTACTGTATATTTATTTGAAATCGGAATTTTATTTTTATCTGGATTTCTTATCCAACTTAATTTAATGAAAATGTTTCTGTGTTTATATCCATTGAAATTTCTCAAAATATAATTCGCAGTTTTATAAGAATCAAATTCTAACAATGCACTTCTTTTTTTATTTGTTTTTGGTTTAAGAACTATATTAACAGGATAAATATTTAATTCTTTTAAAAAATTTAGAAGATGTTTATATTCCATCCAAGGTTCTAAATTTCCAATCCATAAAGTCCTATTTTGTGAATTCATTTAATTATTATTATTCTTTATATTATATATATTATATCGATAATATAATAAAATCAATAATAAAAATTTAATATATTATATCTATTTATTTCATATTTTATTATATTATTTATTTTTCTGAAAAATTAAAAATAATATTTCAAAAAAAATAAAAAAAAATATAAAACAATATTTGTCTTTAGGGGATTGGGGATTGGGGATTGGGGATTGGGGATTGGGGA
>JAEEGL015309093.1_pt1 | contig 12816 bp, 11 predicted proteins | sample 9134231 | NCBI WGS metagenome assembly JAEEGL01 (sample SAMN16246548, study PRJNA631951) | gut metagenome | biome: gut microbiome; feature: rumen; material: fiber-attached | host: Bos | place: Iran: Karaj | collected 2018-10
CAAACTCGCGGCAACTGGCAAGTTCAACGCCATTATCGCGCTTGGCGCCGTCATCCGCGGCGCGACGCCGCACGCGGACCTCATCAACAGCCAGGTCTCGAAGTCGCTCGCCCAGGTCGCGATCGCGCGCGGCGTGCCGGTCATCAACGGCGTCATCTGCGCCGACAACATCGAGCAGGCCGTCGAGCGCGCCGGCACGAAGGCCGGCAACAAGGGCTGGGACGGCGCGCAGGCCGCCATGGAGATGGCCTCGCTGTACCGGCAGCTCGTTTAATCGTTCATTCGTTGTTCGTTGCGTCGTTCAACCCTTCAACCCTTTGATGGATACGGAACACATGCAGGGTGGTGAAGTCTGGGAGCCGGGTGCGGCGCCCGCGCCCCGAAAGTCCGCCGCTTCACGGCGAAACGCCATCTGGAACCCGGCCAACCGCCGCAACTCGCGCGAGTGGGCTCTCCAAATGCTCTTCCTCGCCGATTCCAACCCTCCGGCCGACGGCATTGACAAGACGATCGGCGATTTCTGGGAGATGCAGATCGTCGAGGGAAAGCCGCCGGAAAAGAACCTTCGCAACTTCGCCGAAAAGCTCGTCCGGGGCGTCTGGGAGAACCGCGACGTCATCGACGCCCGCATCTCCGGCTACCTGACGAACTGGACGATCGACCGTATCGGCGGCGTCGACCGCAATGTTCTGCGCATGGCGGTCTTCGAGCTCTTCCACTGCGAGGAGACGCCGCCCGTCGTCATCCTCAACGAGGCCGTTGACATCGCGAAATTTTTCAGCACCCGCGATTCGGGAAAGTTCGTGAACGGCGTGCTCGACCGCGCCCTGAAGGATGTCGCCCGTCCACTGCGCGAGGGTCGCAAGCCCATCTGGCTTCAGAAGAAGAAAGCCCGCAACCCGGAAGGAGGCCAGGCCTGATGGCCCGAAATCCTTTCGACGACATATTCTTCATGCGGCAGGCAATCCGCAGCGCGCGCCGCGGCATTGGCTTCACGCGTCCGAACCCACCCGTTGGCGCCGTCGTCGTGGGGGCGGACGGTACGATTCTTGGCTACGGCCACCACAACAAGGCCGGAGGCCCGCACGCCGAGGTCAACGCCGTTGGCGAGTGCGGGGAGGGGGCCGACCTTGCGTCCGCCACGATCTACGTCACCCTCGAACCCTGCTCGACGACGGGACGGACGCCCCCCTGCACCGACCTGCTGGTCGCGAAGAAGTTCCGCCGCGTCGTCGTCGGCTGCACCGATCCGAACCCGAAGCACGCGGGACGCGGCGTCGACATTCTCCGCGCCGCCGGCATCCAGGTGGACGTCGGCGTCTGCGAGGAGGACTGTCGCGAGCTGATCGTCCCCTTCGCGAGCGCGATGATCCGCAAACGCCCGCATGCCACGCTCAAGCTCGCACTAACCCTCGACGGCAGGATTGCCGACCGCACGGGTGCTTCGAAATGGATTTCCGGTGCCGCCGCCCGCAGCCACGTCCAGCGTCTGCGCCGCAATGCCGACGCCATTCTCGTAGGTTCGGGAACGGTCCTCGCTGACGATCCCCGGCTCATCTGCCATGCCAGGGGTGTCGTTCCGAACGCCTGGCGTGTCGTCGTCGACTCACGTGGTCGTCTGCCAGCCTCGGTCTGCATCCTCGCCGATGATTACGCCGGCCAGACCATCGTCGCCACGACATCGGCCGGGGCGGCGAACCTGGCATGTCGACTGCCGTCTGGCATGCGCGCGGAAATCTGGACGATGCCCGTCGGTCCGGATGGCCGCGTCGATCTCCACGTCCTGCTTGAACGCCTGACGGCGGAGCTTGGCGTGATGGAGCTCCTCTGCGAAGGCGGGGGCGAACTGGCCGGCGCCCTGCTCAAGGCGGGGCTCGTTGATCGGCTTGTCCTCTTCTACGCCCCCGTGATCCTTGGCGATGCCGCCGCCCGGCCTGGCTTCGCCGATGTCGGCGCGTTGCTTCCGGATGGCCGGCTTGACATTGCCGCCAGCCGATTCCGATCCTTCGGCGACGACATCGTCGTCCAGTATGATTTGGCGGGGACGGGACGCAGCGTCCCGTCCGCAAAGTCCTGACCGATTTGCCTGTCCTGCTTCCGTCCTGCTTCCATCCTGCTTCGTCCTCGCCGTTCATCGCGGAAAAGTGCGCCCCGCGACTCGTCCCCGCCTGATGAAAGCAGCCCGGCGCAACGCGGTCGGAATTTATCGGACGGGATGCGAGGCCTCGCCGACATCCCTCTTCCCTATTCTCGGGGAAGCATGTGCCGGCCGGGCGATTCCGTTTGTGGAAATTGTCCGGCAACGAGGCGTGCATCGTGCATGCGCCCGCACCGCAAGTCCGACGGGAAGAAAAGGCGGCCTTCTCCGCCATCGCACGATTTTTTGCTATAATGGGAAAGCCCCAACGCGTCAGGGAGTCCCTTCAGAACCGGGAGGGAGAAAGGGAAACCTTACAATACAATGTCAGCCATTCCGACTACAGGCGGCGAACCACAGGCGGTCTTTTCCGAGCAGGGGATTCTGTGCCAGACCCCGATCGCAGGGAGCGAAGAGCTTTTCAGGAAGCTCATCGGCCTCCTTGCCGAGCGCCATTCCGAAATCGATCCGGCCGAAGCCCTGCGCGTAGTCCTGGCCCGCGAGTCGGCCTCGCCCACGTTCATCGCGCCGCGTGTCGCCATGCCTCATGCCCGTCTCCGGAACATCGAGCGGACCTTTGTCGCCGTGGCGACCTCCACGGAAGGCATCCGTTTCCCAGGCTCCGAAACGACCGCACAGCTTGTCATTCTTGTTCTTGCCCCAATCGTCGCCCCCGTCGCCTATCTCCGCGTGGCGTCGGCCGTCGCCCGCCGCCTTCAGGCGCCGTCCTTCCTTGAGCAGATCGTGTCCCGCGAAACGGCTGCCGGGATTCATTCCTTCTTCAATCTCACCGGCCACGACCTTCCGGAATATGTCTGCGCCGAGGACATGATGACGCCTCCGCCCGCCGTTCTGCGCGAGACGAACAGCGTGAAGGACGCAATCGACATCATTGTCCGCACCGGTCTGTCCGAAGTGCCAGTCGTCGACAAGGAGGGCGATCTTGTCGGCGTTGCTTCCGCCCGCGCCATTCTGGGGATATGCCTTCCCGACTATCTCCTCTGGATGGAGGATCTTTCGCGCTTTTCCAACTTCGAGCCCTTCGAGACGCTCCTCCGCAAGGAATCGAGCACTTGGCTCGCGGACATCACGGACGACGAATATGCCAGCGTCGGCGTCGGCAAGCCCGCGATTGCCGTCGCCGAAGCGATGGCGCGCCAGCAGGCCGACGTCTGCTATGTGCTCGACGAAGCCCGCCTTGTCGGCGTCGTGACGCTGCCCCGCTTCCTGCACAATGTCTTCCGTGATTAGTCCGCCATGTTCGCCTCGAATCCCAAACGTACCGTCGTCATTCAGTTTGCCGGCATGTTCCTTGCCGCGCTTTTCACGGGTTGGATCACTGCGCGCCTCGGCGCTCCGGCGGACATCGCCCTCCGGCAGATCGCCGCGGTTTCCGTCTTCACGCTCATCATCTGCGCGACACTGATGTTCGAGGAGCGGCGTCTCGGCATCGCCTTCGTCGGCATATCCGCCCTGCTTGCCCTCGGGGTCATCAGCCTGTCGGACTTCGTCCAGAGCACCGAGCTCCACATCATCCTGCTTCTCGTGGGCATGATGACGCTCGTCGGCGCCTTGAAGGACATGGGCCTCTTCACCTGGATCATCCAGGCGATCATCAACGCGAAGCGGATGACGGGCCTCAAGTTTGTCGCAATCCTGATGCTTCTCTCCGGCGTCATGCCAGGCATCGTCGACGAGGTGACGAGCATCGTCTTCGTCCTCGCCCTCGTCTTCCAGGTATGCGACACGCTCAAGCTCCGGCCGACGCCTTTCGTCCTCATGAGCGTGATGGCGACGAACATCGGCTCGACCGGCACGATGCTCGGAAATCCCGTCGGCATCCTCATAGGCACGAAGGCGACGCCAGTCCCGCTTTCCTTCGGCGACTTCATCGTCCACGCCACGCCAATCATGTTTCTGAGCCTTTTCGCCACCTTCGTGGTTCTGCTCGCCTATTTCCGCAAGGACATCCGCCTGCTCGACGCACGTCTCGCCGAGCGCCGCGCGAGCCGCATCGGTCTCGGACCGATGGTCGCGATTCCCTACCGGAGCGGCCTTGCAATCCTCCTTGGCGCCCTCGTCTTCATCGCCTCGCACCATCCGGTCGAGCATGCGCTCGGACTCGAGCCCAACACAATGCTCGTCGCGGCGCCGCTCACGATCGCGGGCCTCCTGATGGTCTTCCGCAGTCACCGCGCCCGCCACTACGTGGAGCAGTCGGTGGAATGGTGGTCGCTCCTCTTCTTCATGATGCTCTTCGCAGTTTCCGCCTCGCTTGAGGCCTGTGGCGTGACGGACGTCATTGCCGAGCAAATCGTGCCGGACGGCGCCGCTCCAAGCAAGTTCATCCTAACGCCGCTCATCGTGGGGATCACGGCTGTCGGATCGGCCTTCGTCGACAACATCGTCTTCGTCTCGACCTTCATTCCGGTCGTCAAGAAAATCGTGGCCACCGCTCCCGAAATGCAGCCTCTCTGGTGGGCGCTTCTCTTCGGCGCCTGCTTCGGCGGCAACATCACGGCCATCGGGTCGACGGCAAACCTCGTCGCCATCAGCATGCTCGGCAAACGCTACTCGGCAAAGGTCGCCTTCGTTGAGTGGCTCAAGGTCGGCATTCTCGTCGGTCTCGTCTCCTGCGCCGTCGCGACGGGCGTCGTACTGCTCTACTTCAAGGCCCCGTAGGTTTGTTCCGCCTGCGCCGCTGGAGGGCGCCATCGCCAACCCCTCCCTCCCCGGGAGTGCGGCGTCGATTCGTCTTCCGCCGTGCGAACCATTCCGCTTTCCCGGGATCCCGAACAATGGTTCTTGACCACCAAGGAAACGGAACCCTATAATATCAGGAGAAAATGACAATTATACGCGATTCCCATTGCGTTGCCATGCCGGTGCCGATCGCCATCGTGATACCCTCGCTCAATCCCGGCAGCGGGCTGCCGGGATATGTTGCCGCCCTACGGGAAATCACCGATGCGTCAATCGTGCTGGTCGACGACGGCAGCCGCGAATCGGGCCGGGAGATTTTCAAAAAATGCGTGGCCGAGGTCGGTGGCGTCTCACTTCTCACGCACACCGTAAACCAGGGCAAGGGCCGTGCGCTGAAAACGGCTTTCGCACATCTTCTCGACAATTTTCCGGGACTGGCCGGATGCGTGACGTGCGACAGCGACGGACAGCATGCGCCCGGCGATGTCCTGAAATGCCTCGAAGCCATGCAGGCGGAACCGGAAGCCCTCGTCCTTGGCTGCCGGACCTTCAGCCTGGAGCACGTCCCCTGGAAGAGCCGGTTTGGCAACAACGCAATGCGTTTTCTCTTCCGCCTGTCCACCGGACGTGATTTCACCGACACGCAGACGGGTCTCCGCGCCATTCCGGCAGATTTCATGCGCGAGCTGCTTTCATGCCCGGGCGAACGCTTCGAATTCGAGACGCACATGCTGCTGCGGCTAAAAGGCCGGAAAGTCGTGCAGGTGCCCATTGAAACGCTCTATATCGACGGGAACCGGGAAACGCATTTCGACCCCTTCCGTGACTCACTGAAGATTTCCGCCATCATTGTCTGGGCGGGATTGCGAAAGCTCATGGTCTTTGCCTTGGCTTCGGGGTTGTCGTTCGGGGTCGACATAGGGCTCTTCACATGGTTTTACTACCGCGTCTTCGGCGAAGACGCCTTCGGCCGACTCTTCTTCTCCGTCGCCCTTGCACGTGTCGTTTCCGTTTTCTTCAACTACTGCTGCAACCGCTACCTTGTCTTCGGGGAGTCTCATGACGGTCGCCGCTTCAACTTGAACGCCTTTGGGAGATACCTGGTTCTCGCGGTCTTCATTCTGGCCGCTTCATACATTCTTACGGGCGTCTTCCACGCCCTTTTCACGCAAGTTGCCCTTCCGTGGGTGAAGGGCTGCGTGGATCTGGCGCTTTTCCTGATGAGCTACTGCGTTCAGCGCCTCGCCATCTTCCGCTATCGGGAGGCGTAACGGCCATCCCGCCCGCTGCTGCGCATCGTGCGACAGCGGGAATCGACCGCGTCGGCTTACCCGAGACTCCGAAAGAGGCGCCCAAGTGTCGATTGTCCGGCATCGGCCATTGGGAAGGGCTGTTTCGTGACAGACGGGAGGCCGATGGCGTCGGCGTCATTGCGGACTCGGTCGTCCTAAAGTGCGCGGAACCGGCAGGCGCGCTTGTAGCACTCGGCCAGATAGACCTCCGGCTTCATTTGGCCGTAGAGGTCGTTTTCGTGGCGATGCGGCTTCGAACCGATGTTGAGCTCAAAGGTGAGGGGGCCGTCGAAGGCGCATTTGCGGAGGCGGCCGCGGTTGTACCGCCAATCGGCGATGCCGTCGAACGGGAGGAGGTGGAGGTCGTCGAGCCAGGTGATTCTGCCATCGCGGTCGCGAATGCCGAGGTTGTCGTTGAGATGGGTTCCGAAAAGGCGGGCGCCATAGGGGGCGAGCAGGTCGCGCGAATGGTTGTAGCACATCTCGTGGCCGCTGTCCCAGCAGAAGCCGATGTTCGCGTTGTCCGCAAAAAAGTCCATTAGGGCTTCGAGATATTCGATTCCTTCGGTATTCTCCAGGGCGATTCGGACGGAAGCGCTTTCCGCCGCCTCGGCCAGGATCGAAAAGCGTTGGAGGCCGATTTTGGTGGGCGCATGATCCTCGAAGCCGATGAAGGCGTGGCAGACCATGAGCCCGACGCCCGCCTTGCGGCAGTCCTCCAGGCAGGCGAGCAGCTCGTTTAGGGCATCGGCGGCAGCGGCTTCGTCATCCCCCCACAGGGCGCATACCCGGTGGTAGGGCGCGTGGACGGACTGGAATTCCATGCCGAGGTCGCGTGCCACTTCGGCGAGACGGAGAGTGTCGGACTTGCCTCCCCAGTTGCTGAAGAACCCGTCAAAGCCCGCTTCCTTAAGGATGCGGACCCGTGACAGTTCGTCAGGGCCGAAGGACTCAAATAGGTTGATGATGAGCTTTTGCATGGGGTAGGCGGGTGTCGGGACGGCCTCGTGTTCCGTCTGATAAATTCCGACCTCGTTGCGTAGGTCTAGTTTCGTCAGGCTAGGACGAAGCGCGAGGCGCACTTGTCTGCGTTGAACGACGAGGACGAAGCATGGCGGAATCAGGACAAGGAAAGAGGTCGGGACTTTTTGGACGAGACACTAGAAAGCCCAGCGGACGCCAAAGCAGAGTTGCGAGTAGCTAAGCGGGATTTTGTACGAACCGTGGTCGACCAGGGTTCGTCCCTTGAGCATTTGCCGGTAGTTGGCGTCTATGTCGCAGTCGATATGCCTGTAGGCGAGGTCGAGTGCGAGGTTTTCGGTGAGATACGCCTTGAGGCCAAGTCCCCAGAGGAGAGTCATTGAATTAGCGGCCTCGGCGTCGATGACGCGTCGATATCCGCCGTTTGACGTCGATGGGGAGCCAATGGATGCGTGGTATTCCGGGGAGGGATAGCCCAGCGTCCACCAAGGGTAGGCATCAAAGGAGGCGCTCGGGAAATGGGCGCCCAGCTCCGCATAGGGGGATAGGAAGTCGAAAAGGCGCGGAGTAGTCAGTATGGCGGAAATGGATGGGCCGCTCTCCTTCCATTCGCCGTCCTGGTGCTTGTTGCTCGACCGGGTTGTGGCGACATCGGCGATCTGATCCCAGGAAGCGCCGATGGCAAACCAATCGGAGAGCTTGTAGGAGACGACGAAGTTGCAGTAATCATACTCGTCGGCCTCGTCCAGATACTCCATGGTGCCTAGGAATCCGTAGTTTTCGGCATCGTGCCAACGGTGTTTGGTGTCGGCCTTGGGCCGGGCGATGCGCCAGCCAATCTCAAGGCGGCGGGCAATCCAGCCCACGTCGTCCGGGTCTTCAAGCCAGTGGCCGAACAAGTCGTCCTGCGGCAGGCGTGTCCGAGGCGGGATGGCGTGCCTGCCGGCTTCCGCATGGGGCGCGGATTGCGTGGCGGCGATGCGCGCGGCGGACGGTGTGGGAACAGTGCGGGCGGCGGGCTGTTCAGGTTCGGCAATGTCGGCAAAGGCGGCGTTGCAGAGCGCCATTGCAAACATGACGGGAAGCATGACTCGATCGGACGGAAGCATCTTCATTTTGCCCTTCAATGTCCTGGACTCACCCGCTGCGAGGGATTTTCCAGAATCTATGACTTGGTTGTAGCCAACATGCCTTAGGACTCCGCCTTCCCGATGTTAGAATTATAGCATCATCAGGTAGGATCGGCAACTTCCCCGCCTCGACATTCGGTTAGTGGGGTCTCCCGAAAAGCCAGTTGCAGATGTTGCGGAACCGTTCCCGCCTGGGTTGCCGCATTGCGGGAAAGCGAGTGTGGACGGGGATGCTTGAAAGCCTGCCCGCGTGGTTGACGGGGATGTCGGCATAGAGGATTCCCGTTCCGGTGTCGGCCTGGCCGATGAAGCGTCCCGAGGAGTCGACAATGGCTGACGACCCATTGTACAGGCATTCCCCTTCAAGTCCGCTCTTATTGCACAGGAGCATGGGACGCCGGATGTGCCGGATGCCGTTTGTCACAAGCCTGGCGAAGGTCGAAAGCGACTCGCGGCTCGGCTCGCCGAAGCCGGGCGACAGGGAAGGGGAATCACCCCAGAAGGTGAGGTAGGCGTACTGGACGAGGATCAGGTCGGCGGCGGCATATTCCTTGAACGCCTCCATGTGCTTGGAGTCCTTGCAGATCATAAGGCCGATTTTTCCGAAGGGCAGATTGACTATGGTCGGCTGGTCGCCGTGCTTCATGCCGAACAGCATGTCCATGACCGATAGAAACCGTTTCCGGTATGTGGCGATGACGGAGCCGTCCGGGCCGAAGACCTGCGTCTGGTTGTAGCGGTTGGTCGCGTCCGCCTCGAAAACGACGGCGGGGTGGTTGACGAAAAGATAGGCCTGGTGGCGCCTCGTAAAGGAACGAAGATGTGCCATCCAGTTCGTCCGTTCCTCAAGATTGAACCAGCCGTGTCCGTGCTTGAGGTCGTAGGCGGAGACAAACGAGAATTGAGGGAAGACAATGACGTCGGCATCGTGCAGGACGGCCTCCTCCGCCTTCATCATGGCGTTTTTGAAATTCCCCTCCCGGTTGACAAGGCGGGTACCGTACTGGCAGAGCGCGATACGGACGTAGCCTCTGCGCTTCCACCTGAAGTCGCTGCATTCGGCATGTGCGAAAACGATGGCCAGGCCGATGGCCGCTAGCGTCAGAAAGAAGAGGAAGAGGATGAAGCGCGAGCGTTTCATGCCTTGGTGCTATCTTTTGCGGTGGTGTCTTCCCGCGGCAGCATGGCGCGGCGAAAGCACTCCATGGTCTCCTCGCTCAGGATATGCTCCATGGCGCAGGCATCGTTTTCCGCGTTGTCCTCGGAGACGCCGAGCGAAAGGAGGAAATTTTTTAAAAGCAGATGGTGTTCGTAGACCTTGCGGGCGATGGCAGTGCCTTCGTCGGTGAGAAGAAGTTCACGGTATTTTTCATACTTGACGAGCTTGAGTCGGGCCAGTTCCTTGACAGCGTTGTTGACGCTTGGCATCTTTACATGCAACATGGTGGCGACATCCACTACCCTGGCCCTTCCGCTGTCCCGGGAAAGCCGATAGATGGCTTCCACATAGTCTTCGAGGCTTTTTGTCATTGCAGATTCCTTTTGCATTGGTCGCCCGAGGGCGTTTCATCACATTGGCGGACGAAACATCTCGTCATCATGATAGCAAAAAGTTAATGGAAGCGACAATCGCCTCCTCGCGGCTGGCGAGCAGAGGGCCGTGCGGAAGCCCTTTCGGACGACGCGCGGCACGCTATTCTTGGCTTATGGGCGTTTGACGGGGTCGTTTCCATGGAATGCAGGTGTGCGAAGTGTCTCTGGAAACTTGCAGGAACCTCGGGTCAAGGCAGAAAACAGCCGCACGAACGCCAGCACGCCAGCGTCCCGTCCGCGAAGTCCTGACCTGCTTGCCTGTCCTGCCTCCGCCATGCTTCGTCCTCGTCGTTCAACGCGGAAAAGCGCGCTTCGCGACTCGTCCTCGCCTGACGAAAGCATGCCTGCGCAACGATGTTGGAATTTTTCGGACGGGACACTAGCTGAAGATGCCGTACTTGATAATGCAGTAAATGGCGCGGAAGCCGTCCTTCCAGCCAATTTTCTTGCCCTCTCCGTAAGTGCGGCCGGAATAACTGATGCCGATTTCGTAGACACGGAGGTGGGCGCGCGCAATCTTCGCCGTAATCTCCGGCTCGAATCCGAAGCGGTCCTGCTGGAGCGTCGGTAAAATTTTTCGGATGACATCCGCCGTGAAGACCTTGTAGCAGGTCTCCATGTCCGTCAGGTTGAGATTCGTGAAGAAGTTGGAAATGGTCGTCAGGAACTTGTTGCCCACGGAGTGCCAGTAGTAGAGGACGCGGCGGGGGGCGCCGCCCATGAAGCGCGAACCGTAGACGACGTCGGCTTTGCCATCCCAGATCGGTTGAAGGAGGCTGGGATATTCGTTGGGGTCGTATTCGAGGTCGGCGTCCTGGATGAGGACGACATCTCCCGTCACGGCGGCGAAGCCGGTCCGAAGCGCGGCGCCCTTGCCTCGGTTCTTTTCATGGCGCAGGCAGGTGAATGTGTTGCGGTCGTCGTTTGCGAAGGCCTGCATGACGGCGTATGATTTGTCGTCGCTGCAGTCGTCGACGAGAATGATCTGCTTTTGAATCGGTACGGCGCGGACTAGATCCACAATCGTGTTGAGCGTCTTCTCTTCATTGTAGACGGGGATGACGACCGAGAGAGTGAAATCGTCGGGAGCGTTCAGCGATGGCAGGCTAACCGGGCTCATAAGCTGTCAGGCGGAGGCGTCGCGGACGCGGGCGACGACTTCGCGCGCGGTGCGGCAGCGCGCCGCGATGTCGTCCCAATGGCCGGCGGCAATGTCGGCCGGCTTGGCGATCCATGTGCCGCCGACGGCGGCGACGGCGGGAAGGCCGAGATAGCTCTCGAGGTTGTCGGCCGTCACGCCGCCCGTGGGCATGAACTTGACGCCCGTGTGTTTGTAGGGGGCGTAGATGGCCGAGAGAAGCGTCGCGCCGCCGAGGGCCTCGGCGGGGAAGAACTTGAGAAGCTTGCAGCCGAGTTCAAGGCCGATCTCGACGTCGGAGGGGTTGGCCGTGCCGGGGACGAATGGCAGCCCGAAGGCGCGGGCGGAGCCGATGACGCGGGCGTTGAGGCCGGGGGCGACGGCGAAGGCCGCGCCGGCGTTGCGCGCCTCGGCGACGGTGGCGGGGGAGAGGACCGTCCCCGCGCCGATCAGCATGTCGGGGCGGTTCTTCGAAATCTGGCGGATGGCCTCGGCCGCCGCGGCTGTGCGGAAGGTGATCTCCGCGAGCGGGAGGCCGCCGGCGATGAGCGCGTCGGCGAGGGGAAGGGCCTGCTCGGCCGAGTCAATGGCGATGACGGGGACGACGCCGAATTCGGCGATTTTCCTGAAGACGTCGTGTTCGTGTCCCATGGTCGGATTCCTTTCGGGCCTAGAGTCCGCGGGCGACGGCGAGGACATTGTCGGCCGTGAAGCCGAAGTGGACGGCGAGGTCCTTGTATGGCCCGGAGGTGCCGAAGCCGTCGATTGAGAGGATTTTTCCGGCGGGGCCGGCATAGGCTTCCCAGCCGAGGCGGCAGCCGGCCTCGACGACGAGGCGCTTCGCGCACTTCGGGTCGAGCACCGAGTCGCGGTAGGCGGCGCCTTGACGGGCGAAGAGTTCGCGGCACGGCATGGAGACGACGCGGACGTTGCGCCCCGCCAGGCGCTTTGCGGCGGCGAGGCAGATGCCGACCTCGGAGCCCGAGGCGACGAGCGTGAGGTCCGGGGTGCCCGAGCCGCTCTGCCAGAGCGTGTAGCCGCCCTTTTCAAGACCCGAGGCCGGGGCGCAGGCCGCGCGGTCGATGATGTCGAGATTCTGGCGCGTGAGGATGAGCGCCGTCGGTCCCGTGGTGTTGCGCAGGGCGGCGAGCCAGGCGACGGCCGTCTCGGTCGCGTCGGCCGGACGGAGGACCAGCACGTTCGGGATGCAGCGGAGGGCGGCGAGATGCTCGACGGGCTGGTGCGTGGGGCCGTCCTCGCCGACGTAGAAGCTGTCGTGCGTGAAGACGTAGATGACCGGCAGCTTCATGAGCGCGGCGACGCGGATGGCCGGGCGGCAGTAGTCGCTGAAGACGAAGAAGGTGGCGCCGTAGACGCGGAAGCCGCCGTGCAGGGCCATGCCGGAGACCACGCACGTCATCGCGAGTTCGCGGATGCCGAAGTGAAGGTTTCGTCCCGCGTAGTTCGCGGCGCTGACGTCGGCCGCGCCCTTGATGACGGTGTTGTTGCTCGGGCCGAGGTCGGCGCTGCCGCCGACAAGCTGGGGCAGGGCGGGGGCGAGGGCGTTGATGATCTGCCCCGAGGCCGCGCGCGTGGCGGTTGGCTTCGCGGGGTCGAAGGCGGGGAGGAGTGACTCAAGGTTCTCGGGGAGCTCGCCGTCCATGTGGCGGTCCCAGGCGACGGCCTGCTCGGGGTGCGAGGCCCGCCAGGCGCGGAAGGCGCGCGTCCACTTGAGCTGCTGGCGGTGGAGGCTGGCCGTGCGCGCGGCGAAGAGGTCGTAGACCTCCTGCGGGACGACGAAGGACTTGTCCGGGTCGAAGCCGAGGGTCTGCTTGACGAGGC
>JAEEGL016847587.1_pt1 | contig 12816 bp, 9 predicted proteins | sample 9134231 | NCBI WGS metagenome assembly JAEEGL01 (sample SAMN16246548, study PRJNA631951) | gut metagenome | biome: gut microbiome; feature: rumen; material: fiber-attached | host: Bos | place: Iran: Karaj | collected 2018-10
AACTCGATGCTGAAGCGCCGCGCCATGAAGCTCGTTCAGGTGCGCGATGCCGTTCCTGCTACGTCTACACAGATCCTGCAGGGTATCACCCGTGCCGCTCTGCAAACCAAGTCGTTCATGTCGGCCGCATCGTTCCAGGAAACCACGAAAGTGCTCAACGAGGCAGCTATCCGCGGTAAGAGTGACAACCTTGAGGGCATGAAGGAGAACGTGATTAGTGGTCACCTGATTCCTGCTGGTACTGGTCTGCGCGAGTTCGAGAAGATCATCGTAGGCTCCAAGGAGGAATACGAACGCATGCAGGCCAACAAGAAGAACGTGCTCGACTTTGCCGAAGAGCCGGCTCTCGACGAGCGCTAAGCATTTGTAAATACTAATTTGGAGAGGACATTATCTCGTCAGTAATGATGGATATGTCCTCTTCTTTTCTAAAACAGACTCTTTATGAAACAAATCTTAGTCTTTGCTATTGTATTTTTGTCTTGTATCTCGACTTCTGCCTATCAGTTGAAGCGTGTGAGTGTCCATGACCCTAGTATTGTGTGGGAACCAACGTCCCAGACTTACTATATTTTCGGCTCTCATCGTGCCAGTGCCAAGAGCAAGGACTTGATGAGTTGGACTTCGTTTACGGCACCTTGGCAGACGGCAACCAGCAACAATGCGTCTAATGCCTCTGGTTTTACCACTCCTGAGGTTATTACGGTCCTGAAGGGTGGGGTAGAAGTGAACCTTCCTCGCTTTGATGCTGTTGCTTGGTCGGCACGAGGTGGCAGCGGTTATAGTGTAAATGGTAATATGTGGGCGCCCGATGTCATCTGGAACAAGGCGATGCAGAAGTGGTGCATGTATCTTAGCATCAATGGCAACGACTGGTACAGCAGTATCATCCTGCTTACTGCCGATAATATAGAAGGTCCCTATCGCTATCAAGCCCCTGTTGTCATCAGTGGGTTCAAAAAAGGAACTGAGTATAAGAATACCGACTTAGAGTTAGTGATAGGTACGCAGAGTACGTTGCCCAATCGCTATGCTGCACCTTGGGCTTCTACTGGAAAGGCTAGTATGCCAAACAATATAGACCCCTGTGTGTTTTATGACGAAGAGGGTAAACTCTGGATGAGTTACGGTTCGTGGAGTGGGGGAGTCTTTATGTTGGAATTGGACGAGACGACAGGTTTGCGCGACTATGATGTCACTTACCCGCTGGCAACCAATAGCGACCCTTACTTCGGCAAACGTATTGCCGGTGGCTATTATGTTAGTGGCGAGGCGTCTTACATCGAGCACATCGGTGGTTACTATTACCTTTTTGTGAGTTATGGCGGATTGGCGGCTGGTGGCAATCCTGACGATTATAATAATGGTGGCTACCAGATGCGTGTGTTCCGTTCTGACAAACCTGATGGCCCTTATAAGGATGCCAGAGGTAATAATGCTGTATACTCATCGTTTACGGTCAATTTCGGCACAAGCGACACGAGCAATCGTGGCATCAACATCTTTGGTGCCTATGGAGAGTGGGGCAACCAGATGGTAGGTAACTATGGCGAACGTTCACAAGGGCATAACAGTATCATTGCTGCCGAGGACGGACGCACGTACCTTGTCTATCATACTCGTTTTCAGAATGCTGGCGAATTATTTCAGGTTCGTGTCCATCAGGTATTCCAGAATGCTAAAGGTTGGCTGGTGGCTGCACCTTTCGAGTATACTGGCGAGACGGTGACGAGTGCTGACATTGCCAACGGTCAGCAAGTGGCCACCGATTGTATTGCAGGCACCTATCAGCTATTGGTACATCGTTATAAACTGGATCATACTAAGAAGGAATATGTGACACCCGTTGAGATTCAACTGAATGCCGACGGTACTATCAGCGGTGCTGTCTCTGGCAGTTGGACGATTGAGGACGGCACTTCTTATGTTGATATCAAATTGGGAAGTGTTACCTATCAGGGGGTTATGATAGAGCAGACGATGGAACCTACCACGAAGACTACAGTTGCCTTCACGGCCGTGTCGACTTCTGGTGTCAGTGTGTGGGGCTATCAGACAGCAAAGGCATCAGCTATCCATACGTTGAAAGCTGATGCCTATGATGCGCCTGCTTACGACCTATTCGGCCGTTGTGTCAGAAGCATTGACCGTAGGGGAATCTATATCCAAAATGGTCGTAAGCTACTGCCTCGTTAACTATACTGTTTCGAATTCTTTTTCGTTACTGAACCGGCACTCAGGATTCTCTTCCATGAATGTCTTGGCGTAGGCCACATAGTGCTCGGCATTATCCGTCTGACCGGGACGTGTGGGCTTGATGTACTTGGCAGGTACACCGCCCCAAATCTCGCCAGCACCCACCTTGGTGTTCTGTAGCACCAAGGCACCGGCTGCTACGATGGCTCCCTCGCCAATCTCACAACCGTCGAGTAGGGTAGCACCCATGCCGATGAGGGCATGGTCGTGGATGGTGCAGGCATGCACGGTGACGTTATGTCCGATGGTGACGTAGCTGCCAATATGTGTAGGACCCGTTTCGTGGGTAACATGAACGCACGAACCATCCTGCACGTTTGAGCAGTTGCCGATGGTGATAGGTGCCACGTCGCCGCGTACGACGGCATTAAACCAGATGGAGCAGTTGTCGCCCATCTTCACGTCACCCACAATGGTGGCGTTCTCGCTGAAGTAGCAATCCTTGCCCCATTTGGGTGATAATCCTTTATAGCTTTTAATCAGTGCCATGTTGAGAAAATGAGAGATTAAGGAAATGAGGGAATGAGAAATTAAAAGTGTTTGCGATTGTGGCGAACGCCATTCTCATCGGTATATTGTTCGATGACGATACCACGATGCTGATGGCTGATGCGGCGACCTGAGAAATCGTAGCACTCAGCCTTGACAGCCTTGTCACTCTTGATGTTCTGGATGCCGTCCGTGCTAGCTTCCGTAGCTTGCCACGAATCTAAGTAGACATTGCCGGAGCTGACATCGATATAGATGTTTTTCGAACCTGTGAATACTGTTGGGTCGACATCTATGGTATAATCGCTCATATCGGTTGACGAGATGTTGAAGGTGGCTGACGGAGCGGCACTCTTTCTGCCAATGCGGAACTCAACAATACCTTCACCTTTGGCACGCAGCGTGATTTTCTCTGCGCCTTTGCTACCGAAACCGACACCACGCAGGTACGTCCATGAGTTGGCTTTCATCTTCACCTGCATGTTGCACGAGGCATCATTACCCAATGTGCTGACTTTGGTGTTCTTGGTGATATTCGTAAAGTCTTCGTACTCTATGCCGCCGCATGTGGCCATAGCCTCTGCCTGTTGCAGCTCGTATGGGTTCATATTTTTGATGGCTTCAACGCCTGTGAGGTTTGGCGTGACGCGGCTAATGTTCCCTGTTGTCTCGTTGACCGAGACCTTATTGACGCAGATGGAACGGAAGATACTTGTATTGTTGTCTATAACACCTGATGATCTCATCGACTCCATCAAAGGCGCTCCGTGATAAAGATAATAGTATTTGTCCTGGAATTTCTGTAGGTGCGAGTGATTGTTGTTCGTGCCCATGCCAGGATGCGGTCCGTAGACACCTTTGTAAACCCATGAGTTGGGGTCGGCGGGATTATCGCTGACCATATAGCACATGGTGCACATGTCGGGCTTCGAGGTGCTGATGCCCTGTTCTTTCTTATATGTATTCCACTCTGCATCATCGCGGCTGGCCCAGTTCGAACAGTAGGTATAGATGTATTTACCGCCGATGACGTTCAGTTCGTTAGCCTCAAAGTGGTAGGGCGCATGTATCTTGACAGCCGTGCCATCGACTGCAGTCATCGAGGGCTTTAGCTTTACAATGCGAGCTGCTTCGGGCATCATCGTACTCGGACCAAGGCCACCGAAAGAAATCCAGCCCACACCATTATCGTCGATTGTCACACCTGGGTCGAAATTGGCATTAGTACCTATCGCATTTGCACCTGGCGTGTCGTAATGAATCATCAACTCCTTCAGAGGCGATTTCCAGGGGCCTATGGGCGATTCTGCCGTCAGCACGGCAACACCATGGCTCGAGTTGCAGAAGTAGAGGAAAAACTCGTCTTTTCCAGTTTCCGCGTTATGTCGCCATGTTACCGATGGTGCCCACGAGACGCCATAGCCCTTGTACCATGCATTTGGCGTCCATCCAGCACAAAGTTTCTTTGTGTCGATAGTGCCGTGGAAAGTCCAGTTCACCATATCATCAGTCGAGAAAACAACGATGGACTTGATTTCTACGTAGGTGTTTTCGCCCTTCTTGCCGTTGGCGATGAACTGCTGGTGGTCGTTCGAACCATAGACATAGAGGCGACCATTATATTCCAGCGCTGTAGGGTCAGCGCAGAATACGTTGCCGCTGATGGGGTTGCCATTGTTCGTGCTTTTATACTCTTTGATCAGAGTCTGTGCATTGGTTGTGATGCAAGCCGCAATGAGGGCTGCTGTCAGGAATAGTTTCTTGTACATCATAATAATAAGTTTTCGTTTTCTGCGTGCAAAGTTACTACAAAATGATAGAAAATCCAATATTATTTCGTACTTTTGTGTGCGGAAACGAAAAAAGTTCAAGAAAGTGCGAGATATTTTCCCGAACTTGTCGTATAACTAATAGAAGTGAACGAAAAATGAGTGCTCTGACAGAGACCGAAATCGTGGCAGCCGTCCGCCTTGGACGGCGCGAGGGACAGACGGAGATGGTCGGTCGCTATGCACAACGTGTCTATGCGATGATTGCACGTCATGTAACGGACCAGATGGATGCTCAGGAACTGACGCAGGACACCTTTTTGCGGGCCTTCAGCCACATCGCTGGCTATGACCCCAACAAGGCTTCGCTCTCTACATGGCTCTGCTGTATTGCCTACCGTTTGACGCTTGACTTCCTGAAACGGCATCGCCCGATGATTGTCTCGATGGAGGATAATGCAGTCTGGCAGACGGACATCAGCGATGAAGAACTGGAGGCCGAACTCTCGACAGGACGCGAGGAACGCATAGAAGAGTTGCAGACGGTGATAGATGAACTGCCCGACGATGAACGAATGCTGCTGATGCTCTACTACTTCGAAGACCGACCGCTGACGGAGATTGCCTACATCACGGGCATCGAAGCAAAAGCTCTGGCCAACCGATTATATAGAACGAGAAAGAAATTGTATAAGAAACTGACATATAGCAATGAATAAATATAAAGATACGGACCTACGCGAGGCATTGCACCGCAAATATGCCGATGAGCCACAACTGCCAGCCGACTTCATGGCAAAGATGGAGCAGCGGATGGATCTGGCTGGCGACATTGCCGCTGAATCTGGCAAAACCGCTGCAAACAAACGCCGCCCGCTTTGGTGCTGGGTGGCCGCTGCGGCCTGCTTCTTATTGATAATAGGTATAGGCTTGCATTACCATTTTGAAGAGCCAGTAGTAACAAGCGACGTTACCTTAGGTAACACGGCACGTTACCTAAGGCAACAGGCTCCGTTACCTAAGGTAACGTCGGAGCCCACTTCCAAGCCTGTGCTAGCAGTCAAAACTACGAAGCTTTCAAAGCCTTCGAAGCTGGTTCACTCTCCTTCGCCAGTTCGAACACAACGGACTGAGAGTTCTTTGACCAAGGTGCAAAGTGTGGCGTTGCAATCGCTCCCTACGGAAAAAGATTCCGCTCCCTACGGAAAAACAGCCGCATCGTATGACTCCAATCTGCACTACGCGGCCTTGATTGAGACCGACGATACCGTGAAGTATCAGGCACCGAGCCTCGTGGATGAGTTTATCGCCAAGATGGCTGAATATAATAAGGTAAAAGAGTCAGAACTGACATGTTCGGTTCCGCTGGATAGCAACGTTGTGTCAAGGGTATACGTTTTCCCGGATAAGCAGGAAATTGACGTCTTCGGGCGACTGTTGCAAGTTGCCTGCAGCTATTCGGATGCGACGCCAGGCTATCACCTGTTTTTCTCGCACCTACAGTTTTTCTTCGAACTGCAGGACGTTCGCAAGCATTTGCAGTATCGCTGGATAGCCGAGCGCGTTAACGGCAAGATACTGCTCTACAGCACCAACGCGCCTCTCGGCGTCAATACCTCGTCCGCCTGCTATCAGGAGTATCGCGACGAGCTGATGCATGCAAAGATGATTAACACTAAAACGAAAGAAATATGAAAAGGATGATGATTTTCAGCCTCATGACTTTGGTTTGCTTGGTCATGCAGGCACAGAAGAAGCCGACGACGACTACCGGTCGTCAAGATGTGAAAGTACTGGCTAAGTGTGATGGTATTTTTATGGCAGGCGTCCCAGAACCAACGGTTGACAAGAAGAACAAGAAAACCGTCGTTTGGCACGATACTGAGAACAACTCGTGGCATGAGGATATGGGCTTTGTCGGTCCGGTCCCCACCGTCGACAACATCGAAGAACTCTTCCCCAGTCTTGCCAACGTTCCCAAAGACAGACCGTATAGTCCCGTCGTGTGGCAACTGACCGAGGAGAATCAGGAGACCGTTCTGCACTGTTATTTCCGCATGCCTGCCGACATCGTCAAGAACTTCTGGCTGTGCAGCGACGAGTGCGTCATCCTCGACAAGGCGACCGGCACCATCTATCGCTGTCGTCGAACGGTGCCCGACTGTTATGGCAAGGTATTCAGCTTCAAGGGCAAGGAAGGCTCGACGGTCGACTTCCAAATTGTCTTCCCCAAACTGGCTGAGACGGTTGAGGAGATTGCCATCTATGGTGTTCCCAACTGGTATATGCGAGGCATGGACGTCAGCCTTGTCAGTCAGTCAGGACACTTCTGGCAGGACTATTGCGGCGCCGAGGCCTTCGACACCATTCCGCAGTTCCACAAACCGCATCTGGTCGCCGAAGCCAAGCAGTACAACAAAGACGACCATAAGACGTGGGCAGTCTTCGACGATGCCCACCTCATCAAGCCCGTTAAGGACGGCACATATGCCATCTGGCAGACCCCCGAGGCTACGTATCTGGCCGAGGCGTGCGAGATGAACTGGATGCGCGAGTACTTCGGTCGCGGTGGTGACGAAATGCTCATCGACCAGTCAGGTCACCGATACAAGTGCAAGGGCTTATTGGACTATCCAAACGACCTGGTGTTCTGGAACGAAGGCATCACTGGCGACCATTTCGCCATCGTCCACGTCTTCGAACCGTTGCCCTTGGAAATTGAAACTGTTACGCTTGTCGTACCCGAAGGCGAACCCTTCGCCATGTGGGGCGCCAACTGGAGCGGTAAAGTGCAACCTCTCAACCTCAAGGAACTACGCCAGAACCAGCGTATCTTCGAGTATCATCCCCGTCAAGTTGTCAAATAATCAATAAGTTATGAGTAATTTCTGGAAACCGCTGAAAGGTGAATACAAGTTCAATCCTAATTTTATCTTGAACTTAATAGGCGCGCTTGGCCTTATGCCAGCCATGTATGTGACTCGTTCGACCGGCATCTTCTGGATTGGTGCGGTCCTCTTCCTCCTATGGTATGCCATCGTCTATCTTACCTATCTTACATACTGCTATTTCAAGAACAAATAGCGTGTAGAATGAAGGTCTGAGTTTACTGCCGGTAAACTCAGACTTTATCGTCACTAAAGTTGGAGTTTAGTGCCGGTAAACCCAAAGTCATTTGCTTATATCAGCATAATGTCCCATGATTAAGAATAATTAACGTGCAGAATGCAAGATATTATATAGGTATTGTCGTATAACGAATAAAAATGGTTTTTGTTAGTTAATTAGGTAAAAAGACATGTCAAAACACAAAACAACCCAGGGAACGGCACGGAACGCAATGATGCGATCCGTGCTGTGTTTCCTCTTAGCCATTATTGCCATCACAGGTTTTTCACAGACACAACAACAGGATACCACGAAGGTCAAGAAAGAAAAGAAGCTCTATCTGTACGGATACCTGTCCGACTCGTTTACGCGGTCGCATATTCCTGATGTGAAGGTGGTGCTGTTGAGGCCCGACTCCGCCTTCGTCGATTCTGCAGAAGTGTTTAAGGACAGCTATCAGGGTTTTACGTCAACCGGTTGGAGTATCGAGGTGCCCGCCAAACAAGCCAAGTACATCATCAAGGCCACGCATCCCGACTACGAGACGGTCTATAAGAACTACGAAATCAAGCGCGTAGCGCGCAATCGCTATTTTGAGGTGCCCGCCCTCCGCATGCGCCGCATCCAGCGTTCTGACTACGACAAGGACGGCGGTATGCTGGGTGAAGTGGTGGTGAAGGCCACGAAAGTGAAAATGGTGTATAAGGGCGATACTATCGTCTTTAATGCCGATGCTTTCAATATCCCTGAAGGTTCGATGCTCGACGGACTCATCAAGCAGTTGCCGGGCGTGGAGCTGAAGGAGAATGGCGAAATTTACGTCAACGGCAAGAAGGTGGAGAACCTGACGTTGAACGGTGCCGACTTCTTCAAGGGCAAGAACAAGATGATGCTCGAAAACCTGCCGTACTATACGGTGAAGAACGTCCAGGTGTTCAACAAGCGGACACCGAAGAGTGAGTTCTTAGGTCGCGACGAGGAAGAGAAGGAGTTCACGATGGACGTCGTTCTGAAGAAAGAGTATCGTGTGGGCGGCTCTGCGCAGTTGGAGGCAGGCTACGGTACTGACAAACGGTACAAGTTGAAGGGCTTTGGTATGCGCTTCACCGACCGCACCCGTGCCGTACTCTTTGGCGGCGCCAACAATCTGAACGAATACATCGACTATGACCGCGAGGGCAACGAACGCGACCGCACACAGGCCTCAGGCGACAGAGACCTGAAGAGCATTGGCGGCATGTGGGCGTGGCATGCGCCTGAGGAACGCATCACCGAAGACCTGAACTTCAAGCTGCAATGGCAGGACATCTATTCGGAGAGCAATAGTCATAGCGAGAACTATCTGGCCGGTGCCAGCACCTATGGACAGTCGCAGTCGTCGAGCACCACACGGCCCTTCGGTTTGGAGTTGAGCAACACCTTCTATATCCGCAAGCCCGTCTATGTGTATTCTTGGTTCAATCTGGACTACAGACATGATAACAGTCACGGCGATAGTTGGTCGCTGACGGCCAACGACCCGCTCTTGACAGACAGCGTCAACCACACCAAGAGTCGTAGTCAGTCGAAGAATAATACGCTGGGCATGAATATGACCAACCTCGTCGAGTTCAAACTGCCTTGGGGCGATGAACTGGAACTGCAGATGCACGGCTACCTGGGTAGGCAGTGGGATAATATCAGCTTTTCGCAGAACCGCTATACCTTGTTTAATACAAGTACCGTCGATCAGCGCAACCAGTACGGCAATCGCCCGTCCACATCCTTCAATATCGGCAGCGACTTCATGTATCGTTTGCAGCTGACGAACGAATGGCGCATCACGCCACAGTTTGGTTTCGAATATCAGTACAACGATAACGACAACAATACCTACCGTCTTGACTGGCTCGGCTCCGACTGGGTAGTAGACGGACCCCACGCAATGGGACAGTTGCCCCTGACGGCCGACTCGCTGCAACAGGCCTTCGACGCCTCCAACTCGTCGCAGCAGGGCAATCGCGTCAACATCTACACGGTCGGTGGCTCCATCAGTTACAACAAGTCGAAGGAGAAGGAGGGCTACACCTGGCTCAACCTTATGCTGTCCAAGAACTTTCGCCGTAAGCACATGCGCTATGAAAGCGACGTGCTGAACACGACGGTGAACCGCAACTACGACGACTGGAAGGTATATGCAACCTTCTACAAGACTTTCGACAACTATAAGAAGTCGTTCAACATCTACGCCCAGAATTCCATCTCGCTGCCTGACATCAGCCAGTTGGTGGACATCGTGCAGACCAGTAATCCGCTGTATGTCCGCAGGGGTAACCCTAATCTGAACCCCCAGACCTACTGGTGGCTCAATGCCCGCTACTCAACCCGCAACGACAGCATCGACCAGAATATCGCAGTCTCGCTTGGCGCTAATGTGACACACAACGCCATCACGACAGCCTATACCTACGACCCCGTGACGGGCATTCGCACTACGTGGGCCGAGAACGTCAACGGCAATTGGCGCATGAACGGCAGTCTGGACTTCAACCGCGCCTTGGGCAAGAAGAAGTTCTGGCACATCGGCACTAACCTCGGTGCCTCCGTCAATCAAAGCACCGACCTCTCGTCTGTTCAGTATGCTACTGTGTCACAGCAGCAAACAGAACCTCAGCGTAACCGCGTCACCAGCACAAACCTCTCCATTGCCCCCAACCTGCGCTTCCAAAAAGAAAAGCTTTCGTTCACGCTGAAAGCTTCAGGTTCCTGGCAGCATCACCATCGCAGCATCGCTGTGAGCAATCTGCCCACCAACGTCTACGACTTCAGCTATGGTTTCAATGCCAACTATAAACTGCCTTGGGAATTCACTATCGATACCGACCTGCAGGTGCACTCGCGTCGAGGCTATGCCGACCCCGACATGAACGACAACCGCCTTTATTGGGATGCCACGCTCACTAAATCATGGCATCAGGGCCGTTGGGTAGCCAAACTGAAGGGCTACGACATCCTCGGTCAGGTATCACAATGGCAGTACTACGTCAGCTCTACCGGTCGCACCGAGATGTGGACCAACAATATGCGTCGCTACGTCCTCCTTTCCTTGTCCTACCGTTTCAGCGTGACACCAAAGAAGAAATAACAACAGCAATGAGATGAACAAGAAATCAACACTACTATCACACCGTATAGCGAGAAAAATCTTAAATCACTTAAAATCAGCGAGCGAGTAGCAGATAATTCCAAAATAATTGCTATTTTTGCAGTTGAAACAAGATAATAAGAATGATGAAAGACTTTATCGGTGAAATGTTGGGAACGTTCGTTCTCATTCTTTTTGGTTGTAGCAGTGTGGCTGTAGCCGTTCTTTTCAATGAATACAATAGCATCTTCCAGATTGGTATGGTGTGGGGGCTGGCAGTAACACTGTCGGTGTTCCTTACGCGCAACATTTGCTATGCCCATTTGAATCCTGCCGTATCGGTGGGGATGGTGGTAGCAGGACGCATGAGCGCCAAAAAACTTCCCGTCTATCTGACGGCGCAACTGGTGGGAGCGGTGCTGGCTGGCGTCACCATTTACGGGTTGTTCTCAGCCTCGATAGCGCACTATGAAGCTATCCATGAAATAGTTCGCGGTACATCGGCATCTGTTGACACGGCACGAATCTTTGGTGAGTTCTATCCCAATCCTGGCGACAGTAGCGTGTCGATAGTAAGCCTCCCGCTGGCAATGTTTGCCGAGGGCTTCGGTACGTTCCTTCTGGTATTGTTCGTCTTTGCTCTTACAGAAGACTGCAACGTGGGTAGGCCATCGTCCGACATGCAGCCATTGTTTATTGGTCTGACCGTGAGTAGCATCATTTTCTTCGTGGCACCCATTACGCAGTGTGGTCTAAATCCCGCCCGCGACTTCGGTCCCCGACTGGTAGCCTACTTTGCAGGATGGGGTGAGGCTGCTCTTCCCGATAGTGTAGGCGGATGGTTCTGGGTCTATCTCTTGGCTCCCATAGTTGGTGCAAGCATCGCAGCCGTATTCTTCAAATATGTTCTGGAGCCTATCAACGAGAAAAAGAACCACAACAGCTAATTTGAATTTAACAAAACAACAACAATATGTGTATGAAAAAACTATTATCAACCATGCTGTTAGTCCTCGTAGCATTGGCGGGGCAGGCTAAAGGGAAAGCAATCGTGTGGGAGAAACCCACTATCGAGTATGGAAACACTAACGGCGACGGATTTTTCAATCTCGCCCTCGACGTAACGAAGGTCGAGTTGAAGGACAGCGAGACCGTGGTGTATATCACTGCACAGCAGCGGTCGGACTATCCCGACTTTAGCTTTCAGTTTGCTGGCGACACCTATTTGAAAGTTGGTGAGCAGCGTTATACCATCACTTCTGCTGATGGCATAGAACTCAACAAGTTTGTACAGACAAATAAGGACTACAAGCGCGAGATGGCGTTCCATTTCCCACCGCTGCCAAAGGACACCAAAACGTTCGACTTCATCGAGGGCGACGGCGAACGTGCTTTCCAGATCAAAGGCATCAAACCTGTGGAGGTGCGTTGGAAACAGCTCTTTCCTTCCTATTGGTGCGACGACAAGGGTGACTGGAAGATTGCTTTCTTTGAGGACTGTGCCATTTACGACTGCAAGTTCTGGAACTACAAGCATTGCGACGTGAACCAGAAAACCGGTGAGGCTAAGATCGTCATGACCAACGGCAATGACGAACTGAAGGTCACCATCGGCAAGAACAAGAAAGGCCAGCGCCCGATACAGATTGGCAGTGATAAGGCTATGTATTCGATGATAACCGGTCGTTTCATGCCTGATTATCCCACGAAGGACACTCGCTCGGACTTTGTGGATAGTGGCTATAAGGAGAATACCGTGACCGTTGTGGGCTGGATCAAAGATATGCCTGAGCACTTCAAGCAGCTGAAGACCTTCGAGTTTGGCTATCATAATCTCTATACTGACAAGCAGGAGTCAGTCTATGCCGACTTGGACGAGCAGGGACGCTTCAGTGTAAAGATTCCTGTTCTGAACAGTACGGAGTTCTTCATGGACTGGCGCCGTTGCTTCATCCGCATGATGTTCGAGCCTGGCAAGACCTACTTCATGCGCTACGACTTCAAGGAAGTTCGCCGCGTCTTCATGGGTGACGGTTGCCGCCTGCGGAACGAGCTCTGTAAGGATGCGCT
>JAEEGL010207304.1_pt1 | contig 12815 bp, 10 predicted proteins | sample 9134231 | NCBI WGS metagenome assembly JAEEGL01 (sample SAMN16246548, study PRJNA631951) | gut metagenome | biome: gut microbiome; feature: rumen; material: fiber-attached | host: Bos | place: Iran: Karaj | collected 2018-10
ACGTATTTCGGATTCGGCAGCTTGACCGCCATCTGGCCCCGGTTTCTTAGAAACCGGTACAGGCCGGAGATGGATCTGCTGTAACCGCGTTCCCGAAGCTTAACCCAAAAAACCACCAGACCGGCGTTGGGATTGCGACGCCGCATGTCGTCTATGAGCTTGATCTCCTCGGGACGGTGCTGATTTGGATGGCTACGCGGACGGTGCGAGCGATCCTCCAGCGATTGCAGCGTTCCGTCATAGCGTTTCATCCAGCGGTAGATGTATTGCCGGTATGTCCTGTACCGGATCGCCGCTGCCGTGACACCATTTTTCTGCGCATAACGAATTAGGGATTGCCTGTACCGTGCTGTTTGTGTTATCTTATTCATGGCGAATAGGGTGGCACCTGCCTTTCGGTTTTGTCTGGACAACTCAACCTTAACACAGGCCACTCCTATTCGCTATTCTTTTTTACCAACTGTCACACATCATTGTAAACCCTACATATTTTTCGGAAATGATACGGACGGAACGCGGCGCTGCGGCGGACGTGAGACCGGGAGGATGGAAAAAAGCGGCGGCGTTTCCCCGGAAAAGCGCAAAAAGAAGCTCCGGCCGCGCGGAACGCACGGCCGGAGGATCCGCCGGTCTTTTCCCGGGATGAGAGCGAAAAGATCACCAGACGGCGACGCTGCCGTCCTCGTACCAGTAGCGCGGGGTCTCCCAGTTGCCCTCGAAGGTCTTTTCGGCGATGGCTTCCTCGTCCAGCTCGATGCCGAGGCCCGGCTTGGTCGGCGTTTTGACGTAGCCGTTTTCCACCACGAAGGGCTCCTTCAGATAGCCGGTGCCCATGGTGACCGATTCCTGGCAGAGGAAGTTCGGGATGGCGGCGTCCAGCTGGAAGCAGGCGGCCAGCGCGATGGGCCCCAGGGGGCAGTGCGGCGCCATCGTGGCGTAGGAGGCCTCCGCCATGCCGGCGATCAGGCGGCATTCGGAGATGCCGCCCGCGTGGGAAAGGTCGGGCTGCAGCACCACGGCGGCCTGCTTTTCCAGGACTTCGCGGAACTGCCACTTGGTGAAGAGGCGTTCGCCGGTGGCAATGGGAATATAGGTGGAACGGGCAACGCGGGCCAGCTCGTCCAGGTTGCCGGGCAGGACCGGCTCCTCGATGAACAGGGGCTGGTATTCCTCGACCGCCTTGATCAGGATCATGGCCATGGCGGGCGAAACCTCGCCGTGGAAGTCGATGCCGAGATCGCATTCCGGCCCGATGATCTCGCGGGTCTGGGCGATCCTGTCGGCGAATTCCTGCACCTTCTTCATGGTGTCGATGAACTTCACCGGGCCGCCGACGCCGGTTTTGAAGGCGGTGTAGCCCTTTGCCTTCGACGCGGTGGCGGAAGCCTGGATCTCCTCGTAATTGCTGCCGCCGAAGTGGCCGTAGACCTTGATCTTGTCGCGGGTGCGGCCGCCGAGCAGCTCGTACACCGGAACGCCGTAGAATTTGCCCTTGATATCCCAGAGGGCCTGATCGATGCCGGCGATGGCGCTGGTCAGCACCGGGCCGCCCTGATAGAACTGTCCGAGATAGATGGCCTGCCAGTGATGGGTGATGCGCAGCGGATCCTGACCGATCAGGTACCGTTCGGCGATCTCCCTGACGCAGGTTTCCACCGTCTGCGCGCGGCCTTCCACCACAGGCTCGCCCAGGCCGACGATCCCTTCGTCGGTGTGGATCTTCAGAAAGAGCCAGCGGGGTTTGACGTGGATGGTTTCCAGCTTCGTGATCTTCATAAGCGCGTTCCTTCCTTTCATGCATGTGGCTTCCATCCCTATTATACACGATTTCCGGTTTCTTGCAAGAGGGCGGCCGGTTCATTTTCCCGCCGTTTTCCTCCCCGCCGGCCCGGCCGCGCCCCGCGCCTTCTTTTCGATAAAAAGAAGAGCAAATAGCAAAATATTGGTGTTGTAATGCCTTTTTCGCTATGGTATAATATCGTGTGGAATTCCCGTCGGAAGCATGGGGAGCCGGCCTTTGCCGGAAATGCGGCGAAAAGGCGCGCTCCCACGCCCCTCCGGGCGGTGTTTCCGTCGTTTTGAAGACATATGGGAGGCAAGCGCACATGATAGAAGTGACAAATCTTGTCAAGCATTACGGCGATAAAAAAGCGGTCAACGACATCAGCTTTTTCATCGACGAGGGCGAGGTCGTCGGCTTCCTCGGGCCCAACGGCGCGGGGAAATCCACCACCATGAATATCATAACCGGATACCTTTCCGCCACCTCCGGCAGCGTGAAGATCGCCGGGATCGATATCCTGGAGGATCCCATCCCGGCAAAAAAGCGCCTCGGGTATCTGCCGGAAAACCCGCCGCTCTATTTTGACATGACCGTCAAGGAATACCTCAATTTCATCTACGAGCTGAAGGGATGCCGCGGCACGACCGAGGAGAAGAAAAAGCATATCGCAAACATCTGCGAGATCGTGGGCATCGACAACGTCTACGGACGGATGACCCGCAACCTTTCCAAAGGATACAAGCAGCGCGTCGGTCTGGCGCAGGCGCTGGTGGGCGATCCCGACGTCCTGATCCTGGACGAGCCCACGGTGGGCCTCGACCCGATCCAGATCATCGAGATCCGCAACGTCATCAAAGACCTCGGCAAAAAGCGCACCGTCATCCTCTCCAGCCACATCCTTCCGGAGATCCAGCAGATCTGCGGGCGGGTGCTGGTGATCAACAAGGGCAAGCTGATCGCCGACGACACGCCGGAAAACCTGGCGCGCACCGTGGAAAGCGAACGCCGCTACAACCTCCGGGTCACGGGCAATCCCGAAATGATCGTCAGCGTCCTGAAAAACATCGACGGCATGAAATCGGTCACGCCGCAGGGCTCCAAGGAAGTCGGCTCCACCGACTATCTCATCGTCTCCCGCGAAAACGAGGACGTGCGGCAGAAGATCTTCCTGTCCCTGGAAAAAGCGGGGCTGCCGGTCCTGCAGCTGACGCCGGTGGGCGCCACGCTGGAGGATATCTTCATCAAGCTGACCGGCCAGCGCGTCGTCGAAGACGAGGGCAGGACGGGCCGCGTCCGCCGCAGCCGCAAAAAGGACGCGTCGGGCGACGTCAACCGTTCTCTGAGTCTTTCGGAGGAGGCCCGCGCCGCCGATAAAGCCGACGCGAAAAAAGCGAAAAGGGGGAAGAAACGTTGATCGCCATCTATAAAAGAGACCTGAAGGCGCTGTACAAAACGCCGGTGGGCTACGTGTTCAGCGGGACCCTTCTGCTCCTGTTCTACGTGCTTTTCTACATCTTCAACGTCTATACCACCCAGACCTCCGATATTTCGGTGGTCATGGGCAACCTGATCTACTGGCTGTTCCTGCCGATCCCGATCCTGACGATGCGGCTCGTGACCGAGGAATACCGCCAGAAAACCGATCAGCTTCTCCTGACCGCGCCGGTGAGCTCCTTCTCCATCGTTCTGGGCAAATATCTCGCGGGCATGGTGTCGATCCTGATCACCGTGGTCCTGAGCCTGGCGATCCCGATCATCATCTCGATCTACGGAGAGCTTCTGGGCTGGACCATGTTCGGCAACTACGTGGCTCTGATCGCCGCGTCCAGCACCTTCCTTTCCATCGCCATCTTTATTTCCTCCCTGACCGAGAACCTTCTGGTTTCCATCATCGCCAACTGGGGCGCCTTCATCGCTCTGATCTATCTGGACGACCTGGCTTCCCTGACCGGCAGCGCGGCCATCATCAAGATCGCGAACAGCATCTCCCCCTTCATGCGATTCCAGAGCTTCGCCTACGGACAGTTCAGCTTCGGCGATCTGATCTATTACGTCTCCGTCGCCGCCCTTTTCCTGTTCCTGGCCTCCCGGATCCTGGAAAAGAAGCGCTACAGCTGATCGGGAGGAGGGAGTAAGACATGAAAAAACCGACTTTCAGCAAAAGAGTGACCTACGGCGCCTCCGCCATCGCCTTCACCGCCATCGTGATCGCGGCGGCGATCCTGCTCAACGTGGCGGCCAGCCTTCTGACCGACCGCTTCAACCTCAAGGCCGACATGACCGCCGATCAGCGCTACGATATTTCGGACGCCACGGTGGACATGCTGAAAAACGTGGAAAACGACATCACGATCTATATGCTCGCCCCCGAGGCCGACGTGGTGGACACCGACAAGACCCTCGGCATCTACGGGCCCAGCATCGCCTCCATCCTGAACCGCTATCCCACCCTTTCGGGCGGGAAGGTCAAGGTGGAATACGTGGACATCGAGAGGAACCCCTCCTTTACCCAGGGCTTCCAGCTCGGCGAGATCCCCTCGTATTCGATCCTGGTGAAAAGCAACGCGGCCTATCGCCTCCTGACCTATTACGATTACATTTATTTCCGCGCGGCCGACAGCTTCAGCGAACAGAAGCCGGTCGGTTTGAATCTGGAGCACGCTCTGGCTTCGGCTATCTACTACTGCGACACCGGTTCCCGCCGCAACGCCGTCCTGCTTGACGGCAAGGGCGAAAACAACGGCCGGGACGGCGGCAACGGCACGAAGCTGGTCGCCTTCCTGGAATCCAACAACTTCAGCGTCACCTACGTCAACCTGACCACCGAGACCCTGCCGGAGGACACCGATCTGATCGTGATCTGCTCCCCCGAAAAGGACTATTCCCCCGACGAAATCGCCGTTCTGGATTCCTATCTGAACCGGAATCTCGGCAAGGTGATCGTTTCGCTCGGCACCGAAAGCAAGGACGCCGCGAACCTTTTGTACTACCTGAGAGAATACGGCCTGACGATCGGCGACAAGGCCCTTTACGACAGCTCCAACAGCCGCACCGGACATCCCGAAGCGATCCGCGTCAATCCCATCTCCTCCGACATCATGCAGAGCCTTACCTCCGTGGATACCATGCTGATCTTCGCGAACAGCCTGAAAATGTCCACCATGGACGTCGCCGGTACCGGCTGGTCGAAGCAGGATCTTCTGAACACCTACGACTCCGCCTTCGCCAAGCCGGCCGATCTGGAACGCGATCCCGCCTCGGTCACCCGCGATCCGGACGACGAGACCGGTGCCTTCACCGTCGCTTCGCTTCTGACCCGCAAGCCCACGGTGGACAAGGTCGGCGATGAAACCAGCGGCAAGCTCCTGGTGCTCAGCTCCGGCGACGCTCTGAGCGACACCTATTTCAACAGCAGCTCCTACACCAACTGGAGCTTCATGTCGGTCCTCCTCAGCGACTTCTTCGGCGGCAACGACCTTTCCGTCTTCAAGTACAAGGTCTTCACCACCGGCGAACTGGTGACCCTGGAAATCGACCGGCAGATCATCCTCGGCGTGCTGATCGCCATCCCGGTCCTGCTCTTTGCGGGCGGCGTGGTGGTCTGGTTCAGAAGAAAGAACCTCTGATCCCTCCGACAAAAGGCGGCCTTGACGCGTCATACGCGTCAAAGGCCGTCTCTCTTTAGCGGTCGGACCGGTCCGGCGAAGCCGGAAGAAAGGATAAAGGCGATGAACAAAGAGCTTTCCCGCGCGGTACGGGGCGACATGCTGTTCCGTTACGAGATCAACGGAGAAAACCGGGTGGGCCTCACCCTTCTCCCCCTTGCGGCCGAGCCGCTCCTCAAAGAAAAGGACGCGCTGCCCGAGCCTCTGATCCAGCTTTACGTCCGCGGCGACAATCTGCCCGCCGCCTTTTCGTCGGGCCGCACCATGGCGGGCTCCGGATCGGTGGAGAGACTGGTCTTCCGGGGGCAGGAGACCGGAGAGGAGAGGATCGTCACGCGCTTCGAGGACCCGGGGCGCGGGCTCCGTCTTCGCCACGTGCTGGCCTTTCCGGAAGGATGCCGGGCCGCGGAGATCTGGACCGAAGCCGAAAACGCCGGGGACGCGCCTTTTACGCTGGAGATGCTTTCCAGCGGGACCTTCGGCGGACTGACCCCCTTCGACGCGGGTGAAGCGCCCGACTCCATGGAGATCACCGTCGCCCTTTCCTCCTGGAGCGCCGAGGGGAGATTCGTCACCGAAAGCGTCGAAAACGCCGGACTGGAGCCCAGCTGGGCGCGCCACGGCGTGCGCGTGAAAAAGATCGGCGTGGCCGGCTCCATGCCGGTGAACGGGTACTTCCCCTTCCTCGCCGTGCACGACAGGCTGCGCGACGTAAGCTGGGCGGCGGCGCTGGAAGCGTCCTCGTCCTGGCAGATGGAGCTGCGGCGCAAGGACTGCGGCCTTTCCCTTTCGGGCGGACTTGCCGATTACGATTCCGGCCACTGGGCCAGGACCCTTTCGCCCGGCGAGACCTTCCGGACTCCCTCCCTCTATCTCACGACCACTGCGGGAGACGCGGAAAAAGCTTCCCAGCGGCTTCTGGATCTGCAGGAGAGGAACCGTCCGAAAACCCTTTCCCTTCCGCCCGTGATGTACAACGAATACTGCACCACCTGGGGCGTGCCGAGTCACGAAAACCTCAAGGCTATCACGGAGAAGCTCCGGGGACGGGGCTTCGAGTATCTGGTCATCGACGCCGGATGGTATAAAAGCGAAAAATACGACTGGTCGGTCACCGGCGGCGACTGGGTGCCGGCGGAGAAGCTCCTCTTCCCCGAAGGCTTCCGGAAAACGGCGGACATGATCCGGGACGCCGGCATGATCCCGGGTCTCTGGTTCGAATCCGAAACCTGCGGACCGAAGGCGGACCTTCACGAAAAGGAAGAGTGGTTCCTCACCCGGAACGGGTCGATCGTGGACACCGGCGGCCGCCGCTTCCTGGATATGCGGAAGCCTGAGGTGCAGGCTTACCTGGACGAAAAGGTCATCGGCCAGCTGAAAAAATACGGCTTCGGTTACATCAAAAACGACTACAACGACGACGTCGGCATCGGCGCCGACGATCCCGACTCTCTCGGCGAGGGCCTCCGGCAGTCGATCGAGGGGAGCAAGGCCTTCTTCCGGCGGCTGCGCCGGGAGATCCCGGGGCTCGTGATGGAAAACTGCTCCTCCGGCGGGCACCGGCTGGAGCCTTCCCTGATGGCGCTTTTCGATATGGCGTCCTTCTCCGACGCCCACGAGTGCGTCTCGATCCCGATCATCGCCGCGAACCTGCACCGGCTGATCCTGCCGATCCAGTCCCAGATCTGGGCGGTGCTGCACGGGAGCGACAGTCTGCGCAGGCTTCACTATTCCATGGTGAACACGTTCCTCGGCGCCATGTGTCTTTCGGGCGACATCTACGCCATGAACAAGGAGCAGTGGGCGCTGGTGGACCGGGATATCGCCTTTTACCGGAAGGTCCGGCATCTGATCGCCCGGGGCGACTCCCGCGTCGTGCAGAAGGGCCTCACCTCCTGGTCCGATCCGAAGGGGTATCAGTGGGTGATCCGGGAAAACGAAAGCGAGGCGCTGGTCACCCTGCACACCTTCGGCGGGGATCTTCCGAAGGCGGTTTCGATCCCGACGGGTGAGGGCGAGATCCTCGACGCCGTCACAAGCGAAGGGAACGCCGCCGCGATCGCCGGCGGGAACCTCACGGCGGAAATCAAGGCGAATTTCGAGGCGGCCGCCTTTTATATCCGGAAGAAACCGCGGTAAAGAAAAAAAGATCCCGCTCCGGCCCGGCCGGAGCGGGATCTTTTTTCTTATCTTTCCAGCGAATCGGGGACGCCGTTGCGATTGGCGTCGGTGCGGTCGACCGGAGGCGGGGGCGGAGGATTCTGCCCCTCGAACGCGTGAGGGTGTCCCGTCACGCTCTCGCTGGTGAAAACGCGGTGCTTCTGACGGGATTCGTCCACCAGACGGGAGAGCATTTCCTTGACCTCCGCAGGATGGCGGATATGCTTGATGTCGAAATTCTGCTGGGTCGCGTCGGAGCTGTCGCAGTGGATGGTGCCGAGCCGGAACATTTTTTGCCGGAGGGTACGCCTGAGCGTCACGTCGGTGATGCGGTAAAGCCGGACCTCGTCCTCCACGCTGGTGAAAAAGCCGGTGGTGATATAGAGCCGTTCCTCGTCCAGAGCGTATTTCGTAAAGCTCCAGGGCAGGCCGAAAAGCGTGTGCTTCCGGTCCTTCCACAGATAGGTCTTCTTTTCCGGCTTCTGTTTTTTCTCTTTCTTTGCCATGCTGCATCCTCCCTTGCTTGATCGATATGCCCTTACGCTACGCGTTTTCGCCGGCCTTCCGGAGATCTTCCCCGATCAGAAGAAGGTCCGCAAGGCTTCCGGAGATCCGCGATTCCACCGCCGGCGAATAGCGCGCGGCGATCTCCTCCTTTGTGAGCGTCGAAACCAGGACGGTCCCGCGGCGGAGCGCCGCCCGTTCGCCGAGCAGCCTGTAGAGAAGCGGCGCGTTCTGCGCAGACGCCGGCTCGCATCCGAGATCGTCCAGGATCAGAAGGTCGGCCGCGAAGGCGTCCTCCCAGTCGGCGTTTTCCTCCTCCGAGAGTCTTCCGAAGCGCTCCTTTTCCGCCAGGGCGAAAAAGCCGATCGCCGAGAGATAATGGGCGAACCAGCCGTTCCGGATGACCTCTCTGGCCACCGACGCCGCCAAAAAGCTCTTTCCCACCCCGCAGCCGCCGTGCAGATAGAGCCCGCCTCCTTCGCCCGGCCGGAAACGGCGGGTGTATTCGGCGCATTGGTCGAAGACGAATTCGGCAATACCCCGCGGCTCCGCGTGATAATAGGGATTGACGATGTCCGAGTAGACCTCGAAATCGAAATTTTCAAAGCTCTGATCGCCGAGATAGCGGGCGTAGCGCTGAAGGAGCTTTTCTTCATAGACCTTCAGAAGGCAGGCGCAGGGCCCCTTTCCGGTTTCGCCCGAGCCTTCGCAGACCGGGCAGTAAGCGCGCGGACGCAGAGCGTCCCTCTCCTCGCCCATCCCGCGGAGGATCTCCTCCTCCCCGGCGTGAAGCTCCTCCGCCTTCTCCCGGATCTTTCCCACCTCGCCGGGGGAACCCGAAAGCGCGGCGCGCGCGAGCTTCAGCGAAAGGCCGGTGAGTTCTCTCTCGGTTTCCCGGAGCCGCGGAGACCGCGCGAGCAGTCCTTCGGCGCGGATCCTCTCCCGTTCTTCGAACCTGCGGACCCGTTCCCGGTATTCGATCCGGGCGGCGGCCATGGTTTTCTCATCGTAGGACACGGCTCATTCCTCGCTTTCCGGCGGCGCGGACGCGCCCCGTCTTTTCTTTTCGGCATAAGCCCGGGCGCGCCGGAGCGACGCCTCCTCGCTTTTGGTCGGCGCGTTTTCGCTTCTCTTCCGGCTGTCGGGAGCCGCGGACGCGCGTCCGGCGGGCTTCCCCTCCCGCGCTTCCACGGCGGCCAGAGAATAGAGCCCCTTTTCGTGCCAGCCGCGTAAAATCCCGTTGATGTACGGTATGTTGAAAAGACCGAATCTCACCGCCGAGATGTCCGCCGCGCGCTCCACCAGCTCCAGCGCGATCCCCTTCGCGCACCAGGAGCGGAGCATGGCCTCCACGCTCGGCGTCAGAGCGGGCAGCGAGAGGATGCGCCGCACGTCCTGAAGATACCGGTTTTCCTTTTCCAGCGTACGCAGATAAGAATCCGCCTTTTCCGTGGTGTCGATCCCCAGATCCGACCATTTGTTGGCGGTTTTCTGGATCCGGGCGACGGTCAGACGCCTGCCGCCTTCTTCCGCGGCGCGTTCCGCGCAGTAGCTGACGATCAGCATGATCACGCCGCAGGGAAGCCCCATCCAGTGATAGAGCGAAAGCAGGGTCTCCACCTCGTGCCGGGAGGCGATCCGGCCGAGCTTCTGCTCGGTAAAGGAGAGAAGCTCCCGGAATTCCGGATCGGATTCCACCGTTCCGGCGATCTCCTCCCGCGTATAGGAGGGCGGCGTCTCCTCGGGGAGACGGCGCGGCGCGGGCAGAAGCTCCAGAGCCGTAAGTCTTGCGTAAGCCGCGGCGTATTCCTCCCGGTCCATCCCCAGAGCCGACATGGCTTCCCCGGGCTCCAGAGCGCCCGAAGCGAGATAATACAGATAAAGGCGCACGGCGCCCCCGTCCTTTTCCCTGAGAAGCAGGGAAAGCGCGCGCGGCGTGACCACGATCTCCCGCATGAGGCGTCGCCTCCTTTCCTGATTTTCGTCCTCTTCCCGCCGCGTCCGGTTTCTTCCCCGGCCGGATCCTCCCCCGACAAAGGAAGGAGGAAACGCGGCAAAGAGGCGCTCGTCCGTATACGTCTATTATAGCGAAAGAAACGCCGGATTGCAAGAAGTGCGCGGAAATCTGCCGAAAACGGCGCAAAAGAGCCCGCTCAGCGAAAAAGCCCTTTACAGGCGGGGCGTTTTTTGCTATAATGCGAGTAAGGGATCTCCCGGCCCGTTCCCGGCGCTTTTCTCCGAAAGCCGGACTGCGGCGCCGCGGCAGCGGTCCCGCTTTTGTCCAACAACCGTAAAAGGAGAACGACGTTCTTATGTATAAACTGATTTCCGCCGCGGACAAGGACTCCGTCGCCCTGATGGAGGAATTCAATCAGTCGCATCCGAAGGGCCATTTTGCCCAATCCTTTCTGTGGGCGGCGGTAAAAGACAACTGGCAGAACGGCGCGGTCCTGTCTCTGGACGGCGAAGGCCGGGTGAGAGGCGCGATGCTCCTGCTTTTCCGGAAGCTCCCTCTCGGCCTTTCCATCATGTATTCCCCCCGCGGCCCGGTCTGCGACGTGCACGACCGGGAAGTCCTGAAGGATCTCTTCGACGGCGCGAGGGCTCTTGCCAAAAAGCACGGCTCCTACGTGTTCAAAATCGATCCGGACGTTCTCTCCTCCGATGAGGAATTCGTTTCTCTGATGCGGGATTTCGGTTTCCGTCTCCCCGAAGACAGCAAGAATTTCGAAGGGATCCAGCCGCGCTACGTGTTCCGCCTGCCCGTGGCGGGAAAAAGCGAGGAGGATCTTCTTGCAGGCTTTGAATCCAAGACCCGCTACAACCTGCGCCTTTCGGTGCGCAAGGGCGTGACGGTGAAATTCTTCCCCGGCGACGGCGACGTCCCGGAGGAAGAGCTCGACGCCTTCTCCCGCCTGATGGAGACCACCGGTGAACGCGACCGGTTCATCGTGCGCGGGAAGGAGTATTTCAGAAAGCTCCTCAAGGTCATGGGATCCCACGCCCGGCTTTACATGGCCTACGCCGACGGCGAACGCATCGCCGGGACCGTGGCGGTTCAGTACGGGGACAAGGTATGGTATCTCTACGGCGCCAGCGCCAACGAAAAGCGCAACCTGATGCCCAATTACCAGCTGCAGTGGGAGATGATCCGCTGGTCGCTGGAGGCCGGATGCCGGATCTACGATTTCCGCGGGGTGTCCGGCGATCTGTCCGAGGATAATCCTCTCTACGGTCTTTATCGCTTCAAAAAGGGCTTCAACGGTGATTTCTGCGAATTCGCGGGCGAATTCGATCTGGAATACGGCAAGCTGACCGCCCGCGTCATGAATTTCGCGGAAAAGGTCTTCCGCCGCCTGCGCTACCGCAAGCGCATGGGAAAAGAGAGCGGGAACGGCTGACCGGGAACCCGGTCTCCCGTCTGCGGACGGATACGATTCATGGAGGGGAGGAATCTGCTTGACCAAAGCGTTCGTGGTGGAACGGGACGCCGTTCTGAACAATCTGAAGATCATTCGCGCCAAAGCCGGGACCTCTCTGGTGATCGGCGTTCTGAAGGGGAACGCCTACGGCTTCGGCCTGGTGGAAACCGCGCGGATGATGCGCGAGGCGGGCGTCTCCTCCTTCGCCGTGACCGAGCCTTCGGATCTTCTGAAGCTCCGGGACGCGGGTTTTACCGAGGAAAGCGTCCTGATCCTGCGCTCCACCGCCATCCGCTCCGAACTGGAGACCGTGATCGACTGCGGCGGCGTAGCCACCGTCGGCTCCTATGAAGCCGCAACGGCCGCCAACTCCCTGGCCGAAGAGCTGGGCACCGTTCTGACCGTACATCTCGAGATCGACACCGGCATGGGCCGCTACGGTTTCCTCCCTTCCGAGGAAAACAAGGTCCTTTCGGTCTTCCGGTATATGAAAAACCTGCACGTCACCGGCATGTATACGCATTTTGCAAACGCCTTCCTGCCCGGCGAGCCGGGCGAAAAGCGGGTCAAAAAGCAGCTCGACGCCTTTATGCGGGTGGTCGGCGCCGTCAAGGAGGCCGGCTTCGATCCGGGTCTTCTGCACGCGGCCAATTCTCCCGCCCTGTTCCGCTTCCCCTTCGCCCGTCTGGACGCGGTCCGGATCGGCTCGGCCTATACCGGCAGGCTCGGCGTCAAAGGGAATTTCGGGCTGAAAAAGACCGGCTACGGCGAGTGCGCCGTGGTGGAAACCCGCTGGCTGGAAAAGGGCGACACCGTAGGATACGGATCGGATTTCAAGGCGAAAAAGCGGACCCGCATTGCGGTGATCCCCTTCGGATACTCCGACGGCTTCTGTCTGGAAAAGGCGCACGACCTTCATCCCTTCGGCCGGGCGGTGCGATACGCCCTTTCGGAAATCAAGCGGTCTCTTTTCTCCCCGCGCCTCACGGTGGAGATCGGCGGCAAAAAGTGCCGCGTCCTGGGAAGAGTCGGCATGCTCCACACCGTGGCCGACGTCACAAGCGTCGAATGCGAACCGGGAAGCGCGGCCCGTTTCGACCTCAATCCCCTTGCGGCCGGCATGATCCTGCCGAAGCGGTATATTTAGGGTGTAATTTCATAAAATTATATCAAATCCAAAGAAAGGAAGTGTTCCCTCATGAAAATGATTATGGCAATCATCAATCACGACGACGCCCCTACGGTCATCCACAACCTTACGAAGGAGGGCTTTCAGGTCAC
>JAEEGL010860278.1_pt1 | contig 12815 bp, 9 predicted proteins | sample 9134231 | NCBI WGS metagenome assembly JAEEGL01 (sample SAMN16246548, study PRJNA631951) | gut metagenome | biome: gut microbiome; feature: rumen; material: fiber-attached | host: Bos | place: Iran: Karaj | collected 2018-10
CGTGGGCATGTACATATAGTCCTTGCCGGAGATGGCGGCCTTCAGGTTCTCCTCCACGGTGATGGGGAAATTCCAGATCTCCCGGGGAGCGCCGAAGGAGCGGGTGGTGTTCAGGAACATGCCCTGAACTTCAAATTCTTTTTCGCTGAACGGTACTTTCTGCATTTTTATCCTCCTCATAGTTTTCGTATGCCGTAATTATGATATGCATGGCCGAACACATTATAAATATGCATCTTCCTTACTGTGCAGGTTAAGTATAAATAACCTGTGGGAACAAGGCAAGAGGCGGCGAAATTATCGTACAATGCGCACATTTTTGTATAACAAATACGATCTGTCCCTCCATGGTTTTGTGTCCGCAACACAAAAGCCGCCGCGGTCCGTTATTCGACGCTCTCCGCCGCTCTCCCCGCCGCGCCGGAGCGGGAAAATCGGCCGGCCGCAGACCGCGCAAGCCCTTCATTTGCCGGGAAAAAGCCCTGATATACCGGGCCTGACGGCTTTTCGTACTGTCTGCACATGAAACCTCTGCCGGGTCGGAGAATCGGCGTTTTGAATTGTATCGCTCTCACAAAAAAACAGCTGCTTCTTCCCCTGCCGGGGAATATCAAATATAATACGCTTGTCAAATATTGAGAATGATCATTTGCTGACAGTGAGAAGTGCGATGTTCGCTTTTGCTTTTGAGGAGGAGACGGCGACATGCTGACAGTTCGTGAAAACCTATTGGAGACGATCCGCGGAGGGCAGCCGGATCGCTTCGTCAGACAGTTCGAGTTTTTGAAAATGATGGGCAATCCCTTCAGCCTTTACAACAAAAACCCCAAGCGGGGAGAGCACAACGTGGTGAACGCCTGGGGCATCACCCGCTCCTTCCCGGAGAACACCCCCGGCGCGTTTCCCGTGCACACCCCGGAAAAGGTCGTCATCAAGGACATCAACCATTGGCGGGACTATGTCCACGCCCCCGTGGTCAAGTGGTCCGACGAGGAGTGGGAGCCCTTCATCGAGGCCGCGGAGAAGATCGATCGGACACAGTATTTTGCCTCGGCCAGCGTGGCCCCGGGCATTTTTGAACAGTGCCACCACCTGGGCGAGATCCAGAAGACCCTCGTCAACCTGTATGAGGATCCCGACGACATGCACGACCTGATCCGCTATCTGACAGACTTTGAGCTCCGGCTGGCGGACGAGATCTGCGCTCATCTGCACCCGGACGCCCTGTTCCACCACGACGACTGGGGGACGCAGCTGTCCACCTTCATGTCGCCGGAGATGTTCGACGACTTCTACCTGGAGCCGTATAAGGAGGTCTATAACTTCTATCGCAGCAGAGGCGTGAAGCTGATCGTCCACCACTCCGACTCCTACGCCGCCACGCTGGTGCCGGAGATGATCGAGATCGGCATCGACATCTGGCAGGGCGTGATGACCACCAACCACATCAGGGACCTGATCGCGCAGTACGGCGGAAAGATCAGCTTTATGGGCGGCATCGATTCCGCGGCCGTGGACCGGCCCGACTGGACGCCGGAGATGTGCGCCGCCGAGGTCCGCCGGGCCTGCACCGAGTACGGCAAGCTGTACTTCATCCCCTGCACCACTATGGGCGGACCGGCCTCCGTGTTCCCGGGGGTCTATGACACGGTGGGCAACGAGATCGACAAAATGAGCGCCGAGCTCTTCTGATCCGACGGTCGGATCCGCGCTCTCCCGGGGTGGCGAAAACGCCCCCCCGGGTTTTTTGTATTCCCGACGTTGACTTTTTATTTTTTTTGTTATATTATCGTTTTCATGCCATCGGCACAAAATATCAGGTCGTCCGCAGTCGGTTTTTGTTGGCAGCGAGGTCTTTTTTGTGCCAGTTCTCAGGCGAAATGGGGTCTGCGGATTGAAGCTCAGTATGTGGATGATCCTGAACCGGCTGGAGTATCTGGATCCTGAAGTACATATCCGGGAGAGCTCCCGGCGCACCCTGCGCAGCGCTCACCGGGCCTACGCCACCAACTGCGTCCATGTTTATCCCAGCAGCCGCGGCGAGGTCATCTGCGACGGGGACGGCGACACCCTCATCCTCCGGGACATCGATCCCCTGGAGGCCCTGGATGTGGTGCAGTATGTCTTCGACTTCTACAACGACTGGAACACCAACGTACGCGCGCTGCTCACCAAGGGGAACTACCAGAAGGTCATCGAACAGGCATGGACCGTGTTCCACAATCCGGTGATGCTCTTCGACGCCAACTTCCGGCTGCTGGGCGTGTCCTACGACGACAAGAGCTTCGTCTCCCCCGACGACGACACCACCTCCCGGGATTTCCTCCAGCGGGTACAGCAGGACTCCCTGCACCTGATGAACCAGTCCATCCGGGAGTACATCGACCGGCAGGTGTGGAACAATTTCCTGGATGAATCCCCCACCATCTACCGCACCGCCGATGAAAACGGCGCGGAGCAGGTCGGCGCCGTGTGCAACATCTTCTGCCAGAACTATCTGGTCGGGCGGCTGTTCGTGCTCGAGCGCAACCGGCGCCTGAACCCCGGAGATCTGCAGTCCATGGGCGTGCTGGCCCAGCTGGTCCGCTCCTCCATGGAAAAATCCTTCAACGAGATCGGCGCCCATCCCTTCTACCGCATCCTGGAGGGCAAGACCATCACTTCCGACGCCATGGACAGTCTGATGAGCCTGTACCAGTGGGACCGGAACGATACCTTCCGGGTGTTCGTGATCTCCTTCCCCCAGCATTTTGAAAAGAAAAAAGAGCTCGCCGCCATGGTCCGGGGCCAGCTCTCCGTCATGTATCCCGACAGCTGCCTGCTGGATTACAACGATGAGATCGTGGGCATCATCCGGGCCCCCAATGTCCGGGACTACACTGCCTATGAGGCTCTGGAAAACACCCTGTCCGGCAGCGGGCTGATCGTAGGCACCAGCATTGAGAACCGGGGCATCGAGCCCCTGGCGGATCTTCTGCAGCAGGCCCGCTTTGCCTGCCAGTACGCAAAGCGGATGCAGTTCTCCCGGGTGGTCACCCGCTTTTTCAACTGTGCCGTGGAGGCCCTGCTGTTCTCCGACTGGAGTCTCGAGAGCAAGAAGGCCGCCTGCCATCCCGGGGTGTCCCGGCTGTGGAAGGAGGCCCAGAAAAAGAACTCTGTCCTCTTTGAGACGCTCACCGCCTATATCAATCAGGAGCGCTCCGTATCCGCCACCGCCAAGGACCTGTTCGTTCACAAGAACACGCTGCTCTACCGGCTCAATCAGATCTACGCCTACATCCCCAAGGAGGAGTTCGACTCCCCCTACTGCCGGGATTATATCCGCCTGTCCATCTATTACCTCACAGAACAGGTGATCAACGACCACAAATAAGCGAAAAAGGAAGCCCGCCCCTTTTCGGGGGCGGGCTTCCTTTTTGTCTTATATGGCCAGGCAGGCCGCCGTGCGGGCCGCCAGGGCGGCGTTGTTGAACACCAGCCGGATGTTGGACTCCAGGCTGTCTCCGCCAGTGAGCTCCTTCACCTTGGCCAGCAGGTAGGGCGTGGTCTCCTTGCCGTGGATGCCCAGGGCGTTGGCCTGGGCGACGGCCTCGTCGATGGCGGCGTTGATCACCGCCGGGTCCATGGAGTATTCCTCCGGGATGGGGTTGGTCACCAGGATCCCCGAGCCCAGGCCCAGCTCCAGGCCGGTGCGGAAGATGGCCGCCAGCTCCTCGGGCGTGTCCACCCGATAGTCCACCCGGAAGCCCGAGCGGCGGGTGTAGAAGGCCGGGAGCTCCTCGGTGCCGTAGCCCAGCACGGTGACGCCGTGGGTCTCCAGGTACTCCAGCGTCAGTCCCAGGTCCAGAATGGATTTGGCCCCGGCGCAGATGACCATCACCGGCGTGTGGGCCAGCTCCTCCAGATCCGCGGAGATGTCCATGGTGGTCTCCGCCCCCCGGTGCACGCCGCCGATGCCGCCGGTGGCGAACACCCGGATGCCGGCCATGTGGGCGATGATCATGGTGGTGGTCACCGTGGTGGCCCCGTCCATGCCCCGGGCAGCCAGCACCGCCAGATCCCGGCGGCTGGCCTTGGTGATCCTGGTCCCCTCCCGGCCCAGGTACTCGATCTGCTCCTTCGTGCAGCCCGCCTTCAGCCGGCCGCCGATGACGCAGCAGGTGGCCGGCACGGCCCCGTTGGCGCGGACGATATCCTCCACCGCCAGGGCGGTCTCCACATTCTGGGGATAGGGCATGCCGTGGGAGATGATGGTGGATTCCAGCGCCACCACGGGTCTGCCCTCCCGGAGCGCCTCCGCCGCCTCCGGCGATACGTCAAGATATTTGTTCAGTTCCATGCGATCCTCCCGATATTCCGTCCCAGGCCCTCATCCGTTCCTCGAGGACCCGGGCGTTGATGCTCTGATTGATGGTCTCCTCCGATTCCATGGCGAGAGACGCCGCCGCCATCCCGGCCCGGGCGCTGCCCTCCAGGTCCAGTCCCCGGCAGAAGGCCCAGACCAGCCCGGCGGTAAAGGCGTCGCCGCAGCCGGTGGTGTTCACCGTCTGCCTGTTTCGGGTCTCCAGCCGGAGGCGCTTATCCCCCTCTGCGGCCAGCAGGCCGTCAGCTCCCAGGGTGATGAACACCCGCTTCACCCCGGCGGCGAGCAGCCTGTCCGCGGCCCGGCGGAGGGAGACCTCGTCGGTGATCTTCCCGCCGGAGAGCAGCTCCGCCTCCATGCGGTTGGGCTTGAGGGTGTGTATCCTGTCCAGGACGGGCAGCAGCTTGTCCGCCTTCACGGTGGACACCGGATCGGCGAAGACGGGGACCCGGGCGTTGGCGCACAGCCAGCGGACCGCCGCCGCCGGCAGATTGGTGTCCAGGACCAGCGCGGACGAGCCGTTGAGAGCGGGCAATAAGGGAGCGAGCGCCTCCGGCGTCAGATGCTCATAGATATCCATATCTGACACAGCCAGGGCCATCTCCCCACTGTGATCGGCGATGAACAGATAGGTGGAGGTCACGCCGCCCTTCACCCGGACCGAGCCCGTCAGATCGATGCCCAGGTCGGCGCAGGAGTTCTCGATCTCCTTCGCCCGGGCGTCCTCGCCCAGGGCGGTGACAAGGCGGACGTTCAGGCCAAGCAGGGCCATGTTGTGGGCGATGTTCCGCCCCACGCCCCCCAGGCCGGCGCGCACCCGGCCGGGGTTGGAATCCCCGGGGATCAGGGCGCCGGCGGCGACGCCGCCGATATCCAGGTTGGCTCCGCCCAGCACCGTGACGGCCGGGCTCCGGGGGATCAGCGCGCCGATGCGCTCCCCCATTTTCACGCCGGTCTCCCTTCCCTCCCGGGAGGCGGCCAGGATATCCTCCCGCAGCCGCAGGACGTCCTTCTGCACCAGCACCAGGACGGTGGAGCCGCCGTATTCAAAGCGGCCCTTCTCCTCTCCCCGGCGCACCTGCCCGGCTTCGGGCTGCAGGTTGACGATCTTCCCCACCAGCATGGCCCCGATCTCGGCCTGGATCACCTTCCCCATGGAAGGGGATTCGATCACGGTGTATTCCCGGGTGTTTTCCGTGAAGACGGGCACGTCCTCCAGGGCCACAGGGCGGACGGTGTGGAACGCGCCGGGGATGGCTCTGTTTTCGCTCTTCGTCCCTGAGGCGAACCAGGCGTAGCGGTGGTAGTTGTCCACGCACAGCCGGAAAATGAGGCACCAGCCGCCCTCGAACTCCGCCGCCAGGGCGGCGTCGTCCAGCAGCCGGGAGACGGACCAACGGCTCTGCTTCACCGCCAGCACCGTGTCATGCCGGATGGGGACCACGGTCAACAGTCCGTCGCAGGGAGCTGCGGCGGACTGTTCGTCGGTATCATAGGGCCGCGCCCCTTCCTTCAGGGGACGGCAGAAAAAGTCGTTGAAGCATCCGATGTTCGACAGGTCGTAATCCCCCACGTCGATTCCGCTGCGCCGGATAAAGCCCGGGATCAGCGCTTTGGACGCCCTCGTATCCAGAAAGCGGCCGCAGGCCGCGGAAAGGGGACGGCTCGCCAGCGGTCTGAGAAGCATCCGCCCCGGGGCCGTGCCGTACAGGAATCCCAGCGCGTCCATCATCGGCGCCCCAGCAGACGGATCAGCAGAAACGCCAGCAGCTCCAGGCCGCCGATGCCCACCATGATCCCCAGCAGCCGCTTCCCGGGTTTGCGGATCTTGAAATTGCCCAGGAACAGCACCGCCATGAGAAACATCACCACGAAATAGATGATGGACAGATCGAAACGCAGGAAATAGTGGAGCAGCAGCACCAGCGGGAACACCAGCGCCGCGGTGGTCACGGGGAGGCCGGTGAAATATTCCGCCCCCACCTCTTCCTTTTGCTGCTTGCGCTCGTCCTCGGTGGCGTTGAAGTAAGCCAGCCGGATCATGGCCGCCAGCACGTACAGCACGGCCACGGCGATGAGCAGCGCCGGATACCAGCACATCTTGCCGCTCTCGGCGATGCGGTGGGGCACGTCGGAGTACCGCTGGCTGGCACGCAGCATAGACACGCCTACGGAGGCAGGCAGCACCCCGAAGGCCACCAGATCCGACAGGGAGTCGATCTGTACGCCGAAGGCCTGCTCCAGCTCCGTGCGGTTTTTCTTGGTTCGGGCCACCCGGCCGTCAAAGGCGTCGCACAGGCCGGAGAACAGCATGAACAGCATACCTATATAGGGATGGCCCAGTCCGCTCATGGAGATGAACATCCCCGTGCATCCGGACAGCAGGGACAAATACGTAAGGATGACTGTATAGTCGTATACGCCGATCAATGCGGTTTACCTTCTTTCTCTCTTTTTCTGTCGGAGATATCCGGCCAGGACGATCATGGCGCTGAGGGCTGCGCAAAAGTAGAAGGAGATACTGCGGCTGAGCACTTCCAGGTGCAGGGCCTCCTCCAGACCCATCAGGTCGGAGAAGCCGTCCACCATCAGGTAGTCCGCCACGCCCATGCCTCCGGGCACCGGCACGCAGTTGTATCCGATGGTGACAAAGCACTGGATGGCCAGGATCGTGGGCGCCATGGAGATTCTGCCGCCCATGGCCATGTACACCAGGGCGGGTACGGCGATCCGGGCCGCCCGCTGGATGAAATTGCAGAGGAACGCCCGGCGAAGGGCCCCGGGCTGCTCCTTCATCAGCTGCACGCAGCGGTCAAAATCCTCCCGGGCCTTATCCAGCCTGGCCAGTCTGGCGTCCAGCAGGCGGATTATTTTATGCTCGTAAAGGAACCGGTAAAACCGTCCGACAAAGCCGAATACCTTTTCCCCGCTGCGCAGCAGAAGGAAAAAGAAAACCGTCAGCCCCAGCATGATGGCAAAGCCCGCCGCGATGAGGATCTTGGACACCGGCCGGAAGCCGAAAAACAGTCGGAAGCCCCCCAGCACCGCTCCCAGACCCAGCAGGACGATGGAGACGGTATAGAGGATGAGATTGACGATCAGCGTCACTGTCACCGCGCCGGTGGGGATGCCGTCCCGGATCATGAACACGGCGCAGGCCGGCTGTCCGCCGGTGGCCGACGGGGTCACGGCGGAAAAGTAGATATCCGCCGCGCTGAAGAGCACGCCGCTCCGGAATCCGGCCCGGTAGCCGATCCCCTCCAGGATCCTCCGGATGCCCTGCGCCTCCATGACGATGAACAGCAGACCGCACACGCAGGCCGCCAGAAGATACAGCTTGCTGCTCTCCCGTATGCTCTCCCGGAGCTGCCGCAGAGGCATTTCGCCCAGCTGGGACAGTACGGCCCATATGGTGGCGCCCGCCAGCAGCAGCGACAGCACCGACCAGAACGCTTTTTTCCTGATGCTCATATATGTATATGCTTTCCCGCGGCCGGCAAAGCCGCCGCGTCGTTGTCAACAGTCAATATAAATTTATTTTATCATAAACGCCGCCGGGAAGCAAGCCAATCCGGACAGGAAAAGCGTACCATTCGGGTTTTTGAATAACAATAAGGAGATCTGTCAAGATCTCCTTACCCTTTTCGGATGCATTTGTCGGAAGGGCTCGGGCGTCGGGGCCCTCTCAGGCAGAGGCGTGCTGGCGGCCGGTGTGGTCGATCCAGGTATCCCCGGACAACAGGAGCCGGCTCACCGGCACGATGGTGTAGCCCTCCTTCTGCAGATGCTCCAGGATGGCCGGCAGGGCTTCCGGGGTGTGGAGCCCGGCGTTGTGGAAGAGCACGATGCTCCCCGGCCGGGCCCGGGCCGTGACCCGCCCGGCGATCTCCGGCGCCGTGAGCTCCTTCCAGTCCAGGGAGTCCGTGTCCCACTGCACCGCCGTGAGCCCCAGGCTGCGGACGGAGGCGATCACGTTGTCGTCGTACTCTCCGTAGGGGCAGCGGAACAGCGTGGGCCGCACCCCGGTGATCGCCTGGATCTTGTCGCTGCAGGCGTTGACCTCCGCGGCGATCTTCTGGGCGGAGAGCTTCGTCATGTGGGGATGAGTATCCGAATGGTTCATCACCTCATGGCCCGCGTCGGCCAGGGCCTTCACGCTGTCGGGGTACCGGTCCACCCACTCCCCCACCACGAAGAAGGTGGTCTTCACGCCGTATCGGTCCAGAATGTCGATGAGCGCCTGGGTGTCCTCGTTGCCCCAGGCGGCGTCAAAGCTCAGCGCGATGTACTTGCCCTCCCGCTCCACGCTGTACACCGGCAGCTCCCGCTTCGCGGCCGCCGTCCCCGCCACGGCGGGGGACCAGATGAAGCCGAAGATCAGCGCCAGTGTCAGCGCCAGCCCCAAGGCGGAAAACAGCTTTTTCCTGTGGTTTACATAATCAACGATCCTGCCCGTGATCAAAGTCATTCCCCCTCGGGACATAGCTATGCCGCCGAGGGGGGATCTATTCATTATGCTGTTTATGCCGCGGCCGCTCTCAGGCCAGCTCCAGCACCAAAAACTGCCAGGGGGCCAGGCGGACAGCGCCGTCTGCAGCGGAGAGCTCCGGCAGGTTGTTGATGAGCAGGGCTCCGATCTCCCCGGGCAGGGGCATGGTCCGCTCCTCCGCGCGGAAGTTTCCGGCCACCAGCAGGGTCCTGTCGCCCCGGCGGAAATAGGCCATCAGGTCCTTCTCCTCCGGCAGATACGGCTCCGTCTCCCCGTAGACCACGGTCTCGGCGTAGTCGGGGCTTTTCCGCAGAGCGATGAGGGAGCGGTAGAATTCATAGACCGAGTCCGGCCTCCCCCGCTGGTCCGCCAGGTTCACTCGCGGGTAGTTGGGGTTCACCTTCATCCAGGGCGTTCCCGCGGTAAAGCCGGCGTTGGCCTCCGCCGACCACTGGAAGGGAGTGCGGGCGTTGTCCCGGGAGAAGGGTGCCACCGCGGCCAGGGCCTGCTCCTCTGTCAGTCCGGCGTCCAGGGCCACCCGGTATTCGTCCAGGGTGCTGATGTCGTCAACATCCCCGATGGAGTCGAACACGGTGTTCTCCATGCCGATCTCCTGGCCCTGGTACAGGAACGGCAGGCCCCGGAGCATGAAGTTCAGCCCGCCGAGCATTTTCTTCGCCGCGTCGGAGCGCTCTCCGGCCGGGAGATAGTGGGACACGCCCCTGGGCTCGTCGTGGTTTTCGATGATGTTGGAGAAGAAGCCCACGCCGGCGCAGCGCCGCTGGGCGGCGAAGACCGCGGCCTTGTACTCCTCCGGGGTGGGCAGCGCGGAGGCGTACCAGCCCCGGGGATCTGCGCCGATATGCTTTTCCGAGAAGTCGAACATGGTGGAGAAGCAGCCGTTCTCCCCGATGATGAAGGGCAGGTCCTCCTCCTTTTCGTCGAAGACCTCGCCCACGGAAAAGGCGTCGTGGGGCCGGAAGGTCTCCCGCGCCATCTCATCCAGGAACAGATAGACCCCCTGGGCTTTTTCCAGCATCCGCCGGATGGAGCACAGGCCGTCCTCCCTGTCGGCGGGGAAGTCCCGGAAGGGCAGGAACTTCTTGATGTTGATGATGGCGTCGATGCGGAAGCCCCCCAAACCCTTGTCCAACCACCAGTTGATCATTTTGTACAGCTCGGCGCGGACCTCCGGGTTTTCCCAGTTCAGGTCCGGCTGCTTTTTGTGGAAGGCGTGGAAATAGATCCTGTCCGTATGCCCGGGCAGCAGGTCCCACACGGAGCCGCCGAAGTAGCTGCGCCAGTTGCAGGGCAGCTTTTCCCCCTCGTGCCACTCCCGGATGTAGAAGTACTCCCCGTAGGGCCCGTCCGGGTCGGCGCAGGCCTTCCGGAACCACTCGTGCTCGTCGGAGCAGTGGTTGATCACCAGGTCCATGACGATGGATATGCCCATCTCCCCCGCCCGGGCGATGAGCTCGTCCATGTCCTCCATGGTGCCGAAGCGGGGATCGATGCTGTAATAATCCGATATGTCGTAGCCCTGGTCCGCCAGCGGCGAGCGGTACACCGGGGAGAGCCACACGATCTCCACGCCCAGCTCCCTGAGATAGGGCAGCTTGCCGATGACGCCCCGGATGTCCCCGATGCCGTCGCCGTCGGAGTCGCAGAAGCTCTTGGGATATATCTGATAGGCGGTCTTGCCGTGCCACCATTTGCGCTGCATTGTATTCTCTCCTTCGCTTTTGTCTGTGTCGATTCTATCGGAAAAGGGGAAAAAACGCAAGGAGGGAAAAAAATAGACAGTCTGCCGTTCTATGTATATTAGGCAAAGTGATGATATTTTCGGCGATGATTCATGCAATTTGACCACTTTGGTTAGTTTCAACAAATTCTGTTGCTTTTTCCCCCGTAGAATGTTAAAATTATAGAAGCTATAAGAGGAGGAAGCTCTGTAGCAAAAATAATTGAAATGAGGAAAAGGACAAATGAAAAAGTATCTTGCTCTTATCCTGGCGCTGCTGATGGTCGTCTCTCTGGCCGCCTGCGGCGTCTCCAATGAGAGCCCCAAGACCGAAGAGCCCGCTGCCGCCGCTTCCGGCATCCGTCTCTTCAACGGCAAGATCGAGATCGCCACTCCCCTGGAGAACGCCGCGAAGGCCTATGAGGCCGCCACCGGCAAGCATGTGGAGATTGAGTCCCTGGGCGGCGGCGTCGATCTGCAGGCTACCCTGAAGCAGTACTATCAGGCCGGCAACATGCCCGACATCTTCGTGTTTGAGGGCAAGCCCGACCTGGCCAACTGGACCGGCATGGTCGTGGATATGTCCGACCAGCCCTGGGCCAAGGACACTGAGGCCGGCTTCGTGGATGATACCGGCGCTCTGGTGGGCTTCCCCTACACCACCGAGGCCATCGGCCTGGCCTACAACAAGAGCATCCTTGACAAGGCCGGCATCGACCCCGCCTCCATCACCGGCCCCGAGTCCATGAAGGCCGCCTTTGAGAAGCTGGACAGCATGAAGGCCGACCTGGGCATCACCGCCGTCATCGGCTACTGCGCCAACGCCACCGAGCTCTACTGGTCCACCGGCCAGCATCTGTTCGGCACATATCTTGACGCCGGTCTGGCCCGGGACGACACCACCTACTTCGACCTGCTGATGGACGGCGGCAAGCTGGATCTGGACCGCTTCACCCCCTTCGCCAACATGGTCGCCCTGTTCAACCAGTACTCCGACCCCGCCCTGCTGGTCTCCGGCAACTATGATATGCAGGTGTCCGGCTTCGCCAGCGGCAAGTACGCCTTCGTGACCCAGGGCTCCTGGATCGGCTCCTCCCTGACCAACGACTACAAGGATCTCTACGCCGCCGCCGGCAACTTCGAGTGCGGCTACGTGCCCTACGCCTTCATTGAGGGCATCGACACCATCATGACCAACGCCCCCTCCCACTGGGCTGTCTACAAGGATGGCAACGTGGCTGAGGCCGAGGAGTTCCTGAACTGGCTGGCCGGCAACGACGGTCAGAAGTTCATGGTCGAGCAGGCCGGCTGCGTCAGCCCCTTCAAGAGCTGCACCGCCATTGCCAACGACCCCTTCGCCGGCCCCATCGCCCAGTACACCGCCGCCGGCAAGACCTCCAGCTGGCACTGGATGGGCCAGCCCTCCAACCTGGCGCAGGACTTCACCGGCGCCATCTTCCAGGATTTCGCCATGGGCACCATCGATACCGAGGGCTTCATCCAGGATATGGTCTCCACCATCCCCCAGTGCATCAAGTGATCGTCTGACAGTATAGTACCCGGGGAGGCGGCGTTCCGCCGCCTCCCTCCGATTCTTTCTTCGCATATTAAGCAGACTCTTCTGCCGAAAAGGGAGCGATCCGAACTATGAATGAAAACACCTCCGGCAAAAAGGTCCTGTCGCTGGTGCTGCTGATCCTGGGGGTCGTCCTGCTGGCCGCCGCATTGTGGATGGATTTCACCAAGACCTATCTGGTGCTCACCATGGGCATCCGGATCGAGCTGCGGGGATTCTTCCTGGTGCTGGGCGCCATTCTGATCCTGGCAGGACTGTACATCTTCCCCACTGTCATGCACCATAGAGGGATCATCAACTTTATCTTCCTGTTCCCTCTGCTGTTCACCTTCGCGGTAACGGTGATCATCCCCATGTTCGTCGGCTTCTTTTACTCCTTTACCGACTGGAACGGCGTCACCTTTACCAAGATGGTAGGCTTTGCCAACTACGCCGATATGTTCAAGGAGCCCGCGTTCCTCTGGTCGCTGCTGCTGACCGTGCTGTTTGTGATCGTCAACATGCTCCTGGTGAATCTGGTGGCCTTCCTGCTGGCGCTCCTGTGCACCACCAAGCTCAAGGGCGTCGGCTTCTTCCGGGCGGCCTACTTCCTGCCCAACCTGATCGGCGGCATCGTGCTGGGCTATATCTGGCAGTTCATTTTCTC
>JAEEGL011035969.1_pt1 | contig 12815 bp, 15 predicted proteins | sample 9134231 | NCBI WGS metagenome assembly JAEEGL01 (sample SAMN16246548, study PRJNA631951) | gut metagenome | biome: gut microbiome; feature: rumen; material: fiber-attached | host: Bos | place: Iran: Karaj | collected 2018-10
AAAGATCGAAAAACCCAAACTCCGCAAAATGTACTGCGGCGAAAGTCTTGTCGCAGCGCAGAACGAGATTAATCTGTAAACAGAACCCGAGGTGAAACTATGAAAACGATTATGCTGGGCAACGAAGCAGTTGCCCGCGGCCTGTATGAGGCCGGTTGCCGCGTGGCATCCAGTTACCCCGGCACCCCCAGTACCGAGGTCACCGAGGAGCTGGCCCGCTTTGACGAAATCAAAAGCGAGTGGGCGCCCAATGAAAAGGTCGCGTGCGAGGTCGCGTTCGGCGCCGCCGTACGCGGTGCGCGTTCCGTCTGCGCGATGAAGCACGTCGGTCTGAACGTCGCGGCCGACCCGGTCTTTACCGCGTCGTACTGCGGCATCAACGCCGGTATGGTCATCGTTGTTGCCGACGATCCCGGTATGCACTCTTCGCAGAACGAACAGGACAGCCGCAACCACGCCAAGGCCTCCAAGATTATGATGCTCGAACCCGCGGATTCCGACGAGTGCCTGCGCTTTGCGAAGCTCGCCTTCGAGCTCTCCGAGCGGTTTGACACGCCCGTGTTTCTGCGTCTGACGACGCGCGTCGCCCATTCCCGCAGTCTGGTCGAAACGGGGGAGCGCGTGGACAACGGTCTCAAAGCGTACGTCAAAGAGCCCACCAAGTACGTCATGGCGCCCGCCAACGCGATTGTCAAGCACCCCATCGTCGAACAGCGCCTTCTCGATCAGCGCGCCTATGCCGAGACCGAAGCGCTTGACGTGGGCCTCAATAAGGTCGAGTATTTTGACAAAAGCATCGGCGTGATTGCCTCCGGCATCTGCTACGATTACGCGCGCGAAGCCCTCGGCGAACGCGCCAGTTACTTAAAACTCGGCGTGGACTTCCCGCTGGCCGACAACCTGCTCAAAGAGTTTTGCGCCGCCTGCGACACCGTCTACGTTCTGGAAGAGCTCGACGAGTTTGTGGAAGAGCACTGCAAAGCGCTCGGTCTCAACGTCATCGGCAAAGACAAATTCCCGCGCTGCGGCGAGTATTCGCAGGGGATGATCCGCGAAATCGTGCTCGGCGAAAAGGCGCAGGTGCTGACCGCGGCCGTCGACGTGCCGCCGCGCCCGCCGGCGCTGTGCGCGGGCTGCCCGCACCGCGGCCTGTTCTATGCGCTCAAAAAGCTGAAACTGACCGTCATCGGCGACATCGGCTGCTATACGCTGGGCGCGTCCCGTCCCTTGGCGACCATCGACACCGTGCTCTGCATGGGCGCGAGCGTGTCGGGTCTGCACGGCCGCAACGTTGCCGATCCCGAGAACGCCAACCGCTGCGTGGCCGTCATCGGCGATTCGACCTTTATGCACAGCGGCATTACCGGTCTTGTGGATATCGCCTACAACGCCAGCAATTCCGTGACGATCATTCTGGATAACAGCATCACCGGCATGACCGGCCACCAGAACAACCCCACCAACGGCAAAAACATCAAGGGCGATCCCGCGCTCGCGGTGGATCTCGAGGCGCTCTGTCACGCCATCGGCATCGACCACGTCGCGGTCGTCGACCCCTACGACGTCGCGCAGTGCGAGTCCGCCGTGCGCGACGCGCTGGCGCTGAACGCGCCCGCCGTCATCATCTCGCGCCGTCCGTGCGCCTTGCTCAAAACCGTCAAGCACGCCCCGGCGCTGCGCGTCGAGCGCGATGCCTGCCGCTCCTGCAAGATGTGTATGCAAATCGGCTGCCCCGCCATCCATATGCGCGACGGCCGTGCCGAAATCGACGCCACGCAGTGCCTTGGCTGCAAGATTTGTCAGCAGGTCTGCAAGTTCGGCGCCATCGTGGAATGAGAAAGGAGAGCCAAGATGAATAAATCGATTATGATTGTCGGCGTCGGCGGGCAGGGAACGCTGCTTGCGAGCCGCATCCTCGGCAACGTTCTTTTGACCGAGGGCTATGACGTCAAACTCTCCGAAGTGCACGGAATGAGTCAGCGCGGCGGTTCCGTCGTGACCTACGTCAAATACGGCGAAAAAGTCTGGTCGCCTATCGTCGGCAAAGGCGAGGCCGACCTTCTGCTCGCGTTCGAGCAGCTCGAGGCCGCCCGTTATCTGTCCTACCTCAAGCCGGACGGCAAAATTGTCGTCAATACGCAAAAGATTGACCCGATGTCCGTATTGGCGGGCGACGGGGCCTATCCCGAGGGCGTTCTTGAAGCGCTCGAGGCGGCCGGCGCGGCCGTTCAGCGCGTGGATGCGCTGCCGCTGGCGGTCGAGGCGGGTTCCCCCAAGGCCGTGAACGTCGTGCTCATCGGCGCGATGGCCAAGAACACCGACATCGACAAAGAGAAGTGGCTGGCCGCCGTTCGCGCGTGCGTGCCGCCCAAGTTTGCCGAACTCAACGAACGGGCCTTTTTGCTCGGCTATGAAAAAGGGGAGTAAGCCCTTTTCAATACTGATTCTGCGCCGCGGGGTTTCCCGCGGCGTTTTTATGGCTCATTTTTACCCCGCGCGCATATACTGTCACGGGGGTGAAGGGATGGCGCGCGGACTTCATTTTCGGCGGCATATCCATCTGCTGCCGCTGCGGGCGCGGCACTTTGCGTTCCGGCGCGATCGGCAGCGCAGGCTATACCGCTGCGCGGTCGTGCTGTTGGCTGTCACGCTCGTGCTGGTGCTGGCGGATATCCGTCTGCGCCCCCTGATTCGCAGCGCGGGCGCGCACGCGCTTCGCAACGAGCTGACACTCCTCTTGGGTGACTCCGTGCGTACCGCCGCCGCGTCGCTCGACTATTCCGCCTCCGACTTCGTCACGCTCGAACGCTCCGCCGACGGCACGGTTTGCGCCGCCGTGGCGCGCACCGACGCCGTCAATGCCTTTCGCGCGGCGCTCGCAAAAAGCGCTGCCGAGACCGTCGACCGCTGCGCTGATTTTTCGCTCTCGGTGCCGCTGGGCACGTTGCTCGGCAGTCAGATTTTCAGCGGTATGGGGCCGCGCATCACCGTCAACGCCGACACTTACGGCTTTGCGCTGACCGACGTCGTCAGCACCTTTGAGAGCGTCGGCATCAACCAGACCGTGCACCGCATCACCGTCAACGCGTCGCTTTCCGCATCTACTTACATCGGCACCTACCACGTCGCCGAAACGGTTGAGAGCAGCGTCCCCGTGGCCGAAACCATCATCGTCGGGCAGGTGCCGCAGACCTATGTGACGGGTGACACCACGCTGAAACTGCCCTGAACGGAAACGGGCAACAATATTTGCCTTTTCGCTTGTCTTTTTGCGGCGGTTGTAGTATACTGAAAGTACCAAATCAAAGGAGGTCTTTCCATGAAGATTCCCGTAGCATTACAACTCTATTCCGTTCGCGACGATATGGCGAACGATTTTGAAGGCACCCTGCGCGCCGTGGCCGAAATGGGCTACAACGGCGTCGAGTTCGCGGGCCTGTTCGACCGCAGTCCCGACGAGGTGCGCGCCCTTTGCGACAAGTACGGCCTGACGCCCATCTCCGCCCACGTCGGCATCGGCGACCTCGTGAAAGATCCTGCCGGCGTCCTCGGCGCCTATCACGCCATCGGCTGCCGTTTTGTCGCCATTCCCTCCATCAGCCGCGAAATGCTGCCCGGCGGCCCCGAGTTTGCCGAAACGCGCGACAACATCATCAAAATCGGTCAGGCTGCCGCCGACCTCGGCATTCAACTGGCGTACCACAACCACGACTTTGAGTTTGAGAACACCGACGACGGTCAGCATAAACTCGACGCGCTGTTCGAGAGCGTGCCCGCGGAGCTTCTGAAAACGCAGCTCGACCTCTGCTGGGTGCAGGTCGGCGGTGAAAATCCCGCCGCGTATCTGCGCAAGTACACGGGCCGCGCCCCCGTCGCGCATTTCAAAGATTACGCCGGCGCCAAGGGCAACGGCCGTCTGTACAAGCTCATTGACCGCGAGACCGACGGCGAAGCGTCCACCACCTTCGAACTGCGCCCCCTCGGCCACGGTTCCATCGACTGGCCCGAGACCGTCGCCGCTGCCTATGACGCGGGCGTCGAATGGGCGATTATTGAGCAGGACGAGCCCTCGATGGGCAAAACGCCGCTCGAGCTGGCCGAAATCTCGCTGCGCTATCTCCAATCGCTGTAAACTCCGTCACACAAACCGCCTTGCTTCGTAGTATGAAGCAGGGCGGTTTTTTGCTGCCCGAAGGAGGATTTTTATGGCAAGTAAACCCATCACCCCCGACGCTGTCGAGGGCGCCGGCTGTGTCGGCACCGCGTTCCCTGCGGACACCGTGCCCGCCATGGCATACGTCAGCTATCAACTGGACCGCACGGCCTACACGCCCGACAAGGCGCTGCAAAAGGGTACGCTGTTCACCGTGCTTGACAAGCCCTTTCACGGCAAGGGGATGAGCGAATGAACGACCGCCGCAAACTGTTGGCGCGGCTTTCGGCTTCGCAATTCGCCGCGTGGGAACTGCGCGTGTATCGGGACACGCACCCGTGCGACCGCGTCGCGGCCGACCTACTGGCGCGCTATACCAAAGAGGCCGCCTCTCTTCAAGCGGAGTATGAGCGGCAGTACGGCCCGCTGACCGTCGCCAATCCCGAGGAGGCCGACTGGCTGCGCGACCCGTGGCCGTGGGACTATCAGGGGAGTGACGATTGACTATGTTCACCTATGAAAAGAAACTGCAATTCCCGGTCGCTATCAAGCGGCCCAACCCGTTGTACGCGCAAATCATTCTCTCGCAGTACGGCGGCCCGGACGGCGAACTCGGCGCGTCCGTCCGCTATCTCTCGCAGCGCTATGCGATGCCGTACCCCGAGCTGAAGGCCCTGCTGACCGACATCGGCACCGAGGAGCTCGGCCATCTCGAGATTGTCGCCGCCATCGTTCACCAACTCACGCGCAACCTCTCCACGGAGGAGATTGAAAAGAGCGGCTTTGCGCCCTATTTCACCAATCATACCGTCGGCGTTTATCCCGCCTCTTCGTCGGGCGTGCCGTTCAACGCCGCGGCGCTGGCCGTCAAGGGCGACGTCATTACCGATCTGCACGAAGACCTCGCCGCCGAACAAAAGGCGCGCACCACCTACGACAACATCTTGCGCCTGGTCGACGACCCCGACGTGCGCGAACCCATCCGCTTCCTGCGCGAGCGCGAGGTCGTGCATTATCAGCGTTTCGGCGAAGCGCTGCGCCTTGCCACCGACCGTATGAACAGCAAGAATTTTTACGCCGTAAACCCCGCGTTTGATAAGTAGTTTGTTCCGCAAAGCGCCGCCCCTTTCGTAAGGGGCGGCGTTTCTTACCCGCGTTTCACGGCATCGATGGCGCTTTTTTCCAGGCGCGACACCTGCGCCTGCGAAATGCCGATTTCTTTCGCGACCTCCGTTTGTGTCAGGCCGTACATATACCGCAGCGACAAAATCTTTTTCTCGCGCTCCGGCAGGTTTTTCAGCGCCTCTTTGAGCGAAATCTCGTCCACCCAATCGCCGTCGCTTTCGTCGCCCCCGAGCTGGTCCATCAAATAGATGGTGTCGCCCCCGCCGGCGTATACCGGCTCATAGAACGACACCGGCGACACGATGGCCTCCAGCGCCAGCACCACGTCCTTTTCGGCAATTCCCAACTCTGCGGCCACTTCCGCCGTGGTGGGCGCGCGGCCGAGCTTGCGCCCCAGTACCTCTTTCGCCTGCATCGCGTGATAGGCTGTGTCGCGCACCGAGCGGCTGACGCGCAGGGGCGTGTTGTCGCGCAGGTGGCGGCGGATTTCCCCGATTATCATCGGAACCGCATAGGTCGAAAACCGCACGTCCTGCGACACGTCAAAGTTGTCGATGGCCTTCATCAGCCCCACGCAGCCGACCTGAAACAGGTCCTCCGGCCCGTCGCCGCGTCCCTCGAATTTTTGAATGACGCTGAGCACCAGCCGCAGGTTGCCGGTAATCAGTTCCTCGCGCGCGGCCATGTCACCCGCTTTGACCTTGCGCAGCAGCGCCGCCTTTTCCTCTTCGGTGAGCAATTTCAGCGCGGACGTGTCCACGCCGCACAGTTCCACCCGTTTGAACATCGGGCCACTTCCTTTCCCTCGGGTATGTAGGGAAGGCGCCGCGTTTTTAGTATGAACGGCCCGCGGCGATTTATACCGCACCGCCGCCGCAGGCCCAATTGTAAACTTTTCGCAAGAGGGGAGCGAACTCCCGAAAAAAGCATTGACTTTTCACGGGGGTATGGTATAATAAATGCAAGCAGACAATCACCGCAAGGAGGATAATTTTATGAAGAAGTTTTTCAAAATTCTCGGTATTATCGCCGCCATCGCAGCCGCTGCTGCCGCCGTGTACGTCGTTGTTCAGAAAATCAAAGCCAAAAACGCTCCCCAGGGCTATGATGAGGACAATTACGTTTCCTGCTCCTGCCTTGACGAAGATTTCCAGTCCGAGACCGTCAAAGAGTAAGTTTACAAGAATACGGCTCTGCCTCGTGCAGAGCCGTTTTTTGTCGTATAATTCTCAACCTGTGTCGCACACTACCCCCGAAAGGGGGAGCGTTATGATATTTTTACGCGCCTTTGCCGTCGGCGGCGCCATTTGCGTGATCGGCCAACTGTTGATTGACCGCACCAAACTGACGCCGGCGCGCATTCTGGTGCTGTTTGTCGTCACGGGCGTGGCGCTCGGCGCGGCGGGGGTATTCGAACCGCTCGAACGCTTTGCGGGGGCGGGGGTTACGGTCCCCATCGTCGGGTTCGGCGCGTTGCTCGCCGACGGCACGCGCAAAGCCGTGGCCGAAAGCGGCCTTGCGGGCGTGCTGACGGGGCCGCTCACCGCCGGGGCGGGCGGCATTATGGCCGCCGTGCTGAGCGGCTTGGTGATGTCCGTGCTGGTCAGACCGCGCGGCAAATAATCGGCGTAGAGGCGGTCGACCGCCTCTTTCTTTTTGCGAAATATGGGAATTGTGTGAATAATTTGAAAATGCGGCATTTGGGACTTGAAAACTATGAGAAAGAATGGTATTATATGAATTACATATAAACTTTGTAGGGTATTTTAACCGCAGAAAGAGGTCGGTTATGAGCGAATTGAATACACAGCCGACCGATAACGCGGCTGAAAAAAAGCCCGTTAAAATCGCGCTGATTGTTATCGAGAGTGCGGTTCTTCTGACCATCGTGCTGGTGGCGGTGCTTATCTTTATGGGCGGCGGCCTGCACAAAAAGCCGGTCGAGGAGCCCAGCGACACCACCGATTATTCCTACCGCGAGGTGCGGGCCTCCACCACGGCGCCCGTGCGCCTGTCGACCACGGCGCCCGTCAGTGAAGAGGATAACGGCGGGGGCGGGGGCGGTTCCTCTTACTTCGAACCGGTTCCCGAGGTAACCAACGCGTTTGTGCAGCTCGAAGATCCCAGCGGTTGGTCGTGGTCCAAAATTCTCTCCACGGCGACCGACGCCATCAACCGCACCAAAGCGTATAAAGGGCAGTTGAGCGTCGACCATACCGAGAGCTTTGTCGCGAACGTCACCCAGGCCGAGGGCGTGCCCATCAACCTGGCCCAGGCGATGATGCGGTGGGTGGCCAAGCCCGTTTCCGAAACGCTGGTGTTCAACAACGGCAGCGCCGTCAACAGCGCGGGCGAAACCGTTCCCATCCTCTTGCCCAAGCGCGGGCCCTTCACCTTGAGCGAAAGCGGCCTTACGGGCGCGTCCGTCGCGCTGGTCGACAACCAGTATGACATCAAGCTCAGCATCGTGCGCGAGCAGGTCGGTATGTACGACGTCCCCGTCAACAACGCGGCGGCCATCGGCTATCTCGACGCCGCCAGTATGGATTTGAGCTTGCTGACCATCACCTCCGCGTTCATCGACTATCAGGGCTCGTGGCTTGAGATTCGCATCAGCCCCGAGGGCCTTGTGACCTACGCCGAGTACCACATCCCGATGGATTGCGGCGGTACCGGCCACGGCAACAGCATTTTTTCCAATCTCAGCGGTTCGCTGACCTTTGAAGGCGAGCAGAGCGAGGTTTGGCGGTTCCACTGGTAAATCAAAAAGACTTTTTTGGAAGGATGTTTTTATAAAATGGGTGCAATGAAAGACAAAGTGGCGGTATTTCTCGCGAAGCGTGCCATTCATTACGTACGAAAGGATTTTGAGACCAACTCTCTCAAGCTCATCGACTTCGGTCTGAAGCACGACAAGCGAGAGGTCTATCAGCGTATGTACAAACGCCTGCGCGAGGGTCTGACCCGTCCGGGCAACCGCTGGCAGGAGTTCTTCAAGGCCATCGTGGTCGAGACCGACGAGAACGTTCTCGACAAACTCATTCTGCCGTTTTATAACACCGTTCTTGTCAGCTATGACCGCCGCACCGCCGCGATGGAAAAGTACGACTGCAACATCCCGTGGGCGATTCTGCTGGACCCCACCGCTGCCTGCAACCTGCACTGCACGGGCTGCTGGGCCGCCGAGTACGGCAAAGAGAGCTCCCTGAGCATTGACGACATCCGCAAGATTATCCGCGAGGGCAAAGAGCTTGGTACTTACGTCTATCTCTACACGGGCGGCGAGCCGCTTATGCGCAGAAAAGACATTATCACCCTCTGCAAAGAGAATCCCGACTGTCTGTTCCTCGCGTTCACCAACGGCACGCTGTGCGACGACGAGTTCGCCGACCAGATGCGCGAAGTGGGCAACCTCTTCCTGACCTTCTCCATCGAGGGCAATGAAGAGACCACCGACTCCCGCCGCGGGCAGGGGACCTATCAGAAGGTTCTCGACGGTATGAAACGCCTGAAAGACCGCGGCTGCATCTTCGGCGCTTCGCTGTGCTATACCAAGGTTAACGCCGACGTCATCGCTTCCGACGAGTACGCCGATTTCCTGCTCAGTCTCGGCGTGCGCTATGCGTGGTACTTCACCTTCGTGCCCGTCGGCAAGGGCGCTACGAGCGAGCTGATGGCCACCCCCGAGCAGCGCAAAAAGATGTACGACCAAATCCGCAAATGGCGCTTCCAGCCCGGTGAGGTGCGTCCGTTCATCACCATCGACTTCTTCAATGACGGCGAGTACGTCGGCGGCTGCGTCGCCGGCGGCAAGCAGTATTTCCACATCAGCGCCAACGGCGATTGCGAGCCCTGCGTGTTCGCGCACTATTCGTCCGTCAACATCAAAAACGCCCATCTGCTTGACGCGCTGCAGAGCCCCATCTTCATGGCCTACCGTCAGCACCAGCCCTTCAGCGACAATATGCTGCGGCCTTGCCCGGTGATGGACCAGCCCGGCGCTATCAAGCAAATGGTGCACGAGACCGGCGCGCTGCCCACCGACCTCGCCAACCCCGAAGAGGTGGACGAGCTCTTTGACAAGGCCGTCGGCCACGCCGAAGCGTGGAAACCCATCGCCGACCAAATCGCCGACGAGCACGGCTTCGTCAAGTTCCATATCCGCAGCGTTGAGATGTATAAAGACGTCGAAGCGCAGCGCAAGCGTGACTTTGAAGAGTTCAAATAAGCCGTGAACAGTTCTGTGAACCACTCGCTTCCCCGCGCCGTGAGCGCGGAATCTGTCGGTATTTCATCCCCGGCCGTCCAAAAGATGGTCGGGGATATGGCGTCTCAAAACGTCCGTCTCCACTCGCTGATGATCCTGCGCCACGGCAAGGTCGCGTGCGAAGCGTGGAGCGCGCCGCTCACGCCCGAAATGCCGCATATGGTCTATTCCGTCAGCAAAAGCTTTTTGGCGGTCGCCTACGGGTTCGCCCTCGACGAGGGGCGGATCACGCCCGACCGTCTTTTTTTGGACGTCTTTCCCGAACTGCGCCCCAAAAAGCGCGACGAGAATCTGGAAAAAGTCACCATCGATCACCTTTTGACCATGACCTCCGGCAAGCGCACCAAGCCGCTGGCGAATCGCGGCGGCGACTGGCTGCGCCAGTTTGTGCAGGCCAAGTGGGATTTCGCCCCCGGCGAGGGCTGGCGTTACGTCAACGAAAACTACTACGCCGCATCGGCGATGCTGTGCCGCGTTCTCGGTGAGGGAATTAACGCGTATCTCACCCCGCGTCTGTACGAGCCGCTCGGTATCGACGTCCCGTTTTGGGAGAGCTCCCGCGACGGCGTGGAGGCCGGCGGTTGGGGCCTGATGCTCAAAACCGAGGATATCGCCAAATTCCTGCTCTGCATCCATAACGGCGGCGTTTACGAGGGGCGGCAGGTCATTCCCGCCGCGTTTTTGGAGCGCGCCGTCTCCAAAATCAGCGACACCGCCGCCACCGAGAAAAAGAGCGACGCGCGCGCCGGCTACGGCTGCGGCTTTTGGCGCTGCGCGGGCGCCGATGCGTTCCGCTGCGAGGGGCTGTACAGTCAGTATGCCATCTCGTTCCCCGCCGAGGATGCCTGCATTGTGATGACGAGCGACCATTCCGATTTGCAGGAAACGCTCGATTGCCTCTGGCGCGCTCTTCCCGCGATTTTCTGCGAGCCGCACGACGCCGAAAGCGCGCCCGTCACGCTCCCGCCCGATCCCGCGCAGGCGCTCGCGGTGCAGTCGCCCCGTTCCGCGCTCGAGCAAACCGTCGGCGGTCACACCTACCGCGTGCGCCGCAAGTGGTTCATCAACCACGCCGTCCATTTCAGCGTCGGGATGTTCCCGCTGCCCATTCTCTATTTCTCGCAGCAGGGGGGCGGCAATATCGACAACGTCCGCTTCGATTTTGACGCGCGCGGCGTCACGTTTCAATGGACCGAGGACGGCGGGTTTGCCAACTCGCTGTTCCTGCCGATGGACGGCACGGTCGATTTCGGCACCGTCACCGTCGGCGAATTCTCTCTGCAGTGCCGCACCTTCGCCTATTGGGAGGATGAGCGCACCCTCGTGCTGCGCGTGCGCGCGCTGGCGGGTGTCGCCGAGCGAATTTTGCGCTTTCGCTTCGACGGCAAACGCTTCACGATGAAGCCGGACGCCTTCCCAGGCACCGCCGAAAAGGCGAAGCTTGTCGGCGACAAACTCAAGGGAATTCTCGTCGGCCGCTACTATCACTGGTGGATTAACCGCCTGATTCCGCAGGTCGACAACATCCTCAATCCGCGCCACCGCGGCCGTCAGATTCACTGAATTTCCACTTGAATTTTTGGTAAAAATCCATACAATCCCGCCCGGGTTTTTCTTCGGAAAAATCCGGGCGTTTTTCTTTTTATTTTTTCGAAGATTTTGCTTGACAAACCGCTTTTTCTTGCGTATAATAGGATTCAGATAGTCGCAAATAGTGGCGAATAGTCGCGACCGAAAAATCTCGAATTTTTGCTGAAAGGAGGCGGGGCACGTGCGTTCTCCCGTGTACGAACATCAAATCGACGCGCAGAAGCGCGTGACCATTCCGTCGCAGTTCCGCAAGAACTTTGAGAAAGAGATTTGCGTCATGCTCTCGCCCGACGCCGACGCGCCCTGCCTGTACCTCTATTCCGAAGAGGAGTGGCAGCGGGTGTGCGCGCAGGTCCAGGGCAAGGCCATTGACGCCCATTCGCGCCGCGTTCAGCGCTACCTCAACAGTCGCGCCACCTTTGCCGATATCGACAAGGCCGGCCGTCTGACGCTCACCAACGAGCAGCTTGAATTTGCCGGCATCGGCGAAATCGCTTGCCTGGTCAAGAATACCAGCCACGTCGAAATCTGGTCCCCCGAGAACTGGGAGAAAGAGGTTGCCGCGATGGAGGCCCTCGACGATACCGATCTCGGCATCAACTTCTGACGCTGGCGTATGGAGTTCTCTCACGTTTCGGTTCTGCTTCATGAATCGATTGACGCGCTCGAGATTAAGCCCGACGGCGTGTACGTGGATTGCACCGCCGGCGGGGGAGGGCACGCGGCCGCTGTGCTCCGACAACTTTCCCCGCAGGGCCGCATGGTTCTCATCGACCGCGACCCCGACGCGATTGCCGTTTTGCACGAACGGTTTGACGGCGACAGCCGCGTGACTGTTGTTCACGACAATTTCGTCAATATCCGCGAGATTTTAAACGGACTGTCCGTCCGTGCCATAGACGGCGCTGTCGCCGACCTCGGCGTCAGCAGCTATCAGCTCGACACCCCCGAACGCGGGTTCTCGTTCCACCGCGACGCGCCGCTCGATATGCGTATGAGCCGCACGGGGCGCACCGCCGCCGATCTTGTCAACACCGCCTCACGGCAGGAGCTGGCCGCCATCTTGCGGCGCTACGGCGAAGAGCCGTACGCGGCCGCCATCGCCTCGGCCATCGTCCGTGAACGCGACAAACAACCCATTTCAACGACGCTGCAGCTCGCGAACGTGGTTTCCTCCAGCGTCCCCGCGAGCTACAGGCGTCGTGGTCACCCGGCCCGCCGCACCTTCCAGGCGCTGCGCATCGAGGTGAACGCCGAACTCGAATCGCTGCGCGAAGCGCTGCCGCAGTTGTTCGACGCGCTGGGTCCGGGCGGGGTGCTCGCCATTATCACCTTCCATTCGCTGGAAGATAAAATTGTCAAAGACTATTTCCAAACGCTTCGTCAGGGGTGTACCTGCCCGCCGGACTTTCCCGTCTGTGTCTGCGGCAACAAACCGAAGGCCGTCGTCAAAAGCCGCGGCGTCAAAGCCGGCGAAGCCGAAGTTGAAGAGAATAACCGCAGCCGCAGCGCCAAACTGCGGACCGCGAAAAAACTGTAATCATAATTAGGATGTAAAGGGGTATGGGAATGTACAGAGGTTCCGAAGCGTACGATTTTTCTTTGTTTGAAGGTCCGGCCGTCCGCGTTCCGGCGCGTTCCGCCGCGCCCGCGCGCAAGCCCCAACCGGCGCGCCGCCCC
>JAEEGL011179499.1_pt1 | contig 12815 bp, 8 predicted proteins | sample 9134231 | NCBI WGS metagenome assembly JAEEGL01 (sample SAMN16246548, study PRJNA631951) | gut metagenome | biome: gut microbiome; feature: rumen; material: fiber-attached | host: Bos | place: Iran: Karaj | collected 2018-10
CAATAACTTCTTCTGCAACGTCACAGATTGAGCCCATTGCAACGATTACGCGGTCAGCATCCTTTGCACCATAGTAGTCGAAGAGACCATAGTTAGTGCCGAGTTTCTTGTTGATTTTTTCGATGTATTTTTCAACGATTGCCGGGAGAGCCTCGTAAGTTGAGTTGCAGGCTTCACGGTGCTGAAAGAATACGTCGCCGTTTTCGTGTGAACCACGCATTGCCGGATGTTCCGGGTTAAGGGCGTGAGCACGGAAATCTTTGAGAGATTCATTCGGGAACATCTCTTTGAGATCAGCGTAATCCCATGTTTCAATTTTCTGGATTTCGTGTGAAGTGCGGAAACCGTCGAAGAAGTTGATGAATGCAACTTTACCTTCGAGGGCAGCCAGGTGAGCAACAGGAGCCAGGTCCATTACTTCCTGCGGGTTAGATTCAGCGAGCATTGCAACACCAGTCTGGCGGCATGCATAAACGTCTGAGTGATCACCAAAGATGTTCAGTGATTGTGTAGCAACACAGCGTGCAGCTACGTGGAATACACAAGGAAGCTGTTCAGCAGCAATCTTGTACATGTTTGGAATCATCAAGAGCAAGCCCTGTGAAGCAGTGAATGTTGTTGTGAGCGCGCCTGATGCCAAAGAACCGTGAACAGTTCCAGCAGCACCGGCTTCTGATTCCATTTCGATAACTTTTACTTTGTTACCGAAAATGTTCTTCTGACCAGCAGCAGACCAGTTGTCTACCCAGTCAGCCATTGGTGAAGAAGGTGTAATTGGATAGATACCAGCAACTTCCGTGTAAGCGTAAGCTACATGAGCTGCAGCCTGGTTTCCGTCCATTGACATTTTCTTTCTGGACATATTGTCCTCCCTAATAAAAATAATGAGCTATTCGGAATTTTTTTCCTAACAGCAACTTTAGAAATTTGTAATTTTGCAAGGTTTAGCCTGAAAAATTACTCAAGAACAGTAAAGAACCAAATTTTCGCAGAAAATTGATTTTCAAAAAGAGATTTCTATAGGATATAATTTTATAATTGGTAACGGGATTTTTCAAGGAAAAACAAAGCCAAACCAAAAAAGTTATACATTGCTAACTCATTTTTTCTTCATTTTATGCCGATAGCTGCTTTTATTCAAAATTTCTGATACACTTCTTCTATGAAATACATTTCTTCAAAAAAAATCATAATATCATCAATAATGCTTTTTTCAGCACTGTTCGCCGCAAGCGCAAGAAAACCATCTAAAAAGTCGTCAGTAAATTTCACGGATGATTTAGGTCGAAAAGTTTCCGTTCAAAAAACAGAAAACGCCGCCGTCCTGCAAGGAAGCCTTGCATCGCTTTGGATTCTTGCAGGAGGGAAAATGGTTGCGGCAACAACCGACTGCTTTGTTGAACCGCCTGAAATGACAAAGAACCAAGCTGAAAGTTTCAATTCAAAATGGGCAACGAGCGGCTTTTCAGCGCACAAAAAAGGTATCTTTGAATATCTTGGTTGCGATTCAAAAAACATCGAAGATATTGGACCAATGATGAGCCCCAGCGCAGAGAAAATAATCGCATCGGGGGCAGATTTTGCAATTATGTCCGCGAACATAACGGGACACAAAAAAATCATGTCGCTTCTTGAAAACGCAGGAATAAAATGCGCTTTTTTCAATTATGATGATTTCAACTCGTATCTCAGGATTATGCAGATTCTCACCGACATAACAGGAAAAGGCGATTTGTACAAAAAAAACGCGCTATCGCAAAAATCAAAAATCGAAAAAATCATTTCCTTGTCAAAATCAAAAACACCGCCAACAATTCTTGCGCTCAGGTCGTCGAGCGGAAAAGTCGAGGCAAAATCAAGTGACAATCTTTCCCTTGCCGCAATGCTCAGAGATATTGGCTGCAAGAACATTGCCGACACCGACAGTTACTACAAGGAAAACCTGAGCATGGAAAAAATCATTTCAGATGACCCCGACTTCATTTTCGTTGCCACAATGGGAACAAACGAAGAAAAAGCACTCAAATATATAGAAGAAAATTTAAATTCTCACCCGGCATGGAAAGACCTTAAAGCCGTTAAAAACGGAAATTACTATATTCTGCCGAGAGAGCTTTTTCATTTTAAGCCCGGAACACGGTGGGGAGAATCTTACGAAGTTCTTTTCAGAATCGTCTACGGCACGAATGAATGATAAACGAAGAAAAAATCGCGACCGAGCAGTTCATTCTTTCAGGAACAAAACGATTGCGCTGCGGAATGACCACAGGCTCCTGCGCGGCGATTGCATCACTCGCCGCAACACAAGCCGCACTGACAGGAACATTTCCGCAATACGCAAAAATCACTGTGCCGAAAGGCTGGATTGCCCGGGCTGAAATTATCGAGTCAAAAATCATCTCAAAAATGAAAGCATCATGCGCCGTAAGAAAAGATGCTGGCGATGACCCGGACGCAACCGATTCCATGCTGATTTTTGCCGAAGTTTCCTTGCGAGCGGACGAAATCATATCCCCCCAAAAAAATCTTTCAGTAACTATAACAGGCGGTACCGGAATCGGGAGAGTAACAAAAAGCGGTCTTGACCAAAAGCCAGGTGAATACGCCATAAACTCAGTTCCGCGCAAGATGATAGAAGAAGCTGTCCGCTCAGTCTGTTCTGAGCATGGGTTTTTCGGTAAAGCAGAAATAAAAATCTATGCCCCGGACGGAGCGGAAATCGCAAAAAAAACATTCAACCCCGCGCTTGGGATTGAGGGCGGAATCTCAATTTTGGGAACGAGCGGAGTCGTTGAGCCGATGAGCGAAGAAGCCCTTGTCGATGCGATTGAAGTTGAGGCAAGAGTCATTTCGCAAAGCCTCAAAGACAAAAAAATCCGTCCGCTCATCATAACGCCCGGAAATTTCGGAGAGGATTTCATCCGCTCGCGCGAAGAGCTGGCTGGAATTCCCGTCCTAACCTGCGCGAACTTTATCGGAAAATCAATAGACTTTGCCTCTGCATACGATTTTACTCATGTCATTTTCGTAGGACACGCGGGCAAATTCGTAAAGCTCGCAGGTGGAATCTTCAACACACACTCCCATATTGCCGACTGCCGCATGGAAATCATCGCAAGCCATGCCGCTCTTCTCGGAGCAGAATCCTTCGACATAGCAAGAATCTTTGAATGTGCCACGGTTGAAGCCGCATTCTCCGTTCTTGATGAAACAGGACTCACAAAAAAAGTTTCCGTAAGCCTTGCAAGAGCCGCATGCGGAAAAATCGCGCGGCGTGTTCAAGGAAAATACAAATTTTCGTTCATCATGTTCACAAAAGAACGCGGAATCCTCTGCGAATCCTCAAATTTCAACTTTTCAGAATTACGCGAAAAAATTTAAAAATTTGTTAAAGAAAAAAAATCGTTCTCCGAAGAATTTAGTATAGGGTGGTATACCCGGGGACAGCAAGCAGAATGTTTGCCAAGAATTTTTTAGAAACCAATACAAGGAGTTAGTTATGGTTATTAATCACAATATGAGCGCAATGTTTGCGCAGAGACAGGGCGGAATCACAGAGTTGTCAATGAGGAAAGACATGGAGAAACTCTCATCAGGCGAGAAAATCAATCGCGCTGGTGACGATGCTTCAGGTCTTGCTGTTTCTGAGAAAATGAGATCTCAGATTCGCGGCTTGAACAAAGCTTCTGAGAACGCTCAGAACGCAATCAGCTTCATCCAGACAACTGAGGGATACCTCCAGGAAACAGAAGATGTTATCCAGAGAATCCGCGAGCTTGCAGTTCAGTCTTCTAACGGTATCTACACAGACGAAGACAGAATGCAGATTCAGGTTGAAGTTTCTGCTCTCGTTGCAGAGGTTGACCGCATCGCTTCACACGCTCAGTTCAACGGTATGAACATGCTTACAGGTCGCTTCGCTCGCTCAACAGGAGAGAACACAGTAACTGCTTCTATGTGGTTCCATGTTGGAGCTAACAGGGATCAGAGAATCCAGGCTTTCATCGGAACAATGACAGCTGCTTCTCTCGGTCTCCGCTCAGTTGGAAACGAGGAAATCATCTCTCTCGCTCAGCCAGATTCAGCTAACCGCGCAATCGGAACTCTCGACGAGGCTATCAAACTCATCAACAAACAGAGAGCTGACCTCGGTGCTTACCAGAACAGACTTGAGAAGACAGTTGACGGTGTTAACAACGCAGCTGAGAACCTCCAGGCTTCTGAGTCACGCATCCGCGATACAGATATGGCTAAACAGATGGTTGAGTTCACAAAGAACCAGGTTCTTTCTCAGGCTGGAACTGCTATGCTCGCTCAGGCAAACCAGCAGGGTCAGAATGTTCTTTCACTCCTCCGCTAGTCGTAGCTTTACGGCTGCATAGAGCAGCATAGAACAAGGGGCTGCCCAATATTTTTGGGACAGCCTCTTTTCTTTTTTAAAGAATAGATTCTATCTTGAGTCAACTGAATAAATTCTTAGAAGCGGCAAAGACGGAATCAATTCCTCAAGAATTTTCAGGTAGTCGCCCGCGCCAGCATTATCAATTGATTCATATTCTTCTATATAAAGGAGCGGATTTCCGCGAGCCGCCCCGAGCTGAATCTGAGATGCAATTTCCTCAGGATTATTAGTTTCAGAAAGTGCGTTCAAAACCCAGCGGCTTTCTATCGCAGAAAGGAGCTCGCCTTTTATCTTATCTTTCGCAACATCATCTGTATTTGCCGCAAGCTTTGAAAGCTCCGACTTCAATTCTTTGACCGCCGACTTATACGCATTGTCAACTGTAGATGTTTTCAACACATTCGTCGTAACAATCCTTGCAAAAAGATAATCAGTATCAGGCAAAAAAACATTCACCTTAGTATTCGGGTCATTGATTTTTCTTTCCATTCTGGCTGCAATCTCAAAAAGAAGAGCGTTAAAAAGCCCCGTCTTTTTTGAATCGACGGAAGGAGGCTCAAAGCAATAAAGAACAGGATCCAAAAATCTTGTAGTAGGAATAAGCACGGCCGGCATAGGACCTGCTTTATCAGCAGGAACATCGGTAAGAAAAAGATGCTTGAGCTGAATTTTTTTTGCAACGCCGTCTTTGGAAAAAACAGGCTTGGGAACTTCCTGCCCCAAATCTGCCGTAAAAGAATGAGTCCCAAGCGAGCCGAAATTCTCCTCAAGGGCTTTTTTAACAGAATCAGTGTCCTGAACGCCGCCAGCCACGACGATTGAATAGCGCGTGGCATCAAGAATCGTCGGGTACGCTTCGGCAATATCAACAAAATCCATAGTCACAGGCTTGTCCTCATTCTCCTTGAACAAAGAAAGATATTCGGAGCCATTGTACATCTGGCGCATCGCCTCGCACAAAAGCTGGAAATTAGAGCTTCCCGTTTTGATTCTCCACTGAGTCCGCTCGTCATAAGTAACTCCGTCGGCAAGAACTGGCGAAATGTCCGAGTAAATCAGCACGCCCGCAAGCATTTTCAGGACTTTGCCCATTTCGGCAACAGAGCATGACACAGTAAGGAACGAAGAAACCGAATTCGTCTTTGCGGTAACATTGTAGCTTCCGATTATATCTCCGTTCATCGCCATTATATCAAGCTGGTCGCGCACATTGACAGCAAGGCAGTCCGTAAGGACAGAAGTAAGTCCTGGCGTTTTTGAAAAAAGCATATCCCCGCCAGAAATCGTCATTGCGAATGTAACGGTCTTTGCGTTCGCAACAGTTTTTACTACGACAGGGATTCCGTTCGACAATTTGAACGAAGAAACCGCATTCTTGTTCTCAAAAACGAACCTGCTTGCAGAAGCCTGTATGTCATCGTCAGAGATTTCCTCAATGTCAGAAGATTTTGAAACCCGGTTCTTTTTCAAAAGCTCCTTGTACGAAGTCTGGGTGTACCACGCTCCGTTCTTTCTGGTAAGCGGAACAAAACCACCATCCTTGAAACGTTTTTCATATTTCAGATAATTTTTTGAACTTACCAGAAGGAACACGAACGGCTCGCTTTCATGCAGCCTTTTCTGAACGGAAGCTGAATCCACGGCATAAAGCTCGGGGATTCTGTCAAAAAGCGACTGATCGGGAAAATCCGTCTTTTTAAGCGAATGCCACTGAACCAAAAGCTCCATAAAATCTTTTGAACTGTCGCTTGTATTCTCAAAGTCCGCTCGAATTTTCCGAGCCGCATAATTTATATCATTTTTGGTAAGAAAAGAGATTTCGCGAATTTTTCTGATGAAGATTTCGCTTTGCTGAACAGGATTTAGCTTTGAATCCTCAAAAAGCGACTGGAACACGAGCCTTGATGAGCCGCATTTCTGAGCGGAGGCCACGTTCACATACTCAGCCCCGCGTATTCCAAGCTCTTTTTCTTTCAGAAGCTCTTTTTTGTAAGGCGCGTAATTCTGGTCAAGAATCACGGAAAGAACATCGGCCTCGCTCATGGAAAAATCCTTGTACTGAACTACAATCTGCGTCATGTCAGAAGAAAACTCCGCATCGTGAAGGACAAATTTCCGCTCAGAGCCGATTTTTCCGCCAGAAATCTCCGCCCTGATTTCTTCCTGCAAAAGAACGCTTTTTTCCTCGCCGAGCGCGCGCTCATTTTTTTCTGCCACATCCGAAGTAATTTCAGAAGGTTTTCCGAAGTATTTTTGTGCCAGAACCTGCGCCGTCTGAGCAGAAATATTTCCGCTCAGAAAAAGGAAAGAATTTGAAGGAACATAGTATTTTCTTGAAATCGCCTCAATTATTGCGCGCGCCTCAGAAACAGTGACCGAAGAGAAAAACTGCGGCGAAGTTCCGCTGGCCGTTTTCCACGGTGCGTCCGGAAACATTTTTGCGTCAATCGATGCGTTCAAAAATCCAGTAACATCAGCAGCCTGCGCGGAAACTTTTTTCTTCTCGGCTTCAAGAGTTCTTTTCAAAGCCGCATCAGAAATTGAAACAGGCTTCAAAACGGACGACACGAACCGGAATCCATCTTCGCTTTCCAAAGGCGCGCAAGTTTTCCGCACGCGAACATAATCTGATGAAATCTCACCGCCAGCCAACGACGCATACAATTCAAAAAAGCCCGCATTTCTTTCGGTCTGTTTTGAAAAACCTGCGTCAACGCATAAATCCATAGTCACCGTGGCGCATGAATTGTCCTCTAGAAAAAACATCGTGAATCCGTTCTCAAACACAAATGTTCGCACAGAATTCCTTGTGAACGCAAACGAAATACAAGAAAGAAAAAAGAAAAAACAAAGCGAAAGATTTTTTTTCATACCTATATTATACATGAAAACACTTCTTATTGCTGGTTAAGTCCAAAACTGAAGTTTTTAGACATTTCCAGCCGTGTTTTCTCACTCCTCCGATTCTGCTATATTATATAAATAGATTTCTCACCAAAAGGTTATTATGAACAAGGACGCAAAAACAAAACAATTTACTATTGCTATAATCATTCTGGCATTATTCGCAGCCGCACTTTTTGTTCCGCAAATGCGGGAGATTTTAATAAAGACAGGCGAAAGCCTCATCGGACGCGGACTTAACCACAAAATTTGGAACTCCCGGTTCGTAAAGCTGGGAACTGTCCTCTTTCTGCTTGATGCAGCCGCTTTTTTGATTCTGAATTTTGCCAGGCTCACAGTCTTGGCAGAGCCAAAAATAAGCCCGAGAGTTTTTCTTTATGAAAAAGCCTCATCCCTTAGTTTTGACGAGCGGCTTCATCTTGCAACACTTTTCGTTTTCGCAATCGTTTTTCTGAGATTCAGCGTGTTTGTTTCGCCAACGACCGGTGACCCGCATTCTTATGCAACCGCGCTAGACGACAGGTCACTTCTGGAATTTATGAAAAGCCGCCATTACTACTGGAGCTCAAGGCTTCTGATTGAGGCACTGATGGTTTACATCTACCGTTGGAACGGGCTTCCTTGGCACATTCTGAACATGGCGGCATTTATAACAATCGCCGAATGTACGATTCAAATCGCGCTTCCAAAAAGCAAGCGGCGTTACTCGTTCCTTGCATACGCGCTTCTTTTCCTTATTCCGCAGCACTCTCTGTCAGATGCGGGCTGGGGACCTACCACCACCAACTACCTCTGGCCGCTCGCAGCAGCACTTCCTGCGTTCGTAACCGTGAAAAAGCAGTTTTGCGGCGAACATTTGTCAAAAAAGAAAATAGCCGTATCAATTGTCCTTGCCACATACGCCGCAAACCAAGAGCAGCTTGCGGCTCTGATGCTCGGGCTTTTTCTCGTCCTTCTTGTGTACCGCATCGCACGGAACAAAAAAATTGAGCCCAGCGATTTTTATCTTGTTGCGCTCATAATTATATGCGTTATGTCAATCACATATATGTTCTTATGTCCGGGCAATTTCAAACGAAAAGCTACGGAAATAAGCCACTGGATTCCGCCGTATTCCACATACAGCTTCATGGACAAAGTTCAGATGGGGCTTCTTACAATACTGACATATTATTTTACGGAGCGATGCCTGAATTTTATAATCATTCCGATTCTTGTCCTTCTCACAATCATCTGCTACAGAAAAAGCAAAAGGCTTTTTATTGCCCAGTCCGCGCTGAATCTGTTCGTATTTTACGCAACATACATCGCCTTTTACATAAAAATCAGCGGCGGAAAGCCCTTGTTCTCCAATGTGATTCTTGCGCGGTTCCTTGAATATTCGGAATTTACAGTATTCATGGAAACACTCTTTCTTGTTGCGGCTCTTGCCTCTCTTGTTCTGCTGACTTTTGCCGCATCAAAAACACGGCTCTGCGGACTTCTGAACGCACTGATTCTTTGTGCAGGATTTTGCTCCGCATTCATACTTGCGTTCTCGCCGACCGTCTATTCAAGCGGAACAAGATGCTATCTTTTTATGACGGAAGCAATTTTTATCGTCACAATTCGTTTTTTTGCGCAAGAAGAGGAACTTCACTTTCTCGGCTGACAAAATCAATAATTACGGATATTCTTCTAAAATAGACTTGTTCGGAAAACTGATGTTTCCGAACATATCTAATAAAAATCTATGAGAAAAGTTCAAGCTGCATTTATTTTTTTCGTTTTGATTATAATGAGTCTCCCAATTCTACGGTTCAATTTTTCAGGAACTGTGTCTGAAAAAGAAAATCGTGCCTTGGTAAAAGTGCCTTCGCTCAGAAAAAATGACAAGCTCAACACTGATTTTTTCTCCGACTGCTCGGCATATTTTAACGACAGGTTCGGCTGGCGCGAAAAGCTCATCTCACTGAACAAGCGTGTATCGTACAATGTGCTCGGAGCCGCCGCCTTCAACGACAAGGCAATCCGCGGAAAAAAAGGCTGGCTGTACTACACTGGTGTAATGGTTCAAGGGCGGGCTACAAAACTCTCGGACTTTTACAAGACAAACCTTCTGAGCAAGGAACAGCTTTCCACTTTCGCAGAAAATGTAAGGCGGACAGCCCAATGGTGCGAATCGAACGGAATCAAGGTTATTTTTCTTATCTGCCCGAACAAGCACAGCGTCTATCCTGAGTATTATCCGTTCCAGCCGCGCCCCGAAGGACAAACCCGCTCCGAGCAGCTTTGTTCTGTGTTTGAAGAGCTTAATCTCCCGTATATTTTCCCGCTGAAAGATATAATCGAAAAAAAGTCAGCTTTCGATTTTCCTTTGTACTGGGAAACGGACACGCACTGGAATCCTGTGGGCGCGAACATTGCATTTGAGCGAATATTCAAAATCATGCGCGACTATTTTCCGAACACAAATTTTCCAAAAATCAAGTACGATACAGTTATTACCTACGGCGAAAAAGAAGGCGACCTTCTTCCGATTCTTGGGCTTGAACACGGTCACAGCACGCGCCCGAGCCTTGTTCCGTCAGGATGCAAAAAAGAAGATTTTTACACTTTCCTTCACTACGATTTTATGACCAGCGTTCATACAAAAGGAACCGACCCGTCACTTCCGCGCGCAATCATATTCCACGATTCATTCTTCGGCGCGCTTGAGCCGTTCGTGTCTCCCATTTTTTCCGAAGTTCAGTACAAATTCAAGCAGTTCAGCGAAGACGAGAAATCTTTCATCCTTGAGTACAAACCTGATGTCATCATATTTGAAGCGATTGAGTGGCTTGCCGATACAATATGCGGCTAGTAGCGTTCTAAAACCGCCACTACCCATGTATTTCTTGTTATAGTGTAATTTTTGTAAAATAAGATTTTTTCTATAATATATGAAAATGTTTCTCCCAACGATAAAAATAATTCTTACACCAACCGATTCAGCTTGCTTTTTTATGCTGGGCGTGTCACCAAAAAAACGCAACGAGCTTCTTTTGAGGCAGATTATAGCAGGCTTTTTGTGCCTTATCCTTCAGGATATCCATATATATTTTTTTAAGAAGCCGTTTCTTCTTGAAAACGGAATTTTCATAAACGACTACATAGATTTTTTCATCGTCCTAATGTACTCGAACATATTCGGTCCAATTCCGGCAACAGTAATGGTTCTTGTCAATTTTATCGCCGACTCCATATTCCTGCACGGATTTGCGTTTTCTGACTTTGGGCTTGTCATGTGCGCCTTGCTTCCAGCAATTCCCTTGCAACGCCACTGGTACTATGACCTGCCCAAATCTATTGCGGCTGCAATTGTGTTTTCTATAATCCTCGGAAGCGGCTGGACGGCTCTTTTTATGCTCGTCGAGGGGGTTTCGCTCGAAGCCGGAAAAATAATTTTCCAGTTTTTTAACGCGCTTCCAATCTGCCTTTTTTCGGTTTTTCTATGCCGACAATTTTTTCTTAAAGCAAGCGACAAAATCAAATCTAAGACTTTCGGGGGACTTTTCTACATTCACGACTATGACCTTCTTTACAAACGCATTGCAAGTGCGGGGCTAGCAAGACTAAGCATAAAAATTTCGGCTCTGATTCTATGTATAGTGTTGTTTCTTATAGCCGCAGGAATTATGTTCGTACACATACTGATTGTTCCTCAAGCCCCAGGATTTTTTGAAATGATGGGAAGCCGTCCAGATGCCCCGCACGGAAACTTTTATCTAAAACTAATTCTTTTGATGCTAAATGCGACAATTCCGTTCGTCCAGATTGTGAACTTGTTGGCGCAGTTCAAAATAGCAATTCCGGTCAGGCTTATGTCAACCGCCATGAACGACTTCACAAGCGATGTACTCAACGAAGAAAAAGAGTCGGTATTAGATATTCATCTTCTGAACATTCACACGAACGATGAGATTGAAGATTTATACAAGACGCTGAAAATCACAGCCACAAGGATTTCGGGCTACATAGAAAAGTTGCAGCGTGAAAAAGCCCTGGAAGAAGAAATCATTCGTCAGGAGCAAAGAAGCGCAAAGCTCACAAAAGGATTCATGCTCGCCCTCGCAAAAACCGTTGACGCAAAAGACCATTACACAAGCGGTCACTCTTTGCGCGTAGCCCAGTACTCAAAGGAAATAGCGCGGCGAATGGGAAAAACAAGCGAAGAGCAGGAAGAAATCTTTATAATGGGGCTTTTGCACGATATAGGAAAAATCGGGGTTCCCGAGTCCATCATCAACAAGCAGGGTAAGCTGACTGACGAAGAGTTTCAGATAATAAAGGAACATCCCGAAAAAGGCTACGAAATACTCAAAAATGTCTCGGAGCTTCCTATGATTGCAAACGGCGCGCACTGGCATCACGAGCGGTACGGAGGGGGCGGCTATCCTGACGGGCTGAAAGGAGATGAAATTCCGGAGGAAGCGCGCATAATCGCAGTTGCCGACGCATACGACGCAATGACCTCAAAAAGGGCGTATTCGGATGTTCGTCCGCAGAATGTTGTGCGGGCAGAAATAGTCAGATGCCGCGGAAGCCAGTTTGACCCAAAAATTGCGGATATTCTTATCGATATGATTGACGATGACAAAAATTACGAAATGCACGAGTTCTAGGAAAATGCTAGTGAAAACGCGCATCCAAAATTGCCGTGTACGGCTCTCCGTCCTGCATGAACTGGCGGAATGTGCCGGACACAGTGATTTTTGAAAGTCGCGGCGGGTAATCGTCGGGATAAACAGGATTTCCCGCCAGAACAAACTCGAATCCCTGCTGGCAGCACGCCGTGGAATCCTGCACCATGCAGGAAAAAATCCGCCCGTTGGGAAACGACTCGTCCTCGTACACCTCGAACATGCCGTGGATTTTGACCGATGCACCATCGTATTTCTCAGGATTTGTCATCATATCGAATACTTTCGCCCACACCATTGTGGAACTCATGTGGGACAAATCCACATCGTATTCATAGCTCGGCGGGCTGACTCGTCCGTTCACGAACACAAGAACCGCAGTCACGCACAAGGACACAAGGGCAAGCAACAAACTCTTCTTCATGCCAAAAGTATACAAATATTAGCCTTGTTCGACAAATATCCGAGGAGCACGAGAAAATCACTTTTCAGCGCATATATCGCTCACAATGCGCAGAGCATATCGTTCAACAGCCTCAAAAACGATTATGTCAGGCTTGTACTGTCTCACATAATCTTCGTCTTCAATTGAAAAATTTTTCCATATGTATTCGGCCTCAGAAAAAAACGGAGAAACAAACGGTTCAAGGGCAATAAAAAAAGAATCACGAAATATAAGCGCACGGGGCAAATCGGAACGTGCGCCTTTTGTCTGGACTCCATTTCGCAAATCATTCTTCAAGTAAGTGTACAAATTTTGATTTGTCGTTCCCACAGGGGAAAATTCAGGGCGCGTACTTTTGCGCTTATCAAGTTTTGTCGCAAGGTTGCGCATCAAATCGCCTTCC
>JAEEGL011393304.1_pt1 | contig 12815 bp, 12 predicted proteins | sample 9134231 | NCBI WGS metagenome assembly JAEEGL01 (sample SAMN16246548, study PRJNA631951) | gut metagenome | biome: gut microbiome; feature: rumen; material: fiber-attached | host: Bos | place: Iran: Karaj | collected 2018-10
ATGGAGAGGCGCTTTTTCATGCCGCCCGAAAGGCGCGAGACGCGCGTTTTCAGAAAGTCCCCCACGCCGAGCGTTTTCAGGATGCCGCTCTGAAGTTCGCGCGAGAGGGCTTCCTTGCCGTACCAGAGGCGCAGGTTATCCAGCGCGGTCAGTTCCTCGAAAAGGGGCGTGCCCTGCGGCACGTAGCCCACCGTTTTCCGCAGAAGAGCGGGATCGGAAAAGAGATCCGTCCCCTTCCAGAGAAAACGCCCGCCGTCGGGCTTTTGGATGCCCGCGAGAAGGGAAAGCAGCGTGGATTTCCCGCTGCCGTTCGAGCCGATCACGCCCGCGACGCTCCCTTTCGCCGAGGAAAGGGAGGCGCCGCAAAGGACTTCCTTTTTGCCGTAGCGTTTCCGAACGCCCGAGATCTCCAGTTTCGCCATGTCAGGAAGCGGAAGGAAGGAGAGAGGAAAGATATTGCGAAGCGAGGGAGAGAAGGCGGCTCAGAATGCTCGAGGGCACGCCCGCTTCCTTCAGGGTCTTCTGCACGTTGAGCGCCGCGGTGATGGGAGCGATGGAGCGGGCCCATTCGGAGATCGTTTTGCCGTTTCCGTCCGCGGCGGGGATCGCCTCCTTCAGCGCTTCGCGTTTGGAGGAGAGGGCGAAGGTGACGACGGAGGCGTTGTTGATCTTCACGGAGGCCTTCGGCGAGCCGTTCAGATCCGCGGTGATGCTGACGTTTTTCAGAAGCGTCGCGATCAGGGCGTTCCCGTCGGTCAGCTTTTTCAGGATCTCCTCGGAAGGGACGAGGGAGATCTTCCCGACAAGTTTCTTTTCTTCGTTCAGGCCGAATTCTTCCGTTTCGAAGGTCAGGAGCGCCTCCCCGTCGGAAGTCAGGGTCGCTTTGCCGGTGCAGAGGCCGTCCTTTTCCGTGAAGGAATATTCGGCGGTAAGGGTCTTGCTCGCCTTTTTTCCGTCTTCGGCGTCTTTTTCGAACGTGATCTCAAAGGATCCGTCGCGTTCGTCGCCGGTCTTCACGCTAAAATACGAGAAGCCCTCTTCGCCGATCCGGACGGAACGGCCGCAGATCGCGCCGTAGGCGTCGACGTAGACGCGGATCCTGATCGCCTCGGAATCGCCGTCTTCGTCTTCGTCCTTTTCAAGAAGGCCGTCGAGAAATTCCCCGAACGAGGGGATCTTCACTTCGATCCCTTCGCCCACCGCCTCCTGTACGGCGCGGTAGCGGGGAACGACGAGCGCTTCGTAAAGGGCTTTCGCCTGATCGTCTTCCTTCGCTGTTTCAACGAGGGCTTTTCCGATCTTTTCGAAGGCGGCGGAGTCGAGCGTGTAGGTCAGGACGGTGAATTCGAATTCCTTTTCGCCCGCGCGGCCCGTTTCGGACGCGCTTTCCACTTCTTCGACCGCTTCCCGCGCGGCGGTCAGATACCGCTGCAGGAATTCGCCGAGGGATCCCCCGTCGGGGAAGATCTTTTTCAGTTCGTCAAAGCCCGGGAGCGAAAGGCCGGAAAGGGCGCCGGAGCGCTCCGAAAGATCGTCGGCGGAAAGGCGGATCGCCTGATCCGAAAGGAGCGGGATCTTCACGAGGAACGAGCCGTTGGGATCGGGCACGGCGCTGAGGATCGGGATCGCGGTCCCGTTCAGCGAGAGGGAGAGCGAGGAGTCGGAGAGACCCTTCGCGGGATCGCTGCGGACCGAAAGATCCACGGAAAGATCGTCGAGCCAGGAAAGATCGTCGCCCAGAACGGTCTTCAAGAGGGCTTTCCCTTCGTCCGGCAGATCGATCGCGAGGGAAACGGTGCTCTGAGAGGCGCCGCTCGCTTCCTTCGGCATGGCGGACAAAAGCCGGTCGTACGCGTTCGCGACACGTTCGACGTCCGATCCGGCCGCTTTTTCTTCCACGTGCCGGTAATAGGATTCGTCGGAGGTGAAGGTCTTTCTCGCGAGATTCGAGAAATAATCGAAATTCAGCGCCACGACGACGCCGAACGCCGCGATCGCCGCGGCGAGAACGCCGGCCACCCAGGGCCAGACTTTCTTTTTCTTTTTGACGGGAGCCTCATCCGGGAAAAACGCCTGATGCTGCGCCTCGGGCGCCGCCGTTTCGGGAGCGGGCGCTTCGGGCGCCGCCGTTTCGGGAGCGGGCGTTTCGGGTTTCTTTTCGGCAGCCGCCTCGGGCGCCGCCTCGCCGCAGGCGGGGCAGAAGCGCGCGTTTTCCTGAAGGGGAGCGCCGCATTTCGGACAGAACATATCATATCTCCTTTCGGTTTGAGAGGAATGGCTTTTCTTTCTTCTTATTTTATCTGAAGCGCGCCCTTTTGTCAAGGGGCGCGCGGCGCCGAAAAAAGGCAGACGGCTTTTGAAAAAAACCTTGCGCTCCGCCGTTTCTTGTGATACACTGTTGCCGTCAGTCCTTCCCGAACGAAAGAAAAGAGGCGCGCCATGTTTCAGGTCTTTTCCACCATGCTGCAGCAGATGCTGGGCTTTTTCGCACTCATGCTCGTCGGCTTCCTCCTGGCGAACCGGAAGATCCTGTCCGATCAGGCCCGGGCGGTCATGTCCCGTCTGGAGACCTACGTATTTCTGCCGGCGATCTATTTTCTCACTTTCTCTAAAAACTGCACGGTCAAGAACCTGAAGGAGTATTCCGTCTTTTTCCTTTTCGGGCTCGGCTTCGTTCTCTTCGCCCTCGTTCTCGCGATCCTTCTCGCGCGCGTTTTCGTGCCGAAGCCGGAATACCGGCGCAATATCTTCCGCTATTCCTTCATCGTCGCCAACTACGGCTACATGGGCAACGCGATCGTGATGGAAATGTTCGGGGACGAGGCGCTGTTCCAGTATATGATGTTCACCCAGGCGTTCAGTCTTTTCGTCTATACCTTCGGCGTGGCGATGCTCGATCCGCGCAACACCGGCTCGAAGGGCATCCGCCTGAAAACGCTGGTCAATCCGATCATCATCTCCATCCTGCTCGGCATCGCCGTGGGCCTTCTGCCCTTCGATTTCCCGGGCGATCTGCCCTCGTGGCTCGGATTTCTGCCGAAGGCGATGGAAGCCGCGAAGAACTGTATGTCGCCGGTGGCGATGATCCTCACGGGCTTTGTGATCGGCTCCTTCCCGATCAAGGAACTGTTCGGGAACGTGCGCATCTATCTCGCCTCGCTCCTGCGGCTCATCGTTTTGCCCGCGATCTTCGTTCTGACCCTGAAAGGGCTTCTGCAATTCATCCCGATCGACGCGGAGAACGCGAAGATCCTCACCCGCACCGTCCTCATCTGCACCTGTATGCCGATGGGGCTGAATACGGTGGTCTTCCCCGCCTCCCACGGCGCGGATACCCGTCCGGGCGCGGGCATGGCGCTGATCTCCACGCTGATGGCGCTCGTCACGGTGCCTCTGATGTTCGCGCTCTTCGGCATCGAGGTCTGACGGCATGAAATACAAATACGTGGAGCAGATGGAGGAGCTTTTCACGGCGGACGCCCTCGAGCTCTTCGACGCTCTCTTCGCCTCGCCGCCGCAGGGCGGCGCGGAAAAGGTCTACCGCCGCCTGAAGATCGCCATGGAGGTGCGCAACACCTATTACGGCGAAAAATACCGGAGCGTGGCGGATTTTCTCACGCAGAAGGGCTATCCGGAAGAGAAGATCGCCCGCTTCCGCGCCATGAGGAAGGAAAATGAAAAATAACGGGATCATCCGGAGCCGGGAGGAACTGGCGGAAACGGTGCGGGAAGGCGGCTTCCTGCCCTTTTTCCGCAATTCGATCCCCGGCTTTTCCTTAGAGGAGCGCGTCGACCGCTCCCTCTGGTTCACCGATCTGCCCGGCCCCTGGGAATGGAAGGGGCCGCTGATCCGCGAAAACGGCGTCGTTTACGGAAAATTCTTTGAAAAAAAGGCCGTTTTCATGACGCTTGAATGGTATCGGAAGCTCGCGAATTTCCGCCGCGACGGCTACGATCACGACGCCCTCGTCGACGACGGCAAGTCGTTTTACCGCGACACGGAGCTGTACGCGCTGATCGAGGCGAATCCCGGCGCGCTCTCCACGGAGCTGAAAGCCCTCGGCGGCTACGGGAAGAACGGCAAAAAGGGCTTCGATACGTACGCCGTCCGCCTGCAGATGCAGGGGTACGTGGTGACGAAGGATTTTTCCTACGCCGTCGACCGCCGCGGAAAGGAATACGGCTGGGGCGTGGCGCGGCTCGTCACGCCGGAGGCGCTTTACGGAGCCGCCTTCACCGAAGGCCTCTACGATGAATCTCCCGAAGCCTCCCGCGCCGCCCTTCTCGACCGCCTCGCCGCCCTCTGCCCCCTCGCCTCCCGCGCCGCCCTGGAAAAATTCATTCGCTGATCGCGCCCGCGCCTCGCGGCGCGTGCCGCCCGAAGGGCACATCGTTTTTTGACGCAGGCAGAAACGTCGTTTGTCCGAAGAACAAGCCGCAAAAAAGCCGGCTGAAAGAAGGATCGTTCCTTTTTTCAGCCGGTTATTTGCGTTTTCGGGTTTGTTTGCCGGGCGGCGGGACGCGCGGCGATGTGATGAGCGGAAAGCTATTTGAAGATGAAACGGTGCAGGGGGAGGCGGTCGCGGAAATCGAAGCGCTTTTCCAGAAGGGCGGAGAAGCGGCCGATGAGAAAGCCGTTCACGAGGGCGCAGAGGAAGGTGCCCAAGCCCACGGCCTCGAGGCGCCCGAAGAAGAGGAAACTCATGCCGACGGCGAGGGTCAGGCTCGCGAGGTCATAGACGGTCTTGCAGCGCGAAACGCGGAATCCGTAGCGCGCGGAGACCTCCGATACGAAAAGCTCGTAGACCTCCGGCGGGATATAGGTGTGGAAAAGAAGGGAAACGCTGAACGAGCAGATCACCACGCCGAGAACGTAAAGGAGAAGGCGCACCCAAAGCTGCCCGGCGGGGACGAGGCCCGTCAGCGCGATGAAGCCGTCGAGAAGAAAGCCGTAGATGACGGCGGTCACGAAGGAAAAGAGATAGGAGAGGCGGAAGCGCCGCACGGCGGCGGCGAGAAGGAGAAGGAGGAGAGCCTGAAAGCAGTATTCCGCCGTGCCGAAGGAAAACCACGGCCAAAACGAGGAAAGCTTCATCGAAAGGAGCTTCGCCGGCGCCACGACCATGGAGAGGCCGAAATCGGCGCGGTCCATCAGAGCGGCGGAAAACGCCAGAAGGATCAGCCCGGCGGGATAGGCCGCCTCGGTGGGGAAAACGGGTCTTTTCATACGTTCCTCAAAAAACGGAAGGACGTCGCCGTCCTTCCGAAGCAGTCATTCTGTTTTTCCGGTCTCTTCGCGCTCGGTCTCTTCTTTTTCGATCTCTTCTTTTTCGAGTTCTTCCGCGTCGGGCGGGACATTGTAGGCGCGGTTGGCGTGCACCACGAAGAGCACGCCGACGGCGATCGTGAGATAGAAGGTGATCACGCGCCAGACGATGACGGCGACTTTCGTCAGCCCGTCGCTGCCGCCGAAGAAGAGCAGGAAGAAGGAATAGAAGAAGAATTCCGCGCCCACGCTGGAGCCGGGCAGGGGGAAGAAGCTGGAGACCAGCATCACGAAGGCTTCGGCGCCCATGACGGCGAAGATCCCGAACGCGGCCGCCTCGGCGCCCAGAGCGGAATCAAAGGCGCGGTAAACGGCGTAGGGCACCGCGATATAGGCGAGCATATAGAAGATCGTATAGAGGAACGACCGGATCAGAACGGAGGGGTTGCCGATCAGATCGCGGAAGCTTTTGCCGCACAGATCCAGTTTTCCGTGGAAATAGACTTTCGTTTTCGCGGGGTCCTTGACGATGCGCAGTTTCGAGAGGATCCAGATGAAGAAATCGGCCAGTTTCTTGCTGGTATCCGGGAAAATGGCGAACATCAGCGCGATGAGGAAAACGATCGTATTGATCGCGTAGCCGAGAAGGATCAGCACCGTGAAATTCAGAAAGGTCTTGCCCTCGATCATCGCGGTGATCTCGTGGCGGAAGAAATCCCATTTGGAAACGATGAAAACGGTGGAAACGCCGACGACGGAGGTCTGATAGACGAGGAATTTGGAGAGCAGGACGCCCATCGCGTCCCCGAGATCCATGCCCATGCGGCGCATGGTGTAGGCCTGGAAGGGCTGGCCGCCCGTGGCGAAGGGGGTAATGGCGTTGAAATACAGACCGGTCATGGAAAGGGAGAAGGAATCGCGGAAACGGATGCGGAAAAAGGGACGCGTCATCACGTGGAGCGTGGCTCCCTCAAAGAACCACTGCAGCGCCACGAGCCCCAGCGCGACGCCGATCCATCTCGGATCGAGCGAGGCGATATTCCGCTTCAGTACTTCCATATCCGTACTGAACAGCACGAACGCCGCCACGATGATCCCGCTGAGGATACAGATGACAACGTTGAAAATGTTGCGTTTCGATTTCAAAACGATCCTCCCGAAAAAGACGATCCGGTAATTTTTCACGTCGGGTCCGCAAGACAACAGACATAGTATTATATCATAATGCCCGGCCTTTGTCCATAGGATTTTCAAAAAATCCTCTTTCCGGAAATAGGATGGGACGGCGCGAGGAAAAATATTCCCGGCGGCGGAAGGCGCGCGCGGGAAAAAGCGCGGAATGAGGCGATTTTCGTGAAATTGCCTTGATTTATCAAACGGATCGTGATATACTTGTTATGTATATACCCGCGCGCGGAAAAACGCGCGGAAAAAGGCGAACGGAAAGGGGGAAAGATGCGCGATGAAGACCGATCTCGGACTGGGCGGATGCTCTTCGATCCCCGAATTCGTCCGCGGAAAACTCGCCTCTTTTTCCGAAAAGCCGGATTTTGAACGCCTGTTCGATCTCATGTTCCGCGAAAAAGACAATATCATGATCGAAAAGAGCCGCGGCTTTAAGATCGAAAAGGCCACCTACGGCGAAGTGAAGAGCGCCGCCTTGCGCCGCGCGCGGGAAATGAAGGAAACGCTCGCCGCCGTCGCGCCCGAGGGGAGCGCGGTGGGGCTGTATCTGGAAAACAGCCGCGAATGGATCGAATGCTTCTGGGCGATCCTCGCCGCAGGGCGAAGGCCGCTTTTACTGAATCTGAGGCTCGAAGACGGCATCCTCGAAAAGGCCCTCCGTGAGGTCGGCGCGAAGGCGGTCTACGCGAGAGGGAAGGAGTTTTCCGTTCCCACCTTCGGGATCGGCCCCGCCCCCGATGGAGAGGAACTCGCTTCGCCCGTTTTCGGGGAGGAGATTTTGGTGATGAGTTCCGGCACGGGCGGCAGCGTGAAGATCGCCGCCTACGGCGCCGCGGAATTTGAAAAACAGATCGAAGACAGCGCGGAATTCATCCGCCTCTGCCCCGCCGTTCGCACGCACGTGGACGGCTCGCTGAAGCTTCTGACCTTCCTTCCGTTCTACCACGTGTTCGGGCTGATCGCCGTGTATCTCTGGTTCGGCTTTTTCTCCCGGACCTTCGTGGAACTGGCGGATCTTGCGCCGCAGACGGTGCTCGGCACGATCCGGCGCCACAAAGTGACCCACGTTTTCGCCGTGCCCCTCTTCTGGGAAACGGTGTACCGCGAGGCGAAGCGCGCGATCGCCGCCCGCGGGGAGAAGACCGGAGCGAAATTCGAAAAAGGGATGCGCCTCGTCCGGAAACTCGACGCCTTCCCCCGCCTGCAGGGCGCCTTTTCGCGCCGCGCCTTCCGCGAGGTGCGCGAAAACCTGTTCGGCGAAAGCATCCGTTTCATGATCAGCGGCGGGAGCGTTCTGCGCCGCGAAGTGCTGGAATTTTTCAACGGGATCGGCTATCCTCTGGTCGAGGGCTACGGCATGACCGAGACCGGCATCACCTCGGTGGAGCTTTCGCCGCGTTTTTCGGCGCGGTGCAGCGGCTCCGTCGGCGCCCCCGTGAAGAACGCCGCGTATAAGCTCGACGAAAAGGGCGAACTCTGGGTGAAAGGGGAAGTGATGGCGCGCCGCGTTCTGGAAAACGGCGTGAGCGCCGACCGCCCCGAATGGTTCCCCACGCACGATCTCGCCGAATGCCGGGACGGGCGCTGGTACATCCTCGGCCGCCGCGACGACGTGATCGCCGCCGCCGACGGGGAAAATCTCAATCCGAATCTCTATGAATCGCGCCTTCTCGGCGGGGGCGTGCGCGAGGCGTGCCTGATCGGCGCGGAAGACGGCGGCGCCGTCACGCCCGTTCTCCTCGCCGCCGTTTCCCCCTTCGACCGCGGTGAAAAACTGCGCGCGATCGATGAAGAACTCCGCCGGAAGCTTGCGGAGGCGGGACTTGCCACCCGCGTGAAAAAGATCGCGTATCTTTCGGGAACGCTCTTGAAGGGCGACGAATTCAAAGTGAACCGCCGCCGCCTGGAGGACGAATGGGAAAAAGGTTTCCTGCCCCTTCTTTCGCCCGACGAAAAAGAGGAAGAAGCCGAAGATCCCGCGCTCGCCGAGGCGAAGGCCTTTTTCGCCGCCGCGCTCGGAAGACGGGCCGACGAGATCCCCGCCGGGGCGGATTTCTTCCTCGATCTCGGCGGCACGAGCCTCGAATACCTCGCCATGCAAACGAAAATGCGCGAGGAATGGGGCGTTCTCGCCGAAGGGAAGACCCTCACCACCGCCGCCGCCTTCGCCGAGGAACGGCGAAAGGGAGGCGCGGGATGATCGCCTTTTTCCAGAGCTTCGTGAAACTGACGGGCTGGCTCCCCGCGTGGCTCTGTTTCCGCACGAAAATATCCTGTGAAGACCGCGCCGTTCAAAGCCGCCGCATCCGCGGCGCGGCGATCCTCGTTTCCAATCACACCTCGGTCTTCGATTACGCCGTCACGCTCTTCGTTTTCCCCTTCCGCACGCTCCGGGTGCAGATGGCGGAAGTGCTGTTCCGCAAAAAGATCCTCGGCCCCTTCCTTCGCGCCATGGGCGGGATCTATGTGGACCGGGACGCGCACGATTTCGGATTTCTCCGGCGCTCGCTCGACATCCTCGAAAAGGGGGGCGTGGTGGGGATCTATCCCGAAGGGCGGCTTCCGAAAAAAGGCGAGGCGCGGCCCTTGCCCTTCGGCGCGGGCGCGGCGTACCTCGCGCTCAGTATGCCGGACGTTCCCGTGATCTGCCTTCATACCGACGGCTCGTATTTTTCCCTTCGCCGCCGCGCGCACGTGAAGATCGGAACGCCCCTTTACGGCAGGGATCTGGCCGATCCCGAAGCCGGGGAAAAAGAAAATCTCGAGCGCGTGACGAGCGCTCTGAGGGAAAAAGTCATTCAACTGGGGGAATAAGATTTGAAAAAGAACAAACTTTTTTCCTTTCGCTATTTTGTTTTCGATTTCGTGAAGATCACGGCGATCCCCGGCATTCTCTGGTTCCGGCTGAAACGCCTGTATGAAAACGCCGACGCCCGGAAAAAACAGAAAAAAGGCGTGCTTTTCATTTCCAATCACGTGGCGTTCTCCGATCCCGTGGTGCTGCTGTTCACGGTCTGGTACCGGCGGCTGCGCTTCGTCTGCCTGAAACAGTTTTTCGAGGGGAAAGCCCGCTTCTGGTTCCGCTCCTTCCTCTGCATCCCCATCGACAAGGAAAACGTGGGGCTCGATTCGATCCGCGGCATCGCCGACCATCTGAAAAACGAGGAGGCCGTGGTGATGTTCCCCGAAGGGCAGGTCAATCAGTCGGGGGAGATGTCGCCGTTCAAATCCGGCATGGTGCTGATGGCGCTGCAGGGGAAAGTGCCCATCGTGCCTTTGTATATCCAAAAGAAAAAGCACTGGTATTCCCGCACGCGCGTCGTGATCGGCGAGGCGATCGAGGTCTCGCCCCCCGACGGACGCCGTCCCCGGCTTTCCGAGATCGACGCGATCGCCGCGCGCCTGCAGGAAAAAGAAGAGACTTTGAAAAAACTTGCCGACCGATAAAGGAGGACCCGATATGTTCGCACCCGACAAAAGCATCTTTGCCCGCTACACCGATCCAGAGACCTTCGCCCGCATCCGGGAAAAAGAAAGTCTCACCGAGCTCTGGCGCGACGCCGCCGCGGAATTTGCGTCTCTCCCCGCCGTGACGGACGAGGGCGTGACGCGCACGTTTTCCGAACTCGATTCCGACGCGGCGCGCTTCCGCTCGCTCCTGCCGGAGACCCGGGGCAGAGTGGCGATCCTTTCGCCGAATTCCTACGATTTCGTCAAGGCCTTCCTCGCCGTCGTCACTGCGGGGCACACCGCCGTGGTGCTGCCGGCGCAGCTCGATGAGAAAACGGTCTTCGGCTGCTGCATGAAATTCGGCGTTTCGGCTCTCGTCTGCCATCCCGCGCTCGAGGCGAAGCTTGCCGTCGTGCGCGCGATGCGCCCGGATCTTCCCGTCGTGATGACGAACGCAAAGGGCGAAGGCAGCCGCGAGCCCGTGTTCCCCGAGGGCAAGGATCCCTGCGTGATCATGTTCACCGGCGGCACCACCGGGCGCAGCAAGGGGGCGCTCCTTTCCCACCGCGCGATGGCGCTCGGCACCGTGAACGGCTGCTACGGCATCCGCGAGATCTTCCATCAGCGCTATCTTCTCGTTCTGCCGCTCTCGCACGTGTTCGGACTCGTGCGCAACCTTCTGACCTCGCTCTACACCGGCAGCTGCATCTTCATCTGCCGCAACAATCAGGATATGTTCCGCGACATCGCCGCCTTCCGCCCGACGATCCTGGTGCTCGTGCCCGCGCTCGCGGAAATGGCGCTGACGCTCTCAAAAAAATTCAAGCGCAATATGCTCGGCGCGGATCTTCGGACGATCATCTGCGGCGCCGCCGCCGTCGCGCCGTATCTGGTGGAGGAATACCACAAGATGGGCGTCGATCTTCTGCCCGGCTACGGGCTGACGGAATCCGCCAACCTCGTTTCCGGCAACCCCGAATCCCTCAAGAAGCCCGGATCCGTCGGCATCCCCTACGAGCATCAGGAACTGCGCGTGGTGGACGGCGAACTCTGGATCCGCGGCGAAAACATGCTTCTCGGCTACGTGGGCGAGGAGAATCCCGAAGAAGCCTTCGAGGACGGCTGGTTCAAGACCGGCGATCTCGCGCGCTTCGACGAAGAGGGCTTCCTCTACATCACCGGCCGCAAGAAGGAGGTCATCGTCCTCTCGAACGGCGAGAACGTTTCGCCCGCCGAGGTGGAGGCGCATTTCAACGCCCTCGCCTGCGTGCAGGATTCGCAGGTCTTCGAGGACGTCACCGAAACGGGCTCGCACATCCTCGCGCTCGAAGTCGTCCCGCGCCTGACGGAGCTCGCGGGCCTTTCCCCCGAAGAATTGAAAGAAAAAGTCACGGCGGCCCTGGAAGAAGTCAACGCCGCGCTGCCCTCTTATCAGAGAGTATCCCGCATCACGGTGCGCGACACGGATTTCCAGCGCTCCCCCGCCATGAAGATCGTGAGATATAAAAAATGCTGACGCGAAATGAAATTGCCGAACAACTGAAAGAGATCCTCCTTTCCGCGGACGACCGCGCGCAGAGCGCCGTCGCCGCCGCCACGGAGGACACCAAGCTCCAGACCGAACTCGGGCTGACGAGCGTTTCCATGCTGTATCTCGTGATCGCCATCGAAGAGGAATTCGGCATCCGCTTCGAGGGCGTCAGCGCCTCGGATTTCGCCACCTTCGGCGACGTGATCAGCTACGTGGAGAAAAAACTCCAATGAAATGGTGGCCCCGGGAGCCGGCGTTCGGCGACGTGGTGCGCGTGCGGCTCGGATCCGTCTGGCATTACGGGATCTGGGCGGGCGAGGACGAGGTCATCCAGTTCGGCTATCCGCCCGCAGAGCCTTTCCTCGGGCGGGAGGCGAGGGTGATCGCCACTTCTGCCGAGGTCTTCGCCTGCGGCCGCATCCCCGAGGCGGCGGAATTCGAGCGCAAAGAGAAAAAGACCGCCTTTTCCCCGGAGGAGACCGTCGCCCGCGCCCGCGCGCGGCTCGGCGAGGGCGGCTACGATATCCTCGCGAACAACTGCGAGCATTTCGTGTACGAATGCGCGTTCGGCACGCATTTTTCCTCGCAGACCGAGGAAGCGCGCGAGCGCTGGAACACCCGCCCCGTCTTCGACGTGTACGTCGCCTCGATCGCATCATTGGAGCGTTTTTTTTCCGAGCCCCTTTCGGGCGAGCGGAAAAAGGAACTGAAAAAGGTCGGAAACGGCGACCTCCTTCGCGAAAAGCGCGCCACCTGGGCGCTGATGCTGAAGGCGGCGCAGCACAGTTTCCGCTATTCGGAAAACGAACTGAAATTCAAAAAGACCCGCGAGGGGAAATGGCTCTGCGATAAATTCTCGTTTTCGCTCTCGCATTCCGGCGAAACGGTCGCCGCCGCGGTCGCAAACGCGCCGGTCGGCGTGGATCTTGAAGAAAGAGATCCGTTTTTCGCCCGCTGGGAAAAGGATCCCGCCCGCTGGGAGGCCCTCGCGAAGCGCTTTTTCTCCGGGGAAGAAAACCGGGAGCCTCTGACGCCGGAGCGCTTCCTCGCCCTCTGGACGGCGAAGGAAGCCGCCTGTAAAAAGGAAGGAAAGAGCGTCTTTTCCGTCGGAGAGGGCGGCGCCGCTTTGGTCAAACGGATCTTCGCGCCCCTTCCCGCCACGCTCGCCGCCGCGGGGGAGCATCCCGAAAAATGCCGCTGGTTCCTTCTGGATGAAAACGGCGCGATCCGGCTGATGCGCCGGGACGAGATCGACTGATCGAAAAACAAAAGTTTTTCGATCAGGATCATGATGATGTCCCTTGCGGGACAATGATGATTTGCCGCAGGCGGCAAAATGATGAAGCGCTTCGCGCAATGATGTTTGTCCCTGCGGGACAAATG
>JAEEGL011479661.1_pt1 | contig 12815 bp, 11 predicted proteins | sample 9134231 | NCBI WGS metagenome assembly JAEEGL01 (sample SAMN16246548, study PRJNA631951) | gut metagenome | biome: gut microbiome; feature: rumen; material: fiber-attached | host: Bos | place: Iran: Karaj | collected 2018-10
AACCGTTACCGTTTCACCATAAAGAGCTTCCTTTTTATAGCACAGCTCTATTTCAGTCGGTAAATGATTTAGGCGAAAAGAACTATCCGTACTTTCGCTTGCCCAGAGCGGATAAATCGAATTATTAACGTGTCCGTTCACGTCAATATCATCAAACCGCACCATAAAATCGGTGATTCGGTCGGCTCTTTCCGGCGGTAACATTTTCTCGTCAAATTGTATATCCTGCACTTCTGCAACCCGTTCTTCCAACGCTTCGTAATCCGGAAAATACTTTTTCAGCATAACCGGCCGACGCCGATCAATATCAATCAAAACCCATTGACTGGCCGCCGTTATAATGACTTTTCCGGCCTCATCGGTCACTCTGAAATCTCGAATAGCCCCCCAAAGTTTGGTTACCGAAGGCCATGTTTCAATCGTAAATTTTTCATGCAAACGCGGCAAGCGGCTGATTCTGATTAAATAATTGGAGCCGACCCACGCCAAGTTATGGGCTAAACAATTTTCCAACCCTAAACCTAACGAGTCGGCATGTTCAACTGCCACTTCCTGTAAAGCATTCATCAGACTCAAAATACGCAAAAAGCTATGACAGTCAACTTCATAGCTTTTTACAACATACGTTTTTCGATATTTACTGACGCGCATTAAAAAAGTTCCATATTGCGTGTTAATCCGGCAACACGATACGTTTCAAAACGATTTTCAAGGCGCTTTGTATAAATTTGCCCCTCTTTTGGGTTGCCGGAATGATATCTTCTGGCTGCCGTTTTCCAATCGCGCCCGTTTGATTTATACAACGTACGCAAAAACTTGGCACTATATTGAACATTTTTCAGCGGATCTAACGCATCTTCAACAGATGAAAACGCCTTGCCGTGATATTTCATATTTATTTGCATACAACCGACGTCAATGCTCGTAATACCTTTGGCTTGTGCTTCTTTAACGGCAGCAACCGCTTCTTCCTTCGAGGCAAAATAATGCCCCTTACCTTTAATATTTACCGTCCACGGCCAAGCCACAAAACGGTTTTGCAAATTATCCCACTTACCGCTTTCAACCACGGCAATTGTTTGCAACAAATCAAAGCCCACACCGTATTCGGTACCGGCCTGCTGTGCGGCCGCCGAACAAACAGAACTGTCATGGAGTTGCTGTTTTACCGGTAATACGTCAGTGTCTTCATTAGCGTAAATTGCCGGACTGAATAAAACCGAAACACTGACAAACAATATAAAAAATTTATTAAACACGAGATGTGTCACCTACCATCTGCTGTTTGAGAGGCATCGGATTTCCCGTCTTTTAAGAATTTCCATCCGAACTTTCAGCGACAACCGCCGCCGGCTTATCAAACAGAGCTCGCTACATTAACTCTTTTTTAAAGTTAACTTAACGAATTGTTAACATTCACAGACTCATATAGCACCCATTCTTTTAAAAATCTAGCAAAATTATACTTTTACCCTAACTTTTTGCCGTTTCTTGTTATAACTTATTGTTTATATTGAATAAATTATTGTGTCTATTTACGTCTAAAACAAATCACAAGTTGTACTGATTTTAAAAAACAACCTTATTTTTGCGGCATTTTTTTAGACTCGATGCCCGTTTTTAATCTTGAAAATCCGACACTTTTTCTTGGCTGACCGACATACATAAAATAATGCCGAAACTGGCCATAATCGAAAACATCACCGTTCCGCCGTATGAAATAAGCGGCAACGGCACCCCAACCACCGGCAAAACCCCCATCACCATGGCAATATTAATAAACACATACAAAAAATAGTTGGTATTGAGGCCGATAATCACCAATTTGGCAAAATAATTGCGCACCCTGAAGGCAAACATATAACCGATGGCCAACAGCAAAATATTAATAAACAACAGCGTCAAACCGCCGATCATACCGAATTCTTCCGAAAACATCGTAAAAATAAAGTCCGTATGCTTTTCCGGCAAAAAATTAAGATGCGTTTGCGTGCCGTGCAAAAAGCCTTTGCCGAACACCCCGCCCGAGCCGAACGCAATTTTAGACTGTATAATATGATAGCCGGTCCCGAGCGGGTCACGTTCCGGATTTAAGAATGTCAAAACCCGATTTTGCTGATATTCGTGCAAAAATGTCCATATAATCGGCAACGCGCCGCCAACCGCGGCAAACCCCAAAACAAATTTCCACCACTGTACGCCAACAGCAAAAAACATTAAACCTGCCGTAATCAACAACATCAAAGCCGTCCCCAAATCCGGTTCCAACACAATCAGCGCCACCGGCAACAGCGTACACACCGCCGGAATGATAATGCCGCGTATCGAATGAATCCCCTGCATGGTTACCGAACTGAAATAGCGGGCAATAAACAGCACCAGCCCGATTTTCATCAGCTCGGACGGCTGCAATTTAAATATGCCGAAATTAATCCATCGTTGTGCGCCCATACCGACATGACCGAAAATTTCCACCGCAATCAGCAACAACAACGTGGTAAAGTAAAAGACATACGCCGCTTTATAATAATGTCGCACATTAATCATTGCCATACCGATCATCAGCGCAAACGCCAGCAAAAAGCGCAATAAATGCTTCAAAGCCCACGGATTCCAATTACCGTTTGCCGCCGAATACAGGGTAATTGTGCCGATAAGTGCCAACAAAACAATCAAAAAAACATATAAAAAGCTGAAGCGGAAAAGCCGATTCCATAAACTCTGTTCTCTGTTGGCAAAGTCAAGTTGCATTGTCCGTCTCCTACTTAATATCCAATTTCAGCGCGGTTTGCAAAATAGCACTGGCTATCGGTGCCGCCACCGCCGCACCGGACGAGCCGTGTTCAACCACCACCGCCACCGCATAACGCGGATTCTCATACGGCGTAAAGCCCACAAATAACGCATGATTTCGTAAGCGCCACGGCAAATTTTCTTCACGGATAATACCGGTGCGCCGCTCTTTCATCGAAATCCGCCGCACTTGCGTTGTACCGGTTTTTCCGCCCATTTTAGCGCCGTCAATATTAAACCGAGCTTTACGTGCCGTGCCGTCGCCGGCGTTCACCACATCAAACATGCCCTGTTTCACGATTTCGATGTTGCGCCGCGAAATATTGAGCCGCTTAATTTTTTTCAAATCCTTTTCGCTCGGCTTAAAAAATGTCGGCTTAACCGCATAACCGCCGTTAACCACACGCGCCAACATGGTGGCCAGTTGCAGCGGCGTTGCCAATACATATCCTTGCCCAATGCCCGCATTGGCGGTATCACCGCGCGTCCAAACCGCATCTTTGGTAGCTTTTTTCCAGCTTTGCGACGGAATAAGGCCGCTTTTTTGGTTATCCAGCCCCACATCAAGTTGCTGTCCCATGCCCAATTTTAAGGCCATTTCATGAATTTTATCGATTCCTACCCGCATGGCGGCTTCATAAAAATAAATATCGCAAGAATATTTGAGCGCCTCAACAATATTGAGCGGGCCGTGTCCCGCGTGCTTCCAACAATGGAAACGGTTGCCGCCGATATCCATGCCGCCCAAACAGTTAAAATGCGTATCCACATTAACTGCACCGGCTTCCAACGCCGCCAATGCCACCACAATTTTGAATGTTGAACCCGGTGAATATTGGCCGGAAACCGCCTTGTTAATCAGCGGCGTACGCTCGTTATGCAACAGCTCGTCCCAATGCTTAAAACTGATGCCGTTGGTAAACAAATTCGGATCAAACGACGGGGTAGAAATCAGCGCCAAAATCTCGCCGGTATGCACATCTAAAACAACCGCCGCCCCGCTATGCGCACCAAACGCTTCATAAGCGGCCTTTTGCAACCTTGAATCAACGGTAATTTGTATGTTTTCGCCGGAACGGCCGGCATCGCGCTCGATTTCCTTCATCACCCGCCCGTAAGCATTAACCTCCAACTTAACCGTACCGCCGATTCCCTGCAATTTATAATCAAACGACTTTTCCAGTCCCGACTTACCGATTTTAAACCCCGGAACCATATATAACGGACTGTCCTTTTTATCTTTTTCCGACACCGGTCCGACGTAGCCGAGAACATGTGCATACAAATCGGCATACGGATAAAAGCGGTTCAAACCTTCGTTAATTTCTATTCCCGGCAAATCCGGTGCATTCAGCATAACCGTTGAAACCTCATCCCATTGCAAATTGCTTTTCAATTTTATCGGAATAAAGCGCCGCCGATTTTTAATATTCAGTTCGGCCTTTTTTTCTTCATCTTCATTCAGCGGCAATATTTTTTTGAAGGCTTCCAACGTTTGCGTTATATCCGGTGCCTGTTCGGCAATCAGCAAAGCCTGAAAATCCTGATCGTTTTTAGCCAGCACTTCGCCGTTGCGATCATAAATCATTCCGCGCGGCGGCACCAAAAAACGCGTCGAAATCCGGTTTTCTTCCGACATCACCCGATACTTATCCGCCTCAATTACCTGCAAATAATAAAGTCGTGCCACAATAACCGCAAAAGCCAACATATTCAGCACAATTAAATAAATTATGCGCCGCCCCAACACGTTGCTTTTTTCGTTCGTATTACTCATTAATTCTCTCTTGCGGCAAAAAGTTATGCGCCGCCCAGGCATTAATTCCGGCAATCAGCGGATAAAACATAACGGTTGAAATAAAACTGAGCAAAATTTCCGGCAACGGCAGATAACTTTGAAAATAAATCATTAACAACAGCCATTTAAGCAAAATAAATCCCAATCCGACCAAACCGAAAACCAACCAGTTAATACTAAACGAGGCCACACGCACATATTTTTCGAGCCAATTGGCCACCGCCACCAAAATCATAAGCAGCAAAATGTTGATACCGAGCGGCGACGAGCTGTATACATCAATAACAAAACCGACTAAAAAAGCCGAAAAATAGCCGAACAAATAACCGCGATTAAGCGCCCAATAATAAACGCAAATCAACCCCACCGCCGGCCGAAAATAATTAACCTCGGCCGAACTGATCGGCATAAAAAACAAAAACATTAACAGCAACGTCATAATTAGCGGAATACGATGCACCAAAAACAAACGGCTCTGATCCAACCAATTATCGCGCATTTTCACTTCCCGTAATATCTTTTGAAATGTCATTTTCTTGCGGCAGACCGTAGTCAACCACGCGAACGTACTCAATCCGCTCAATATCGGCCATCGGCTCAACTTCAACCTTGTTACCGTTAATGGCACTGACAAAACCTATCGGCAACCCTGCCGGAAACATACCGCCAACCCCTGAAGTGACGATAATATCGCCTTCGCGAATGTCGGCAACCGAACGGGTAAAAATAAGCTCGGGCAAAGCCGTGTTATTGCCGCTCAAAATACCGCGAACCCGCGTTCTTTCCACCACCACCGGAATTTTAGAGTTAATATCGGTAATCAAAATAACTTTGGCATATGGCGCACTGACCGTATCAATTCGGCCGATAACGCTTTCATCGCCCATAACCACCTGCCCTTTTCTGACTGCTTCATCACCGATGTAAACCAATAGCAAATGGGTAAAATTGTCGCCCGATTCGGCCACGATTTGTGCGCTCATAAACGAAGCTTCCGCCGGCGGAACATAGTTTAACAACCGTGACAACAGCTGATTTTCAACCTCCAGCGTACGCACTTTATTTTGCAAAATCATCATCTGTTTATTTTCGGCGCGGAGTTGCTCGTTTTCTTTATATATATGTGCCACATCACTAAAATAGGTCCACGCCCGATGAATAACGCGCGCCGGAAATTCCACCACCCGCATCACCGGTCCGGTGGCCTGAATAACCGCTTTATCCACCGCACCGACAACCATGCTGTCGATGTTGCTCAGCAAAATAAGCAAAAACGCCGTTAAAAAAAGCACAACCACAAACAATCTGCGGCATAAGTTCTTCAAATCGCCCACTTTAATAAGCAATATCTTTTGCCGCACCATTTTGCCAATTCCCTACAAAAAATTGTTTTAGTTGGTTGTTGACAGAACACTCTTATAGCGACTTAAGTGGTCAAGCACTTCGCCGCAACCTTTAGCCACGCAAACCAGCGGATTCTCCGCCACGGTAACCGGCAAACCGGTTGCTTTACGCAATACCACATCCAAATTTTTCAACAAAGCGCCGCCGCCGGTCAAAACAATGCCTTTATCAACAATATCTGCCGCCAACTCCGGTGCCGTATTTTCAAGCGCGACTTTAACCGCTTCAACAATATCTGCCACCGGCTCAATCAAGCTTTCAGCCACCTGACGTTCGGTAATGGTAATTTCCTTCGGCACACCGTTAATCAAATCGCGACCGCGAACTTCAACTGTACGTCCGTCTCCTTGTTCCGGCGGACAAGCCGAGCCGATTTCTTTTTTAATGCGCTCGGCACTGCGTTCACCAATCAGCAAGTTCATATTGCGGCGAACGTAGCTGACAATGGCGCTATCCATTTTATCACCGCCGACTCTGATTGAGCGGGCATAAACAATACCTTCAAGCGACAAAACAGCCACTTCGGTTGTGCCGCCGCCAATGTCGACCACCATACTGCCGGCCGGCTCGGTAACCGGTAAACCGGCGCCGATTGCCGCTGCCATCGGTTCTTCAATCAAAAATACCTTATGCGCACCGGCTTGCGAAGCCGAATCTTCAATGGCGCGTTTTTCAACCGCGGTTGAACCGTACGGCACGCAAATAACAATCATTGATGTTACAAAAGTGCGCCGATTATGCACCTTGCAAATAAAATACTTAATCATTGCCTCGGCATAGTCAAAATCGGCAATCACGCCGTCTTTAAGCGGGCGAATGGCTTGAATGTTTCCCGGTGTGCGACCGAGCATTTGCTTGGCTTCGTTACCAACGGCCAAAACCTGTTTGCGGCCTTTTTCTTCTTTAATGGCCACCACGGAAGGCTCGTTAAGCACAATTCCGCGACCGCGAACATACACCAGCGTATTAGCCGTGCCTAAGTCAATAGCCATATCGGCCGAAAACATCCCCAACAACTTTGCAAACATCTGCATTTATCTCCAAAAATTAAAAATTTATTTACTTTTATAACAGTTTATTTGAATCTGCAAGCGATATTTTACATATTTACAAACTTAAAAATAATTACTCCGCCAAAATTTAGACATTGACAGAAGATATACTATTGACACATTGTACTATCTTACATTAACATCTTGGGTGTATAAATAGTATATGCCAATAATGTTCTATCTGCCAAAAGCATAGATATTTTTAAATTGGAGAGGGATTAAAATTAATGACCAGACAATTCAATTTATTCGAACTAAAAAATCTATCGAAAAACAAAAGCAAATTAATCAAATTTTTTCTTTATTTTTTCGGTTATTTTGTATTTTTGGCATTTGCACGTACGCTCACCTCTGTTAGTGTACTTAGTTTTAACATGTACCATGGATACCACCTATTTACTGCTTGTATATTTGCCGCAATCTGCGCTTTATGGAAATACAATAAAACGAATACTTTATTGCTTTTATTGACATCTTTGTTGTGGTTCGGAGCCATTTTGTGCCGCAGAGCAACCGGTATGGTATTGACGGAAAGAGAAATATTGCAAATCATAGAAACTGGCATGGCTTTATATGCAATATTTTCGCTTATACGCTATCTCTCAAGTTATTTATCCCAAAAATGGTTTCATCTTGTTATCAATTTTTGCAATAACATTCTGTTTTTGATAGCTTTCTTACCGGCAATTTTGATTATTGGTTATTTTGTGGTCAGCAACGGACACATATTGTCAGCTAATATATTATTAACATTGTTTCAAACCAATTATGATGAGGCTTTATCATATATCAAAGACCAAAATACGGCATTGTGGATTATTTCCATAATGATTATTTTTTTCATTTGTATTATATTTATTACCCTATTTTCAAAAATAAAAAGAGAAGGAAATAATTATAACATATTAATATTAAACATTTTATTGGTTATTTACATAATAGTTGCCGCATTGCCGAAAATCAGTTCAAATTTTGTAATAGGAATGCTGTTGCGTGTGCATACAACCCTACAAGAATATAAAGAATATGATAAAATAAGTGTTATGCGCAATAACAGAATCAAGCAATTAAAAAAGATTATTAAGTATGATACCACGCCCCAACTCCACGTTTTAGTAATGGGAGAGTCCACGCTAAGAGACCATTTTTCGGCGCTGGGATACAAAAGAAAAACAACACCATGGTTTGATAAGGAATTGAGCGAAAATCCCAACGTTATTTTATATCCGCATGCCTACTCCAACAATATCCAAACTGTTATGTCTATACAATATGCGCTTACCTCACAGAATCAGTATGATAATACCACATTAGCAGACGCTTATGCACTAACCGAAGTGGCGTCAGCGGCCGAGTATGATACTTATTGGATATCAAATCAAATGCACAATAAGTCTTTTGATACGCCAATAAAAACTATTGCCGACGGCGCTGACCATCAAATATACATAAACGATTTTTGGGGTAGCCAAACGCTGACAATGTTCTATGATGAAAAATTGGTTGAACATTTTCCCAAAACGAATAAAAACGGAAAAACTTTTATTATTTTTCACCTCATGGGATGCCATGTTCTCTATAACGACCGCTATCCGCCGGAATATGCAATATTTAATGATGGGCGCAACGCACGCATAAATTCTTATGATAACTGTATTCGTTATAATGACTATGTTTTATCGCTATTATACAATCGGGCCAAAAAAGAACCACATTTCATGTCCTTTACTTACGTGTCAGATCACGGAGAAGAACCGAATAAATTTGGACATGATTATTCAAAGTTCACATGGGATATGGCACGCATACCGTATTTTAACATATTTTCGCCTCAATACGGCACAATGCGTGCCGAAATATTAGATAATTTACACAAAAATCACAATCGCTATTGGACCAGTGATTTGTTATATAATCAAATATTACATATCTTAGGCATCAATAATGCACCGGGAGAAAATGCAAAATACGATATATCATCTGCCGAATATAACATGGCGCGCGATAATTTAACCATTATCGAAAAAGAAAAACATATCCGAGATGACCAAGACCGGTAAATTAGCTGTTTAATATTTGATAAAAAGCATAAAATTCCTTAGGCATCAGTCCTTCTGGCAACGCATTAAATTAACTTGACTTTATAGTTTTTTTAATTAAGAATAAATCTACTTAATTCGATTATTTGAGCACTTATTTTGTATGTTTAATTATAATTTATTAACTTTAAAATCGTTTTTTTATGAAACAGAAATCTCTAAAACATTACCTTTTGCTGCCGTATTACGTGCTGCAACTGGTCGCAATTATCGCTTTACTGATATTATGCGGTAACGACGAAGATGACGAAGAAAAAGATTACGAAGAAGAAAAACGTTGATAACTTAAAAAATTGTAATTTTTATGAATCGAAACGAAAAATTTGCTGTTTGGGATGCAACGCATCCTCAAATCATCGAGGTAAAAGAATACCTTGATCGTTTGTGTGGTAAAACACCGCTTAATCTGGTTTATAAGGATGGAAATGATTTGATTGTAACTGATCAAATCAAGCAAAAAAAATTGCAACAATTGGTCGGCATTTTGCTTGACGATGAAACCATGTTGCACTTGCGCGCCTTTACGTACGACGACGCCAAACCGTTGCTTGACACCGAGGGCGATATAGATACTCGAACCATCTGCACCTGGGTAAGCTCGCAAATGGCAGAGTTTTCCAATGCCCGTCCGGCACAAGAAGCTGATATTAAGTTGCTTGACCGGCATAAAGATAAGTTGGAAACCACATTGGAAGTTTTGGATTATCATGGCGTAAAACTCCCAAAATTCGGGAAGAACAGACAAGTTTGGTTGTCAACAAATTCCGATTCCGTTTTTTGCAAAGGCTGGAACGGCGAAGGCCGCTTAGAGTATTATTTGCAATGGTTTTGCGATATTTTGATTTTTTCAACCTATCACTGACCGAAAATCCGCTGACGCACCAAGCCTCAGCGGATTTTTTATGTGAATTGGAATGATAACAACCTTAAAACGCGGATAAAAAGGCAGATGAGCTTTTACCCGAACTGACGTTCGGAGATCCTCACGCGCTTTGCGCTCAGGATGACAGCGGAATATTTTTTTGTAAAACACGGATAATGAGTCTAATACGCCGTGCTTTTTTGACGACGTAAACCCCAAAAACGCGGATAGCGTGCGTTATTGCGCCGTGCTTTTTTGACGACGTGTACACAAATAGTACACAAGGAAAAAAAGGACAAGTAGTAGACCATTAGACGCATTTTAAAACTTGAAGAAAGTGCTTAATGCGCCGCAAGATTTTTTCGACGTGTAGAAATTACTACATAAGAAAAAATCTTGCCAGCAGGAAGTACTTTATCCAAGTTTTTAACTTTTGGATTCGTGATACTCTTTCTCAGTATTTACCCGCCAAACGGCTTCTTTGTCGGCCTCTTTACCTAATATGTGGTTAACCGCCACAAACGAGGTGACCATGGAGTGATCCATATTGTTGTAGCGATGCTGTCCGTTGCGGCCGATACAATACAAATTATCGATTGTATTTAAGTACTTGATTACTTTACCGATGTCTTTGTATGTGTCAAAATATGCCGGATAGGCTTTTTTAACCCGCTCAACGTGATAATCCAACACATCGGATTCGCTCTTGATAACGCCCATTTTTAAAAGCTCTTCAACACCTTTTTGTTGCCACTTTTCATCACTCATCTGCCAATATTCGTCGCCTTCCGAACAAAAATATTCCAAACCGATCCACACGGTGGTTTCCGGTTCTTTAACCAAATACGGCGACCAGTTATTGAAAATTTGAATCCGCCCCATTTTAACACCGGTATCTTGCACATAAATCCAGCAGTCCGGCACAATATTATTCAGCGTTTTCAGCGCAGTTTTATTTTTTAAGGCCAAATTTTTTAACAATACGCCGACCGTCACAAAATCGCGATACGGCAGACCGGCGGCAATTTCATGTACATTTTCCGGCACATCGTTAAGCCCCGCAATCAAATCTTTTATCGGCATTGATGAAAGCACAATGTCGGCCGGCAAAATAATTTCTTTGCCGTCTTTAACGTAGGTTACTTCGCTGATATTGTGCTCATATTGAAACAGTTTGGTCACCTTAGCACCGGTAATAACTTCGCCGCCGGCTTTTTTGATTTTTTCGGCGGTCAGCTCCCACAGTTGCCCCGGTCCGAACTTCGGATAACTGAATTCCTCAATCAGCGAGGTTTCAACGTGTTTATGTTTGGTCGGAATAATTTTTTGCAAAATATCACGCAAAATCGCTACAATCGACAAACCTTTTACCCGTTGTGCCCCCCAGTCGGCCGAAATATTTTTCGGATGGCGTCCCCACAATTTTTCGGTGTAACCTTCAAAAAACATACTGTATAAGCGGCGCCCGAAACGGTTGATATAAAAATTCTCCAGCGATGTTTCCGGCAACTTGCGCACCAGCGTCTGCATATAGCTCAAACCGGCACAAAACGTGGTCCACAAACCCATATTGAGAATGGTGTTCATATTCATCTTCACCGGATAATCAAAAAACTTGCGCTTGTAATAAATGCGCGAAACACGACGGCGTTTAAGCATAACCACGTCTTCTCTTTCCGGATTCGGTCCGAGCGGCATAATATCGACCTTGCGGCCGGTACGAATATCATCAAACGACGGCGAACCCTGCAACGGCATTAAGTCGTTCCACCACTTGGTTACCCGTTCGTCTTTTGAAAAAAAGCGGTGTCCGCCGATATCCATCCGGTTGCCGTTGTAGCGCACGGTGCGTGAAATACCGCCGACCGCGCCGTTCTCTTCCAAAACCGTTACATTATAATCCGCCGACTGTTTTAAAAGCTCGTAAGCTGCCGTCAGTCCTGCCGGACCGGCACCTATAATAACAACGTTTTTCATGGTTATTCTCCTTGTTTTTTGCCAATATAATCCAATTTTGCGGTAAAGAAAAGGTAAATTTATATTTTTTACTGGACATTTTACGGCAGATATTTTACGGTAATCTTAAATGTAAAAATACACTCGAAGGGCCTAAAAACCTTCTAAGTTGCGTTAATGTAAAGATGAAAAAATATTACTGCTTTTATTGTCAACAAGATGTCACGCCGCAAACTTTTTTGTGGTGGCGCACGTGTCCGCATTGTCGGCATAAAATAACCGACAAAGGCGAAGGGTTTTATCGGGTTTGCGAGCGTTGCGGCGCCAATATGCCGGTTGATGCGCACTATTGCGTTAAGTGCGGCAACGGTGCCGACCAAAATCAATTAATTGAACGTTATATGCAAATCAAATCGCCGTGGATGGTGCGCATTATCGGGGCAATTGCCGTTGCGCTCAGTGTTTTGCTGGCTTTCGGAATTGTGTATATTTCGTTTTATTTGATTTTTGCACTGCTGGTTGTCGCCGTGGCATACTTCCTATTTGATTTGTTGTGGCCGTTTAAGCGTCAATGATTAACGCCGTTTAATATTTTCAGCTAAATTAATGATGGCTTCGCTCACATCATTGGCCACATTATCAAAATTATCGTTTGGTTCTAATAATACTTCGTCGGCGTACAACGCGCGGTTAATTTCCAACTGTAAGGTCCACATTTTACGGCGAGGCTGACAATAGTTAAAGGTAATAAACGCACCGGAATACGGACAGTTAAACTCGACATTATAGTTTTTATTCCAAAACTGACCGGCAAAGAAATCACTGATATCTTGCGGACAGCTTTGTGAAAA
>JAEEGL012020552.1_pt1 | contig 12815 bp, 8 predicted proteins | sample 9134231 | NCBI WGS metagenome assembly JAEEGL01 (sample SAMN16246548, study PRJNA631951) | gut metagenome | biome: gut microbiome; feature: rumen; material: fiber-attached | host: Bos | place: Iran: Karaj | collected 2018-10
CTGAGATGATCCCGGAACCGGAGTATCCGACAGGACCTGAATATACACCGGAGCCTGAGCCGGTACCCGTATCTGTACCTGAGCCGATAGCTGTACCTGAGACAGTACAGATGCCTGCATATGAACCGGAACCGGCTATAAGTCCTGCACCTAAGAAGAAGGTGGTAAGGAAGGCCGTAAAGAAGGTAGTAAAGAAACCTGCGGCAGCGGCAGTATCTGAGATGATCTCAGAACCGGAGTATCCGACCGGACCTGTATATACACAGGAACCTGAGCCTGTATCAGAGCCGGTGTATGAAGAAGGACCGGTATATAAGGAAGAGCCTGTATACACCCCTGAACCCGATATAAGTCCGGCGCCGAAGAAGAAGGTAGTAAAGAAGGCCGTCAAGAAGGTAGTGAAGAAACCAGCGGCAGCGGCAGTAACCTCTGAGCCGGAGCAGATATATGCGCCGGGAGTACCGGAACAGCCGTCAGAGCCGGAATCACAGCCTGCACAGGAGAAGAAGGTTTCCAAGGGCTGGACAACCGAAACCGCCGATAATGACGGTAGGCAGGATCAGCCGATGGTTAACCTTGATGCAGATGAGGATGCAGAGGATAACGAACCTGTTGTTAAGAAGAAAAAGGTTAAGGCTGAGGTTACACCGCAGGCAAAGCGAAACAGGATAATTGTTTTCGGAGCATCGATCGGACTTATCACAGCGCTTACGGTTACATCGATGGTAATTCCGTCTTTCAGATACAGGGATGAGATGGCTGAGATAAGAAGCGCCAACGTCGGAGATATCATCCATTTCGGAAAGTATAAGGGAAACAGCGGCTGGATCGTCCTTGACAAGAAGGATGGCCGTGTATTGTGTATAAGTGATTTCGAAGTGGGGGATAAACCGCAGGAAGAATTCTCGTGGGAAACCAGTCCCGAGAGAGAAGAGCTTAACAGCACCTTTATGAATTCGACCTTCAATCTGTTTGAAAGGATCAGGATTCTATCCAGTGCGACTATACGTGAGCAGGATCCGGAATATGCGACTGAGTATGTCAGCAAGGATTTAAATGACAAGATGTTTATATTAAAGGATGATGAAGTGAAACAGTATATAGCCGATAACAATGATATTATGGTGCAGCTGAGCGATACGGCAATTCATCCTACCATGTGGGTGGATATTAAATAGAAATCCGGACAGAAATAAATGTCTTGACGTATGGATAATTTAGAGGTATATTAAGTGTACTAATTGAATTAGTACACTTAATTTTTTGCCTGTTTTCGGCAGAGGAAACACTAAAACAGATTAAAAAACCTACATTATACTACTATGATCTCTTACATTGCTTCTTTGCCGGAAACAGGCGGACTGTTAAACAGACTACAAAACAGTACAACACTACAGGAAATAGAATATGGGAAGGAAAGGGGGAATGCGGCATGATCCTTATAGATTACAAGGATTCAAGACCGATCTATGAACAGGTGGTAGATAAGTTCCGTCTGCTTATATTAAACGGAGTCCTTAATAAAGATGATAAGATGCCCAGTGTAAGAGCGCTTGCGATGGAGCTGTCCATTAATCCCAATACGATCCAGCGCGCATACAATGAGCTGGAGCGCCAGGGATGCATCTACACCGTCAAGGGCAGGGGTAATTTTATCTCGGATCCGGAGTCGCTGAAGGAGGAATACCGCAGGGAAATCTTTGGAAAGCTGGATGATGTGTGTGACCTTGCAGACAAGGCCGGCGTGGGTGCCAAAGAACTGACGGATCATATAGAGGAACGAAGTAAAACAGACGGATATGGCAACGATGAAAGAGATGAGAATACTTCTGATGAAGAGGCCGGGAGCGGAATTGTGGTCTCAGAGGCAGGAAATGGGAGCAGTCAGGGAGATAAAGATAATGGAACAGATAAAGGGAAAGAAGGTGAGCAGTCATGATAAGTGTTAACAGAGTTACCAAGGAATTCGATGACATCACGGCTGTGAACAATGTAAGTGTATCTGTGGAAGAGGGTAATGTATTCGGACTGCTCGGTACCAACGGAGCAGGGAAAAGCACACTGTTAAGGATGATCGCCGGCGTGTTTAAACCGGATCTGGGTGAGATCAGAGTTGATGACATGAAGGTGTATGATAATCCGAAAGCAAAGAGAAGGATTTTCTTTGTGTCCGATACACCGTACTTTTTTGATAACTCAAACCCGGTTGACATGCAGATATACCTTTCGAATCAGTATCCGGGCTTTGATAAAGTGAAGTATGCGGAATATCTGAGAACCTTCGGTCTGGATCCGTACAGGAAGATCAATACATATTCAAAGGGTATGAAGAGGCAGCTCGCTTTGCTCCTCGGGATATGCTCCGGAACCAAATATCTTCTGTGCGATGAGTCCTTTGACGGTCTTGATCCCGTAATGCGGCAGGGTGTTAAGAGTATCTTCGCCAAAGAGATGGATGAGAGGGGGCTTACGCCTGTGATCGCATCCCATAATTTAAGGGAGCTTGAGGATATTTGTGATCATGTGGGGCTTCTGCATCGCGGCGGTGTTCTGCTTTCGAAGGATCTTGAAGATATGAAGCTTAATATACAGCGTATTCAGTGTGTCTTTTCATCGGAAGAGGATGAGAAAAAGATAGAGAACGGACTCTCGGTGGTTAAGGATGATAAGAGCGGATCGCTGCATGTTTATACGGTAAGAGGAACGAGAGAGGAGACAGAGAAGGCATTTAGGGAAGTTAATACGGTCTTTTATGAAGTGCTTCCGCTGTCGCTTGAAGAGATATTCATAAGTGAAACGGAGGTGGCGGGCTATGACATTAAGAAGCTCATCATGGGTTGATCTGACTGAGAATAATAAGAGACGGCTGTGGCAGTGGTGTGTGTCACTGTTCCTTTTCATACTTTGTAATACAGTGATCTTTCTGGTGCTTATCATGTCTATGGATGAAGCCAGATATGTGGCAGACTTCGGAAGCAGAGCCGAAGCGATGATGATGCGGGATGCACGGGGTTATGCTGTTTCCATGCTGGGAGCATCGGCCTTTAGGATCATAATGACCACGATAATGGCTGTGATCGCAGCTTTCGGCGGATATTCCTATCTGAATGACAGGGTTAAGCTTGATTTCTATGGTAGTGTCCCTCAGAAGAAGAGCAACAGATTCTCAACCATTTGGATAAGCGGTTTGCTGATCTATTCGGGACCATATATTTTCAGCACGCTGTTGGGCTTTGCCATCCTTAATGCGACCGGTTACGGCGCTGTTTATACCATGGAGGAAGCTCTTATAGCTTTCTGTCAGCTGCTGCTGTATTTCCTGGGCGTATATCATCTGTATATGCTTGCCATGATGCTTACGGGAACCGCTTTTGCAGGGGGATGTGCTTTCCTTGTACTCTCCTTATATGAACCGGCGGTCAGGGCACTGATAAGTATGTTAAGAAACGTATTCTACAGGTATTCATATATACTTGACAGCTTCTATATACCTGTGGTGTCACCGTACGGACTGCTGATAAATATTCTGAATCCCAGGTCATACGGGAGAAGCCCTGCCTTGTATGCCGGAGCTTTGGCAGTGTTTGATCTGGCCGTATTTATCCTGGTTTTTATACTGTATATGAACCGGAAAAGTGAGGCTGCCGGAAAGACGCTGGCATTTAAATCCACGGCAGTACCTCTCAAGCTTTTGATTGGTATCCCGATCGTAGCATTTACAGGCATAGCTGTTGCGGAAGTGCTTGACAGAAGCAGGGAATTAACTGTGTCGGATATGGGACTTATTATATTCGTGTGTATAATTGCCTCGATAGTTACCTGTGTTATTATACAGGGCATTTTTGAACTGGATATCAAGGCGGCATTCAGGGGCAAGGGGCAGTGGGTTGTCTGTGCTCTGGCAGGCCTGCTCATATTCTTTGGATTTAAGTATGATCTGCTGAATATAGACAGATATGTGCCTTCGGCAAATAATGTCGAGTCGGTCGTATTCATTCCGAACGGATATGAGGATATATACAGCTGGATGGATGACGAACACGAGAATATGTCGGAGGACGAATTCGGGCTTACATATATGTTTATAACAGATGTACAGGATGTCTGCGATCTTCACAGGCTGTCTGTGAACAAGTACGATGAGCTTGTTAAGATGATAGATGATTATGAATATGAGTATGATGAGGACAGAAGGTTTTCGACTGCTACCCTGATCTACAGGATGAAGAACGGATGCCTTATCCCGAGAACGGTATACGTGCCGGTAAGGGACAATAACGCCAAGTTTCTGCTTGATAAGATCATGTCGGGAAGCGAATTCGTTAAGGGCTACTATCCGCTTCTTTCGCTTGACACCGACAGGGCGATAGATGAGACACCGATAAATGAGCTTAACGCATCCTATTCGGACGGTCTGCATACGCAGGCTTTAACGGGTGAGGAGCTTAAGGAGCTCATGCGCATGTACAAGAAGGATCTTGCAGATTTCAGTTACAGTAAAAGACTTGAAGAGCTTCCGCTAGGATATCTTGATTTCTGCCTGTCGGGAGGCGAAAGCAGATTCGCCCGGACATATTACGGAAGCTCATGCATTAACATAACGATATATTCGGGCATGGAGAACTGCGTTTCATATCTCCATGATAAGGGATACGATTTTTCTGACATGCATCTTGAAGAGGAAGCAGCACAGATAATCATCACCAACTATCATAATGAGGAGCAGGATGCAAGGGCCAAGGAGCTCGGAGTACCATATCTTGAACAGGAAGAAGCCGAAGAGTTTATCAAAAGCGTGACCTATGAGTACGATGCCGGCAGTGAGGATGACGGGATGAATGATTTCGCACGTGTGGCAGCGGCACTTCATCCGTGCGACCGCGGAACGTACAGATGGGACGGAGGAAGGTCATATGATACAAGGTATGAGGCGCTTGTGTATATGAAGAATAAAAAGGATACTCCTTACGGAGTCAGTTGCTACTTTGTTGAGGACGAGGTTCCGGAATTTGTTATGGAGGATCTGTCACTGTGAAACTGAAATAATACGTAACATTCAGGGGGACACGGGGCGTTTTACCGTCCCGTGTCCTTTTGTGCAAGAATAATACAGGCGTTTATTATACAGGATTTATTTTGTTAATTTGATTGTGGTCAAATTACCGTAAATTTGGTAAAATGATTTCTGTGACTGTGAAAGAGATACTTCTTTTGCGGGACATTCAATAAAACTCATGACAAAAATATACGTGAAGGATAGAACCGTACCTGTCTGTAGGGGGAACGGGATAACGGTATGATCTTTGGGAGGAGAGATTATGAGCGTATTTAAGAAGGTCATGAGGGGAGTGGGGAAGTTTTTAAAAAAATTCAGGACACTGATCATTTTTCTTCTGATCATATTCATAATTGTAACAATTGTAAGATACACATCCAATAAGGCTAAGCAGGTGCTTGCGGATATGACTGTTGCGGATAAGGATGTCGCAAGAGTGGAAACGAGGGATCTGGTGGAGTCCATAACCGCCACGGGAACCGTCGAGAGTGCCAAGACCAGAACGCTTGCATCAACAATAGTCAGAGATACCAGGATTACATCCGTTAACTGCGAGGTCGGTGACCACGTGGAGGAAGGGGATGTCCTGGTAACCTTTTCCTATGATTCCATTAATAAAACAATTTCACAGTTGCAGGAAGATATTGCGGAGAGCAGAGCGACCCAAGCGGTCAATGACACTGCCAATACAAGGACGTATTATTATTCCTACGGTACCGAGGGTATGTCGATCAGAGACCTGCAGAATACCATAAACGAGAAGCAGAAGGATCTCAATGAGGCGTGCAGTGAATACGGCGACCAAAAGAAAAAACTTGATGATCTTAAGGCTGAGCGTGACAGGCACCCGGAAGGGACTGACGAAACGCAGACGGTTATGACCGATCCCGTAACGCTTCAGAGTGTATACACCAAGAAGTATTACGATCCGCTGATAGAGTCTCAGGAGAATGCCGTTGCCACGGCACTCAAGGCTCAGGAACAGGCACAGCTGGCATATGATAAGGCTGTGACCGCGTTGGAGGATGAGGTATATAAGGGTTCCCATACCCTGGCCGGTGCTACCGAAACTTATCAGAAGAATGAGATCACCTCAAATGATGCGACCAAGAAGCTGCAGCGTGAACTTGAATCATATAAGGATAAGCTGGATGACTATGTGTTTACAGCTCCGATAAGCGGGACGGTTACGGCGGTTAATGTGGAGGAGAATAATTCATTTGCCGGAGGTAATCTGCTTACCATTGAGGACTGCTCCACGCTGTATGTGTCAACCGAAATAGATGAATATGATATTCCGAGCATTCAGCTGGGACAGAAGGTATCAATAAAGACCGATGCAACAAGAGATGATGAACTTGAAGGAGTCATAGATGAAATCGCCGAAGCATCATCTGCTTCATCAGCCGTAACATCAGCAGCTGCAGCATCCTCGGCATCTGCATCACCCGGACAGACAGGTAATGCAACATATAAGGTTAAGGTAAAGGTCCTGACCGAGGACAAGAGGCTTAAGCTGGGAATGACAGCCAGGCTTTCAATAGTGATAGATGAGAAAGATGATGTGCTTACCGTGCCATATGATGCCGTCGTGGATAAGGGAGACGGTGAGTTCGTGGTTTATACTATAGATGAAGCAACAGAAAAGAGGCTGGAGGAGAAGAAGAAGGAAAAGGAAGCTTTACAGAAAGCAGGTAAATTAGGAAAAACCGGAACAACAGAGACATCTGCGGAAACAGATACATTGGAAGAAGACGGGACAAAAGAGGATAAGGATAAGCCGGCGGGATATCCCGGAACGGGTGTGGGAGCAGTACCGACAACGGAAAAGGGAACGGTTTCGCAGGCTTCATCGAATGTAACATATTCTTCCGAAGGGGACAGCGGTAAGATCCATAATATGAGTAAGACCGGGGAGAACGGAACGGACAGCGGTGAAGACAGGACAGGCGACTCTGATAAGACAGGGGATGACACGGAGAAAAAATCAGCGTCTGAAAATATAAAAGAGTTCTTCAGAGTGGCTTACGGTAATGTTGAGGAAAGCGGAGACCTCATAACCGATAATCAGATAGAGGTGCCTGTAGAGGTGGGAATGGAGAATGATTATTATACACAGATATCCGGCAAGGGTGTCAGGGAAGGTATGTTAGTGGTTGTCCAGACTACCGTGGAAGCAGATAATCCATGGGAGGTAATGATGGGACTGTGATCATTTATCATGATCTGCGGACACTGACAAATCGGTTTACATAATATATTCCAGAGTATGAAAAGAAAAAAGAAAAATCAGGAAATAATAATTGAAGATATAAGCAATACAGCCCCCGATCTTGTATCGGGGGAGTCCGTCGGCTTTGAGACATCAGAGAAATCCGAAAGGATTTCTACAAATACAGCCCCCGATCTTGTATCGGGGGATGATAATATAGTGATCGATATGAAGCATATCATCAAAAGGTATTTCATAGGCCAGCCCAATGAACTTGAGGTTCTTCACGGGGTGGATATGCAGGTCAGACGCGGTGAGTTCGTGGCTATAGTGGGGCAGTCGGGATCGGGCAAGTCGACTCTTATGAATGTGATCGGAGCTCTGGACCGGCCTACGGAGGGTGAGTATACTCTTGACGGGGTTGATATGTTTAATGCAAAGGATAAGGATCTGTCAGCCATCAGATGCAAGAAGATAGGCTTCGTATTCCAGACATATAACCTTGTGGCAAGGACATCGGCTCTTAAGAATGTGGAGCTGCCTATGCTCTATGCGGGATTAAGCGGAAGGGCCAGATCAAGGAAGGCGAAGGAACTGCTTGAAATGGTTGACATGACTGAGCGTATGCATCATCAGCCCGATGAGCTTTCAGGCGGTCAGAAGCAGAGGGTGGCAATAGCGCGTGCCATGGCCAACGATCCTGCGATAATCCTTGCGGATGAGCCTACGGGTGCTCTTGACTCGCACACGGGAAGGCTTATCATGGATATCTTCCACAGGCTTCACGAGGAGCAGGGGAAGACGATCATACTTATAACGCACTCTCCGGAGCTTGCTTCCGAGTGCACACGTATACTGACTCTAAAGGACGGACTGTTTATAGACGAAAAGAAGGGAAGTGGCAGGAATGCTGTTCTTTGAGAATCTTTTACTGGCTTTTTCCTCATTACTTACAAATAAGATGAGATCGCTGCTTACAATGCTCGGTATCATAATCGGTATCGGGTCTGTTATTGCAATCGTTACTGTCGGCAATGCTCTGACCAATTCCATAACCTCTGAGATGTCGGATATGGGTGCCAACAATATTGTGATCGGAGTGCAGCAGCGTGAGGCCGAGGATGAGGTGGATGAAAGCGGAAAACGTTATGGGGGAAAGATCAATGCAAGAGATATGACCGATAACGATTTAATAAAAAAAGAATATATTGAAGAGCTGTTAGCTGCCTTCCCGGAAGAGATAAAGGGAATATCGATAGAATCCGTTCTGGGAACCGCAAAGGTTGAAAAAGGCAGAAATTATGCCAATGTCAGGATCATAGGTGTTACCCCCGGATATTTTATGGCAAACAATATTAAAATGCAGTACGGTAATGAGCTGAGTGATAAGGCTTATATGGAAGGTAAGAGCGTCTGCCTCGTATCCGACCATTTTGTAAATAATATGTATGACGGCGACAGCAGCAAGGCGATCGGACGTGACATAGAGATAGAGATGTCGGGCGGACGTAAATATTTCGTGTTTACGATCGTCGGAGTATATAAGTATGAATCACAGGGGTTTGATATGACCGCGACAAAGGATGTCACAACCCCGGTCTACATCCCGATCAAAAATGCGGTTAAGAAAAATCATGCAAAGGGTTTTCCGAGTATTACCATAATAACAGCAAAGGGAGTTGATTCGGATGATTTTGCATTCAGGGTCAAGAATTTCATGAACAGGTATTATCATAATAACAGGCAGTATACGATTTCCACCTTTTCGCTTGCCCAGATGGTCGAATCAATGACGACAATGCTGGGGACGGTGTCGACGGCGATCTCGATAGTTGCGGCAATATCGCTTGTTGTCGGCGGTATAGGAGTTATGAATATCATGCTTGTTTCCATTTCGGAGAGGACAAGAGAGATCGGTACACGTAAGGCTCTCGGAGCTACCAACGGTTCCATAAGGACTCAGTTCATTATGGAAGCGATCGTGCTGTGTCTGGTGGGAGGTATTCTGGGAATACTGGTTGGGCTTGCCGGCGGAGCGGCAGGGGCCAAGGCACTCGGCTATGAGGCCTCGCCCACTGCATCCAGCATAATTGCTGCCCTGATCTTCTCGATGGTGGTCGGAGTGTTCTTTGGATATTATCCTGCAAACAAAGCTGCAAAGATGAATCCTATCGATGCGCTGAGGTATGAATGACAGCTGTGTTATTTTATGAGTCTGTTGAGAGGGTTTAGTCCCAACGCGATCAGGAGTAAGATCAGCAGAAGTATCGGAGCAACATAACGAAGCATTATTACAAACAGCTTCCTTCTCCTGAATTTTTCTCCGTTCTTTGTGATCTCTGCGATGATGCTGTCGGGCTTTAATACCCATCCGATGAGTATACACGTTCCTATTGATACTATCGGCATAAGCAGATTATTGCTTATATAATCCATAATATCAAGTATCTGGCCTACCGCTCCGTTAGGGAGAGTGACCTCGAAATACAGCCTGTTGTATCCGAGACATACGATCACAGCCAGACAGAGGGCGATCACAAATTCGATAAGTGTTGCCTTTTTTCGTTCTATTCTGAAATGATCCATGAAGCTGCTGACGACTGCCTCGAGTATCGATACGGAGCTTGTTGCCGCAGCAAAAAGCACCAGTGCAAAAAACATACATCCGACCAGATTTCCCATAGGTCCCATTTCCGAGAATACTTTGGGGAGTGAAACAAACATAAGCCCCGGGCCGGAAGCTTCCAATCCTTCTTTTCCTCTGAATACGTAAACGGCAGGTATTATCATAACACCTGCAAGAAAAGCTATGGATGTATCGAAAATCTCGATCTGCGTAACAGACTTCTCAATAGAATCGCCATCCTTCATATAGGAACCGTAGGCTATCATAATACCCATCGCGATACTGAGACTGTAAAACAGCTGGCCCATGGCATCCATTATTGTAGTGAGCAGACCGGAAAGCGTTACGCTGCTTAAATCCGGAATCAGCAGGATCTTAAGTCCCTGAAGGCCTGTACGCACGGTTCCGTCGGCATCCTGATGGCTTATTGTGAGTGAAAATACAGATATTACGATGATAAGCATTACCAAAACAGGCATGGCAGTCTTTGAGAATTTCTCGATCCCGTTATTTACTCCGGCGAGTACGATGATCATTGTAATGAGCAGGAATATTATCATCATGATGACAGGACTTTCGGTGTCTGTGATAAAATCCGTAAAGTAGCTGTCGCCTGCAGCCTGAGCACCTGAGCCTGTCAGGAAGGCCAGGAAATACTTGATGACCCATCCGCCGATGACACAGTAGTATGGCAATATCATCATCGGAACGATGCATGCAATAAGTCCAAGAGGCTTCCATTTCCTGCTGAGTTCTCCGTAGGCCGTAAGCGGACTCTGCCTGGTCTTTCTTCCTATTGCTATTTCTGATATGAGAAGTGCGAATCCGAAAGAGACTGCCAGGATCAGATAGATCACCAGGAACAGTCCGCCGCCGTCTCTTGCCGCAAGATAGGGGAATCTCCAGATGTTACCCAGTCCTACGGCACTTGCGGCAGCAGCCATTACAAAACCCAGTGAGCCGGTAAATGAATTTCTTTCTTTTTTTTCCATGGTATTAACCTTTCATTTGTTATGACTTTCTGAATGCAAACAAGGAAATGCATTCAGAAATCATGCGTTCCGCATGACACGTCTCTGCTTTCAGCAGAGCCTGGTCTTGATGCGGACACAAGCATTATCATTATATCATATGTTTCAAGGAACAAAACCATAATTTTATGATTTGGGTCAGGTGAGTTTTCAGGAAAGAATCACAAAGAGTTTTGAGTATATGGTTTAACCGGTGATGATTTTATGCTATATTAAATAGAACGGATTTAATTCGTTCATTTTGTGCCGGTTGCGAGTATCGAAGATGTCCTTCCTATCGCAATCATTACAATAAAAGGAGGAAAAGAAATGAAAAAGAAGTTAATAACGTTGGTTTTATGCTCTATGTTTGCGGCAGTCGCCATAACAGGCTGCGGAGGACAGAAGGCAGGCTCGGGAGGCGGTTCGGCCAAGGGGCTTAATATAGCGATAGTCAGCTCGCCCTCTGGTGTGGATGACGGCTCTTTCAATCAGGATAACTACAATGGTATCTTAAGCTTTATAGAGGAGCATCCCGAATCAAAGGTTACTCCGGTTAAGGAACCTACCGGAGATACGGCTGCCTGCATAAAAACGGTTAATGATATCGTAGCGGACTATGACGTGATCGTATGTGACGGCTTCCAGTTCGCCGGGATAGGAGAGGTGGCACAGGAGAATCCCGACAGGAAATTCATCCTTGTAGACTCGGCTCCCTCAGATGCGGATGGAAATGAGATGGAGGTTGAGAACATATATGCCATGACCTTTAAAGAGCAGGACGGCGGCTTCCTGGCAGGTATAGCCGCAGCGCTCAATACTCAGACAGGCAAGGTCGCAGTTGTTAACGGAATCGCTTTTCCGTCTAATGTTAATTACCAGTATGGTTTTATGTCGGGTGTTAATTATGCAAATAAGCATTTCGGAACATCTGCTGAGATCGTAGAGCTGTCTTCTTATGCGGGTACCGATGTTACCGGTGCAAACGTAGGCGGTAATTATGTAGGTTCATTTGCAGATCCCGCTGCAGGAAAGGTTGTTGGAGAGGCGCTTATAAAGGAAGGCTGTGATATTATCTTTGTGGCAGCAGGCGGTTCGGGCAACGGAGTGTTTACAGCAGTAAAGGAAAGTTCCACAAAGGATTTTGTAATAGGCTGTGATACAGATCAGTATGATGACGGTGCAAACGGAAGCGAGAATGTTATACTGACCAGCGCACTTAAGATAATGGGTGCCAATGATAAGCGTGTGCTTGGTACAGTGCTTGACGGCACATTTAAGGGCGGCAATTATGTTCTCGGCGCAGAGAGTGATTCGGTCGGATATGTGAGTGCATCGGGAAGGTGCCAGCTTGCTGCTGACCAGATTGAAAAGATAGACAAGGCATATCAGCTGGTTAAAGACGGCAAGATAGTTCCGGCTGCTAACTTTAACGGTCTTACTCCGGATAATTTTACAGGAATTGATGTTGAATAAATTATGAGATATCCAAGGCGGCAGGGTGTGTATCTGCCGCCTTGTTATCATTGAATGGGAGTGAAGATGGATAATTCTGAATATATCATTGAAATGAAACATATCACCAAGCGTTTCCCCAGGATAATCGCCAATGATGATGTTTCCATAAGCATTAAAAAGGGTGAGATATATGCTCTGCTCGGGGAGAACGGCGCGGGCAAGACTACGATCATGAGTATCCTGTTCGGTATGTATGAACCGGATGAGGGTGAAATATACATACGGGGTAAAAAGGTTAACATAACATCACCGCGTCAGGCAACAATGCTCGGTATTGGTATGGTGCAGCAGCATTTCAGGCTTATCTCCAATTACACGGTTACGGAGAATATCATACTTGGATCGGAACCTCAGAATAAGCTTTTCGGATTCATACCCCGTGTGGATATTAAG
>JAEEGL013150707.1_pt1 | contig 12815 bp, 7 predicted proteins | sample 9134231 | NCBI WGS metagenome assembly JAEEGL01 (sample SAMN16246548, study PRJNA631951) | gut metagenome | biome: gut microbiome; feature: rumen; material: fiber-attached | host: Bos | place: Iran: Karaj | collected 2018-10
GCCGAGCATGAATGCTGCTGCAACTCCTCTGCCGTCAGCGATACCGCCTGCTGCGATAACGGGGATGCTTACTGCGTCTACTACCTGGGGAACGAGAGCCATTGTGGTGATCTCGCCTACGTGTCCGCCGGACTCAGTACCCTCAGCGATAACAGCGTCAGCACCGTCCTTCTCCATCTTCTTTGCAAGAGCTACGCCTGCAACTACAGGAATAACGATGATGCCGGCTTCCTTCCACATGGGAATGAACTTGCCTGCAGAACCGGCACCTGTCGTAACTACCTTTACCTTCTCCTCAGCGAGCACTTCGGCAATCTGGGGAGCTCTGGGATTCATGAGCATGACGTTAACGCCAAAGGGCTTGTCCGTCAGTTCTCTGCACTTGTGGATCTGATCCCTGATCCAGTTCTCGTCAGCGCCGCCGCATCCGATGATGCCGAGACCGCCGGCATTACTTACTGCTGCCGCTATGTGATGATCCGCTACCCAGGCCATACCGCCCTGGAAGATAGGATACTTGATACCTGTCATTTCTGTGATCCTTGTCATGATCTTTTCCTCCGTTCGTTATCGATCAATAAACCATATAATCCGCGCCCCACGTCAGACCGCCTCCGAAGCTGGAGAAAACGATCTTCTTGCCGGGCGTGAGCCTTCCGTCATCCTTCATCTCCTTGAGCAGGATCGGGATACTGGCAGTAGATGTATTACCTGTATTCATGATATTCATCGGGAACTTCACCAGAGGCTGGTTCAGTCTCTTGGCAACAGCCTCGATGATCCTCTGATTGGCCTGATGCAGTACGAAATAGTCAACTTCATTGATATCGAAGCCGTACTTCTCCGCCAGCTCATTGATGAGCGCGGGGATCTCCGTAACAACGAACTTGAACACCTCGCGGCCGGCCATAAACATATTAGTGGACTTGATAAATCCCTCTTCCTCGAACCTCTTCGGCTGCTTCATATTCTCGCAGTGGAGACAATCGCCCCTCTCCGCGGAAGCCTTCATGATGAACTTATTCTTGGGATGATCCTCGACAGCCTTCAGAACAGCCGCTCCTGCACCGTCTCCGAAAAGGATACAAGTACCGCGATCCTCCCAGTCGACATAATTGGTCAGCATCTCGGCGCCAATAACCAGCGCACACTTGGAGTTGCCCGACTCAATAAAGCTCTGAACGGTATTATAAGCGGCGACCCATCCGGGGCATGCCGAATTAACGTCAAAGCAAGCGCATCCGTCAGCGCCGATAGCCCTCTGTACGCAGCAGGCAACAGACGGGAAAACAACATCCGGCGTCGTCGAAGCCGCAACGATCAGATCCACCTCGGATCCGTCGATCCCTGCATCCTCGATTGCCTGAAGCGCCGCCTTACATGCCATAGTGGAGGCCTTGTCCTCGATACCGTCCGCGACATGACGCTGCTTGATTCCGGTGCGCTCCGTTATCCACTCGTCATTGGTCTCCACCATCTTGGACAGATCATCATTTGTTAAGAGCCTGGGGGGAAGATAAGACCCCAGTCCAACGATTCTTCCTGTCATTATAAACATCCTCACTTTAAGATCGATCGATAATCAAATTATTTGATTATCAAAGTATTATCATATTCCGCGCCCATAGTCAAGTGCGAGACGCCCGCATGCGACCTCCCGAGTGAGGCAAAATCGCGGTTTTTGCGCCTGAGCCGTCGCTACGCGCGATTTCTCATCCTACGTGTCTGCTCTCGAATTCGCTCAGGGGGATCGGTCTGGAGAAGTAGTATCCCTGGAAAGCATGGCATCCCATCTCTGTCAGGCTGTTCACCTGATCGAGAGTCTCGACACCCTCGGCGATCACAGCCATCCCGAGCTCACCGGCGAGCTTAACGATCAGATTGACTATCTTATCATTACGCTCTTTATTGGTCGTATCCGACATGAATACCATATCGAGCTTGAGTACGTCGACCGGCATGTCCTTGAGCATGTTAAGGGACGAGTAGCCACTGCCGAAGTCGTCCATCTCGAGGATGAAGCCCATGGAGCGGAGCTTGTTGATAATCTCGATCTTCATCGGAACGTCGTCCATCATGATCGTCTCGGTGATCTCCAGTCGGAGCTTGGAGCGTTCCACGCCGTAGCTGTCGGTGAGTTCGCCGAGGATCTCCGGAACATCAAGAAGATAGAAGTCGCGGGGCGAGATGTTAACCGAGAGGTAGAGATTATCTTTGCCTTCCGTGGCCCACTTGCGGAGGATACGGCAGGCGCACTCCCAGATGTAGCGGTCAACCTTGGCGATGGTGCCGTTCTTTTCGAGGATGGAAATGAAGGCATCCGGCAGGAGCAGACCTTCGTCATCATGCTTCCAGCGGACAAGGACCTCGGCGCCCGCGAGCTTGCCGTTCCTGTCAACCTGAGCCTGAAGGAAGGGAACGACACAACCGCGCGATACCGCATCGTCGAGAGAGGCGGCGATCTTCTGTTCCCAGAGCATCTCGCTTCTCATGTGCTCGCTATAGTAGGCAACGCGTTTCTCGAGATCGTCCCTGATATCGTTGATCGCCATAGCGGCTCGGTCGAACATGACCGAGACCAGATTATCGCTCTCGGCGATCTCGTAGACGCCGACATGCAGGAGCAGTGAATGCTGCGGTCCGACGACTTCATCCAGCCTTCCGATGGCCTTGAGGACCGACTCCTCCCTGTAGTACTTTTCCTGGATCAGGATGGCGAACCGGTCGCCGCTGAGCCTGCCGTAGAGCATATGCTTGCCGGCGTTCTCGCGGATGACCGACGCGATCTGCTGAAGGACCCTGTCGCCCTCTGCCCTGCCGTAACGGTCGTTGATGAGCTTGAAGCCGCGGACATCAGTGCTGAGTGCGTAGAACTTGCGATCAGGATAGGCCTTGATCCTCTGTTCGACGAGCTCGTAGAAACGGTTCGCGTTGTATAGTCCGGTCAGTGCGTCATGGGTCGACGAGTAATACTCCTGCTCGATGCGTTCGATCTCATCGGTACGGTCGTTGAACCTGGCGAAAGCACCTATACCATGCCCCCTCCCGTCGTACAGCCTGTGGTACTCGATCTCGTAAGTCATCGTTCTGTCGCCGAGCTTGTACTTACATGTGAGGTTCTTATTGTTGATGTCCCTGATCTCGTCCTCGCTCATCTTCATGATCTGAAGGAAGCGCTCTCTGACACCTGCCAGATCTGCCTCTTTATGAATGTCAAAGATCAGCTCGGCATTGTGATTGGCATAAATGCACTGATCGTTATCATCGAAAAATATGATCCCGTCGGATATGCTCGACAGTATCGTTGACTTCATTCGATCCATCAGTGCATTCGGAACAAAGATTATCGCTATGTAAAATGCTGCGATGGCGCAGACGGCGTAACCTACCATCGAATAATCAAGCGGGATGTTCAGGAAGATATAATAAGTCTCGAGCATCGCGGTCGCGATATACGGGATAAGGAAAGCATAGTATTTACGACGCATCAGCCGCGAAGAACTGACGATCTTGGAAACAAAGATCATCAGGACCAGCAGCCCCATGAAATACGAGAAGCCGAGATGGACCTTGTGATACCAGAGGGAGACAAGCTTGTGATAGTTCTCGCCGGAATCGAGCGTCGATTCGGTAACATCGAAGACGTGTCCGAAGACGGGATTGAGCAGGACCCCTACAACATCTATGGAAGTGAGGATCAGCAGCAGTCGCTTGACTTTGGTCCCGTCAAAAGCGATCCCGCAATACCCCATCGAGAACCGCACCAGCGAATAGAACATCAGGTCTGTTCCGGAAAAGTAGAGCAGATAAGCGGCTCTGGCTATAGTCTCGGAAGGCGCAATGGCGATAACTGCATTGGTAACCAGCGGAACCGTACAGCAGATGAGCAAAAACAGGACATCAGGAGAACTCGTCCTCCGACTGCGAACTGTTACAGCCATGCAGACGACCAATAACGCTATCAGAACAGTCATCGTCGTCAGATAAACGGTCATATGTCAGCTTTCCTTCCGATATGGCAGGATCCGGACTTAGCCGGACCTCATTGTCAGTATCTCATCCGAGGACTCTGTCGACAGGCTCGAATCCCGATGTCTTCTTGAATCTCATATTTGACTCAAAATTCGAGATCGCATCGGACGGGTCGATCATGCCCATATTAAGTGCCATGAGGTGCTCCCTGTCGAACTTAACGGACAGCAGGGTCATCTCCTCTTCAAATCCCGTAGCAGTATTGAGGATGTTATCGACAGCATGAACGATAACTGTATCAACAGGCAACAGCGCGAAAGCATCCCTCGCCACTCTTATCGTCGTGCTGCAAACATAGTCCTGCATGAGATCGTAATATGCGCTCTTGCTCAGATCCTTCTCGGACAGCTTGCCCGTTGAGGTAAGTACGAGCTCCGTAGTCGGGATGACCTCATCCGACTTAACGGCAAACTCCACCTCGATCTTATCTCCGCTGTCAGTTCCGACCTGGAAATTGCTGCCGAATTCGAGCAGATCGTCAAAAGGCTTAAACTCATCGATAATGTTGAAGTAAGAATCAATATCACCGTTAAGGACTGAATCGGAGAACTCCTTCAGGTTCATCCACTCCTTGTATTCTTCGCTTCCCGTAACGATATTGGAAGGAACCTCACCTTTATTGACAGCCTCCCAGTCAACGATACCGTCACTCATCTTATGAACGGACTTGATGGACTCGACATACTCCTGATACTCGGCGACCTTCTGTCTGTTCTCCTCAAGGATAGCCTCGAGCTCCTCGTTGTTCGTGCCGCCTGCTACGGCTCCTGCCGCACCTGCTGCCGCAACAGCACCGGCACCTGCGGCTGCCGCCTTCGCGCCCTTGTCACCCTTAGCTGCCTTGGCGGCCTTCTTGCCCTTGCCCGTAACTATGTTGGCAAGCTTCTTTACATTGCACTGCTTTGTATAGTAAACGCCCGTACCGGGAATGCCGATCGTCGTATTGGTCCTTCCTGTGGAACTGATCGTCTGTCTCAGTCCCTTCTTACCGAAGCTGCAGCTTACTCCCGACTTGCTCAGATTGAGCTTTACTCCGGGAAAGATCGATATGCTCTTGCGAAAATTAAGTCCCATAAAGGTATTCCTCCAACTTCGGATTTTTATATATTTTACTACAAAAAACTTTGTGCGATAATGGCTGATATATTCTTATTTCGCGACAGGTAATCATGACTGCTGATAATTTGACCAAAAGACGTATCCTTATGATGCTGATCGGCGTCCCGCTAGTGGGCGTAAGCGTTGCTTTCTTTAACGTCGCAGAATTCGGAGTCGACCCCTTCACCGTCCTGGTCCAGGGCAGCTTCCGGCAAATGCCCTCCTCGATCAGTTACGGACTTACATACATCATCTTGAGCGTGATCGAACTGATCGCCATAATCCTCCTGGACCGCAAGAAGATCGGGGTCGGAACCCTGATCAACCTCTTTCTCCTGGGCTATATAACAGATTACACTTCCCGCTTCCTGAGATTTGCCCTCGGGGACATGATCGGGACCATGCCCATAAGGGTCCTTTTCATGATAATAGGAGTCACACTGCTGAGCTTCAGCTCCGGCATTTATTTCACGGCAAACATGGGCGTTTCCACCCATGACGCGGTATCACTCATCGCTTCCGAGAAACAAGACAAAGTCCCCTTCCAATATTGCCGAGTAATAAGCGACGCTCTCTGCGTCATCTTCGGCACCATCTTAGGAGGCACTTTCGGCATCGGCACCATCGTCGCGGCGGTCTTCTGCGGTCCGCTCGTCGCCTTCTTCCGCAAGCACGTGGGCGAGCCGATGCTTCATTATTCTATTCATCGAAAAACACTCACTTAGTACTACGCAGCGCACGATCTGTCGGCTTCAGTACGCAGGCGCGAGTATCTTCCGCGGAATTAGTTCCGCAGGAGTCGCGCTCGCGCGGCGACGAGGACTGTTCGTATATTCCGCGGAAGATGCGAGCGCCCGTTAGAGATTACCGATCCTCACATAATCCGGACTGTGCGTGGCGAAATAACTGTCAGCGAACGGCGTGTCGGCATAAAGAGCGAAGTCGATGCTCTTGATGGAGGACAGGGCCGGCTTGGCCGCTTCGAAGAGTTGCTTGAAGGTGTCGGAAGCCGAATCCTTGGGGCAGTCGACGATGGCCAGGTAGCTCTTTTTGCCTCCCTGGATCTTCTCGAGGAGGCCGAGGCTGCTTATCGAGGTGATGCCGGAAGCACAGGTCTTCAGTGCGTTCCTGACAGCGTCGGTCTCGGCAGAGGGCATTGGCTCGTTGACCATGATCCTGGCTGCTTCGCGCATCTTGCCGTTCTGCTTCTGCTTGAGGACGTCCCGGGCGATCTTGGCGCGGGCATCACTCAGCGATTCGACGAGCTTACGGGGCATCTGGACCGGTACGGGTCCGAACGGATTGATGATCATGTCGGGAGATGTCTTGGAAGTGATCTTCGACATCTCGGGAAGTGTGGCAACGATGACTGAGGGCTTCTTGCCGTCGGCAAAAAGATCTTTCCACTGAGCGAGCGCGGCAGAATCCGTGAACATGGGGACAGCCGGAGGCATGGTCGACGACGCGGAATTCTTGAGCATAAGGAAACCGATCTTGCGCTTGCCGTCGGGGGTGGTGCCGCCGGCGTCGGGGTTGATGGGTACCAGGAATGCCGAACCGGTTACGTGTCCGAAGAGCATACCCATATATTCGCGGTCTTCGCGGAAATTCTTGTATTCCAAGGTGGCGCCGACCAGAGCCGGATTGTCGACCGGTGTGCCGGACTTGCCGTCAGACCTCTTAACGCCTGATACTATCGAGAACTTCGGGATGGCCTTCTCGAGCGGGAGGTTCCCGTCTTCAGACAGATCACCGAGAGTGATCGTGGAACGAAGGTTCTTGGCGGCGTCTGCCTGCTTGCTGCCCGAGGCGGCCTCGACTGACTCGAGCTTGGTCTCGATGACCTTGCCACCTGGTCTGTAGATGTAGAGGATATCATCGACGTGCGCCTCACCGTGGAGATTACCGATGACCTTGATCTTGCCGTCTTCTTCCTTTGTCTCCTCGACCATGAGGTAGAAGCGTCTGCCGCCGTTGGGAAGCTCGGCCATTGCCTTTTTGAAGGCTTCCTCTTTCTCGGCCTGTATGCGGTTCTGTTCGAGCCTGGCTTCGTGGGCTTTGCGCGCCTCTTCCTTGAGTTGTGCCTGTTCCTCGTCGGTCTCCTCGATCGCCGCCATGATCATAGCGTCGAGATCGTTGTCCTGTGACGAGATATCTTTATTGTCATTGTCTTTGTCGTTGTTATTCTTGCGTCCGAAAAGTGCCATTAGGTTATCCCCTTTGTTTCTTGTGATGCTATATGATTATAACCATTTTCGAACGATAATGATACCTCAATGACGACGGGGCCTGTCACGGCTTGTGTCGTATACCTTCATAAGGTTCAGCCGGAGGGCATTGACGACTACGCAGAAGCTCGACAGGCTCATGGCCGCAGCACCGAACATCGGGTTCATCGTAAGGCCCAGACCCGCATAGACACCGCATGCCATAGGTATCAGCAGGACATTATAGATCAGCGCCCAGAAAAGGTTCTGAAGTATCGTCCTGTAGGTCCTTCGGCTGAGTCTGACTGCAGCGGCGGCATCCAAAAGCGAACTCTTCATCAGTATCACCGAAGCGGCATCTATGGCAATATCAGTCCCGGCTCCGATCGCTATCCCGACATCTGCGCGGGTCAGTGCCGGAGCATCGTTGATGCCGTCGCCCACCATAGCGACCCGTCCCTGAGACTGCAGTTCTCTGATCTTGTCGCCCTTGCCGTCAGGGAGAACTCCGGCTATAACATCGTCGACTTCGGCGTTCCTGCCTATAGCCTTAGCCGTGACTTCGTTGTCTCCCGTTATCATCAGGACCCTGATCCCCATATTGCGAAGTTCTGCGACTGCCTGTGCGGAATCTTCCTTGATCGTATCCGCAACAGCGATAATGCCGATAAGATCTGCGCCCCGCGTAAAGAACATCGGGGTCTTACCGGCTGATGCGAGATCGGAAGCAATTCTCTCCGCCTCCTCATGTATCTCACATGTTTCCTGAGCGAAAAGCCTGTTTCCGCCGGTGCAGATAACCCCGTCTATCACGGCCGATAATCCTCTACCGGCAATAACCTTGAACTCATCGGTCTCCTCAGGTACGATCGATCTTCCCTCGGCATATGTCAGGATGGCTCCGGCAAGCGGATGCTCGCTCTTACTCTCGAGTGAAGCCGCTATCCTGAGAAGTTCCTCAGGTGTCACGCCGGAAAAAGGAATTATATCCGTCACCTCAGGCGTTCCTTTGGTCAGGGTTCCGGTCTTATCGAGCGCGATAACGCTTATATTACCGGTTTCCTGAAGCGCCTCTGCCGTCTTAAAGAGAATTCCGTTACGTGCACCTATTCCGCTTCCGACCATAATGGCAACGGGAGTTGCCAGACCCAGCGCACAAGGACAGCTCACAACAAGCACGCTGATGCCGCGGGCAAGCGCAAATCCTATGTCCTGACCGATCAGCAGCCAGATGACTGTCGTAACAAGTGCGATCAACATAACGATCGGAACGAATACCCCCGATATCCGGTCTGCCAGTCTCGCTATCGGAGCCTTGGTGGCTGATGCTTCGCTTACCATCCTGATTATCCCGGCGAGCGTGGTATCTTCGCCGACACGGACAGCTTCGCACTTAAGATACCCGGACCGGTTGACGGTAGCGGAGGATACGTTGTCGCCCGCGCTCTTTGAGACAGGAATACTCTCGCCGGTCAGAGAAGATTCGTCAACTGCCGATGCTCCCTCAAGGACGATTCCGTCAACAGGGATCTTCTCACCCGGACGCACCGTGAAGATATCGCCTTTACGGACTTCGTCGATCGGAACACTTACTTCCTGCCCGTCCCGGATCAAAGTCGCAGTCTCGGGCGCCAGCTTCATCAGCCCGCGGAGAGCATCGGTAGTGCGGCCTTTGGAATAGGCCTCGAGCATCTTGCCGACAGTGATCAGAGTAAGTATCATGGCAGCCGACTCGTAATAGAGCTCATCCATATAGCGCATTATGCGGTCCGGTTCGTCAGCCATATGCGCCGATATCATCAGGACCAGCATGACATTGGAATAAATATATGCAGCCGAGCTTCCGAGGGCTATCAGAGTATCCATATTCGGAGAACCGCGGAAAAGCCCTTTGAATCCGCTGATGAAGAACTCTCTGTTGATAACGCCTATAACCGTCGTAAGGATCAGCTCGATAACCGCGATCGTGACATGTCTCTCTTCGAGAAAAGACGGCAAGGGAAAGCCGAACATCATATGCCCCATAGACAGGTACATAAGAACGATAAGGAAGCCGAGCGACAACAGAAGCCTTCTCTTGAGCCTCGGTGTCTCTTTATCACGGAGAGCTTCCTCCTGCGCCGCCAGCTTAGCGGAATAACCCGACGTCCTATCGTTATCCCTGAGCGAAGCCCCGTATCCGGCCTTTGTGACCGCCTCGATAACAGCTTCGTCGGAAGCCGTGCCTTCGACGCCCATTGAATTCGTGAGAAGATTTACATTACAGGAAGTAACTCCTTCGACGGATGATACCGCCCTCTCGACTCTTGCCTGACATGCGGCACAATGCATGCCGCTGACATCATATTGCTTCATAAAGATCTCTTTCTAAGGTCCGAAGACCGGCACCGGTATAGGCCGGATATCAGCCGAATTCCTGTGCCCAATAGTAGGTATAAGCCGCACCGGATGTAACATACAAGCCTACACCCATGATGGTGTAATTACCGAGGATATTGCCGCGGTGTGCATCCGAATTGATCCAGCTCTCAAAGACGCTCTCTGCCGTAGCCTGTCCGGCTGCGATATTCTCGCCGTAGATCAGGTTGCTGTTGGCTGTCCAGTAGTCGGATCCGTCAGGTCTCGTATGTGAGAAGAAGTTGGGGATGCTGATCTCGGATGCCCTCACCTGAGCGGCACTCTCGAGTTCGGAACTCCATGACAACGGTCCGAGACCGTTCTGTGCTCTGTAGTCGTTAACCATCTGAAGCAGTCTCTGTGCCTCCGACGGGTTCTGATATCCTTCGGGAGTCGATACCGGCGCAGGGGTCGGCTCCGGCGTCGGGGTAGGCGTAGGAAGCGGAGTGGGTGTCGGAGTTGCCTCGACAACGACCTCTTCCGTGACCGAAGTCTCATCTGTTCCGCCCTCATTTGAATCGATTATAGTCGTGCCTGTCGTATTATTCTCAACGTCTACCGTAACGATAACGACGGAAGCGGGATCCGTACCCTGTGTCTCGGCGGGAGTCTCTGTGGGAGTCGCATCCGGCGTATCACCATCGGTGTTTCCCGTTACTACGGTGATCTCGGAAGAATTATCACCCTGCTCCTCTTCTTCTGTCTCTTCTTCGATCTCATCGAAGATCGACTCTCTCTCTTCTTCATCCGTGTCACGGCGCCTGGGCTCCGTAAACTGGATGGCAGCACCGCTCACATAACCGATCCTGCCGTTCTCTTCGATCTCAAAGAAACCGTTATCGCATATTCCGACGACGTGGACCTTATCGCCGTATCTGAGGGATCCTATCTTCTGCGATGCGGAGGAAGGTTCCTGTCTTATCGAACTTGTCGCGTGCGAATAACCGGTAGCATCGACCATCGTCGTTCCGATGTCATTGATCGTGATCCTGACTTCATTGGCTTCAGCGGCAATGCACTCGCCATAGACATACAGATATTCCCCGTCGACATCGATAAGGTTCCAGCCTGTTGCGGATGTACCGACAAGGTGGACGCGCTGCCCGAGCCTGAGAGTTCCGACATTATCATAGTCGATCCCGGGGCCGCTCATGATGTAATGTGACACCGTAACATAAGAATCTTCATCAACGATATCGAAGACCACGCCGTATTCGTCGGTGATCGTCTTGGCAGGCGGCTCGGCCTCCGTAAGACATGCGCTGTATGCGTAGAGTTCCTCGTTGTTGTAGTCGATCTTATACCAGCCTGAATCGGATGTTCCGGTTACGTGAACTTCCTGGCCGTAATAGAACTTGCTGACGCTCAGATAGAATATGCCGGGACCCGACCTCATACTGAACGGAGCCGTCGCATACATCGTGGATTCCTGATTATCAAATACTATATCGGAAGGTGCAAATATCGAAGTATCGGAAAAGGCGTCGGCATCAGCTGCCACGCCTACGGCATCACTGGAATAGAATACGGATGTCGCTTCGGGATCGATGTCTCCATTAGGCGCAACATAGGCATCTTCGGTATCGGTTCCGAAGTTAAGAGCATTACAGACCCCTACCAATGCAGTCATCAGTAGTATCAATGATCCGAGCGCTACCTTTTTGCCGTCCATTCGATTTCTGTTCTCCCCGCAGAATTATCTACTGTGATTTTACCACCGCAAAGCACGTTTGGGTATCTGAACGCTCGAAAATTAACTCCCTCTTAACACGGCCTAAAGCATTTTTAATTTTTCGAGCAGACGGCGCCTCGCGGATATGCCGTTACATTCTTTCATTAAGTGGCTCTTTCTTCTTTTATATTTTCGTTTTTTGACGTATTATGTTCACGTCGGAATATCAATTTCTTAACGGGGAGAACAGATGAGAGACAGACGCAAGAACGTCCGGTCAGGACTTAATATCATGATCGTGGGCGCCGGTAAGGTAGGCTATAACCTCGTCGAACAGTTAAGCCGCGAAGGTCATGACATAACCATAATCGATCAGGATCCCGCGAGGATCCAGGACATCACGAATCTCTATGACGTTATGGGTTATGTCGGCAACGGTGCCAGCTACACGACACAGAAGGAAGCCGGTATCGCCGATGCGGATCTCATCATAGCAGTTACTGATTCCGATGAACTTAATCTCCTCTGCTGCACCATAGCCAGACAGTTTGAAGGATGCGCCTCCATCGCGCGAGTCCGTACTCCGGACTACAGCCGTGAAGTCGGCTATCTTAGAGAGAAGTTAGGTCTGGCCTTGATCATCAATCCCGAACTCGAGGCCGCCCGCGAGATGGCGCGTGTCCTTTATCTTCCGACCGCCCTGGAAGTCAACTCCTTTGCTCACGGTCAGGCGGAACTTGCCAAGTTCAAGATCCCCGAGGGAAACATACTCGACGGAATGTCCGTCGCACAGCTCGGAGCCGAGATAACGAACGATATCCTTATCTGCGGCGTCGAGAGGAACGGCGATGTCCATATCCCGTCCGGTAACTTCGTTCTTCAGGCAGGCGACCTTATCTCAGTCGTATCGACCCGTAAGGGATCCAAGTATTTCCTTAATGCCGTCGGCTTTAATACCCGGCAGGTCAAGAGCGCGATGCTCGTAGGCGGAGGACGTTCGGCCTATTACCTCGCCGATCAGCTGATCCGGGCCGGTATCTCCGTCAAGATCATCGAGCGCGACCGCGACAGGTGTGAGAAGCTTACGACACTCCTGCCGAAGGCGATCATCATCAACGGTGACGGCGCCAATCCGGATCTTCTTAAGGAAGAAGGCATCGCCGATGTCGAAGCCTTTGTCCCTCTTACCGGTATCGATGAGGAGAATGTTGTTCTGACACTTCACGCCAAGCAGGTATCGAAGGCAAAGATCATCACAAAGATCAACCGTCTGGGATTCAGTAACGTATTCAACAATATGGATCTCGGAAGCGTTATATATCCGAAGTACATCACGTCCGAGGCGATCATCGCGTATGTTCGAGCCAGGAAGGCTGCGAGCGGGTCGAGTATCGAGACCTTGTATCACC
>JAEEGL013940949.1_pt1 | contig 12815 bp, 4 predicted proteins | sample 9134231 | NCBI WGS metagenome assembly JAEEGL01 (sample SAMN16246548, study PRJNA631951) | gut metagenome | biome: gut microbiome; feature: rumen; material: fiber-attached | host: Bos | place: Iran: Karaj | collected 2018-10
CCAGAATCGGCCATGATTCGCGAAGGCCTGCGCGAACTCCAGGAACTCGGCGCCATCCGCCTTCCCGAGGGCGGCTCGCCCTCCCTCACGCGTCTTGGTTGGCGTCTCGCCCGCGTCCCCGTCGAGCCGCGCCTCGCGCGCATGCTCGTCGCCGCCTCAGAAGTGGGCGTCTTGCCCTCCGTCGTCCCGCTCGTCGCCGCAATGGCGTGCGACGACCCGCGTCGCCGTCCAATTGACGAGAAGGAGAAGGCCGACCAGGCCCACGCCAAGTTTAAGACCCCGGAGTCCGACTTCGCCGTCACGCTCAAGATGTGGCGCTGGTGGAACGACGAAACGCAAAACATCTCTCAGAACCAGGCGCGCAAGCTGTGCAAGGCCAACTATCTTTCCTATCCCAAGATGCGCGAATGGCGGGACCTCGCCGACCAGCTCACAACGCTTGCCGGTCGTCTGGGCCTCGAAACGAAGGCCGACTCCGGCGACAACGCCGCAATTCATCGCGCCCTCCTCTCCGGACTCCTTGGTCGCATCGGCGTCTACGACTCCGAGCGGCGCGACTACCGCGGCGCGCGCGCCATCCGCTTTTCGGTCTTCCCCGGTTCCGTCCTCTTCAAGAAGCCGCCGCAGTGGATCATGGCCGGCGAACTCGTCGACACATCCCGCCTCTACGCCCGCCAGGCGGCCGTCCTCAATCCCGAATGGATCGAACCGATCGCCGGCGACCTCTGCCGCCACAGCTACCATTCGCCTGAGTGGGACGGCGAACACGGCTTCGTGCGCGCCACGGAACAGGTCACGCTCTACGGCCTCGTCATCGTCCATGGGCGTCGCTGCGACTACAGCCGGATAGACCCGGCCACTTCACGCGACATCTTCATCCGCCACGGACTTGTCGGCTGCGATTTCCCGCGTCCGCCACCAGCCGTCCGCGACAACGCCGCGCTCATCGCCTCCATCCGCCGCCGCGCGGAGAAGACGCGCAATCCGCAACTATTGGACGAAGACCGGCTAGCCGCCCATTTCGACACCGTCATCCCACGCGACATCTGTTCGGCCGACGCCCTTCGCAAATGGCTGCGCCGCGCCACGTCGGCCGAGGTCGACGCCTTCCGCCTGAAGGAAGCCGACTGGATGCCCAAGGAGGACGGTCCTTCGGCCGCTTTCCCTGACACCATCTCAATCGGCCGCGCACGGATGCGTCTCACCTACCGCCACTCGCTCGACGATGACGAGGACGGCATCACCTGCACCGTCCGCAAGTCCGATGCGGGGGCCCTGCGCGAATGGCGCGCCGACTGGCTCGTTCCCGGCGCGCTTCCCGAAAAGCTCGCCTGGATGATTTCGTGCCTTCCCTCGGCGCAGCGACGCATCCTCTCGCCGATAGAGGACACCGTCAGCCGCCTCCTCACTTACCTGCACCCGGGCGAAGAGCCGCTTGCCGACGCCCTCAGTCACGTCTTCCACGACGAGTGGGGCCTCCGCGTCGCCCCTGACGCTTGGGACAAGATCCGCATGCCGATCCACTTCCTCGTGCGCTTCCGCGTCAAGGACGACGCTACCGGACGTATCATTGCCGCAGGGCGCGACCTCGAAGATGTGCTTGAGCGTTGCGGTCTCGCAAAGGCGACGCCTGTATCCGCGAACCTCGCCACCGAAAGCGCGAAGCACACGCGCTGGGACTTCGGAGATTTGCGCGAGGTAATTGAAGCCGGACACGCCGGCTGGAAGATCCGCCAGTACCCTGCCCTCAAGGACGAAGGGGACGGCGTCTCGATCGGCCTCTACACCGACCCAGCCAAGGCGCGCGCAATCCACGCTGCCGGACTCGCGCGACTTTTCGTCCTTTCGCTCGGCAAGGAAGCGAAAACGCTCGTCCGCTTCCGCCAACTGCCGCTTCAGGCTTCGCTCTACCTCCGTAACGTGGGCTATGCCGATGCGGCGATTGCCGATGATTTTCTTCTGGCGGTCGCCGCCGAGGCCTTTGTCCGTGACCAGCCCGACATCCGAACGGTGGCGGTCTTTACCGAGAGGCTCAAGTCGTGCTATTCGCGCCTTGCCGAGGCGCAAGGGGAGCTTTCGCGCATCTTCTTCGATACCATTACCGCCGCTGCGGAACGCATGCGCATCGCCGAATCCGATGAACGCCTTTCGCCGGCAACTGTTGCGGCGGTGAAGAACCAGCTTGCCTGGCTCGTCTTCCCCGGATTCCTGCGCAACGTCCCGCTGTCGCGTCTCCGCCACTACCGGCGCTACCTTGAAGGTGTTCGCATACGGCTGGAACGGGCTCGGCTTTCGCCGTCGACCGACGCCGAACGCGAGGCGCTCGTCGCCCCATACTGGAATCGTTACCGCGACGCCGTTACCTCGCAAAAGCCCTTCCAATACAACGCCACGGCCTTGGCCGAATACCGCTGGATGGTGGAGGAGTTCCGCGTTTCCGTCTTCGCGCAGGAACTGCGCACTCCCACGCCCATCAGCGCCAAGCGCCTCGACGCCAAGTGGGCCGAAGTCATGCGGTAGAGTGGGCCCGCTGGTGAACCGAAGGCTGGCTATGACAAGTCAGCGCTGAAAGGTCGTACGAAGAGGTTCGCCGCAGAGGTCGCACGCCTCTACCGTCCACTCGCCGGAGAGGTCGGAGAGGGCGAAGGGAATGCGCGTTTCGGCGGTGCCGTCACGGACAAAGACCTTGCGGCGGTAGCATTCGGCTTCGGTTCCGCCGGGCCGGAAAACGCGAACGAGCGCGACGCTCGCGCATGGGGACGCATAGGCGAGGCGGATGACGCCGTCTGGTGTAGCCTCGATGCGCGCAAGGCGCACAGGCGCGGGGGGCATCTCGAAGGCGCGCGCCACCCCGCCGCCGAGCGTCAGGGCGAGGGACTCCACAACGCCGAAGTCCTTACTCTGGACGAGGTCGCGGACAACCCCCTTCTTCGGAAAGCGGACGATGACGTCGCGCGGCTGTCCGTCGTTTGCGACGACGCCGAAGAAGAGTGTGCCGTCAGCGCCTTCGCGGGTGTAGATTTCAGCGTGGCGGATCCGCCGGCCGCTCTTGGCGTCGGTGATTTCAAGGCGCGGGACATCCAGCGCAAACGCCTTTTCAAGCCGCGTCTGTTCCGCTGCAATCAGCGTGGCGTTTTCCGGTTCGTCTGGATCATCCAGCACCTTGCCGTAGCGCACACTGATTTCAGGGAAGAGGGTGTGGCGCGTTCCGTTGAAGAGGTCGTCGAGCGCACCCGTTGTCCGTGGACGGCAATTCGCCTCGCGCGTGGCGGGGCGTCCCTCCGCCACGACCGTCCCGCCGGCGGCGGCAAAGGCGCGGATGGCGGCGGTTTCGGCGTCGGAAAGGGCGGTCGAGTCCGGCAGAACGAGCGCCTTGTAGCCGGCCTCCAGAAGCCGTCCCGCCGCAAGCTGCTCGTAGGAGACGAAGTCGAAGCCCAGACCCATGTGGCGCAAAACGGAGATGTACTTCATGCGCAGTGCCTCATGCTCCTTGGTGCGGTTCTCGATGTATGCGGCGCGAATGGAGGCCTGCGAGTAGAGGACTGCGACGTCGTGGCGTGGCGAGAGGTTGTTCACAAAGTGCTTGCCGACGCCGGAGGCGATCCGCGAAATGGCGGGCATGGTGTCGGCGAGCCCCTGGGTCCAGGAGCCGTCGCCGCGCAGCATGGATCTGGTGTCGTATCCCATGATGCCGCGGCAGCCGATGAAGAGCGTACGCCAGACTGCGGTCACGGCAGGCGCCCCTTTATTTGCATACCCCCAGGACCATGGCATGAAGTCGCCGTCGGGGCGGAAGGAACGGTGGAGTTCATACTGGCCGCCCACGTTGTAGTTCATTGTGCCGTCAAGCACCCGGAGCTGCCGCCACCAGTCCATGCCGCCGTAGGCCGTTGGCGCCTGTGTGCCGGAGATGGAGAAGTGTAGGTTCGGGTCCTTTTCGCGAAGGGCCGCGCTGGCGTTTTCAAGTGAGCCTGCAAGGCGGCCGTCCATGAACTCCAGATGGTCGGCCCAGCCAGCGACATGGCGTCCGTTTGCCGCCCAGACCTCCTGCCGCGTAAAAGGCATGACGTCGTCCCACGCCGCGAAGTCCGTTTCCCAGGCGGCGTTGAGCGTTTCGAGTGAGCCGTAGCGCGCTTTGAGGAAGTCGCGGAAGGCGGCAAGGCAGTGGGGCGAGAAGCAGAAGTCAATGGCCTTGCCGGAGTAACCTGTGAGCGACTGCTCGTCGCCGAACCAGACGAAGCGCATGCCGTAAGGGCGAATCTGCTCGCCGACCTTGGCCTTGCTCTCGGCCTGGCGTCTTAGAAACTCAGGATCGGAAAGGCAGGGGGTGCGCACAAGGAGCATCTTGTCGCCAGTTTTCGCGAACTCAGGCGGCTCGGCGCACTGTCCGAGTCCCGCGCCCGTGAGCATGGTAGGGGAGAAGTTGTGGCGTATCGGAAAGACCATCTCGAGCCGCACCGGATTGGCGATGAACGTTGTCAGTTCCATGCCTTTGTAGATTCTCGCAACTTCGGGCCAGAGGTATTCGCGCGCGCTGTCATTGATCCACGAGCCGATTTCAAAGTCGTTCCACGGCCACTTCGCCGGATCGGGGCGGACGATGACGAAGGCATCGAGACGATCTAGTGGATAGTCGTTAGGTGTTAGTGGATAGTGGCTAGTAAGCTGCGCGGAGAGGGTGACGTGGCGGGAGACGAGGGCGTTGGTGCAGGGAAGCGAACCGGAGACCTCGGCGGCGGCGGGAAGGGACTTCTCCGCGATCGTGCGCCCGAAGGAGTCGACGAGGGAGAAGCGCAGCGTCTTGCCTTCCGCATTGCCCGCGACCTTGGCAGTGAACTGGATCTCGTCGCCTTCGTCGACATGGTCTTCGGCCGTCTCGAACGATGCAAGCGAGGCGTCCGGCTCGTTCCAGAGCGTCCACGCACCCCAGTTCAGCACCGCGCCCTTCGCGGCGGCTGATATGAAGCCTGACAAGTCCAGGCGCGCGGGGGTGTCGGATGAAGTCTCCAAGTCGCCGGGAGGGATGCGCTTGGTCGAGTCCGCCTTGCGCGCCCCTGCCGTTTCAGTGGCGTCGCAGACAGTGAGCCGAAGCGCCAGCGGCCCGGCGTATCGCGGCAGTTCGGGGCAACCAAGGGACACGGTATTCTCCCCGGCGTTTAGCTGCGTTATGATACCGCCGCTGGCAAGCGGCTCGCCCCAGCGGTTGACGATTTCCCACGACCAGAATGTCGAAATCGCCGATTTCGACGTTGCCTTGACGGAGAGCGTGTTGTCGGCCATCATGTTGAATTGGTCGAACGCGATCGGCATTTCGCGTCCCGCCGCCGCCATCAGGCACTTGGAGAGGAGAAGATGGTACCATTCTGCGGCCGTCGCGTGGTCGGGATAGCCCTCACGGAGGTTCGGCGTCAGTCCGGCGCCGGAACCGAGGTAGCCGAAGATCGCCTTGTAGGCGAGCGTGAAGACGCGCCCCTTGCCGATGCGTGACTCCGTTAGATACGGCGCGCCGTCGACCGTGGCGTGGACGTGGCCATTGGCAGGCGCGTCGAAGGCGTAGGCCTCCTCTGCGCCGAGGAGGTCGAAGGGGATGTCCGCGAAGTCCTTTGTGGCGACCTGCGGCACAGCCTTGACAGTCTTGTTGCGTTTTCCGGTCAGGCCCAGCTCGGGGGCGTCCTTCTCCTCGCCGATCCAGACAAGTCCGACGCCGTCGCGGACGCGCGCCAGAAGCGCCTTGCGCGCCTCGTCCGGCCATGCCTCCCAGGGAAGACCGCCGACGAGGATGGCGTCGCATGGCTCATTCAGGATCTTGACGAGGTTGGCCGTCATGTCCTTGACGCCGACGAGGCCGAAGTAATCGCCGTTGGCGTAGATGGGATTGCTGAACTTGCGCGGCGAACCTCTGGCGATGTCGAGTTGGGTGGCGAGCGGCACGATGTCGAAATGCTCCTTCAAGCGGCCGACTTCAAGGTTGTTGCCGCGTCCTGTGAGGGCGATGACCCGAAGGGGACCGCCCGCAAGCGGACGCGCCCAAGGCGCAGCCGCGGTTACCGAGGCGGCGTAGTTGGTAAGTCCCGTGAGGTCTATGGGCTCAATCGCGCTTTTGCGCTGTTCCTCAGGCGGATCGATGCGCCAGCGCGCGTCGTCGTTTCCCGCGCGACGGACGAAGCCATGAAGGTGTGCGGCCACAGCGCCTCCCTGCGAAACGAGGGCTTGAAGTTCAAGCGAGCCTGTGGGAGGGACGCGCTCCTGCGCGTCCGCGGTCGCCGCGTGCGGCGACCCTCCCGTCTGGATCTCCGCCTTGAACGACGCGAGCGCACCCGGCTTGTCGAACGCGACCGTTTTTGTGGCGACATCCGTCCATTTATCTGTTCCGGCGGCGCGGGCGCGGAGCGTCACGCTCGCCTCGCCGGCCTTGGCGGCGACGACGCGTACTTCGACGGGTACGGAGGTCGCGTCCTTTGCGACCTCCTTTGGCGCGCGGATTTCGCCGACGAATCCGTTGCCCGCACCGGAGACGGCGTTGAGCCCATTGAAAGGCAGTATCTCCAGCGACACGTTGAATTCGTCTCCGCACGGCACGGAGACGGGGATGAGTTTCCATTCCAGCGTGGGAATCTTGTCCTTGGAAAACCAGCTGTAGAAGGTCTGGACGTCGCGGAAAGGTGCCGAAACCGCGACACCCCGTCCCTTGCCGTCCGCGACGGCAATCCATCCCCCCGCCGGATCGTCGAAGCTGAACTGGAGCGGACGAGCGTCGGCCTTGATTTCGATGATGCCCGTGCGCGTTGGGTAGGCATGCGAGAAATTCTCGCCGAGAAGGCCAAGCGATGTGTGCAGAATGAACCCGTAGGAAAGTGCGGACATCGCGGCGGGGAGGTTCGCAAAGGCGTAGTTGACGCGGAAGGCGGCCGAATCATCGGAGGTCTCGTAGGTCTTGCGGACTTGAAGGAAGTCGACGCCGTGGCCGCTCGCGTGGCCTGTCGCCTCGACTTCTACATGGCCGTTCTCGCCATGCCGGTCCTTTAGCGCGAAGGGCTTGTCGCGAAGATACATCCGGGAGGCGGGAATGGTCCAGGCGAACTCCATGAAGGAGCCGCCAGCCTCGGGATTTGTCAGGTCCGCGTCGATATCCTTCGCGCGGAGGTTCACGACCCTTGCGCCGATCGGATTCACGGAAAAACGGTAGTGGGCGTTCTCGAAGACCTGCGGTCCGGCATCGTTTTTCAGAGTCTCGGACGCACCGCGCGCGATTGACATCGCGGCGAGCGCTGCGGCAATCGCGCAAGGGATCGCGCGCATTTACCAGCTGCCCTCCTTGGCTTCCTGGAGAGTCAGGCGGATGCCGTGAAGGTGAGAGGCCGATGAAGAGCGAGATCTGCTTGCGCTGCGGCATTCTGTGGCGTTACTTGTTGCTCCGCCGCCACGAACCGCCCGGTAGTAGTCGTAAGTGCTGCCAACAGGATAGGCCGGCCCCATTGGATCTGTCCCGCTTGAGGCGGCCGCATTGGCATTGGGAACTCTGTTCAGGCATGATTCTGCCGCATTCCCGTGCATGTCGTAAAGACCCCAGCGATTTGGCAGTTTTTGGCCAACTTTTCGGAATTTCCCGTCATTGCTCACGTTCCAACGATACCAGCCTAGGAGGTCGAGATTGTCATCGACCCACCAGGCGGCATGCGTCGGATGCGGATGGAGGAAGAGGTCGGTGCCGTTGTTCCAGGAAGTTGTCGTACCCGCGCGACAGGCGAACTCCCACTGCGCCTCGGTCGGCAGGTCGAAGACATAGCCCTTGGCCGTGATTTCAGATGGTAGCGACACCTTGCTCCGCAGAATGCCCATGAATGACTCCGGATCCACGGTGGAGGCGCCGGGTCTTGGCCACTTCACGCCGTTCACCGGACCGCGAAGTTCGGGCCAGGTTGTCCGGGCGGGGAAGGTGTCGACCGTGGCGTCGCTGACGGCGCTGTCATTTACATTTGTTCCAGTGACGAGCGCGTATTGCCTGCGCGTCATTTCGTATATGGCCATGTAGTAGTCCTTGGAGATCGTGGCTTCGCTCAACGCCGCATTGGTGGCGTATGAGGCCTCAGTTTCTGGCATGCCCTGCATGAAAGTCCCGGCGGGGATATGGCGCATGACAAGCTTCGTCGTCCTGTAGCTTTCATCAGTCCAGCCGCCGACAGGCATGCCCTCGAACGAGGCGGGATAGCTTGTCGCCGTCGGGCCGGCGGAAAGGTCGATGACGAGCCATTTGTTCGTGGAGACATCGAGCGAGACCGTGATGTCGCCGGCCTTGAAACCTTCGGGAAGCGTCGCGAGCGCGGGGTCCCAGACGATGCGGTGTTCGCCGGCGGAAACGTCGTCGGTGTCGCCGGAGAGCGACGCGGCGGGGACGTCAAGCACGTTGCGGCCGATTGAGAATGTGGGCGTCACATCGACCGTGCGGTCGCCCGTGCCGGTGAGGGTGTAGTCGATGGTGACCTTGGCGCTCCACGGCCATTGCTGGCGGACGAGGAACTTGGTGATTTCGGCGCCGTGAGCCGTTGCAATGCAGAATGCGGAATGCAGGATGAAGAATGATGGGATGAGTCGCTTCATGGTGGTGAGTTGTCCAGTTGGTTAGTTGGGGAGTTGGGAAGTTGGTGGATTGCCGTCGTTATCGAACCATGACGACGGTGCTGTAGGGGGGACGCCAGACATTGGCTGCGAGGGTGTCGCCTTCGACGGATGAGGCGAGCGCATGCCAGCCGGATGTGAGCCGGCAGAAGAGCCAGTCAGGTGGCGAGAGTTCCGGTTTCGCCACGCCATCGAGAGTCGTCGCGCCCTCGACGGGGATGACGGCCGTCGCATGATCGACCCTCTGCCAGGCCCGTGTCCCCTCGGCCGCCGCGTTGAGGCGCGTTGCGTCTCCGTTCACGCCGCGGACGAGCCCTACGCGGGCCGTACGCGTTTCGACCGTGGCGTTGGAAGAATCAAGGAACGTCAGCGTGAGCAAGAGGACGCGTTCGTCGGCCTCGGTCGTCGGCGCGGCGATGGGGAGGACCGCATTCGTCGCGGATGTGTCCGCGACTGCGATGGTCGCGACGACGCCCCGGTCGTCGCGCGCTTCAACCACGGCGCTCACGGCCCCGGAAGGCCAAGTGAGGTCGACGGAAAACGGCTGGGCCGCCGTCTTCCAAAGCAACGAGTCGTCCGGCGCGAAGCAGACGGGCAGCGTCGTGGACATGTCCGCGACCACCGATGCGGCCAGAAGCGCCCCAAGGGCGCAGTAGCCAATTGTCTTCCTTGTCATGTGGTATTCTCCGTAGGTTGGATTGAAGTTGCCACCATTATCGCCGACCCGGCGTCAAAAGTCAAGTAATTGCAATGTTCCAATGCGCAAAAAATATAAGCCTAAATACGAAATCAATTGCGAACTGCCTGTTGCTTTAGGCCATCACTTGCAATAATGGAGTGCAATCCGAGATAAACATTGTATTTTGGATTTGACGCCTAGATAACTTCTGTAGTACCATTCCTTGTGCATAGGGCATGACAAGAATACCACAGAAGAAGAGGCGCGGAGCGGCGGCACTGCGCAGGCAGCCGCAGCAGTTCAAGGTGCTGGTGCTGATCAGCCTCGTGTACGCCTCGTGGCGCAATGTGCTGAACGGCATCATTGGGTTCTCCGCCTCGCACTCCGACTGGGATCTTCGCCTCGCGCGACGGTGGCTCAGGTCGCCGCCGAGTGCGGATTCAAGACCGCCGCGCACCTCTCGCATCTCTTCAAGCGCCGCACCGGCCTCTCCATCCGTGACTGGCGGTTGCGGCAAAAGAGCAGGCATGCGTGATGCGGAAACCGCTCTGCGATCAAGGTCGTCAACCTCGTTTTCGGCGCCATTGCAGCATGGTCATGCCAGTGCGCTCCTTGAAAAGGCGCAGGAAGTGGTTTGGCGCGTCGGAACCGCAGCGTTCGGGGATGCGCAGAATCGGCATATCGGTATCCACAAGAAGCTTCTTCGCTCGTTCCAGCCGCATTTCGACAATGTCTTCGCGGATGGTCCGCCCGAAGACCGCCTTGTAGCTGAGTTGCAGCATCCGCGCAGAGCAGCCCAGATGCGCCGCGACCTGCGGCACGTCAAACGGCTCGCAGAAATTGGCGCGCAGCCATTTCCTCGCCCTGACGGCCCTATTCACGCTGCCGTGCATGTCCGTGGTGCTCATTCGCTGCTCAACGTTTCTGGCGCCAAAGACGGCCTCGCGTTCGAAACGGCGCCCCTCCATCATCGCGAGGAGCGTCGCCGCCGCGCGCTGACCGCATCCCTCGAAGTCCGGTTCAACCGACGTGAGGGTAGGGGAGGTGTGTTCGCAAATCCATTCCTCGTTGTCGGCGCCGACCACCTGGATCTGCTCGGGGACGGCGATTCCAGCGGCGCGGCACGCATTGAGGACGTGCATTGCGCGCAAGTCATCGGAGACGAAGAGCCCGCACGGTTTCGGCAGTACGCGCAGCCATGCCGAAAGGGAGGCAAGTTCCGCATCGGCGTCAAGTCCGTCTTCCGGTGAATAAGATTCCGCATGGAAACCGCGTTGTGCCAGTGCCGCTCGGAAGGCCTCGCCGCGCTCGGCATCCCACGACTTCGCCGCAAGGGCATTTCGCGAGCCGACGTAGCCGAACTCGACGAGTCCGTGGCGGACAAGAAGTTCCGCCGCCGCGTCCGCCACGGCGGCGTGGTCGCAGAAGATGGCCGCGCTACGTCGTCCTTCCAGCGGCGCCACGCCGCGCGCCACGCTTGCGAAGACCACGGGGACGTGCGGGATAGATTCGAGGAGGCTCCGCATGAAGTCCATGTCGATGCCGAAGCACGTCACAATCCCGTCGATGCCGGAATGCGGAATCAGCCCCTCGCGCATCATGGGCATTTCCGATGTGCGGCCGTGGACGAGCAGGTCGATGCCGGAATGGACGGACACGAAACGAATGACGCCCGACGCCACGGCCTTGCCGGAGGCGTAGGCGAAATCGGCGAGCAGAAGGATGCGCCGCAGTTGTCTTTTCGCTGGTTTCATTGCAGATATTCTACCCCTCTTTCGGTCGTTTCGCAAGAAGATAGTTTTTTATGCGTCTCAAGATAGCAATTCCAAGTGGCCAACTGCTATAATTGAGGCCGTCAATCGTAACACAAACCAAAGGAGTCGAAACGATGAAGCACACATTTTCGGGCATCAACCGACACTGGTACGGTGCAATTCCCTGCACACTAGCCGTTGCGTTTGCCGTGCCATCGGCGAGTTTTGCCCGCACGGTCTATGATGCCGGCAAGGCCCTGCGCCTGAACTGCGAAAGCGGTTCCTACGTCAATCCCTACACCGACGCCAACGGCGGCATCTGGTCCTACCACACCGCCTCCGGCGTCGCGCCGTTCTCGGGGCTGGCCGACTTCCCGGCCCATTCGAAGATGGAGTCCGACACGATGGACGGCTGGATTTGCCAGTCGGACGGCAACCCCGCCCACCCGCTGCTTCTCGTGAATGCCACGGGCAACGCGGTGTCTTCGTATTGCTCCACAGGCAACCGGCTTGACGCGGATGAGATGATGTTCCATCCCTCCGCCTACGGCTACGCGGTGCTGCGTTTCACCGTGCCCCAGGACGGCTGGTATTCGGCGCTCGCCTCGTTCCGTGATGTTGATCAAGAGCAATCGCCGACCGCATCATCGGGCGTGGACGTGCATGTGACCCTCGGCTCCGAATCGGCGGGCGATACCGAACTGGCGACGACGCATGCCACGCTGGAGGACTATTCCGGATGGAATGCGGCGTCAAAGCGGACACGCCGCTTCGACTACCAAATGCCCGTCCGCTACCTGACGCAAGGGATGAGGATCCAGTTCGCCGTCGGACCAAATGTCTTGGGCGCAGGCGGGCATTATTCCGACGGGACGGGCGTGAAGGTCCTCGTCGTCAAGGAGGATGCAGGCTGCTTTTGCGACGCGGGTGCCGCCTTCACGGCCAATGTCGCGGGGAACTACGTGAACCCCTTCGGAACCGCCGCGCACGGCACCTGGCATGCGCTGCTGTCGAATCTTGGTGCGTCCATCGCCGAGACGGACTTCCCATCGTGGACTCCGCAGAACCTCGAATACTCCCTCGACCACGATCTGGAGGCGCAATTGTCGCTTGGCACACCGGAGCCCAACACCGTCCGCGGGTTCAACAGGCCGGCTGGCGGGCCGCCCTACGTGACAGCCAACGTCTCCGGCATCGTCAGCGGAAACGTTTCGCCGGGCGAACTGCGCGTCCTTCCGGCGGGCAATGCGAACCAATGCACGGTCGTGCGGTTTCGCCCGCCACAAGCGGGCCGCTACTCCGGCTCGGTGGTGGTGCGCGACATTGGAGACATCGAAAACTCGTGGGATGACGGTGTCGAAGTCTTCCTCGTTGTGGCCGACCAGGTTGTGACGAGCGCTGTCGTTCGCGCGGAGACCCATGATGTCTTGACCGCGCGCCTGGCGTTTGACGACATGCTCCTTGCGACGGGCGAACCAGTGGACATCATCGTCTCCCCGCGTTCGGCGAGCAACTCCAACGACGAAACCGCCCTCTCCGTCATCTTCAGGCGGGAGAATAGCGAGGTATACGACGCGAACAAGTCCTTTTACGCGCACCACGTCGCCGAGAACACATCCGTTCCGTTCGCCGACGTCCTTGGCGGCGGCGCACAGTGGTCTGTAGGCTCAATGACGGGCTCCTGGCTGCCTGACTCGTTTGTCGCATTTGCGGGCTACCTGACTCGCTATGATTCCGTTCCGAACCTATTTTGGTGGGAGCACGCC
>JAEEGL015030162.1_pt1 | contig 12815 bp, 24 predicted proteins | sample 9134231 | NCBI WGS metagenome assembly JAEEGL01 (sample SAMN16246548, study PRJNA631951) | gut metagenome | biome: gut microbiome; feature: rumen; material: fiber-attached | host: Bos | place: Iran: Karaj | collected 2018-10
AACTGCAGGGAAGTGATTTTTGCTCGCGCAGGGCAAGCTCTGCTTCGCAAAAATCACGTCCTCGGGGCGGCGAAGCCACCCCTGCGGATTTGAATGTGGAGGGGCTGCGGCCCCTCCACGCCACCCCGGGCGTTTGCACTTGTGCAACGACCCCTTTAGAATGAATGGGGCGGAGGATGCGAACCCTTTACATATCTAACGCAAAAATAACTTGTGCCTGGGGCCCCACGGGTGTATAATTCATATGTTCGCGTGTGGATAGGTCTGCCTTTCTGCCGGAAGGCGGTGGCCGTGTCAAAGCCCGCGCGGCACAGGGATGAACCGGGAGGTTGCGGCTTTGCCGGTAATTTCCGGGGACCAGTCCGTCAATCGGACGACGGCTCATGCGCCGTCGAAAGAATTTATTTAAGAGCACGCCCGGCAGCGTGTGCATGAGTCACTTAAAGGAGGATACCTACACAATGGCAAGCGATTCCATCCGCATCAAGCTCAAGGCTTACGAGCATTCGCTGATCGACGAGGCGGCCAGCCGCATCGTAGAGACCGCAAAGCGCACTGGCTCCAGGGTTTCGGGTCCCATCCCGCTGCCCACCGAAAAGGAGATCGTCACCATCCTGCGCAGCCCGCACAAGCACAAGGACAGCCGTGAGCAGTTTGAGATGCGCACCCACAAGCGCTTAATCGACATCCCTCAGCCCTCGCCCAAAACGGTCGAAGCCCTGACCAAGCTCGATCTGCCGGCCGGTGTTGAGATCCAGATTAAACTGTAATTCCAATCAGGAGGAACCACCAATGAAAAAGGCAATTCTCGGCAAAAAGATCGGCATGACCCAGATCTTCCTGTCCGACGGAAGACTGGTCCCGGTCACAGTCGTCGAAGCCGGCCCCTGCACCGTAACTCAGGTGAAGACGGTCGAAACTGACGGCTATGAGGCGGTTCAGGTCGGTTTCCAAGAGCTCGACGAAAAGCGCGCTCAGAAACTGAAGAACAAGCCCGAGCTCGGCCACTTCGCCAAGGCAAACGTGAAGGCCACCCGCTACCTGCGCGAGTTCCGCTTCGACGACATCTCCGCTTACGCCGTAGGCGCTCAGCTGAAGGCTGACCAGTTCGCCGAGGGCGACAAGGTAGATGTTTCCGGCATCAGCAAGGGTCACGGCTACACCGGCGCCATCCAGAGATGGAACCAGCACACCGGCCCCATGGCGCACGGCTCCAAGTATCATCGCGGCGTAGGCTCCCTGAGCGCGAACTCCGATCCTTCCCGCGTGTTCAAGGGCAAGCACATGTCCGGTCAGTACGGCAGCGAAAAGGTTACCGTGCAGAACCTCGAAATCGTGCGTGTGGACGCGGAGCGCAATCTCCTGCTCATCAAGGGCGCGCTGCCCGGAGCCAACGAGAGCCTGCTCGTCATCCGCGATTCCGTCAAGGCCTGATCGTACCGGAAGGAGGACATATTAAATGCCTACTGTAAACGTTAAAAACATGCAGGGCCAGACTGTGGGCACTTACGAGCTGTGCGAGGATGTCTTCGCCGCCGAAGTGAACGTACCCGCCATGCATGCGGTGACCAGGGCGATTCTCAACGCGCAGCGCCAGGGCACCCAGTCCGCTCTGACCCGCACCGAGGTGCGCGGCGGCGGCAGAAAAATTTATCGCCAGAAGGGAACCGGCAACGCGCGCCATCACGGCCGCAGAGCCCCCCAGTTCACCCACGGCGGAATGGTATTCGCGGTAAAGCCCCGCTCCTATAAAATGAGCGTTCCCCGCAGAGTTCGCCGCCTGGCCATGAAGAGCGCGCTGACCTGCAAGGCCTGCGAGAACGAGATCATCGTTCTGGACGCGCTCAAGCTCGAGCAGCCCAAGACCAAGCTGATCGTTTCCATGCTGAAGGCTCTGGGCGCCGAAAAGAAGGCCATGATCGTGACCGCCGCGTCCGACTGCGACGTAGTGCGCGCCGCCTCCAACATTCAGGGCGTAAAGGTCTCTCACACCGGCATGCTGAATGTTGTGGACATTCTCAACTATACCTCCTTCATCGTGACGAAGGAAGCGCTGGGCCTGATCGAGGAAATGTACAACGACGAGTACGTCGACGAGCCCGAAACGGAGGAGAACGAACAATGAAGACCGAGTACGACATCATCATTCGTCCCGTGCTCACCGAAAAGTCCTACGCCACGATAGCGGACAAAAAGTACGTCTTCGTAGTGGATAAGACCAGCAACAAGACCGAGATTAAGAACGCGGTCGAGAAGATTTTCGGTGTGAAGGTCGCGTCCGTCAATACCCTGCGTACCGACGGCAAGATCAAGCGCCAGGGGCGCACCCAGGGCAGAACGCCCGAGGTCAAAAAGGCCTATGTCACCCTTAAGAAAGATTCCAAGCCTATCGAGTTCTTCGAAGGCATGGCGCAGTAAAGGGGAGGTAAACCATGGGAATCAGAGTTTATAAGCCGACCTCGCCCGCAAGGCGCTTTATGTCGGTGCTCACCTACGAGGAGCTCACCAAGAAGGCGCCCGAGCGCGCGCTGACCACTGACCTTCGCGCCAGGGCCGGCCGCAACAACCAGGGCAAGATCACCGTCCGTCATCAGGGCGGCGGCGCAAAGCGCAAGTATCGCATCATCGATTTCAGGCGCAACAAGGACAACATTCCGGCGAAGGTCGCCGCGATCGAATACGATCCCAACCGCACCTGCTTTATCGCCCTTCTGTTCTACGCCGACGGCGAGAAGCGCTACATCCTGGCGCCCCTCGATCTGAAGGTCGGCGACACCGTGATGAGCGGCGCCGAGGCGGACATCAAGCCCGGCAACTGCCTGCCCATCGCCAACATCCCCCTGGGCACCCTGATCCACAACGTGGAAATCAAGGTCGGCAAGGGCGGCCAGATGGTAAGGGCTGCCGGCACCTCCGCTCAGGTCATGGCCAAGGAAGGCGCTTTCGCGCAGATCCGCCTGCCCTCCGGTGAGGTTCGCAAGGTTTCCATCAACGCCCGCGCGACCGTCGGCGAAGTTGGCAACAACGAGCACGAGAACGTTCGCATCGGCAAGGCTGGCCGTCAGCGCCACATGGGCATCCGACCCACCGTCCGCGGCGTGGTCATGAACCCCGTAGATCACCCCCACGGCGGCGGCGAAGGCCGTTCTCCGGTCGGCATGCCCGCGCCCATGTCCCCCTGGGGCAAGAAGACTCAGGGCGTGAAGACCCGCAAGCATCGCAAGTACTCCGACAAGATGATTGTCAAGAGAGCCGGCACGAAGTAAGGCAGTGGAAGGAGTAAACGATAAATGAGCAGATCAGTCAAAAAAGGACCGTTCATCCAGGAAGCACTGCTTAAGCGCGTTCAGGACATGAACAAGACCGGCGACAAGAAGGTCTTAAAGACCTGGAGCCGCGCCTCCACCATCTTTCCGGACTTCATCGGTCACACCGTAGCCGTGCACGACGGCCGCAAGCACGTGCCGGTATACATCACCGAAGATATGGTAGGTCACAAGTTCGGCGAGTTCGCCCCCACCAGAACCTTCAGGGGCCACGCTGGCGAAAAGGCCTCCGCCAAGAAATAACGGAAAGGAGTAAATGACGAATGGCAACCCGCATTAAGGAAAAAGCCGCCGCGCGTCAGCAGAACAAAGACAACCGCGCCCGCGCGACAGTCAAAAACGTGCGCATCTCTTCCCGCAAAGTGAAGATCGTCATCGACCTTATCCGCGGCAAGAAGGCTGAAGACGCCCTGGCGATTTTGGAGTTCACCCCCAAGGCCGCTTCCCCCGTGGTAAAGAAGCTGCTGGAGAGCGCGATCGCCAACGCCGAAAACAACCTCAACCTCAACCGCGACGAGCTGTATGTCGCCGAGGTTTACGCCAACCAGGGCCCGACCTACAAGCGCTATTGGGCCAGATCTCACGGACGCGCCGATGTGATCCTCAAAAGGACCAGTCACATTACCGTCGTGCTCGACCGCAAATAAGGGAGGAAACATATGGGTCAGAAAGTTAATCCCCATGGCGCGCGCGTTGGTGTCATCATGGACTGGAGCACCAAATGGTACGCGGACAAGAAGAACTTTGCCGACAACCTGATTGAAGACAACGAGCTGCGCGTATGGCTCAAGAAAAAGCTCTACGCCGCCGGCATCAGCCATATCGACATTTCCAGAGCCGGCACCCGCCTCGACATCAGCATCTGGGCCGCCAAGACCGGCATCATCATGGGCACCGACGGCAAGGCGATCGCCGCTTTGAAGGAAGAGCTCATCAGGAAGACCGGCAACGCCAACGTAAACATTCAGCCCCTCGAGGTCAGAAACCCCGAATGTGACGCCACCCTGGTGGCCGAAGACATCGCTCAGCAGATCGAAAAGCGTATCTCCTTCCGCAGAGCCATGAAGCAGGCCATCTCCCGCGCCCAGAAAGCCGGCGCGAAGGGCATCAAAACGGCAGTCAGCGGCCGCCTTGGCGGCGCGGACATCGCCCGCAGCGAAGGCTATCACGAGGGCTCCATCCCCCTGCAGACCCTGCGCGCCAACATCGATTACGGCTTTGCCGAGGCGCACACCACCTACGGCCGCATCGGCGTGAAGGTGTGGATCTACAAGGGCGAGCATCTTGGCAAGGGCTACGCGCCCAGATCCCTTGAGGGACGCGCCAATGATCGCCGCGACAGGCGCGACAGAGGCGAACGCCGCCCCTACAACCGCGACAATCGCGCTCCCCGCGGGCAGCAGGCCCCCAGAGCGCAGGAACAACCCAGTGAAGGAGGGAAATAAGCAATGCTGATGCCCAAGAGAGTTATGCACCGCAAGCAGCAGCGCGGTCGCATGAAGGGAAAGGCCCAGCGCGGCAATTTCCTGGCATACGGTGAGTACGGCCTCGTGGCGCTTCAGCCCGGCTGGATCACCTCCAATCAGATTGAGGCTGCCCGTCAGACCATGACCCGTACCACCAAGCGCGGCGGTAACGTGTGGATCAAGATCTTCCCCGACAAGCCTGTTACCGCAAAGCCCGCTGAGACCCGAATGGGTTCCGGCAAAGGCGCGCCCGAGTACTGGGTAGCGGTCGTAAAGCCCGGCCGTGTACTGTTCGAGATGGGCGGCATCGACGAGGCGGTTGCCCGCGAAGCGCTGCGCCTTGCAGGCCACAAGCTTCCCATAAAGACCAAGATCATTTCCAAGGACACTCAGGCGGGTGGTGAAGAGCAATGAAGAATAACATCATGGATACTCTGAAGGACAAGACCACTCAGGAGCTCGACACCGAACTGAAGAACAAGAAGAGCGAGCTGTTCAACCTGCGCTTCCAGCTGGCCACCGGTCAGCTCCAGAACACGGCAGCGGTACGTGCCTGCAAAAAGGACATCGCCCGCATCAAGACCGTTCTCAGCCAGCGCGCTAAGAACTAAAGGGAGGTAAGTCGAATGTCCGAATCCAGAGGAATGCGCAAAGAGCGCATCGGCGTAGTTGTATCCGACAAGATGGACAAAACCATCATCGTCGAGATCCGCAACCGTGTAAAGCATCCGCTGTACGGCAAAATCATGAACCGCACCACCAAGCTCAAGGCTCACGATGAGAACAACGAGTGCGGCGTAGGCGATACCGTGCGCGTAATGGAGACCAGACCCCTCTCCAAGGACAAGCGCTGGAGACTGGTCGAAATCGTCGAAAAGGCGAAGTAAGAGCAGGAGGGAACTTCAATGATTCAGCCGCAAACCAGATTAAAGGTTGCAGATAACAGTGGCGCGAAAGAGATCATGTGCTTCCGCGTGCTGGGCGGCTCCTTCCGCCAGAGCGGCGGCGTGGGCGACATCATCGTCGCCAGCGTCAAAAGCGCTCAGCCCGGCGGAGCCGTAAAGAAGGGCGAAGTCGTGAAAGCCGTTATCGTGCGCACCAAGAAGCAGTACCGCCGCAAGGACGGCAGCTACATCCGCTTCGACGACAACGCCGCCGTTATTATTGACGCTCAGAAGCAGCCCAGGGGCACCCGCATCTTTGGCCCAGTCGCCAGAGAGCTGCGCGAAAAGGATTACATGAAAATCGTCTCCCTGGCGCCTGAAGTACTGTAAAAGGAGGATCGCGATATGGCACTGAATAAACTCGGCGTAAAGACCGGCGATACCGTAGTCGTGATCTCCGGCAAAGACAAGGGCAAGCAGGGCAAGATTCAGAAAGCCTTCCCTGAAACCCGCAAAGTTATCGTTGAAGGCGTGGCTATGGTGAAAAAGCACCAGAAGCCCCGCGGACAGGGACTGCCTGGCGGCATCATCGACAAGGAAGCCCCCATCCCCGCCTGCAAGGTCATGCTGGTATGCCCCCTGTGCAAGAAGGCGACCCGCGTCGCCCACACCTTCATCGAGAAGGACGGCAAGCAGGTCAAGGTGCGCTTCTGCACCAGCTGCAAAAAGGCCATCGAAGGCTGAGGAGGAATAACAAATGACCAGATTACAAGAGAAGTATCGTTCCGAAGTCATTCCTGCCCTCACGCAGAAGTTCGGCTATAAGAACATCATGCAGGTACCCCGCCTTGAGAAGATCGTCATCAACATGGGCCTGGGCGACTGCAAGGACAACGCCAAGGCCATGGAGGTCGCGGTAAGCGAGCTGGCCACCATTTCCGGCCAGAAGCCCCTGGTAACCAAGGCGAAGAAGTCCATCGCAAACTTCAAAGTCCGCGCCGGCATGAACGTGGGCGCGAAGGTAACCCTGCGCAGCGACCGCATGTATGAGTTCGCTGACAAGCTCATCTCCATCGTGCTGCCCCGCATGCGCGACTTCCGCGGCGTTTCCGCCAAGGCCTTCGACGGCCGCGGCAACTACGCTCTGGGCGTTCGCGAGCAGCTGATCTTCCCCGAAATCGAGTACGACAAGGTCGAGAAGATCCGCGGTATGGAAATGATCTTCGTCACCACCGCCAGGACTGACGAAGAGGCGAAGGAACTGCTGGCCCAGCTGGGCATGCCGTTCCAGGCTTAACGCAAGGAGGTTGCAAGCGTGGCAAAGACAAGCTTAAAAATAAAGCAGGCAAGAGAACCCAAGTTCTCCACCCGCGCGTACACCCGCTGCCGTATCTGCGGCCGTCCCCATGCTGTGCTGCGTAAGTACGGCGTTTGCCGCATCTGCTTCCGCAATCTTGCCTACAAGGGCGAGATTCCCGGAGTCAGAAAGGCAAGCTGGTAAACGGAAGGAGGTTCCAATATGCTCGTAAACGATCCCATCGCGGATATGCTCACAAGGATCCGCAACGGTCTGATCGCCAAACACGACTCTGTCAATATCCCCGCTTCCGGCATCAAGAAGGGCATCGCTCAGATCCTTTTGAACGAAGGCTTTATCAAGAGCGTCGACTTCGTGGACGATGGCATGCAGGGTCAGATCAAGATCGGTCTCAAATATGCCGAAGGCAAAGAATCCGTCATCAAGGGCCTCAAGCGCATCTCCAAGCCCGGCCTGCGCGTATACGCAAAGAGCGACGAGATCCCCAAGGTTCTGGGCGGACTGGGTGTGGCGATCATCTCCACCTCCCAGGGCTTAATGGTGGACAGGGAAGCTCGCAAAGCCCAGGTGGGCGGCGAAGTCCTGGCTTACATCTGGTAATGTGGAGGTACTGCTGAAATGTCACGAATCGGTAAGCTTCCGGTCAAAATTCCCGCGGGAGTGGACGTCAAGGTTGAAAACAACACTGTGACCGTCAAGGGGCCCAAGGGTACGCTGTCTCAGACCATCAATCCCCAAATCGGCATCACCATCGAAAACGGCGAGCTCACCGTAACCCGCCCCAACGATGAAAAGGAATTCCGCGCGATGCACGGCCTGTACCGCGCTCTGATCCACAACATGGTGACCGGCGTTACCACCGGCTTCACCAAGAGCCTGGAACTGGTTGGCGTGGGCTACCGCGCTCAGGCGGACAACCCCACCCAGCTCACCATCAATATCGGCTTCAGCCATCCTGTCGTGGTCGCCGCGCCCGCAAACATCACCTTTGCGACGCCCAACCCCAACAAGATCGTGGTAAGCGGTATTGACAAGCAGGTAGTGGGCGAGATCGCCGCGGAGATCCGCGCCATCCGCAAGCCCGAACCCTATCACGGCAAGGGCATCCGCTACGAGGGCGAGTTCGTGCGCCACAAGGAAGGCAAGGCCGGCAAGAAATAATTAAAGGGAGGGTATCGCAATGTTCAAAAAGACGGATAGAAACGAAATCCGCGTGATACGTCACGAGCGTGTGCGCAAAAAACTCAGCGGTACGCCCGAGCGTCCGCGCCTGTGCGTGTTCCGTTCCAACGCGCACATCTATGCTCAGATCATCGATGACACCAAGGGCTGCACCCTGTGCGCGGCCTCTACGGTAGAGAAGGACGTCGCTTCCCAGGTCGCCGAAATGGACAAGAAGGCTGCCGCGAACTTCGTGGGCAAGCTCATTGCCCAGCGCGCCAAGGCCAACGGCATCGAGGAAGTCGTGTTCGATCGCGGCGGTTACATTTACACCGGTCGTGTAGCTCAGCTGGCTGCTGGCGCTCGCGAGGGCGGTCTGAACTTCTAATGGGGAGGAGATAACGCAATGCAGCGCAGAGAAAGACCAGTGAGCGAATTTAAAGAGAAGCTCGTATACATCAACCGTGTTGCCAAGGTCGTTAAGGGCGGCAAAAACTTCCGCTTCACCACCCTGATGGTAGTGGGCGACGAAAAGGGCAAGGTCGGCTGCGGTATGGGCAAGGCTGTGGAAATTCCCGAAGCCGTGCGCAAGGGAATCGAAGACGCCAAGAAGCACTTCATCACCGTTGACATGGACGGAACCACCATTCCCCATGAGATCACCGGCGAATTCGGCACCGGCAAGGTGCTGCTCATGCCCGCTCCGGAAGGCACCGGCGTCATCGCCGGCGGCCCCGTCCGCGCGGTCATCGAGGCCGTAGGCATCAAGAACATCCGCACCAAGTCCATCGGCTCCAACAACCCCATCAACATGGTGCGCGCCACCCTTAACGGCCTTGAGCGCCTGCAGGGCGCCGAGAAGGTCGCCCGCCTGCGCGGCAAGACCGTCGAAGAGCTGCTGGGCTGAGGAGGGTACGCAAATGAAGCTGAAAATAACGCAAACCAAATCCACCATCGCATGCCTTAAGAACCACATCGCCAACATCAAGGCTCTGGGCCTCCACCACGTGGGCGACACGGTGATCAAGGAAGACAACCCTGCTGTGCGCGGCATGATCTTCAAGGTCAAGCACATGGTCAAGGTTGAGCAGATCGAAGATTAAGGAGGTCCGGCATGAAACTTCATGAACTACAGCCTGCCTTCGGCTCTACCAAGGCTCCCAAGCGTCTGGGACGCGGCATCGGCTCCGGTCTGGGCAAGACCTCCGGCAAAGGCCACAAGGGCGCCAAGGCCCGCTCCGGCGGCGGCAAGCGCCCCGGCTTCGAGGGCGGCCAGATGCCCCTGACCATGCGTCTGCCCAAGCGCGGCTTCACCAACAAGTGGCGCAAGGAGTACGAGGCCATCAACATCTCTGTTCTCAATATCTTTGAGGACGGCATGGAGGTAGGCCCCATCGAGCTGCTGGAGTACGGCATCATCAACAAGGTGCTCGACGGCATCAAGATCATGGGCGACGGCGAGCTCACCAAGAAGCTTACGGTGCAGGCGCATAAGTTTACTGCCACCGCTAAGGAGAAGATCGAGGCGGCGGGCGGAACCTGCGAGGTGATCTGACATGTTTGAAACGCTGAAAAACGCATGGAAGATCCCGGACCTGAGAAAGAAGCTGCTGTATACCCTGGGTATGCTGCTTCTGTACAGGCTTTTGTGTTTCATTCCTACGCCCGGCGTAGACGCATCCAAGATCGCAGAAGCTGTCAACCGGTACGACCTGCTCAACTACATGTCGATCATGACCGGCAGCCAGTTTTCCAACTACACCATCATGGCCATGGGCATCACCCCGTACATCAACTCCAGCATTATCATGCAGCTGCTGTGCGTGGCGATTCCCAAGCTTGAAGAGCTCAACAAAAGCGGCGAGGAAGGCCGCAAGAAGATCGCTCAGATCACCCGCTACGTGACCGTAGGCCTTGGCTTCATCCAGGCCGTCGCGCTCACCTACGGCCTGAGGGCCGATGCCACCGGAAGCTTCATTGGCCTGATCGCCATCGGCTTCTGCCTGGCGGCGGGCACCGCGCTGGCCATGTGGATCGGCGAGCGCATCACCGAAAAGGGCATCGGAAACGGCGTCAGCCTTCTGATCTTCGCCGGTATCGTTGCGCGCTTTGCCAGCTCCTTCGCGGGCGGCGTGGTAAACGTTGTAAACAACATCGCGAACGGCACCTTCCTGCCCGTGCTCGGTTCCCTGGCGGTCGTCGTCATCAGCCTTGCGCTGATCGTCGGCGTCGTGCTGGTGGACATGGCCGAGCGCCGCATCCCCGTTCAGTACGCAAAGCGCATGGTCGGCCGCAAGATGTACGGTGGTCAGTCCACCCACATCCCGATCAAGCTCAACGCCTCCGGCGTTCTGCCCCTGATCTTCGCCAGCGCCATCATGCAGTTCCCGGGCACCATCCTGCAGTTCATCTCCACGAAGGCTGCAAACTGGTGGACCGACAATCTGGGCTCCAGCACCTGGTGGTACATCGCCATCAACTGCCTGCTGATCCTGGGCTTTACGTTCTTCTATTCCTCCATCACCTTCAATCCCAAGGAGATGGCGGAGAACATCCAGAACAACGGCGGTCTGATCCCCGGCATCCGTCAGGGCAAGGCCACTGTGGACTACATCACCAAGATCAACCATCGCATCACCCTCTTCGGCGCGCTGTTTCTGGCCGTTTTGTCCCTGCTGCCCAACGTAGTATACAAAGTCGCCGGCGTGCAGCTGGCCTTCGCGGGTTCTTCCCTGCTGATCGCGGTGAGCGTGGCGGTCGAAACGGCGCGTACGCTGGAAAGCCAGCTGCTCATGCGCCACTACAAGGGCTTCCTTAAGTAATCAAACGGAGGAGCCTCATGAAGTTAGTATTTCTTGGCCCTCCCGGTGCGGGCAAGGGGACGCAGGCCGCTCGCGTATGCGAAAAGCTTTCCATCCCTCACATCTCCACCGGCGACATGCTGCGAAGTGCCATCTCTCAGGGTACGCCCACCGGCCTCAAGGCGAAGACCTATGTGGAATCCGGCGCCCTGGTTCCGGATGAGGTGCTCATAGAGATGGTTCGCGAAAGGCTTTCAAACGCCGATTGCGCTAACGGTTATCTGCTCGATGGCTTCCCCCGCACGGTGCATCAGGCTGAGGCGCTGAACGACATCAGCGCCCCGGACCTGGTGATCGATGTGGACGTCTCCGACGAAAAGCTGCTGAGCCGCCTGACGGGCCGCAGGGTCTGCCGCGCGTGCCAGGGCACCTTCCACATTTCGACCCTTGCGAATGAAAAAGTTTGCCCCGATTGCGGCGGCGAGCTTTACCAGCGCAAGGACGATTCTCCGGAAACCATCACCAACCGACTGAACGTATATCACCAGCAGACCGCACCGCTGATTGACTTCTATAAGGCCAAGGGCAGCCTTCGCAGAGTCGAAGGCGACCAGACGCCCGACGAGGTCACCCGCGCGATACTGACCGCGCTGGGGTGCTGAAATGATATACACAAAAAACAGCGCTGAGATCGCTCTCATGCGCGAATCGGGCAAGCTGCTTCACCAGGTTCTGGAGGCGCTGAAGCCCATGATCAAGCCGGGCGTCACCACGCTGGAAATCGACCGGATGGCCGAAAAGCTCATACGCGACGGGGGAGCGATCCCTTCGTCCAAGGGCTACGAAGGCTTTCCCTACTCGATCTGCGCCAGCGTAGACAGCGAAGTGGTGCACGGCTTCCCAAGTGATGTGCCGCTCAGGGACGGACAGATCGTCTCGATAGACTGTACCCTCATTCTGAACGGCTGGCAATCGGACTCCGCATTTACTTCTCCGGTAGGCAATGTAAGCGCGGAAGCGAAAAAGCTGATCCGCGTGACGGAGGAATGCTTCTGGAAGGGAGTTTCCCAGGCCAGAGCGGGCAACAGACTGGGCGATATCGGATGGGCAGTGCAGCAGCACGCCGAGATGAACGGCTACGGCGTCATACGCGACTTCTGCGGCCACGGCATCGGGCGTGAAATGCACGAGGATCCCTCGGTGCCCAACTACGGCAAGCCCGGGCGCGGCGCACGCCTTGTGCCGGGCATGACCCTCACGATAGAGCCTATGATCGCCATGGGCACATGGAAGGTTTTCATCAAGGACAACGACTGGACGGCGGTCACCCGGGACAACAGGCCCTGCGCTCACTACGAGCACACGCTGGTGATCACCGAAGGCGAGCCTGAGATCCTCTCATTGCCCAAGGGCGCGGGGGTACAAGCATGAAAAAACCCCCTGTCCAAACCGGTGCCGTGGTGCTTTCCACCGCCGGGCGGGATGAAGGCAGGGTCTTTATGGTGCTGTCGAGTCTGGATGACGAGTACGTACTCATCGCAGACGGACAAACCCATAAGGTCTCTAAGCCCAAAAAGAAAAAGCGCAAGCATCTGAGGCTCGTTCGTGAATCCATCCCCGAGGCGCTGCCAAGGCTTGGCCAGGGCGGCGTGGAGGATCATGAAATCCGTAAATGGCTGGCCGACAAGGAGGAGTAGCATTTGTCCAAATCAGACGTTATAGAAGTGGAAGGCGTTGTCACCGAGGCGTATCCCAACGCGATGTTCGAGGTGCAACTGCCCAACGGCCATAAAATCCTGGCTCACGTGTCCGGCAAAATGCGCATGAACTACATCCGCATCTACCCCGGCGACAAGGTG
>JAEEGL016144214.1_pt1 | contig 12815 bp, 21 predicted proteins | sample 9134231 | NCBI WGS metagenome assembly JAEEGL01 (sample SAMN16246548, study PRJNA631951) | gut metagenome | biome: gut microbiome; feature: rumen; material: fiber-attached | host: Bos | place: Iran: Karaj | collected 2018-10
ATGCATCAACTGATGGAAATTATTACGTAGAAATCGAAGCGTCTGGAAACAATCCCGTACAGATTTGCGGTATGAAGCTCGAAGAAGGAAATACCGCCACTGACTGGTGTGAAGCTGACAACTATGCGTTTACGAGAATCAGCCAGACAAAGGCGGAAATCCTGACCGAAGTCGGTGATGAGCTTGGCAATTACTATACAAAGTCTGAGACAGCCACACAGATTTCTACGTCAATCAGCACGGCCCTGGGTGATTATTATACCAAGACCGAGACAGCACAACAGATTTCCACATCAATCGGTAATGCGCTGGGTGACTACTACACAAAGACAGAAACAGCACAGCAGATCAGCACATCAATCGGTAATGCGCTGGGTGATTACTACACAAAGACGGAAACAGCGCAGCAGATAAGCACGAGCATAGGAAACGCGTTAGGCGATTATTCGACGACGCAGCAGACGGCGGACGCTATAAGTGCGTATGTCAGCAATAATGCGTACACTAAAGTATCTGGAATTTCTATCACAAGCAACGGCGTTGACATTACAGGCTCGCAATATATCCGGTTAGAAGCAGGGAATTACAAGACTGAGTTTTGGAATTATGGCGTTAGAATGCGGAATGGAGACGGTGAGTTATTTACAATCTCATCATATAATTATGCAACTTCTGGCGAGGGCGACAAAGCATATATAATCGGTAAAATGAACGGGATAAGCATAGGCATAAAAGATGGGAACTCCGATGGTTGCATTCATTATGGCCCGTATGTCACAGATGAAATGGCTTTAACACCGTTGTTCATGAAAACATGGCTTGGACTGTCATCCACCCCGTGGGAAGGTGTCTACACGAAAAATGTATACCAGACGTCATCCGTCAACATGAAACACAACATCCAGCCAATACCGGATATGGGCGACCTGATTGATCTCCTCAGGCCCGTGACATACGTTTACAATGGAGACTATGACGAACATACAAGATACGGTCTTATTCATGAACAGACAGTGGATATTCTTCCGGATATATGCGTGGGCGATAAGTACGCGGACGCGGAGAGCAAGGCAATCAACTACATGGACCTTGTACCGATCCTGCTGAAAGAAATCCAATCCCTCCGACAGCGCGTGAAAGAATTAGAAACAAAAAACGGACAAAACCAGGGGTAATAAGGTATAATTAAAGCAGAGAAATATCTCTCAAAAAGCGGCGAATGCCTGCATAACAGCGTCACTGGAGGTGAGAAAGTTGATTGAAGCTAATGGCTTTGACCTGAAGGTTCCGTATGGAAACGCAGACGAGTTTTCTATCGTGTTTGACGGGGACATTCCTGAAGACGGCACACAGATCCGAGTGACGCTGAAGCCTGACATGGAACCGGAAACCGAGCCAATCTGGGAAAAAATCCTGGAAGTGCAGGACGGCGAGGTGACGATCCCGCTGACTGTTTCGGACACGTCAATCAGCCCTGGAACATATTTCTGGGATCTGCAATTCGTCCAAGGCCCGTCAACTCCAATGCCGCCTGGAGCGTTTACTGTCAGGAAGGTGGTCGGTCATAATGCCAACGACAATCAGGGTTAAGACCGACAAAGCCCGTGTGGGCATCACGGTTAAAAACGAGAAGCCCGCGATGGGGATCACGGTTGTCCGGGGCGAGAGCGTCCCTAAATACACAGGCACCTATGAGGTTATCCCGCAAGCATGGCAGGATGTTGTGCTGGAGACTTCTGGTAAGAAGATGGAAGATGACGTAACAGTGCGTCAGATTCCGTACTATGAAACATCCAACCCGCAGGGCGGAATGACTGTCTACATAGGAGGCGAGTAAAATGCCAAAAGCTGCAAACAAAATTATTTACGGCGGTAGGGTCCTGATTGACCTTACCAGTGACACTGTTGATGCTTCGCACCTGCTGTACGGGTATACGGCGCATGGGGCTGACGGTTCCTTAATTACCGGTTCCTGTACGTATGATGCGGATACCAGTGATGCGGATGCGGTTGTGGCTGAGGTTCTGAGCGGAAAGACCTTCTACAAGAACGGCAGCAAGCTGACCGGCACAATGCCAAACCGCGGCGCGCAGACCGGAACAATCAGCACGAAGAACGGCAGTGTGACCATCCTCAATGGTTATCACGATGGCTCCGGAACTGTGTCGATTGACCCGACGGAAGTCGCGAAGATCATTGCCGAAAACATCCGCGAAAATGTCACGATCCTGGGTGTGACTGGTACAATGTCCGGCTCGGAGGATATGAAGCCCCAGCCCACTGTTAACGTGACTCCGTACACGACCGCGCAGACCATTCAGCCGACGTCCCCAACGTACAACTGCCTGACTGAAGTCGTTGTGGCGGCTATTGCGTACACAGAGGTCGAAAACGCTGCGGGCGGTCTGACTGTAACTATCGGAACTGTGGATCCCAATGCCTGATCTGCGCTGACTGGAAAACGAAAGGAGGGTAACGATGCCAGACAAAGCAGTAAATAAAGTTGAATATGGCGGGCGTACCCTGATTGACCTGTCCGGCGACACACTGAGCGATCCGGCACAGCTTCGCGCGGGCGTGACGGCTCATGATCGCAGCGGAAATTCTATTGTTGGAACGCTTATGGAGAAGTTTGTCGGATACGGCGAAGCAACCAAAGTGAGCGGTGGCGACGGCTACGAGGTCACGATTTCTGGCCTGACTGCTATTTCTGCCGGGATGGTCATTGCTGTCAGATTCCCTGAATCCATCTCCACACATACTGACGCGCAACTCAACGTCAATTCACTCGGCGCTCGCAAACTGGCGTACGAGGGATATGTCCTGGGTAACGTAAGTCTGAGCCTGGGGACACAACGGATCTATAACATGCACAGTCAGGGCTACATCCCCAAAGATTCCGTTGTCATGCTGGTTGCTAATCAGGCTTGTGTCGCGACGGGCGGAACACCGCAGGATGTTTGGTCAATCATAAATCCGCAGGAGACCTGCTTGTTTGGCAATTGCACGACAGCAGCCGGCACGGCGGCTAAACATGTTGCTGTCCCTGGCGTGTTTGAGTTGTACCAGGGACTAACAATCAAGGTTTGGTTCAGTTATTCCAACACTGCATCTAATCCGACTCTGTCTGTTAACGGCCTGCCTGCTGCTCCGATCATCCGCAATGCGACTTATGCGAGCAATAACGCCGCAGGATCATGGCAGCAGATGGCGGTTGTCACATTGACGTATATCGTTAATAGCGGCGTAGCGTACTGGTCGCTCAATGACTGGAATAACAGCACTTACAGCAACGCAAGCCTGGGTCATGTCTACGGCACTTGTTCTGCGGTTAGTTCCGGCACTGGTGAATGCACTGTGGTTGCATCCAACTATCAACTCGGCACTGGTGCTGTGATTGCGGTTGCGTTTTCTGTGGATGTTCCTCTGGCTGCGACCCTTAATGTTAACAGCAAAGGCGCAAAAGCGATCTATTACCGGGGAGCGGCAATCAAGGAGAACATCATCCATTCCGGCGATACTGGCGTGTTTATTTATGACGGTACGCATTATGTCCTGTTGGCGATTGACCGCAAGCTTTCACAGACATACTACGGAACTATCAACCCTGAAGATTTTTCCTATTTCACTTGCCCCAATGAAGTGGCTGTGGCATGTGACGATTTTTCCCGTGCGCCTGGGGACATTCTCATCGTTGATTTCAATATCGATGACGCAGAGGATCCTTCCGATTATCCGCTGATCTGCCTCAACTCTCTGGCTGTCAACGGAACGCCTGCAACGCAGATATATCATCGTGGACATCCCGTCTGTACTGTGACGGTATATGACCCCAGCTATACGGATTATAACAATCAGACAAGCATCCAGCCCGGTGACGTTGCAACATTCAGGTATGACGGTACCCATTATGTTCTGATTGGCATTGACAGGGACTCAAAACCGACAGTGGTGTGGCAACAGGGCACATCTGTAGACTCCAGCACCGGCGCAGTGGATATGCGGTTGAGTCCTAATCTGTCCCGTGGTAGCGGCGGAAAAATCCAGATCGGGGATTCGATTTTTATGCAGTCATTCTCCGCTTATTCTGGCAGTATTAACCTGTATTTCATGGATGGCACGAATAAATATTGGCTGAAAAAGGTCAATCCGACAACCGGTCAAACAGAACGTGCCCAGAGCCTGGACGCCGGATTATACCAGGTTATTATCACGGGTTCTAATGAAGCTTACATGGTGAAATTGCCGTAATTATGGAGGTGATGTAGGTTGAAAGTTGCAGTAGCGGTTTTCATAGCGATGGTTATGAAGTTCGTCCAGGCAAGGCCAAAGTATAAGCTGGGCTGCCGTGGGTTCGACTTTTGCGATTGCATCGGTATGGTGATCGGTGCGCTTCGTAAAGCCGGACTTGTATGGCAGGGCATCCATGGAAGCAACTACGCCGCCAGGTATCGGTTACAAGGTGGAATCCGTCATGTCAGAGATGTAAGTGATTTGCAGGTGGGCTACCTTGTGTTCAAAGGCAACACGAATCCAGCCACAGCAAAGCTCCCGAACCGTTATAAGCCCGGTGAGAGCATGTACAATGGAGACCTGACTGACTACTACCATGTTGGAGTGGTTACGTCAATCAACCCACTGGTGATCTCACACATGACAAGCCCCACGGTTAAACAGGATCGCAGGCTTGGTGACTGGCAGTATTACGGGCTGTGTCAGTACATTGACTACGCAACACCGGCCCCGGAACCCCAGCCAACCCCCGTGTATCCGACAGCGACTGTGTACGCACCCACAGGCAAAACGGTCAATCTTCGCAAGGGCGCTGGTAAAAACTACGGCGTGATTGAGCGCGTCCCGATTGGCGAAATCGTGGAAATTCTGACCCCTGGTCTTGACTGGTGCCGGGTTCAGTATCGGCGCAACGTGGGATACATGATGACACAGTTCCTTGTGCAATCTGACGGGAAGGAGGTTGCGTAATATGGATGAAGCAAAGATCATCGAGTCGCTGACCAGACAGACAGAGCAGATCAAAACTCTGTTTTCCCGGATGGACAATCTTGAAAAGCTGACCGACAGCGTTAACAAGCTGGCGATTAGTCTGGAACGCTTGACTGCCCGTCAATCAGCGACTGAGGAGCACATCACCACACTTACCACGGATGTGGATGAACTCCGTCAAAAGCCAGCCAAACGCTGGGAAACCGTTGTAACTGGTGTCATATCCGCCCTGGTTGGGGCCGGAATTGCACTACTGATTAAGTAAGAAAGGACTGATTTAAATGAAGAAACTGTTTACTTGTCTGATGGTTTTTCTGATGAGCCTGCTGCTCTGCTCCGTAGCATTGGCTGAAGGCGAACTGCCCACAGATCCGTTCACATGGGAGCAGCTGGCGACCATTGCTGGCGCAACCCTGGCGACCCTCCTGATTGTTCAGTTGCTGAAGCTCCCGCTGGACAAGGTATGGAAGATCCCGACACGGATTATCGCGTATGTTATCGCCCTGGTTGTCATGATCCTCGCTACTCATTTTACAATCGGACTGACATGGAGTAACGTCGGGTTGGCTGCACTAAATTCCGTTATCGTTGCCCTGGCGGCGATGGGGGCCTACGAAGTTTCCTTTAAAAAAATCGAAGAATACAGAGCTAACGCCGAGTCGAATGGCTGACCCTGACTGACAAAAAAATTTCCCCTGAGCATCGCGCTTGGGGGATTTTTTTCGCGTTCCGATCAGTAGTATTGCAAATAAAGTGTCAAATTTCACGGCCCAAAAAGTAAACAAATTTTCTACCTGTCTTGTGGTTAGCAAACGAAAAATAAAGCAAAAACCACAATATATAGTTTCTCACACCCCATGAAACGATGAAAAATGTTTCCCCCTTAGGGGTATATATAGCAGATGACACCCAAATAGCCCCAAATTAGGGGTGTAATAGATACGAAAATATATGAAACGTGAATCAAACACGATTATATTTATGTTTGAGAAACTTTTATTATATTTGCCATAAATTTAATTTAAAAAAAGGTTGACAAATGTAAATTTTCCGTTTAAAATGTGAAGCGAAAGAAGCAAGGAAGGAGGAAAACGAGAATGAAAAATCGGATGCGGGGCAACCCTGTTAACACGGTCATGCTTCGGCACTATTTAAAAACGAACACACGGCCCGGAGCGGAACGGAAATTTTACCAGGGCAAGAAGCTGTACCGGATCGATTTTGCCAAGGCCCTCGGAATAACGTACCCCACCTTGCAGCGTAAGCTCGCGGGCGATGCGGAAATGACGCTCTGGGAAGCCAAGACCATTGCGGACATGCTGGAGCTTTCAAGGGACGAGCGGGACGCCATTTTCTTCGGAGATGTCCTGTAAGTAATAAGAAACAATCAAGGAGGTAATCAAACATGAGAAGGAGAGAACAGGCCGTCCGGTATCTGGTTGACTACCGTGATATGCGGCGGCAGGCCCGGATTGAAGCCCAACGGGCGGCAAGACGGGCCGAACGGAAACTGCTGGTGTTACAGGCGCTGGTTGGCGTAGTGACCTTCATGGTGTTTACGGCAGCGTCAGGGATTCTGAGGTAAGGGGGCTAAGGGAATGGACGAATATACGAAGCTGTGCGTAGAAGAGCAGCAGAATTATTGCGAAGAGCATCACGTCCCCTGCTTTGCCCCCGGTGATGGGAACTGCTTCCGGTGTGGTAGGACGATTTACAGCACATGGCCTAACGGTGGATACAAGCTGGACGACGCCCGGAGCACGATGATTACTAACTGCCCTTACTGCCGTTGGTCTTTCTGTGATTAAGGGGTGACGGAGAATGTTAGCGTACTTAGCGTATGTGGCCTGCGTCCTTGCCCTGGTTGGTTTGTCCTACGGGCTGGGTTACGGCAGCGGACAGCGCCATCGGGCAGCAATTAACCTATCTCTGATTGAACGGGACGCCTGTGAACGCTGCAAGTACCTGAACCGCTGTGTGGATATGTATCACGGAGACATGGCAAAAGTATCAGCAGACATGGAAACTCATTACTGCCGCCAGTGTGCGGTATACAACACATTAAGAAAAGGAGAGTAAGAAAATGAACGCTACTAAACTTGGAACTGCTGTCATCGAAAAGCAGATCAAGGACAAAATGCAGGAAATCCTCGACATCGTGAACGAGGTAGAGCCCGGACACGGCATCATCGACATCGCCATCGACGACGGATACTTCAGCCTTCGCTGCTGCGGGACGGACGGAACAGAAGATATGCACCGCCTGCTGAACTTCAGCCGTCACGAAAAAGAAGTAAAAGAAAGTTTTATCATTCGTGACGTACCGCACGCCCCCGGAATTGAAATCGTAAACGACGACGACCTGAGCCCTGAAGAATACCGGATCTGGCACCCGCGGACATATGTAAAGAGCAAGCCCCGCAAAGACGGCAGACTGGTAATGGATTAAAAAACAATCAGGCCGGATTAAGCGAGTACCGAGATACCGCATCCGGCATCATGGGGCGTCGCTAGTAAGGGGCAAACCGATTAGGCGGGATTGAAAGGATGGAAGCGCTCCCTGCGCCCGCTGAAACGTGCAGAAAGTCGGTTCCTGGTCCAACTCCAGGGGCGTCCCACCAAAAGGCAGGTTCGATTCCTGCTCGGCGGCTGAGTTTTGGTGAGACGGGGTGAAGGTTCGAGTCCTTCTGATTGTGTCGGGTAAGAGTGGCAGACTCCCGGCTAACCTGTGGTAGGACAAAGCCCGTGGGCATGGCAAGGTTCACGTTAATCCGCCAAAGCTTCCAATAAAACAACAGCTTATGCTGAAAGGAGTGGTAATCATGGCAACCAAGTTTGTAAGTGGCGAGCTCGTGATCTATAAGTTCGGATCGCGGGTGGAACTGGGCAAGATTAAGTCAGTCAAGGGGGCATACGCTTTCGTCTATTTTAGCGAGGGCGACACGGCAGCAAGGTGTGATGTTAACGATCTATACCACCTGCACAACGCCTACATGATCCGGGAGACCGGTTTCGGCAAGCCACGGACATGGAGGGATGACCCAGCGAGTGACAAGCAGATCGCGTACATTAAAGCGATGCAGGAATACTGCAAGCTCCCGCCCTTTGACTGCAAAAACGGGACCAAGGGACAGGCCAGCGACTACATCGAGAAGTACTCAAACAGGGTCAAAACGGTGAACGAAACGGAGGAATTTTAATGGAAATGCAGCAGGTAATCGCGATGCTGGACTACTTTATCAGCGAAGTTAAAGAAATCCAGGATAGCATCCCCGGACGCGCACCGCTGGAATACCGGAACGCTTACGAGGATGGCTACGACCAGGGGCAGTATTCGCTGTGTGAGATAGTCATAGGTATGATCGAGAAAAAGAGAAAGGAGCTTACAAAATGACTCTCAAAAGACTGATCGGCATGACAGTAAAAGAAGCCGAGGAGCGTCTGATTACTCAGTACGCCTGTGGATTTCACGAGATCGACTCTGATGAAGGAGATATTGTGTACGAGGATTCCGAAGGAATAGAACGTATCGTACTGATGATCGAAGAAGGGGAAACAATATTTGACCCAGACATCGTAACAGATGCATGGGTTGCATAAGAAGCCTTTCCTTGGCTGATTAAAACTACGCAGCCGCGTATGCGTGCATTTCATATGAAAGAAGTGTACGCATATGCGGGATATTGTTTTATTGCGACAGTTGCAGGCTCTTCCGTTGGACGCGAAAATTACGATGGCGGAGCAGCGGATTATGGAATGGTATCGGCACTATAACGGGCAAGTGTTTGTGAGCTTTAGCGGAGGAAAAGACAGTACCGTCTTGGCTGATCTCGTACATGGAATTTACGCCGATGTTCCCTTGGTATTCAGCAATACAGGTCTGGAATATCCGGAGATTCAGAGCTTCGCAAGGCAGGCCGGAGCGGAGTTTATCTACCCGAAGATGAAGTTTAGCGAGATCATCAGCACATATGGCTACCCTTTGATTGGCAAAGAAGTGGCGGAAGCGATCCAGTTTGCGAGAAGGATAAACGATGAAAAGACTCGACTCAGGAAACGGTCAGAACTCCTTGGTGAGCGAATGCTGAATGGGGAAAAGGATCACTTTAACAAAGACAAGTGGCTTCCTTTGGCTGAAGAAACTCAATTCCCGATCAGCCAATACTGCTGCGAAGTCATGAAGAAAGCGCCAATGGGCAAGTATAAGCGGAAGTCAAAGCGAATGCCCATGACCGGAACGATGGCAGACGAAAGCAGAATGCGGGAACAATCATGGATCCGGCATGGATGCAATGCTTTTACTGAAGGACATCAGATGAGTCAGCCGCTGAGCTTGTGGACGGAACAGAATGTGCTGGAATACGTAAAGCGGAAAGACTTGCCGATCTGTAGCGTATACGGGGAAATCAATCAAGGCGAAGATGGAAAGCTCTTCTGCTCTGGTTGTAAAAGAACGGGCTGTGTGTTCTGCGGGTTTGGCTGTCACCTGGAAAAGGGCGAGACACGGTTTCAGCGGCTCGCAAAGACTCACCCGAAGCAGTATGAGTATTGTATGGGCGGCGGTCAGTGGGTGGACAACCCGAAACACGACCCGGTAGCACCTGAGTGGGAAGGGCGATGGCGCAACTGGAATCCGAAAAAAATATGGGTTCCATCCAAAGAAGGGCTTGGCATGAAGAAGGTTTTTGATGATGTGAATCAGATATATGGAAAGGGGTTTATCAGATATGAATGAGAACACAACACAGAAGAACGATCCCGTCAATCATCCGTCTCATTATTGTCAGGGAAAGATTGAGTGCATTGATTTCATTCAGGATAAGAAGCTCAATTTTTGCCGGGGGAACGCCGTGAAATATATTGTCCGTGCCGGACTGAAGGATCCAACCAAAGAAGTGGAAGACCTGCAAAAGGCTGTGTTCTACCTGAACCGCGAAATTAAACGCTTGCAGGAGGAAAAAGAAAATGTATGAGTGCTTTCACTGCGGCTGCCGTGCCGTGATCTGGGACTGCGACTACGACGCGGAGGACATAGGTTACGAGGGTCCTGGAATCGTTCAGATGTGCCATTGTACTAATTGCGGGGCGGAAATTGAGTATTACATCAGGACAGAGGAGGATACAGAAGAATGAACTGGATTATTACGTTTATCCTTGGCTGGATCGCAGGGGCCGTCGGTATGCACATGTTTGTGATGTGGTATGGGAAACGCATTGCAGCCAGAGACGTAACGCGCACCACGATTGATGGCGTGTTTGACGGCGCTGGAAACCCGATTCCGGAGGACGATCCGCGATATCAGGAGGCTGTCGAGCAGGCGAAAGAAATAGCAAAGATGTTCGAGGAACATAAAAAGAGCGGGGGCGATTAAACCTCCGCTTTTTTATTTTCCGCTACTGTATGGTTCGCGTATGTAGCCCAATCAGGCTCATAGTCTGCGTCTGCTTGGTTGCCCCACATATCCCAGCCAGGGCGCGTACCGCGAGCAAACATTTCCAGATAAGGGCCGGGGGAGCAGGCTTCAATCAGGGGGATGAATTCGTCCGGTTTCCGGCTGTGTTCGCGTTTGATTGCTCTCAACAGGTTCACTTGCGAGCGAGCAGGAGCTAACGTCCGGTTATCCTTCCCGCGAATTCCAAACAGCAGCAATTCGGTCACGTTCCGGAAATAGAAGCCAACACCGCGTCCGTCCGGCATTCCATCCTTGCGCACCTTTTCCCAAACAAGGTTGCCTTTGTACTGGAATCCCCAGGCTTTCATGACTTCCAGACCTTCCGGCAGCAGGGCGTTTGGCACCCACAGATATAAGTGACTCTTGTCGTCCGCTATGTCCTTGACTGGTAAATCACAGATATCCTGTAGCGGCATTGTAGGGTAACGGTTCAGGCGTTTGTGTTCCGGGGCAACCTTGCCTGTACGGTTTTCAAACTGCCATGGCGGATCCGCATAGATCGTTTTGTATTTCTGATCTCCTGCAAAAGTCAGCAGATTGTCGATAGTGGCTTTATCACTCATCCAGCACACACTCCTTTGTTATTCCGACCGCCAGCACCGGGCATCCTCCCTGTCTGCGGGAGTCCAAGCGGGGCGTGAGTTTGCCCATCCAGGTCGTAGACGCGCCGTATTTAGCGAGGACGTTTAGGTTCCGGAACACGTCATTCAGATTCTCTGCTCTGGTCACGATAACGCCCGCATCAATTATACCACAGTCAAAAAATGTCCGCATGGCGAGGATGTCGCGATCAAATGTCTGATCTTTGCTATTCCACTCAAGATCGAACGCTATTTTATTTTTTACATAGTCAATGTTATGACCATCAATATATTTTGTGACGATCTTATCCTCAATCAGACCGCCATTGCGCCGATCAAAGATATGGACGTGCAGGTCACCGCTGAATCTGATCTCCTGCCAACCCCTGGGGCGGAGGACGTCGGTAAACTTTTTCGGAATGGGTGACTCCGATCCACCAGGATTGCTGATATCTGACGGCTTGATTGAGAACTGCCGGAGGACAGCCAACACGTCGCCCCACTCTTCCACGCAGGACATATGAAGAATCTCCAGCGCGTGACCGTAATTATGGAATTCATATCTCGCCAGTACATCCTGCGGAATAGCACCTAACGCGGGCATAATCGCACCTCCATATAATAGGAAGGAATAGAAATAGTCAACTGACTATGATTCATTCCAAAAAAGCTGCATTTCGTAGCATCAATCACTAAAAACAAGAAGCGCCCAATCTCGTGTGAGAGAGGGCGCAACCCGTTGATTTGTAAGGCATTTCCGCCCTAACGATTAAGAGCGGGTGATGGGAATCGAACCCACGTGACCAGCTTGGAAGGCTGGCTGGCTACCAACAAGCCGCACCTTACATATCAACGATCCTGGGGCTTTTCTGAAATGGACTGACTATCGTTTTGACTACAATCCTGTTTTTTGACCTTTCTGATCTCCTCCTGAATCCGGTCATCTGAGACGTGATCGTACACCTTCATAATCATGCTGATATCACTATGACCCATCCACACTTGGAGCACATGGGGGTCTACCCCGGCGTCTCTCATTGCAGTACACCATGAATGGCGAAGGTCGTATGGCTGGATCGTCACAGATCGCCAATCAGGCGGAGGATTTGCCTTGTCGCAGTCCCTTTTCCCGTACCAGCGTTTCCGACAGCCATTCAGGGCGACTTCCAGTTGATTGATGTACACTCTCCAGGCATTCCGCCAACCAGCGGTGGTCAACACGTCGCCGTCCATATCAATCAGCAAGGCCGGTATATCCCGTAACACGTCCGCCAACTCCGGAAATAGCGGGACATCACGCACGGCAGCTGGAGTCTTGCCTTGATTGTTTACCCATACCTTGTTACCGTCCACGTGGCGAAAATACCGCACGTGTATGATCTCCGCATCGAAATCGACATCGCGTCCAACATTCAGGGCGAGTGCTTCCGAATCTCTGAGTCCAGCATATAGCATGGTCATCGCGACAGGGCGGCATCTCGCTTCCGTCTGATTGATTAATTCACGTTCCCATTGTTCCAGTTGCCTATGTGTTCCAGCCGTGCCCTTGTGGGGTGCGGCTTTTTTGCTTCTCACCGGATTAAACATGCAATATCCATCCTCCACGGCTGAATCAAAGATCGCACAGATCAGATTCTTAAAGTGTCTGATGTGGCTGTCCGATGCGTTCCGGAATCGCTGCGTATAGATCCGTTTGATATCCGATGGTTTGACATCCGCGAGCGCTTTTTCGTCTAGGCAGGCTGACAGCAGGCGCACAAAGGATGCATACAGCGCA
>JAEEGL016957686.1_pt1 | contig 12815 bp, 10 predicted proteins | sample 9134231 | NCBI WGS metagenome assembly JAEEGL01 (sample SAMN16246548, study PRJNA631951) | gut metagenome | biome: gut microbiome; feature: rumen; material: fiber-attached | host: Bos | place: Iran: Karaj | collected 2018-10
CTCCTGAAGTTCTTCCCCTTCGATAATAACGGCCGCACTTCGGAAGAAGTACCCATCACGAAGACCATGCTCTCCGAAACGGTTTGCGTACCTTTTACTTTTGCCCGAGTGGATGAGCGCATGGAGCCCATTGACTCCACCAGAATGGAGCTGGTGGCCGGCATTGTAGCCGTGAAGGAGGATACGGCCACGTTTGCGCTTACACCCCAGATCGGATGGCTGGTGCGGAAGCCCTACCAGAAATAATCAGAACCTGTAACCTATGCCGATTCGGCCGCCGAAGTAGTTCATGCCGATTCCGGCCTCGACCATGCCAAATACCCTTTTGCCAAACTCGACACCGATAGGGTTGAGCTGGGCGTCGAAGGAGAGATCCAGAGAGTCTCCTCCGACCGCAAGCAGCACGCCGGCTTCAAGGGAACCGTACAGCGTGAAAGTAGGACGGGAAAGATAGTTGCAGCGGCCTACCGCGTTCACCGGCACGAAGTTAAGATACGACGATGAATGGACGGCACGGGTGTCCTTGTCCACGACGTTCCACACGCATCCGGCGTAGCCCGTACTCAGGCCGGCCGACCAGCGGGAATTGAAGTTATAAAGGATATCGATGCCGAAAAAGGGAGGGAGTTCGATGTCGAGAGTCTCGTTGTTATCCTCGTTGGCACTCACGGCTATGCCCACGGCGATGGCACCGAAGAGCGAAGCGATTGTGGGCACTGTGGGTAGGAGCCCGGCCGAACCCCTGACGGTCCATTTCTGTTCCACAGGTTCCTGAGCGAACACCGGCACTGCCAGTGCAATCAGGAGGATTGCGGTTATCAGTTTTTTCATCTCTTTATAGTTTTGTTCTCCAAAGATACAAATTTTGCATATCTTCGCGAAATGAAACGGATTATTGTATTGTTCGCTTTCCTGCTGCTGGCGGTTTCTGCCCTGGGGCAGAACAAGGTTCGTTTTGGCATGGATGCCACCGCGGACTGCTTTCTGCCGGCAGACAAAATATCTTCTGTGAGTATAGGCATCGGGGCTCGCGCCCGTCTGGGAGAGCGCGACCAGTGGCTGAACCTCGTGAGCGGCTTACGGTACATTTACGGGCATCGCCTGTCCGGATTTCAGGTCCCCATCATGCTGAATGTCAATTTGCTGAAGATGGATTGGGGCTCCGGGTATCTCGGAGGCGGATTCGAATTCGACTTTTTCGGCAGATATCTCGGCTGCATGAAATATCAGATCGGCCTTGCATGCGACCATCTGGACTTCCGCATTTTCTACAAGCCCTACCAGGGCGACCTCGGTGTCGGGGTGGGGTATTACTTCTAGGGGAGTTTATTCCCGTTCCAGCGACTTGCTGATACGCTAGGCGGGGAAGGTGGAATTTCAGGGCCCACACCTTCACCATTAAAAGTGCTTTCCAAGGGCTTGAGAGGCCTTTTCGGCGGGGAAGGTGTCAGGGGTAAAATTCCACCTTCCCCAAACAAGGCAGTCGAAGACACTACTGCTCCCAAGGGACGGGAGTGAAGTCCTTGACGGGAACCACAATCTTGACGCTAACCTTCTTGCCGTCTTTTAAGGTGCCGTCCACCTTATATGTGAGGGCGGTATTGTCGAGTTTAATGGAAAGATTGCCGCTCTGGAAGATGCTCTTTTCGGAATATTCAGTTGTCCCGATGTGATTCGCCGGGCTCCAGCCATCCGGATTATAACCCTGCATAAAAGACTTTTCCGGCTCTGTCAGATGCTCGAAGTTGAACATGTAAAGCCCCTTTGGCGCTGCGGTAAGGTCGGCAGTCAAGTCGGTATTGCTCACGTCTCCTATGAAACGGTAGGTGGGGTTTGCCCCTTTTGCGTCAGGATTGTAGCAGTCCATATACCTGGGGGCACCGCCCTCGGTCTGGATAAAACTCTCCAGTTTATAAACGACTCCGTCTATGACGACTTCATTGTCGCCTGCGACGGTGGCGGAATCTTCTTTTGCGCATGAAGCAAATGTGATGCAAGCTGCGAGCGCGATAGCTGCCAAAGTGATAATCTTTTTCATATTCAATAGTTTAACCTTGTAAATATAGTCAAATTATTGAAATAATATAAGCCGCTGATATTCAAGCAATAGCTGGCTATACTGAACCGTTTTCAGCAACTCTCTCATATACAGCGCTTTGGCTAAACAGATACGCTGTATTTTCTTACCTGATTACGTAAAACACTGTCGGACAACCACTTACCCAAAACGCTCGTCGTATCGGAGGCCTTTGGCCGACTAAGCCCCTCCCCGAGGGAGGGGTTTGGGGTGGGGCAGTCGAAGACAGGGCACGTGGTGTTCTCGAACCTTTTGTTGGAGGGGCTTGAGCGGTTGTGGGAGGTGCATAAGATTTTACCGAATCCAAAGCATTTTCCTCTTGCAGCAGAAGATTCTGTTTCGTAACTTCGCAGAAAACGAGAGTCGTATGAGTCAAAAAGAAGCTCTCCAGCTGTTTGGAGACAAAACAATAAGAACCGCTTGGAGCGAAGAAGAAGAGAAGTGGTACTTCTCCGTTATCGTTTCTATATGGTTGAGATAAAGAGCCGCAAATAGCCAAAACATAGTCAACTTTTACGAGGTTTTTTATGGGACAGCATGATTGGTATAGGAACAAGGAGTGGAGCGAGGATATAGAGCTTGCATTCAGAGCAAGGCTGAGCAGATCAAGGGATTTGTATAATAAGACTCAATATCTTAGAATTCAGGCGAGCTATCTTCTTTCTTCAAGTGATCCGACAACGCAATCTGTGGGCATAGCTATGATGAATGAGGTGATTTCTGGTTTTCCAGAAGTTGATGGAGTCATTGCAAATAAATTTAATGCTTTGGTTGAGTTAGGCGATTATTACTATAACAAGAGTGCTTGGGAGGACTCTTTTTTGTTTTATCAAAAAGCCATCGAATATGATAAGACGAAAACTAACAATCAAGACCATGCTCATCGTGGTTATATCAAGTCTGCTGTTTTGTCAAAGCACAAGGAAGCCTATCCTATTGGAAAGCTGTTCATAGAAAGCGTAAAAGAAGGCGATTTATTATTTGTTTCTGAGTATTACGAGCACTCTCTTGCGGCTGCTATGTTATATAATGAGTTGGGGCAGCATGAAATGGCAAAGAGATATGCTGATTCTGCACTAGAAGCATTAAATCTCAAATCCCCTTTTCACGAAAAAGATAAGGCATACGCCTCGGACCGAGAGATTGCCTACCTGCAAAGATATTCCCAGCAATGACCTGTCGTGTTTTTAGCCAATTTCTCTACAGGTAGAGGTGTTTTAGGGGGTACCTATAGAGGCTTGGCCGGGTTTTCTCGACGGGTAAGGGGCAAATAGGGGGCACCTGTATAGAAAATGCGGTTTTTCTCTACAGGTGCCCAGTTTCTTATTATTCGGAGGCCGTTGGCCGACTAAGCCCCTCCCCAGGGAGGGGTTTGGGGTGGGGCAGTCGAAGACAGGGCATGAAAAAAGGCGTCGCGGGAAAGCGATGCCTTTTTCGTGCCCAGAGCGGGAATCGAACCCGCACGTCTTTAAGGGACACTGGATTTTGAGTCCAGCGCGTCTACCAATTCCGCCATCCGGGCTGGATGGAGCCGGCGCAAGGGGCCGTGGCTCGCGTTTGGAGAGGCAAAGGTAAGAAAAAATTTCGTAACTTGCAGAGGATATGAAAGAACTGGCAGCTGAACTCAGAAAATACAAGCAGGTCTTTGTGGTCTGCGACCGGAATGTAGAAGACTTCGCGCGCAAGGTGGCCGGCCTTCGGACGGGCGCCCGTCGCGGAGAGCCATGCGGCCTCCTGGCCATCACGGCCGACGAGGCCCACAAGACCATCGATACGGTAATGGATATCTGCCGCTGGCTGTGCGACAACGGCGCGGACCGCGATGCGCTGGTGCTGGCGGTGGGTGGCGGTGTCACCACGGACATGGCCGGATTCGCGGCATCTATCTACAAACGCGGCATCCGTTACGCCAACATCCCCACCACCCTTCTTTCGATGGTGGATGCCGGCATAGGCGGCAAGACGGGAGTGAATCTGGATGGTTACAAGAACCTTCTGGGGGTCATCCGCCAGCCGGAATTCACGGCCATCTTCCCCGAGGTGCTGGAGACCCTCCCGGAGCGCGAGTTCCGCAGCGGCCTGGCTGAAATGCTGAAGACCTTTATCATCAAGAATCCGCGCCACGCCTACGAACGCACGGTGGCATTCTTCCAGACACCGTGCAGCGGAGACTGTCCGGAAGACTCCGCGTTGCTCCGCAACCCGTTCCGGGAAAATGCTCCGCTATCCGGACAGTCTTCGCTGTCCCAGCTGATCCACCAGGCGGCAGCCATCAAGCAAGCGATTGTAGAGAAGGATGAATTCGAAACCGGGCTCAGGCGCAAACTCAACCTCGGCCACACATGGGCGCATGCCATCGAATGGTGGCAGAAAGAGACCGGCCGAAAAGAACAGTTCACCCACGGCGAGGCAGTGGCGATCGGCATGGCGCAGGCAGCGAAGTACGCAGAGAGCCTCGGCATCGCCGAAGAGCCAGGCCTGGCCGATCGCATCGCAGCTGACCTGAAAGCTTGCGGACTGCCCACTGAACTCCCCTGCCCGGAGCAGGAACTTCTGCCCGCCATCCTGAAGGATAAAAAAGCATACGGCAGCAAGATCAAACTCGTGCTGCCGTGCAAGATAGGGAAAGTAGTCGTAAAGAGTATCAGTCGATTCTGCGCTCGCTGATCAAAGTGTTGCTCTCGGCATCCCATGAATCACGGGCGACAAGGCTGAATTCGTAGGTCCCGGCAGGAAGCTTGAGTTCCAGACGCCAGGCCTTTTTCATCCGGGATGTCTGCGGAACACGGTAGAAATCTGCCAGTATCTTCTTTGTGAAAACCACGGCGCCGCCCTGCTTCACGGTAAGATAGTACGTGTGCACGAATTCATCGTCGGCGCCTGAAGGCCAGGTTACGACAGCGCCGCCGGGCACGGCCTCCACATCCATACCGCCCAGCACCGGAGCCTTGTTGGCGGCGGCCAGCCTCTCGTGGTTATACTTGCGCAGATGGGCGCCATCGGAGGAAGGATGTTTAAACGTCCAGGGTTCTCCGATAGTGGTCTGGTTGTAGAAATCCATGCGCGCAGCGCGCATGTTCCCCTTGTTGTCGAACTGAAGCAGCAGGCCCTGTGAGAAATCATCCTTATCCCTCATCACGGTGAGGCCCGCCATCTCCTCGTAGCCGCCGTTGTCTATGGCCATATAGCGGGTGGAAGCCGTGCCCATCACGGTAAAGGCACCCTGCCAGACGCTGCGCGGATCGTTCAGGGGGAAGTGGAGATGCCCGCCGAACACCACCGCCTGGGGATATTTGGAGAGCACGTCCGTCAGCACCTTGGTGCTCCAGTAGCCCTTTCCCTTAGGGTAGGTATCGTCCAGGAAACTGCCGTAGATGGTGCCGTATATCATGGCGTGGGTGATGACCAGCACATACTTGCCCGGATCCTTATCGGTAATGGCCTTGAGGTTTTCGTCCAGCCACTTGATGCTCTCTTCGGGATAGACGACCGGGTTGCGGCCGTCCGGCACTACGGAAAGAATGTGACAGCCGCCGATAAGATAGTGCCTGCACTCGAATTCCTCCGCCATACGCGGATCACCTATTTCGGCAGTGTAGAAATCGGGACCCAGGCGCTGGGGGAACTGCTTGGCTTCCTTGTAGGTGTCGGTGGTCCACTCCTTCCACACGTCATGGTTCCCTACCGTATATGCCAGCGGCACGTCGATTGGGCTGAACACGCTCTCATATAAACGTTTCCAATCGTTTATCTCGGTGTATTTGCTGGCATTCCATGCGGGGCTGTCCACGAGGTCGCCTACCACCACGACGCCGTCCAGGCCGCCGAAACGGGCTGCATGGTCGCGTTCCTGGATGAGGGCGCTGCGGAATTTGTATCCGGGCACGCCGTTATATCCGTTCACGTGAGTATCACTGATCACGGCGAGGTTCAGGACAACCTTCTTTTCGTTGAAATCCTTTGCCGGGAGGGCAGCGCCAACCAGCAAGACAGAGAGGAGAATGCAGAGTTTACGCATTTTTGAACAATGCTTTTACGAGGGCCGGGACATCGGCCACCTTAACTATCCTGATTTCTTTGGGCAGCTGCTCTCCGAGAGGAGTGAAACTGCTCACATAGATACGTTTGAAGCCCAGTCGGGCGGCCTCGCCGATGCGGCGGTCTGTGTTCGCGACGGGGCGGATTTCCCCGCTGAGCCCGACTTCGCCGGCAAAGCAGGAGTCCCCGGGGAGGGAATAATCAAAATTGGAGGAGAGCACCGCCGCGATCACGGCAAGGTCGGCGGCGGGGTCGCTGACCTTGAGGCCGCCCGCCATGTTCAGGAACACGTCCTTGGCGCTCAGATGGAAACCGGCTCGCTTCTCCAGCACGGCAAGAAGCATATTCAGCCGGCGGGTGTCGAAGCCTGTCGCAGAGCGCTGGGCCGTGCCGTAAACGGCGCTGCTTACCAGGGCCTGAACTTCGAAAAGGAGGGGCCTGGTGCCATCGAGAGTGGCGCAGATGGCCGCTCCGCTCAGGCCAGCCTCATGCATGGGGATGAGCATCTCCGATGGATTCGCAACCTCCTTGAGGCCGGCGCCGGTCATTTCGAAGACAGCGATTTCGGAGGTTGATCCGAAGCGGTTCTTTATGCTGCGCAATATCCTGTATGCGCCGCGGTTCTCTCCCTCAAACTGCAGCACCACATCCACTATATGCTCAAGTATCTTGGGGCCGGCGATGTAACCGTCCTTGGTGATATGGCCGATGAGTATGATGGGAATGCCGGAGGTCTTGGCGAAACGCAGCAGCATGGCGGCTACTTCCTTAATCTGGCTGACGCTTCCGGGGGTGGATTCGACCGTGTCGGTGAACATGGTCTGCACGGAATCCACTATCATCAGCCGGGGTTTGAGTTCCTCCGCCTGCGCGATCACAGCCTCTATGCGGGTCTCGGCGAAGATCATTGTCCGGTCGGAGTCCGGAGTCATGCCGGATGAGAGCCGGTCCGCCCTCATCTTCACCTGCCTTTCGCTCTCTTCGCCCGTCACATAAAGGGTGGGGAGAGCGGATGAGAGGGGTATCTGGAGGCTAAGGGTGGATTTTCCTATGCCGGGTTCTCCGCCTATGAGGACCAGGGAGCCGGGCACTATCCCTCCGCCAAGGAGCCTGTCGACCTCGGGGAGCCCCAGCGAAAGTCGGGGCTCCTTGCTTCGGTCGATTTCCTTGAGACGTATGGGTTTGCGGCCTTCGGAAGACTTTGCGGACATGCCCTTGGAGCCGCTGCCGGCAGATTTCTTCTCCACCGGAGCCTCAACCATGGTGTTCCACTCGCCGCACGCCGGGCAGCGCCCCATCCACTTGGGGCTTTCATTGCCGCAGTTCGTGCAGAACCACAAAGTCTTCGCCGATGCCATTCTTAGCGAAGCTCCGCAGCCTCAACGGCCTTGAAGTATTTGTAGCTGTTTACCAGCAGCTCGCCGGCCGCATCCTCGTCGAGGACGATGATGCCGTCGGGATGGTTCTGCAGGGCGGACACGGTGTTCTTGTGGGTGATGGGGCCTTCGATGGCTTCCCCGATAGCACGGGCCTTCTTGGGGCCGAGGGCGAGGATGACAACCTCCTTGGCGGAAAGAACCGTGGCAACGCCGACAGACATCGCCTGCTTGGGAACGAGGTTGATGTCGCCGCCGAAGAAACGGGAGTTCACGCGGATGGTGTCGTCGGTGAGGGTGACCACGCGTGTACGGCTCTGCAGGGGCGAGAAGGGCTCGTTGAAGGCGATGTGTCCGTCTTCACCAATGCCGCCGAAGAAGAGGTCGAAACCGCCGGCCTCGACTATCTTCTCTTCGTAGGAAGCGCACTCTGCCGCCAGGTCGGGGGCATTGCCGTCCAGGATGTGGATGCTTTCGCGGGGGATGTCGATATGGTCGAAGAGGTTGCGGTACATGAAACTGTGATAGCTCTCGGGATGATCGACGGCGATGCCGACATATTCATCCATGTTGAAGGTTATCACGTTCTTGAAGCTGACTTCGCCAGCCTTGTTCATGCGCACCAGCTCGGCATAAACGTCGAGGGGCGTGGAGCCGGTGGGAAGCCCCAGCACAAAGGGTTTATCGGATATCTTTGCCTTCGCATTGATAGCTCCGGCAATGCGGTGGGCGACCCAAAGGGCGGCCTCTTTAGCGTTGTCTCTGATTATAACTTTCATATTATTTCAATTTAAGGAAAACTTCTATTGCCTGATATTCGGCCATGCCAAGCTCATCGTAGTGCTGGGCCGTGGCCTGGGTGCGGTCTTCGGCGCGCTGCCAGAATTCGCGGGGATCTTCTCCCGGGAACGGGACTATGTCTTTCTGGGAGAGGTGACGGTAGATGGCGTGGCGCTTCTCTATCAGTTCGTCCGGGCTGAGGGGGACGGCCATGTCCACGCGGGCGAGCTCCCACTCCATCCATGCGCCGCGGTAGAGCCATATATGGCAGTCCGGCACCCATGAGGCGCCTTCCTCCTTCAGCTGCTCGAAAGCCTCGAGCGCTGCTTCGGTGCAGACGCGGTGTGTGCCGTGGGGATCCGCAAGGTCTCCCGCCATGTAGATCTGGTCCGGCTTGATGAAATCCATCAGGGCCTTGATGATGTCCACGTCCTTCTGACTGCAGGGGAGCTTGCGTATGCCGCCGCTCTCGTAGAAGGGCAGATTGAGGAAGTGGATATGGTCTTCGGCCAAGCCGAAGGAATAGTCTGCGGCACGGGCCTCGCTGCGACGTATGGCCGCTTTGATGTCCAGGAGAGGGCGCGGTTCGGGCTCGCCGGGCTTCTTGGAATCTATCAGCGCCTGCACCTCAGCGGTACGGTCGCCATAGCCCAGCTGGCGGGCGGCGTCGATGTGCTGCATCACCACCGAGTCGTGCACGGCGACATTGCCGGAAGTCTGGTAGGCCACATGCACGTCGTGTCCCTGATGCGCCAGGCGGATGAACGTGCCGCCCATGGAGATGACATCATCGTCCGGATGGGGGCTGAGTATGAGAACCTTCTTGGGGAATGGCTTGGAAGCCACGGGGCGGGTGCTGTCGTCGGCGTTCGGCTTGCCTCCGGGCCAGCCTGTGATGGTGTGCTGCAGGTCGTTGAAGACCTGGATGTTCACCTGGTTGAATCCCCCAGCCACATCCAGCAACTCCTCCAGGGAGTGCTGCAGATAGTCCGCCTGGGTAAGTTTCAGGATCGGTTTGTGGACCTGCTGGCACAGCCAGATCACCGCCTTGCGCCGAAACTTGGGAGTCCACTCGCAAGGGCCTATGCGCCAGGGCGCGATCACGCGGGTGAGCTGGCTTCCGGACACCTCATCCACAAACATCATCACATTCTCGTGATGCTGGAAGTAGGTGGCAGGGCAGTCCGAGCCTATCTCCCCTTCCACGATTCTTGCCACGGCATCGGTCTTGGTCTCGCCCCAGGCCATCAGTATCACCCTCTTGGCGCTCATCATGGTGCTGATGCCCATGGTTATGGCCTCCTTGGGGGTCACCGAAACATCGCCATTGAAATAGCGCGCCTGGCGCTTGCGGCTGGGGTAGCTCAGAAGAACGGTGCGGGTGCGGGTGCGGTCGGTAGATCCGGCCTCGTTGAAGCCCACCTGCCCCTGCTCGCCGATGCCGATTATGAGAAGGTCCAGCCCGCGGGCGGCCTTGTCGAAGCTATCGCAGTACGCGGCAACTTCTTCATGTGGCACGGTGCCGTCGGGGATGTGGATGTTCTCGGGTTTGATGTCAACGTTGTTCAGCAGTTCGAGGTGCAGGTTGCGGTTGCGGCTCTGCATATCGTCGGGAGACGAAGGATAGTACTCGTCTATGCTGTACACTTCGACATTCTTGAAAGAGATGCGACCCTCGCGGTAGTAGCGGGAGAGCACCTTGTAAAGAGACGCCGGGGTGGCGCCGGTAGTCAGGCCGAGCCTGAAGGCGCCCCCCGGATTCTCCTTTTCGAATTTCTGCAGAGACTCTACGACTATGTCGGCCAATTTACGGCTGCCCTCGGTTGAATCTGCATAAACTTCAGTGAATATCTTATCGAATCCGTGAAGGATGTCTTTCGGAAGATTCTTGGTAATCAGTCCCCCGTCTTCGGGCAGCGTAAAATGTCTCATGGTATATTACAAAAGATGAAGTCCAACAGTAAGTCCAGCCATCACGATGGAGACCATGCTCATCAGTTTGATGAGGATGTTGAGCGAAGGGCCCGAGGTGTCCTTGAAAGGATCGCCCACGGTATCGCCGACAACGGTGGCATGGTGGCATTCGGAGTTCTTGCCTCCGAAATGGCCTTCCTCCACATATTTCTTGGCATTGTCCCAGGCGCCGCCGGAGTTGGCCATGAAGATGGCAAGCACGAAGCCTGCGCCCAGGCCGCCGATAAGCAGGCCGAGCACACCGGCCACGCCGAGCACCACTCCGGTGATCACGGGAACAACTATCGCGATGATAGAGGGAACCAGCATCTCGTGCTGGGCAGCCTTGGTGGAGATCTCCACGCAGCGCTTATAATCCGGAGTGCCCTCACCGGTGAGGATGCCCTTGATCTCCTGGAACTGGCGGCGGACCTCGATGACCATCTTGCCGGCGGCGCGGCCGACGGCGTTCATGGTGAGGCCGCAGAAGAGGAATGCCATCATCGCTCCGATGAACACACCCGCAAGCACTGTAGGATTCATGAGGCTTACGTTGAACTCGGCAAGCACGTCGAGGATGGAAGCTTCCGCCGCGGAGACTCCGTTGATGAGGGCGTCGGCAGTGCGGCCGATGGCTATCTTGATCTCCTCGATGTAGGATGCGAGGAGCGCGAGGGCGGTGAGAGCGGCGGAACCGATGGCAAAGCCCTTGCCGGTTGCGGCGGTGGTGTTGCCGAGGGCGTCCAGAACGTCGGTACGCTCACGCACCTCAGGCTCGAGCTCGCTCATCTGGGCGTTGCCGCCGGCATTGTCCGCGATGGGGCCGTATGCATCGGTGGCGAGGGTGATGCCGAGGGTGCTGAGCATTCCCACGGCGGCGATGGCCACACCGTAGAGGCCCTGGCTGAGGTTGGCGGCGGTCATCATGTTCCTCACGTCGAAGCCTATGGCGAAGAGATAGGCAAGCACGATGGCGCAGACGATAGCTATCACGGGGATGGCGGTGGAAAGCATTCCAAGGCCTACACCGTTGATAATGACGGTAGCGGGACCCGTCTGCGATGCCTCTGCGAGCTTCTGAGTGGGCTTATAAGAGTGCGAGGTGTAGTATTCGGTGGCCTTGCCTATCACCACACCGGCGATGAGGCCGGAAAGGACAGAGCAGGAGAAATGCCACCAGTTGTTGTCCTGCACGCCGAAGACCAGGGCGAGGATGCCGAAGGCTGCGACGCCGCTGAGAATGGCGGCCAGGTTGGTGCCGAAGCTCATGCTCTTGAGGAGCTGGGCCATGCCGGCGCCTTCCTTGGTACGGACGGTGAATATGCTGAGAACCGAAAGCAGCACCCCAACAGCGGCGATGAGCATCGGGGCCAGGATGGCCTTCATCTGCATCTCGGGGCCTACCGCATAGAATGCCGATGCGCCGAGCGCCATGGTGGAGAGGATGGATCCGCAGTAGCTCTCGTAGAGGTCTGCGCCCATGCCTGCCACGTCACCCACGTTGTCGCCCACGTTGTCGGCGATGGTGGCGGGGTTGCGGGGGTCATCTTCCGGAAGGTCGGACTCAACCTTGCCCACGATGTCCGCGCCCACGTCGGCAGCCTTCGTGTAGATGCCTCCGCCCACACGGGCGAAGAGGGCCTGGGTCGAGGCGCCCATTCCGAAGGTGAGCATGGTGGTGGTGATGATGACAAGTTTCTGGGCCATGCTGGCATCCTTCACGAAGATATTGAGGAGGATGAACCAGAGGGCGATGTCCAAAAGGCCGAGGCCCACCACGGTAAGCCCCATGACCGCGCCGGAACGGAAGGCGACCTTAAGGCCGGAGTTCAGGCTGCGGCGGGCGGCATTGGCCGTGCGGCCGGAAGCGTATGTGGCGGTGCGCATGCCGATGAAGCCGGCGAGGCCGGAGAAGAAACCACCGGTGAGGAATGCGAACGGCACCCATGGATTCTGCACACCGAAACCGTATGCCAGGATGGCAAAGAAGATGGCAAGCACGATGAACACGATGATCACCACCTTGTATTGCTGCCTCAGGTATGCCATCGCGCCTTCGCGGACATATTGGGCAATCTTTTTCATAGTCGGAGTACCTTCATCTTCCTTTTTCATCTGGTGATAGAAGATTGCGGCGAACAGAAGTGCGATGACCGATGCCGCAGGTACTGCATAGAATAGAGGATCCATATAAGTTTTGTTTTAGTTACGGAATACAAATATATAAAAAAAGAAGGGAGAAATAATTATTTCCCCCTTCAATTTATTTGCCTGTCTTTATTCGGCTTTGGGCTCTTCTGCCGGTGCCTCGGCGGGAGCTTCTGCTGCGGGAGCCTCTTCGGCGGGCGCGGCTTCTGCCTTCTTCGCGCGGCTGCGGCGGGTGGTCTTCTTGGCTTCCTTCTTGGCGGTGCCAGCGAGGGCGGCCTCGTTGAAGTCCACGAATTCGATCAGAGCCATCTCGGCTGCATCACCCTGACGGAAACCGACATGGAGGATACGGAGGTATCCGCCGGGACGGTCTGCGATCTTGGGGGCGATGGTGCGGAAAAGCTCACTGACAGCGTTCTTGTCCTTGAGATAACTGAAGACGA
>JAEEGL011358650.1_pt1 | contig 12814 bp, 7 predicted proteins | sample 9134231 | NCBI WGS metagenome assembly JAEEGL01 (sample SAMN16246548, study PRJNA631951) | gut metagenome | biome: gut microbiome; feature: rumen; material: fiber-attached | host: Bos | place: Iran: Karaj | collected 2018-10
CTACGGCCGCCCAGGTGCGTTTTTCCTGTCCCTTAAAGCGGCTGAACAGGTACGGATACACAATGTCGGGCTCGTTGGCGGGGTCGTACAGGCCATCGTCAAACACGTGTTGCAGATTCTCCACGAAGGCCTTGTTGCCGCCCATCAGTTTGGCGTAGCCTTTCACGTCGTGGGGAACGGCGAAGGTGTAATTCCAGGCGCTGCCTTCGTGGAAGCCGGGGGCGTTGGAGAAATCGGCCCCGTCCTCCGGATTGAAGGGAGAGAGGAAGGTGCCGTCCAGGTTAATGGGGCGCAGGCACTTGTACTCGGGGTCGTAGTAATGCTGGTAGCCCAGGGAACGGGCGTAATAACGCTGGGCGTCATCGGCATAGCCCAGGGAGGCGGCCAGGCGGGACAGGGCATAATCGGCCACATAATACTCCAGGGCATGGGAGACGGAGTTGTCGCCGGAGAAGTCGCCGGAGAACCATCCCAGCGGGATATAGCCTTTTTCCACGTAAGGGTCGTTGTCGGGGCGCATCTTGTTCTCTGCACCCGGAGTATCGGCACTCTTCCGGAAGGCATTCCAGGCCGTGGAGATATCGAAGGTACGAAGACCGCGCAACCAGGTATCGGCAATTACGCAGATGGCGGGATCCCCTTCCATGGTCCAGGTTTCCCGGCCGAAGAGTTCCCATTTGGGCATCCAGCCCCATTCCTTGTACATGTCGATCATGGAACAGACCATATCGGTCTGTTTCTCTGGCCACAGGAGGGTCATGAGCTGGTGAAGGTTGCGGTAGGTGTCCCAAAGTGAGAAGATGGTGTAGCGGTTGTGGCCGGGCTCCACGCGACCCACACCGGCACCCGATTCCATGAGCGGATATTCCCCGTTCACGTCGTTCAGGATGCTGGGATGGATGAGGGCATGGTACAGGGCCGTATAGAAGATGGTTTTCTGGTCGTCGGTGCCGCCTTCCACCTGGATGCGGCCCAGATGCTCCTTCCAGGCTTTTTCGGCCGATTTACGAACATCGGAGAAGTGGAAGCCCTTTTGTTCGGCGTCCAGGTTCTTGCGGGCGTTCTCTATGCTCACAAAGGAAACGCCAATCTGAACCAGCAGTTTTTCGCCGGGGGCCAGATTGTCGTAGTGGAACCAGCAGCCAATGTCGTCGCCGCTCATCTCACGCGCGTACTCCTTGTAAATCTTGTACTTACCGGCATCGGAATCCCAGGCGGCCTCGGCGGTCATAGGACGCTGTTTCTTCCAGTAACCGGAAGTATCCGGGGCCTTGCTCACCCGCAAAACAAAATAAAGGGGGAACACGGCATTGCGGTTATAGCAGAAAGTGCCCATAAGCTTGCTACCCTCCAATTCCGTGGCCGATACCCGCCGCACCGTGGCACCGCTCTCGTTGGTGAGGCCTTCGCCCAGGTTCAGCAGGATGTTGCCTTCTCCGCCCGGGAAGGTGTAGCACTCCAGGGCCGTGCGCGTGGTGGCGGTAACTTCGGCGAAAACGCCGTTGAGCAGCTGTACGGCATAGTATCCGGGATGCGCCACTTCGTCCTTGTACTCACTGCCGTAGATATGGTAATCCACCTGCAGAGGGCCCGTAGTGGGCATGGTGAGCAGGCTGCCCAGTTCCGGACAGCCCACGCCGGACAGATTCACGTGGGCAAAGCCGGTGATGAAACTGTTTTCGGCCACATACGGGGTGCTCCACCAGCGGCTGTCCTTGTCCCAGGTATTCAGCTGCGAGCCCATCACATTGAAAGGCGTCACGCTCATAAGGCCGTTGGGAGTCACCGCGCCGGGGTTGCAGGCGCCAAAGTTGGACGTGCCGATAAACGGGTTCACCCACTCGGTCTGGGCCCGGAGCGGGACGGCTGCCAGAAGCAATGCGGCAAGGACTAGGGCTTTTTTCATACAGATATGCGGTTTGTACAAATGTACGAAAAATTTTTGTGACCGCCTTGACAGCTGGAGGGGCGTAGAAGGCCGATTATGTGTCAAGGCGGCAAGGAAAAGGGCCGAAAAGGCCAAAAACAGTGCCGCCTTGACAGCCAGAGCACCGTAGAACGGCGATTTTGTGTCAAGGCGGCAAGAACTACAGTGCCAGGCATCGGCGAATCTGGTGTTCTGGAAGGTGGTAATCGTGGTAAAGCGTTCGGCCGATATTGCGTTTCTGCGATTCCGACAACTGATAAATGGAGATCGCCCCCAGGCCGGGAATAATATCTTTGTCAATGAGACGGCATACATCCAGGTCCTGCAAGCGTGAGCGGCTGAAATTCCGGCCGTTTTCATTTTTGAGCATCTGCGCAATGGCGTTCTCGTCGGCATATTCGATATCACTGATGGTAATGGGCTTGCCGGTCCGGTCTTCCTGCTGTTCGCGTACCCAGCTCTCATCTGTAAGGCGGTTCATCTGGTAGAGGTAATTCCTAGGGGAGCCGTAATACTGTTCTGCACGTCGAAGTTCCAGGAAGCTCTGGCGGACGAAGATGCCCTGCTCGTTCATCTGAAAGCTGTCCGGGAAATCGACATGCCGGGGAAGACGGGAGGCCATATCGGCCCTGCTCATGGGAACCGGCTTGTCTTTGAGGAGGCAGATATCCTCCACAAACATATCCCGTACACTGCAGTAAGGATATCCGAATGCAGTTGCAGCGGCACAGTGATGGAGCCCGTTCCGGAGGATATAGTTCAACAAAACCATTTGATGGACAAATCCTTGTACCTTCAATAAAAAGGTGTTCTTTTGTCCAAACCTTCCTTTTCGGTCATATTTCCGGTTGAAATACCGGGTATAGGACATCCGGAGCCCGGACGCGTAGTACATGGGGGCGTCTGTGAAGGCATTCAGGTGTACATGCGTGGACATCTCGGCATCGGCCAGAATCTCCGTTTCATCGGCAAAAGCACGAAGCGCCATCAGGTTCACAAACATACCGTGGTCTTCCTCGTCCCGGAATAGGACCTCGTCGTGTGAGGTAAAGCAAATATGATAAGACTCCTTCATGCCGGCAAGGTAGATACCTGCTCGGACATTTCCAAGTATCGTAAAAAAGATAGTGTTGTTTCAGGTGATTATTGTGTGTTTCTTACGATTTTTTTGTAGTTTTGCCTTTGCAATAGTATTGCAAGACATATTTTGAATTAGCATTTGCTATTTATTCGGTTGCCCTGAAACGTAGGAAATTTCAATGCAACATGCCGGATGAGTCGCGAATGTCTGCGCTTTGGCGTGGACTTGACTTATCCAATGTTGCGGCATCCTACGGCCCAGGGCATGGACAAGAAAAGTCCATGCCTTTTTTTCGTGCCGTAAGGTGCCGCTCTCCGGATAAGTCGCAAGTGCCGTAAGAGCGCAGCTTATGGCCAACAACACGAATCTTGGCGCCGCGAAGGCTGCCAAGAATGACGAGTTTTACACCCAGTATGCCGATATCCAGAAGGAAGTAAATGCATACCTGGAGTACAACCCGGACACTTTCCGTGACAAGACAGTTCTCCTGCCTTGTGATGACCCCGAGTGGTCCAACTTTACCCGCTTCTTTGCCCAGAACTTCGAGCGACTGGGCCTTAAACGTCTGATTAGCACCTCGTACGCGGTAGAGAGCAAGAAGTACAAAGATTACGAGCCCACCCTCTTTGAAACGGAGAGCCCATGGTTTGATGCCGATAAAACCCGCATCAAAGGAAAGATCTTTGAACTCACGCGCGATACCAACGGCAGCGGCCGTATCGATATCGACGACCTGGAGTGGCATTACCTTAATGGGGATGGAGATTTCCGCAGTCCGGAAGTGTGCGCCTTACGGGACCAGGCCGATATCATCGTAACCAATCCGCCCTTCTCACTGTTCCGGGAATTTCTGGGATGGATTATGGAAGCCGGGAAACTGTTTTTAATTATCGGTAATGTAAACTGTGTTACATACAAAGAAGTCTTTCCATTGATTAAGGCCAATCGGCTATGGACAGGAACACGGTTTAATCGACGTGATGGAGGAAAGAATATGACCTTTCTGGTACCGGATAGTTATCCTATGATAGGGACAGAATTATATATTGATGAAATGGGTAAGAAATATATCAGCGTTGCTGGCACGGGCTGGTTTACCAATATGGAGCATGGTCGAAGACACGAACCATTGCGCCTGATGTCCATGAAAGACAACTTGAGATTTAGTAAACACGCTGATATCAAAGAGAAAGGATATAGGAAGTATGATAATTATGAAGCGATAGAAGTCCCGTTTACAGATGCCATTCCAGATGATTATGATGGGGTAATGGGTGTTCCCATTTCGTTTTTGGACAAGTATTGTCCTGAGCAATTTGAGATAATTGGAGCCACAGAATCTGAAGGGAGGGGATTTTCGAACGGTCTCTGGATCGCGTCTTCCGGAATTGCCCAAGCTACGATAGAAGGACAAAAAGTATATAAACGTTTTTTCATCCGCAAAAAACAATAATCACCATGATAGCAACACTTGTGACCGATTGGTCCATCGGGGATATCTGCAAAGGATTCCAGTACAATGAATACGAAGGCAAAGGCCTATATGGCCTTTCGGGCCGATTGACCATTCAGCCGGAGTTCCAGCGCCATTATTTGTATGCCGAGAACGGCGGTAAGAAAGAAGTTGATGTCATTCAATCTGTCCGTAACGGCTATCCGCTGGGACTGATCTATTTCTCCAAAGTGGGCGAAGACCGGTATGAAGTCCTGGACGGCCAGCAGCGCATCACGTCTTTGGGCAGGTTCCTTACTGAGAAGTTTGCCTGGATTGACGCCGACGGGCGGCCCTGGTATTTCAGTGCACTGAATCCCGACGAGCAGGAGAAGTTCCTGAACACCAAGCTCCTCATATACGTTTGTGAAGGCACGGAAAAGGAGATCAAGGACTGGTTTCGGACCATCAACATCGTGGGCATTCCGCTGAACAATCAGGAGACCTTGAACGCTGTGTACAGTGGTCCTTTCGTCACCAAGGCCAAAGAGGAATTCTCCAATTCCAACAATACCAATATCAACAAGTGGAGCTGCTTCATCCCGGGCTCCGCTAAGCGGCAGGACTATCTGGCTGCAGCACTAGAATGGGTGAGCAAGGGTAACGTGGAAGAATATATGGCGGCTCACCGCTATGATGATAGCATTGCGGAACTCAAGGCCTACTTTACTTCTGTTATCGACTGGATAACTTCCGTGTTCGACATTACGCCGGAAAAGGAAATGTGCGGTCTCAAGTGGGGCGAACTCTATGAGCGTTTCCACAAGATTGCCTACAATCCGGAAGAAGTAGCCTCCAAGGTCCGAGAACTCTACGAGAGCTTCTACGTGAAAGAAAAGAAGGGAATCTTCGAATACATTCTGGACGGGTGTCAGAACACGAAACTTCTCAACGTAAGAGTCTTCGACGAACCCACCAAGAAAGCGGTGTACGCACAACAGACCGCTGCCGCCAAAGCAAAGGGAGAATCCAACTGCCCGCTTTGCGCCATCGGCCACGATGCCAACCACACCAAAATCTGGGACTTGAAGGACATGGACGCCGATCACGTAACGGCATGGTCCAAAGGTGGAGACACAGATATCAACAATTGCCAGATGCTGTGCAAGACGCACAATCGGGCCAAAGGCAACCGCTGACCGCCTTGACAGCTGGAAGGGCGTAAAAGGCCGATTTTGTGTCAAGGCGGCAAAAACCGGGGCGTCACCTGGCGCTAAGCGCTTCTGGCGGCTACGAGGGCGGTGTAATCGGCGTAAACGTCACGTACGACATCGTCCCAATTCAGGTAGAGGTCTTTCCGGGCGGCGGCGGAGATGCGCTCATACTCTTCCGGGTGAGCCATGATATCCACCAGCAGGCGGGCATAGTCGTCTTCGCCCGGGGCTGAGATGTAGCCGTTCACACCGGCCTGGACCGTGGCTGCGGTCCGCGCACCCTCCAGGAAAACCGTGGGTGTCCCCTGGCACGCGGCTTCAATCTGGACCAGGGAATTGGCATCGTACAACGAAGGAAAGAGGAAAAGCCTGGCACGGGAGTACAGCTTTTCCAACATTTCCTTCTGCGTAAGGCCGCACATCACCACTTCTTCCGTAAGGCCCTGCTCCCTTACCAGGGCGGCCAGCTTCCCCTCATCGTGTCCCTTGCCGGCAAACAGCATGCGGAAATTCTTCAGTCCCAGTTGCTTGGCTCTCGCCAAGGCACGGATGGTGAAATCGATATTCTTGATGAAATCAATCCTTCCCACGAAGAGAAAGACGGTGGCATCGGCCGGAATTCCATAGGTCTCATTGACCGTCCGCGCCGCCGCCTCCGGATCCTGCACCGGCTTGTGGTCAGTGGCATTGAGCCTCACTTTGCAGGGGGCGGTAAGGCCATATTCCTGCTGGTAGAGATCCTTGATGCCGGCATTCACGGCCCAGCACTCGTCGCAGGCGTTGAACACGCGCATGATACCGCTCATGGCCACATTCAGCGCCGGTTTGAATTTCAACGGCTTCTCGAAGTCCTGCTTATACTGGGAATGGAGGGTAGCCACTACCGGCAAGCGGTAAAGCTTGGCGTACAGAACCCCGGCGAGACCCAACGAAAACGGGGAATGGATGTGCACAAGGTCTATCCCGCTGCGGATGAGCTGTGCCTCAAAGAGCGGGTCCAGCGCCGGTGCCGGGATATCATAATCGAAATTGATCAGCGGCAGGGCATGGCAGCGCCGCACCTTGTAGGGCAGCTTGGCGTCTTCCTCCTCCGAGAAGTCCCGGGTCTCCGGGCAGAAGACCTCCACTTCGCAGTATCGGACAAGACGGCGGGCATAATTGTCCACCACCTTGATAACACCGTCCACCATGGGATACCAGGTGTCGATGAAAAGTCCGACCTTCATTATTTGATGCTGTTCAGCAGGGGGAGTTTGCCATCGGCCACGAGTTTGAGGACCAGCTCACCGAAGAGGGTGTTCTGCCAGGCGAACCAGGGGCGGGTGAAGTTGGTGGCGTCGTCCTTATGGAAGCTTTCGTGGATGAAGCCCAGGCCGGCGTCGGTGCGGAGGAGCTGCTCCATGCAGGCCTTGATTTCGGCGTCGTCGGTGGCGGTGAAGGCCTTCATCATGATGCTCATGGGCCAGACGGCTTCCTTGCCGATATGCGGTCCGCCGATGCCCTCCCCTGCCTTGCCGCGCCAGAAGTATGGGTTGGAATCGCTCCACACGAAGCGGCGGGTGTTCTGGGCGATAGGGTCATCGGCCATGGACGGATCCAGATAAGTCAGGGCCAGCAGGGACGGGACGTTGGCATCGTCCATCAGGTACACATTGCCGAAGCCGTCTACCTCATAGGCGTAGATGTCGCCGAATTCCGGGTGGTGCACGATGGCATACTGCTTCAGGGCGTCTTCCACTTCCTGGGCCAGGCTGGTGCAGCGGGCGGCCAGGGCAGGCTCCTTGTTCACCTCGGCCAGAATCTCCGCCGCCTTGCGTAAGATGCTCACGGCGAAGAAGTTGGACGGAACCAGAAATTCAAACTGGGTGGCATCGTCGGAGGGACGGAAGCTGGAGGCGATGAGGCCCACGGGCTTCACCGGATGGCCCAGACCCACGCGGGCCTTGGTGTCCAGCTGGCGGTCCGTCACGCGCAGGAAATAGTACGGGCCGTCGCCGTCCTTGCGCTGCTGGGTGGTGAAGGTTTCCAGAGTGGTCTCGATGGTCTTGAGCCAGAGATCGTCGAAGATGGAGGTATCCCCCGTTACCTTCCAGTAGTGGTAGGCCAGGCGGACGGGATAGCAGTGCGAGTCAATCTCCCACTTGCGCTCGAACACATTGGGATCCTGGGGCTTGCCGGTGTCGTCCGGGTCCCCGAAATCGCCGGTGGGTCCCTGGTTGAACGCATTGGCGTAGGGATCGATGTTGATGAGCGTGAACTGCTGCCGGATTACGCCTGCCAGCATCTTGCGAAGATGCTCGTCTTCCTTGCAAAGGTCCACGTACGGCCATACCTGCGCGCCGGAATCCCGGAGCCACATGGCGTGGATATCCCCCGTATACACAAAGGTGAGGCCGGTGGCTTCATCGTAATGGACGGTGGTGTCCAGCGTGTTGGGGAAGCAGTTCATAAACATCCAGCGCAGCTTGGGATTCTGCAGCTGCGGCGCCACCTCGGCAATCTTGGCCTCTACGGCCTGGGAAACGAAGAGGCGGTCCTGCTGTGCGGGACGCTGGTCGGGGTATTTCTGCGCACAGGCGCTCAGGCTCGCGCCCAGCAGCAGCGCGGCAACCGTGACACGTAACATATTCATTCTCATAGCTTTGTACTATACTCCTCGTTGCAAATTTGAACGAGGACCATATGATAAATTATTGATTATCTGCTAATTAGTTGCCACTCATGGAGTAGGGAACGGAGGCGGGGGCGGTGCCGCGGGTGAGAGAGGGCTCGGTGCTCATGGTGAACTGGAGCTTGGCACCATTCACCAAGTCGCTGTGGTTCAGGTAGTTGTTGTCCCAGGCTTTCCCATTGAGCTTGAGGGCCGATACGTAGCAGGCATCGGCCGCATTGGCCGGAGCGTCGATGACCACGTCGCCGCCGGGCAGATGCACCACCGCCTTCTTGAACAGCGGCGTGCCCAGGGCGTACTGGCCGGAGCCGGGGCATACGGGATAGAAGCCCAGGGCGCTGAAGACATACCAGGCCGATGTCTGGCCATTGTCTTCGTCGCCGCAGTAGCCATCGGCCCAGGGGCTGTAGAATTTCTCCATCACCTCACGCACGCGGGCTTGCGTTTTCCAAGGCTGGCCGCTCCAGTCGTACAGGTACAGCATATGCTGGATGGGCTGGTTGCCGTGGGCGTAGTTACCCATACCCATCACCGTCATTTCGATGATTTCGTGGATGGGAAAACCGTAGTAGCTGTCGTCGTATTTGGGCGGCATCAGGAACACGTTGTCCAGGGAGGCGTTGAAGGCATCGGCCCCGCCCATCAGATTGATCAGGCCCTGCACGTCATGGAAGACGCTCCAGGTGTAGTGCAGGCTGTTGCCTTCGGTGAAGTCTCCGCCCCATTTCAGCGGGGAGAAAGGCCGACGGAAAGTGCCGTCCTGGGCACGGCCGTTCATGAGGCCGACCTCCGCGTCGTAAAGATTGCGGTAGTTCTGAGCGGCCTTCTTGTAAGGCGCCAGTTCTTCGGCCGGACGGCCCAGGGCCAGGCCCAGTTGCCAGATGCACCAGTCGTCGTAGGCGTATTCCAGCGTACGGGCGGCGTTCTCGCGGATGTTCACATCGCAGGGAACATAGCCCAGTTTGTCGTAGTATTCCCAGCCCAGACGGCCTGTGGAATTGGCCTCCGGAAGCACGGCGTGGGCGTCGTGCAGCACGGCCTCCCACAGTTTGTCAATGTCGTAGCCGCGGATGCCCTTGAGCCAGGCATCGGCTACTACGGAGGCGCTGTTGTTGCCCACCATGCAGCCGCGATGGCCCGGAGAAGCCCATTCGGGCAGGAATCCGCTTTCCAGATAATCGTTCACCAGGCCTTCCTGAACCTTGGCCGATGTCTCCGGATAGATGAGATTCAGCAGCGGAAACAGGCTGCGGAACGTATCCCAGAAGCCGGTGTCGGTGAAGAAATAGCCTTTCTCCACCTTGCCATTGTGCGGGCTGTAGTGCACGCGCTCCCCTGCCGCATTTATCTCTGAAAGGTCCCGCGGGAACAGCAGGCTGCGATAGAGGCAACTATAGAAAGTGCGCAGGTGGTCGATGTTATCGTCGCAAACCTCCACACGGCCCAGGGTCTCGTTCCAGATCTGGCGGGCCGATGCCTTCACGGCCTCGAAGCCGCCGGCCACCTCCTTAAGGTTCAGGGCCGCCTGTTCGGCCGAAATGAAGGAGGAAGCCACTTGCAGATTCACCTGCTGGCCGCGAACCGTCCGGAAGCCCACCAGGGCTACGTCGTCGCGCGCCGGGCATGCGGCGAACGGGGTATCGGACTTCACGATGAACCAGTTCTTGAATCCTTCGGCCACACCGCCGTGGTTGTGCACGGTATAACCCACCAGGGTGTTGGCATCGGTCAGCTCCACATGACCACCCTCAAAGGCATCCACCACCAGGTAGGACTCCCCTTCCGGATAGGTGAGACGGAAGGCGGCGGCGTGGGCCGTGGGCGTGAGCTCCGCCGTTACGTCGTGACCGGCCAGATAAATACTGTAATAATAGGGCGTGGCCGTTTCCGCCTTGTGGGAGAACCAGCTGGCGCGGGCGTTTTCCTCGAACACCGGACCGGTGGTTACCGGCATGATGGAGAAGGCGCCGTAGTCGTTGATCCAGGGGCTGGGCTGGTGCGTCTGCTTGAGGCCGCGGATATGGGTGGCATCGTAGCGATAGGTCCAGCCATCGCCGTTGCGGCCGGTCTGCGGGGTCCAGAAATGGGCGCCCCAGGGCACCGCCACCGCCGGATACGTATTGCCCGTGGAGAGCTGATAGGTGGACAAGGTGCCCGTCAGGGTGTTCACATAGTCCACAGGATCCGTCTTTTGCTCAGGAGCTTCGCTGCAGCAGGCCCAGGCCAGCAGGGCCACAAGGGGAAGAAGGTAGCGTTTCATAAATGTGGTTTTATTCGTGTAAAGATAACCATTCTTGCCGATAAAAAAAAGGCCGCCCCCCGGGCAGGGGGCTGGCCTTGAAAGAACAATCCGAAAACTCTTAGAACGAATTGGAAGGAGCGGTAGTAGCACTCTGGGTGCCAGTGCCCTTCAGGCTCCAGATAATACCCTTTTCCATGTTCTTGGCATTATAGTCGGAGAACTCGGAAGGAATATTGGTGGCATTGGTATTGTACTCGTTCTGCGGATAAGGGATGCGCTGGATGATGTTACCCACGCTCACACCGGAGCTGGCGCTCACGGCAGGATAGGTAAGAACACCGCTGTAGTAATCCGGATAACCGGTACGACGCTGTTCGGCCCAAGCTTCCACAGAGTTGGGATACAGGGCGATCCACTTCTGGATCATGATGGAACGCAGTTTCTCTTCCTTGGTGGAACCGAAGGCGGGCAGGGCGGCGATGTAGGCGTTGGCCTCGGCCTCGCTGATGGTAGCCTTACCGCCGGAACGGGTGATGAAAATGCTGATTTCATCCATGGAAGCCTTGATGGCCTGCTTGAAGATGGTCTCGGGATCACCGGAGATCCAGCCGCGCAGGGCAGCTTCGGCTTTCAGGAACAGAGCCTCGGAGTAGGAGGCGTAGCACCAGGAGAGGTTCTCGTTGCCGGCCTTGCTGTAGTGGAAGAAACCATCCACGTTGTACATGTTCAGACGGGCATAGGACTTGTTGCCGCCGTGATTCTTCACGATGGTAGCCTCGGTGTCGGAGGTGTAGTCGAAAGGATAACCGTCCCAGTTGCTGTTACCGGCAGTAGCCTCGGCGGTACCGGGCAGGAAGAAGAAGGCGCGGCGAGGATCCACGACTCCCGTCTTGTAACCCTTGTTGGTACCGTTCATCATGTCCATGAAGTCGCAGTTGGTGAAGGTGTTGGACCAGTCGTTGAAGGTACGGTCGTAGTAGTCGCCCCAAACACCGGTGTCGCAGCTGATGCGGGCAGAGTCGGACGGGCTGTTGAAGCAGCCGTTGGCTGCGGTCTGGAAATCGGCCTCGAAGTTGTCCCACATGTTGGCGAAACGCATGGACAGACGCATGATCAGGGTGTTGGCGAACTTCTTCCACTGGTTCCAGTCGTTGTTGAACAGGAAGTCGTAGGCTCCGAAGTCCACCTGGCCGCTGGTGTTGCCCAGCAGGGTAACATCGGCCTTCAGGCGCTTGATGAGGTCCGCGTAGATATCCTCTACGTTGCTGTAAGGAAGGGTGGTACCCTTACCGGCAGCGAAATTGCCATCTTCGTCGAAATACGGGGCGTCGCCCTGGCGGTCGATCACGCGGAGCCACAGGACTACGTTCCAGATGTCGTTGGCGGCACGAACGCAGGAGTACATTTCCTGACCCTCGGTGATTTCATTGATGAGCCAGTATTCCTGGAGACGATCCGTATAGAAGTCACGCCAGTAAATATCACCCCAACCGGCGTTGTAACGCCAGAAATCGGTCCAACCGAGACCCTGGGCGAAGTAGTGGGCGTACATATCATCATTCAGGTTGAAGTTACGCTGGTGGTCATTGGAGGAACCGTTGTACAGCGTACGGCCGAAGATGTACATGGGCTGTGCAGACTCTGCGGTAAGGCCGGTGGTAGGCTTGTTCATTTCATCGAACTTAGCCGTGCAGGAGGCCAGGGCGAGGAGAGCCAGAACAGGTATGATAAACTTTTTCATATTCACTTTCTCCCTTTAAATTAGAAACCAATGTTGATGGCGAAACCGAAGTTGCGGGTAGCCGGGTAAGGGCACAGGTCAAAGGCGGTAGCCATGAGAGAGTTCTCAGTGAGAGCACCGTCAGGAGTGGTACCAGGGGTGTTCTTGAGGAAGTAGAAGAGGTTGGAACCTACAGCAGAGACGCGGACATTGTCCACATAGCCGTTGAAGGCCTTCTCCAGCCATTTCTTAGGCAGGCTGTAGCTGATGGAGAGCTCGGAGAGCTTCAGGTAAGAAGCGTCGTATACGCACTCTTCCATAGGGATGTTGTTCCAGAAGTTCTGGGCGGTCACGGAAACAGAGTTCTTGGCACCAGACTCGGTAACACCCTCGATCACACGGTCGTGACGATCTGCAGTGCGCAGGCCGGTACCGCTGTGCAGGGTCATATACTCAGTAGCGGAGTACAGGCTGCCACCCTTCTGGAAGGAGAACAGAGCGTTCACGCCCAGGCCCTTCCAAGCGAA
>JAEEGL011723369.1_pt1 | contig 12814 bp, 18 predicted proteins | sample 9134231 | NCBI WGS metagenome assembly JAEEGL01 (sample SAMN16246548, study PRJNA631951) | gut metagenome | biome: gut microbiome; feature: rumen; material: fiber-attached | host: Bos | place: Iran: Karaj | collected 2018-10
CCAGCCCTATTCGTGCGCCGCAAGCAGGACGCAATCGCGGGCGAGGTCGAATACCTTGTATCGTCCCGCGACCTCACAACGGAGCAGATGAGCGAAGCCATTGACCGCTTCAAAAGATGGGCGGCAGAAAACGGCATTTACATCCCCGAACAAGAGGACGCGGCCCGCCTGCAAGACATTGAAATCCAAATGGCGCGGATGCGCCGTTACTTGTAAACCATTGAGATATGAGCAAAGATAATTTGATACCGCTTTCCGAAAGGAGCAAAGAGGATGCAAAGGCGATTCAGACCGCCGGAGGACTTGCGCGTGGCAAGGCGTTGAAGGAGGAAAAACGGATGCGCCAATGGGCGAAGATTCTGGGCGAACTACCCACGAAGATTGCATCCGAGGACGGCGAGGAAATGGACGCAGACAACTTTGGCTCGGTCATACACGCGCAGTTCGAGAAAGCAAAGAAGGGCGACACGCAGGCAGCAAAGTTCCTTGCCGACCTTATGGGAGAAATGGAACAAACCCAAAATCTCAACATCGGCGGGCAGGAAGGCGGCGAACCCCTCCGCATCGTGGACACCCGCAAGGTACACCGCAGCCCGCTAATCATTGACGAAACGCCGGAAGGCGAAGCAACGGAAACGGAATAGAAGATGATAGGAGAACTATTTAGCTCGCAGCCCGTAAAGTTTTTTATACGCCGGGCAGACGCAAACGAAGCCGAGCCGTGGCAAGAGTTTACGGCGGGGACTTGCCAACTCGGACCGTTTGAGGAAAGCGAAACGCCTTCGGGATACGCATTTACCAGCAATCTGCACTTTACCTTGCGCCCACTTGGCCACAAGACCTATATCCGGCTACTGCAAGCCGCCGGGGTTTTGCGCCGCCCGCGCTTCACTTACCGCACGAATAACGAAGCAATAAACCGCCGCCGCTATAACGGCAGACGCAAGCCAAAGAAATAGGTGGACTTCTTCGACATATACACGCCGCTGCTGCCGGGGGAACTCCCCGACGGGGTGCGCTATGTCATCGTCATCGGCGGGCGCGGCTCGGCGAAGTCCTTCCACACCTCCGCGTCCCTGCTGGCGCACTCCAAGACCGACGCGAACACCATCCTGTTCGCCCGCTACACGATGACCGCCGCGAACATATCCATCATCCCGGAATTCAGCGAGAAAATAGACCTTGTGGGCGGGCAGTACGCCGTCAAGCAGTCCGAAATCGTGAACACCGACTCCGGCGGGCGCGTCCTGTTCCGGGGCATTATGCAGGGCAGCAAGAACCAAACGGCCCGCCTCAAATCCATCCCGAACATCAAATTATTCGCGCTGGACGAAGGCGAGGAAATGGTGGATGAAACCAGTTTCGATGTCATTGACCTTTCCCTGCGTAAGATTGGCGTCCACGCGATGCTTTGGATAATACTCAATCCCAGCGATGTCACGCACTGGATTTATCGCCGCTTCTTTGCGAAGGTCATCCACCGCCTGCGCCCCAACGAGGCCCGCGTCATCGGGGACACCTGCTACATCTGGACTACTTACGAAATCAACCCGCATCTTGACCGGGCGTTCCTTGACCTTGCGGACAGGATGGCGGCGCAAGACCCGGACAAGTATCGCAACCTGTTCCTCGGCTACTGGAACACCCGGAAGGAGGGGCTGATTTTCCCCCGCTGGGAGCGCGTCGCGCCCGAAGAAATCCCCGTCGGGCTGCCGATGTGGTACGGGCTGGACTGGGGCTATGGCGGCGACGAATCGGCGGTCACGGCCCTGTGTTATGAGCCGACAACGGGGACGCTCTACCTCCGGGAAGTGTTCTACAAACGCGCCCTCCCCCCGGAGATTGCGAAGGCCGTCATTGAGGACGGGAAGGCGCACGGGCTGGCTCCCGGCGACTGCCTCTGCTACTGCGACCCCGCCCGCCCGGATAACCGCGATATGCTGCGCTTGATGTACGGCATCAACGCGATAAGCGCGGACAACAGGGACAAGGCCGGGCGCATCGGTTACTTGCAGGGCTTCCGGGTGCGCTTCGCCGGGGACAATATCGCCGCCGAGGTCAATGCGTATTCGTGGCAGCCGAATCCGCTTGACCGCAGCACCTTCACGGACAAGCCGCAGGACGGCTTTGACCACGCGGTCGATTCAACCCTCTATGGCTCACAGCACCTCCGGCGGCTGGGTGTAGTTCAGTTGTAGCACAAAAGAGGCACACCCAAACGCACACAATTCGACCAAGTAACAACCATCTTTGCGAAAAATTGGATATATGAAACTTTTGAGCAACAAGGCACACGCCGCCGAACTGGAAGCCGCCCGCGAACAGGGGCGGCAGGAGGTCAAGGGCTTCTACTCCGGCACGGAGGGCGACTTCAACGAATACCTCCGCATCATCGCCTCGCAGACGCGCGGGATGATTGAAATCCAGCCCATCGGCCAACTTGACCGCAAGGCCCTCCGGGATATGTACCTGTCCAACGGCCCGCTCTACGGCGTTATCAATATCATCGCCAGCGCGGTCGCCGCCTGTTCCCGCTACCTCGAAATCATTGACACCCGCACCGGGGAGGCCCTGCCCGCGACGCACGACCTCGCCCGGCTGCTGGCCCGCCCCAACGACCGATTCAGCCGCAGCAAGTTCTTCTACGGCGTGGCGACCAACCGCTTCCTCTACGGGGATGCGTGGATGTACTGCCCGAAGGGCGTGGGGAAGAACCGCAACCCGAAGGAAATGTACCTCATCCCCAGCGATTCCGTAGGCGTGAAGCACGGCAGTTGGAAGGAACTTTTCGACGGGCTGGTCATCGCCGGGAAGCAGATTGCCCCGGAGGATGTGTTTGAGAATTTCGCCTACAACCCGGACGACAAATCGTTCTTCGGTGTGAGCAAGGCATCCGTCGCCGCCGCCTACCTCACTATCATTGACCGGGCTATGTCCCGCGAGGCCACCGCGCTGAAGAACGGCGGGGCGGCCAACATCATCGCCCCGGCGAACACCGATGTCCCCGCGCTGCCGCAGGATGTGGACAACACCGAGGAAAAAATCAACAAGTCCAGCAACGCGAACAAGACGCTGATGGTGCGGATGCCCGTCGCCGTCCACTCGCTGGGCGACAAGCCCGCCGACCTTTCCATCCTCCAGTCCCACGAAGCCGCCCTTGTCACCCTGTGCTTCGTGTATGGTGTCCCGGTGGACTTGTACCTCGGCCAAGCCAAGTACGAAAATATGAAGGAGTCGAAACGCGCCCTGTATGAATCCGTCGCCGTGCCGTTCATCGAAGAATGGGGCGAGGACTTCCTTTCCTACCTCAAACTCGCCGGGCAGTACGAAATCCGCGTGAACACCGACAAGGTGGATGTCTTGCAGGACGACCCGTATGCCGCCGCCGACAATATGGCGAAGATAGGCGCGTTCACGACCAACGAAATCCGGGAAACGGCTGGCTGGCCCGCCATCGCCGAGCCGTGGGCCGACGAGGTGCGCCTCCCGCTGGGCGTGCAGATAGGGAACGAACCGCAGGACTTTTCGGAGTAAATTATGGACGAACTTAAATGGAAACGGGTAAAAGCGGGTATGCGCTTTCCTTCTGATGCGCTGGTAGTGTACGACCACGACCCCGACCCGCGCCTCTCGCGCTGCGCTATCTACGACGGATGGTATATGCTTATCAGCGACCTTCGTCGAATCATACCAAAATCCGAATAGTCTATGGCGAAGGCAATCACGGCAGCCGAAAGGCGGTATCAAGATTACCTCCGGCAGCGGGGTGTCCGCGTGAGCAACACCTACACCCGGCTGCTGGTATCGTACCGCCGTGCGGAGTTGGAACGGGTGCTGCGTGAGTTGGCCCGGACTACCGACCCCGCGATGTGGGAGTTTGCCGCCGGGACATACATCAACGAGGCGGGCTACCTCCCCGGCTGGTATCAAGGCATCATCACGACCGCCGGGCTGCCGCAGGTGTCCGCGACGGCGAAGGCCCTTGCCGGGGCTGCGGAGGCCGTGACGGACGCGGTGCAGGCGGGCTACTTCCAGCAGATGCTGATGGACTACGCCACGAACAGGGCGGGTGCGGAGATCGTGTCCGTGACCGGGACGATGAAGGAGGCGGTGCAGAAGGCCATCGGCAAGACCATCCGGGAGAACCCGGACATCGGCGTGGAGAAACTGACGCGGGCCATCGCCGAGGAGTACCAGCCGACCAACCTGTGGGAAGCCCGCCGGATAGCGCAGACGGAAATGATGAACGGGCTGGCCGAGGCCGACCAGCAGACCGCCGACTACTTGGGGATTGAACACACGAAGCAGTGGTGTATCTCCGGGGTAGGCAATAGCCGGGAGAGCCACATCGCTATGGACGGGGTGGTAGTTGACGAGGACGAGCCGTTCCAGTTGTGGAACTGCACGATGCGCTTCCCGCACGACACCGCCAGCAACCCGCCCGCCGGGGAGATAATCAACTGCGCCTGTTCGTGTATAAGGCGGCCCAAATGACGGCTTTTTCGTTTCTTTTCTTTCCATAGATTCCTTTGTTTGGCATATTGTGCAAGGCCGCCCGCGTCGTGAGATTCGGGCGGTTCCCGTTCCACCAATAGGAAAGAGCCCCAAAAAGAGCCCCAAAAAGAGCACCGAAAAGAGCACCGAAAAGAGCACCGGGGCGGTTCTCTTTCTTTCCCCCTTTTTTGCCCCCTTCTTTCCCGGCGGGGCAAGGAAAAAAAATTTGCACTTTTTTGAAAAATAATTTGCAGAATCAAAAATAATAACTATATTTGCAACAGAAAACAAAACGAACAACAAAAACAAACCCTTAAATCAACCCAATTATGGAAACCTACAACATCTACATCGCCGAAAAGGTTTACACCAAGAAAGAGGATGGTAACTGCTACCCGAACTACCTTTCGCTGAAGAAAGTGGCCGAAGGCCTTACCAAGTTCAGCACCGAGTGCTGGCCGATTATTGACGAACTGAAGAAGGAAATGGTTGCCGCCGGGGCTTGGGAAGGTTGCCTCTCCCGCAGCGAAGATTGGTGCGTTGACACCCTCACGCGCTACGCCACCGAGGCCGACACCGAGCGCGACGCGATGTTCCCCAACCTTATCGGCATCGAAATCATTACAACGACTGCGGAACTTGCCCTCCGCGCCGCCTAACCAGTAACACCGGGGGCGGTCGCCCGCCCCCTCATATAAACCCTTAAATCCTTACCAATTATGGCAAAGCAAAAACCCCTTATCAAGATTGACTACCCCATCTACGAAATGCAGGACTGGGAGCGATTTATGGCCGCGTGCCGTGCGTTGGACTGCACGGGCGAGGAACTGCTGAAAATCGCGCTTGACATCTACCTTTCCGAACACGGATTTTAGCCCTATGGAAGCGAAGAAGGAGAACCGGGGCGGAGCAAGGCCGGGGGCGGGGCGCAAGCCCTCCCCGGTCAAGCGGGCCGCCGTGACCATCTACCTCACCCCGGAGCAGCGGGCCGCCCTTGACTACCTCCGCAGCCGGGCCGTGGACACCAGCGCAATCTGCGGGCGCGAACTGCTGCGCCTCGCCGACATACACAGGCGCGGGAGCGAGTAGCCCGCCGCCCTTCCTCCCTTGCACTCCCCGCCCCGAAAAGGCGGGGATTTTTGCGTCTATCCCGCCCGGCTGGATAACTTACCCGCCGCCCCGTTTACGCCCGCCATTTCGCCCCGCAAAGGGGTAAATCGCCCTGTTTTGCAACCCCTGCACAAAAGCGGCGCACCCTTTCCCATCTTCCCCGCCCCGGCGTGTTCTACCTTTGCGGCAAAGATAGACGCGGATAGTATGAACGAAAAGACCAACTACAAGACCACCGCCGCCCGGCTGGAAATCAAGGCCGACGGGCAGGCAGACGGCAAACTCCATATCAAGGCGTATGTCCTCGCCTTCGGGAACATTGACTCTTGGGGGGACATCATTGACCCCGGCGCGTGCGACGACTTCCTCAAAAGCGATAACGCCGCCCGGATGGCCCTGTGCTACCAGCACGACCTCGCGGAAGTCATCGGCGTAATCACGGACAAGGGCGTGGACGATACCGGGATGTGGATTGAGGCCGATGTGCTGGACACCACCACCGGGCAGGATGTGCAGAAACTCATCAAGGCCGGGGCGGTCAAGGAGTTCAGCATCGGCTATGTCGCCGACAAGTGGAGTTACGAGCAGCGGGCCGACGGCAGCGAGATTCGCCACCTGCAGGCCATCACGATTTGGGAGGCCAGCCCCGTCACGCGGGCGGCCAACCCCCTCGCCGTGCTGGTGGACGCGAAGGGCGAGGACGGGCAAGCACCCATCCGCACCCTCACGGATGACGACCTTGAGACCTTGAAGGCCGCCGTGGATGAGGAATACTACCGCAGATTCATTGACAAACTCTAATTCATTACGGGTAATATGAACGAACTCGAAACCAAAGTTGCCGCCCTCAAGGAGGAGATGGCAGCCGCAAAGCAGGAGGCCGCCGCCGCGAAGGAGGCCGCCGCCGCTTTTGAGCAGAAGATGTCCGAGAAGGACACCGAAATCAACAACCTTGACGCAAGCATCAAGGAGCAGAAGGCCGAACTGGACGCGCTGCGTGAGCAGGTGAAGGTCGCCGCCCCGAAGGGCTGGAAGGCCGAGTTCCGCGCCGCCCTCGAAGCCAAGCGCGAGGACATTGAGAAGGCCCTCAAAGCCAAGAAGGATTCCTTCACCCTGTCCATCGAACTCAAGACCATCTACGATGTCGGCACGGGCGTTATCAGCAACAACAATGTCGCGGGCGTGGACTACGACCCGAACATCGTGGCCGCCGTCCCTATGGCCAACGCCTTCATCGCCGTGCTGGGTATCCGTCCCCGCCGTGGCAACAAAATCGCGTGGATTGAGGGCACTCCCCACTCCGCTGCCGACTATGTGGCCGAACTCGCCGCCGCGACCGACACCAAGAGCGATGTGACCTTCGCCGAGAAAGTCCGCGCCTTTGGTAAGGTCGCCACTTGGATGCGTATCAGCACCGAGATTGAGGACTGGTTCGAGCAGATTTACAACTTCTGCGTGAACGAGGGCAGCCGGATGGTGGATGCGAAGATTGACAACGAAATCTTCAACGGCGCGGGTGTGGATGTGAACTACCCGAACAAGATTTACGGCCTCAAGGCCAGCGGCCAGTCCACCGCCTACTCCCCCATCGCTGCGGGCAGCGTCGCTATGGCCAACGCCGCCGATGTCCTGCTGGACGCCCGGCTCAAAATCAATCAGGCGGGCTACAACGCCAATGTCGCCTTCGTTTCCTTCGCCATCGAAGCATCCCTCAAGGGCCTCAAGAACTCCATCGGCGGCCTCCTGTACAACGAGTACACCGGGATGCTGAACGGCCTCCGCATCGTTCCGTCCGCGCGTCTGCAGGATGGCGAGGCCCTTGTGATGGACACCAACTGCGCCGAGGTGTACGGCGGCAACTCCTACGAACTGGAGTTCACCCGCAACGCCGTGTACGACGCATACGATGTCTATTTCCGCAAGGCCGCGCAGGTCAAGGTCGCCGCGACCCGGAAGGCGGGCATCATCTACATCGAATCTATGGCCTCCGCTATCGCCGCCCTCGATTCCGGCGTGAGCGTGTCCCTGTCCCTGTCCGATAGCACAAAGAGCATCGTGAAGGGCGCTGCCAACGCATACACCCTCACGGCCACCGTCAGCCCGTCCGTCCCTGTGATTTGGACTTCCAGCGACCCGACGAAGGCGACTGTTGACCAGTCCGGCAAGGTCACGGGCGTTGCCGCTGGCACGGCCATCATCCTCGCCGAGGCGGGCAACGCCAAGGCGTTCTGCGTGGTCACGATTACCAATTCGTAATCCCGCGATTCGCAGTGAAGCAAGGGAGTCCCGGCCCGGAACAACCACCGGGATTCCCTTTCTTTATTGCCTAACACCGCGAATTTTGGCCGTAAAAGACGCAGCCGTATAATTTACCAATCCAACCCGATAAGGCCCGCAAACGGGCGTATTTTCAAACGATGGCAAAAGAGCAGAAATATATCCTTGTCGCCCCTGCGCTGGGGCTTCCCGCCGGGGCGGTCATTGACGGGCCGGGCGCGGAGGTGCTGGCGAACAACGGCAAGGCCGTCCCCGCCCCTGCGACGGAGGCGGCGAAGCCCCGCAAGAAGAAGGAGGGCGCGAAATGATTGACTACCGCATCACGCAGATAGCCGACCCGACCGCCGAGCAGTTGGCGGGCTTCAAGGCGTTCATCGCAGCCAACGGCGCGGAAACGGATGCCTTCCTGCTCTCCATCCTCAAGCGGGCGATGATGGCCGTGCAGGATTGGGAGGATAGAACCCTGCTGGCCGGGACTGCGACCATCGTGGCGACGGGCCGGGAGGATGACCCCGCCGAACCCGTGCTGCTCTACGGGACACCCGTGGAAAACACCATCGCCGTCACGGATGCCACCGGGGATGCGCTGGCCTTCTCCCTTGTGGGCCGTCTTGTCCTGCCGTCCTACCGGGCGGCGGCTCTTACGATTACCTACACCACCGCCCCGACGGATGCCGACCTCGCGGACTTGATGCCGAAGGTGTACCGCTACGGCGCGGCCCTGTACGACGGGGAGGGAAGCCCCGCCCTTGCGAAGATTCTCCAAGAAAGATAGACTGCTATGCTGGGACGCGGAAACGGAAGCCGGAGATTCAACGATGTCGTGACGCTGACCTACGCCACGCCGACCCTCGGAACGATGGGCCACGCGGGTGTCGGGGAGGCCGTCGCCGTCGCCACGATCTTCGCCGATGTGCAGCGGATGAGCGCGACGCGCACGATGATGACCTTCGAACAGGCCGATGTCGTGGGGCTGGAGATTGAGTTCCGTAACCCCGGCGACGCGGTGGTCTATAACGGGCTGCGCTGGCGCGGTCACGATGTCTATTTCGCCGCCCCGGAACGGCTGGACAACCGGGGCAGGATAGTACGGATTCAAGGATGGTATCAGCAGGACAACCCCGCCGTCGTGGAACGCCCGGCGGCAGAGGCCGTCCCGCACCCCAACGACTGACGCGCTATGGAGGTACACATCGAAGGAGTTGACAAAGTGAACGCCCGCCTTGCGGCCCTCGGCCCGGAGGGGCTGCGTGCCGCCGACCGGGGATTGAAGGCCGCCGGGATGAACATCATCGCCGACGCGAAAGAGAACCTGCGGGCGAACCACACCAACGCGACGGGCCGCCTGTCGCAGTCGGGCCGGGTGCAGAAGGCCGCCGACGGGGGCAGCGGTTACGATGTGGGCTTTATGAGCGACAAGGCGTATGCCGGGGCGGTGGAATACGGGCGCAGGGCCGGACGGATGCCCCCGCCGGACGAACTCGGCGAGTGGGCGTACAAGAAACTCCGCATCCGTGACCGCAAACTGGCGCGGGCTGCTGGCTGGGGACTTGCCAAGCACATCGCCAAGCACGGGACGCAGCCGCACCCGTTCTTCAAGCCCGCCGTGGATAAGAACCAGCCCCGAATCGCAGCCGCCGTCCGGGATGCCGTGCAACAAGTAACGAACCGAACCAATGTATAGCAGCAGTTACAGGCCCATCGCAGCGGCCCTTGCCGCAGCCCTCGACCGCGACGGCTACCCCGTCGGCGGGACGGCGGCCTACCCGCGCGTCGAACTGCACTCCTTCGTGGAGAACACCCCGACGGACAAGGGCGGCGCGGTGCGCGTCCTGTCCTGCATCGTCGAAAGTATGAGCAACCGCAGCGCGGAACAGGCGGCGACAATGAACGCCTACAACCTCGCCGTCCTCGGCGGCTTCACTTACGAGGGGGACTGGAGCAACGATTTCAGCGACGATTTCCGGCTTGACCGCCCCTTCCGCGTCGTGGGCGTAGTCCCGACGCAACTCACGGAACTGACCGAAACCAGCGACCCGCAGATGTTCATCTACCGGGTGCTGCAAAGTATAGATATTTATGTTCAACAACTATAAAAACGATTGACTATGTCACACACTCACACCCCTATGCTGGGCAACGCCCGCAAGTTCTACATCGGCACGGGTACGGGAACCATCTCCTACACTTGGCTGGCCGGGGAGCAGAACAACTCCGTGACCTTGAACGGCAACGCCATTGAGGTCAGCGACAAGAACACCACTTGGCAGAAGTTTATCGCCGGAGTTCGCGGCGGTACTGCCGAGGTCACCGTCTACGCCGATGACGAGGACGCGCAGCAGATGGCCGCGCTGGATGCCCTCGCGGGAGGCAACACCATCCTCTGCTTCGTCGGCACTCTTTCCAGCAGCACCCCGTCGGCGGGTATCGCTTTCGAGGCGGTCATCAACTCCATCAGCGACACCAACGACAACAACTCCGTGGCGACCCGCGCCCTGTCGCTGACCATCACGGGCGCACCGACCCTCTACCCGACTACCCGTTCCTAACAGGATGGAACGGACGCGGACAAGCATCGAATTGAAGGACGGGGTGGCGGTGGAAATACTGGTCACCCCGGCCCTCTATTCCGTCGCCCGGCGGCGGGGCATTGACCTTGTGGCCGATGCCAACGCCGGGGATGTGTACGGGAGTTATGTCAAGATGCTCTACTGCGCCGCGATCTCCGCGTGGGATGTGGCCGCCGTGGACGACCCGAAGCGGGGCGAGTTCCCGTACACCTTCGCGGACATCTATGAGTGGGCGTGGGCCGACACCGAACGCCTCGCCCGCATCGTGGCCTTCATCTACGAAGCCCTTACCGGGAAGCGGTTTGAGGACATCGGCAAGGAGGCCGCCGAGGTAAAAAAAAACGGAAGCCGACGCGGGTAGAGCCGATTGACTACGGCCCGATTGAGGACTTCTTGGTGGGCCGTTGCGGGATGACGCAAGTGCAGGCGGCGATGACCGGGATGACGGAGTACCGCCAGCGGCTGAAAGGATGGGAGGACGCGCAGCACGAACAATGGGAACTGGCCCGGTGGCTGGCGTGGCATAGTTACAACCTCTCGCCGTTCTTGAAGCAGGGCCAGCGGCCCAAGACCGCGAAGGATGTGCAGACCTTCCCGTGGGAGGACGGAGGCAAGAAACCCAGCAAGCGGGCCGCCCGGAAGAAGGCAAGGATAACGGATGCGGAACGGGCCGCGCTGGATGCGATAATGCAGGATTTTTACAAACGCAAATACGGGGGCGACCCCTTGAACTGATATGGGTAAGATAGGCGATTTGTGGGTACGGCTGGGGCTGAAAAAGGACGACTACACGCGGGGCTTGAAGGAGGCCCAGCGCGAGGGGGAGGGCTTCGGTAAATCCGTGGCCGCGCTCGGCAGCAAGGCGAAGATCGCCTTCGCCGCCGTAGCCGCCGCAGTGACTGGTGTGATTGCTGCGGTCAAAGACCTCGCCAAGCAGAACCAAGCCCTCGGCGATGCGTGGAGCAGGATGAGCAGCGGGATGGCGGCGAGTTGGGACACCTTCAAGACCGCCATCGCCACGATGGACTTCACGAACCTCCTGTCCAATATGCGGGAGGCGAACCGCCTTGCCCGCGACCTGTACAACGCGAAGGACGCGATGGGCGAGATAGGCAGCGCGTATGACATATCCTACGGGCAGCAGGCCGCCGAAATCAACCAACTCCGTATTGACCTCGCCGACGCGACCAAGAGCGACAAGGAACGGCTCGAAGCGGGCGAGAAACTGCTGAAAATCTACAAGCAACTGGAGGCGAACCCGACGCGGGGGCTGGCCAATGTTTCCGACGCGGAGGTGGACAGGGTGGCCGACAAACTCGGCTATGCACTCAAAGACGCGCCGAAGGACGCGCTGGACGCGACCCGGCAGGAGGTCAAGGACTTCTTCGTGTGGCTCGGCTCGGAGCAGGGCGCGGTCTATAACGAGGCGGCGCAGAAGGTGGCCCAGCAAGTGGGCGGCATCAATTCCTCCCTCGGCCAGACCTTTATGCGGAACGCCGCCAACAACGGGATGGAACGATTCGCGCAACTGGCCGTCGCCTACAACCAGCGCGTGAACGACAAGACCCGCGAGGAAATGGCGCAGGCCGTCCGCGCCTCCGGGGAACAGGATGCCCGCTTCCTTGCCGAAACGAGGCGCATCCAAACGCAGATGAACACCATCCGCAGCGGGATGGACGGCGGGCAAAGCGGCAGCCCGAAGCAGAAGGAGGTGGATTTGCTGGCCCAGCAGGTGGCCCTCATCCGGGAGGAAAGCGCGGAACTGGCCGCCGTCCGCGCCGAGGACGAAGAAATGGCCCGGCTCGCCGACGAGCAGTACGAAAAGTGGCGGGAAATGCAGGGCTTTGAGCCGCCCAAACTTTGGGACGACGATATGACCCGCGCCCTTGAAAAAGGGCTGAACGCCGCCGTGCAGATGGGCGAGGAAATGGACGATTTGAAGGCCAAGTCCGAAGAACTAGGGAAGGCCATTTCCGAGAACCTTGTCAGCGCGATTGAGGACGGGCTGGTAGGCTCGTTCAACGCCCTTGCCGATGTGCTGGCGGGCGTGACGGACGGCGGGATGGAGCAAGTGGTCAAGGCCCTGCTCGAACCCCTTGCGGATATGGCCATCAAGGCGGGTACGCTGATAATGATGTCCGGCACGGCCATCGAAGCCCTCAAAAAGTCGCTGGTAGGCTTCTTCGGCGGCTCGGCGGTCGTGGCGGGTGCTGCGCTGGTGGCCGTCGGCGTTGCCGCGAAAGCGGGCCTCGCGGCCATAGGAAACCGCGCAAGCAGCGGGACGGGTATTTCCTCGGTTTCATCCTCCGCGTCGCCGTATGGCGGTGCTACTGGGGTACAATCGGCAGAACTGGTCGTGCGCG
>JAEEGL012194846.1_pt1 | contig 12814 bp, 10 predicted proteins | sample 9134231 | NCBI WGS metagenome assembly JAEEGL01 (sample SAMN16246548, study PRJNA631951) | gut metagenome | biome: gut microbiome; feature: rumen; material: fiber-attached | host: Bos | place: Iran: Karaj | collected 2018-10
ATATCAGTATTATGGTCTTATCATCACGAATAATGCGTTTTTCTTTGGCGAATCTGCTGAGCAGTCTGGAAAGCGTTTCTCTTTCCAGATAGAGCTGTCCGGCCAGATCTGATACGGAACGATAGGCGATCCGGTTCTTGTGGGTATGCATGTAGTACAGGAAGCGCTCCTCAGCACTTTCTAAAGAAAGCATCCTGATCCTGCTGTTCAGTTCCTTGGAGAAGTTGGACTGTATTCTCAAGTATTCCACCAGGAAATCCTTGTTTCCTTCCAGGATCTTCAGCAAGTCGCCCCTTTCCAGTAATGCGACTGTCGCTTCTTCCATGGCGGTGATATTGCCCCTGTAGTAAGGTTCGGAAGAAAAAACGAGGTTGTTACCGAAGATCTCTCCTTCCTTTAAGAAATTGTAGATGATCTGCTTGCCATCCGGAAGATAGGACATGATCTGTACGCTTCCAAAGACGATGATTCCGATGCATTCGCAGCGCTCATTCTCATAGAACAAAGTCTCTCCTTTGGAGAGTTTTCTTTCTCTTAACAGCTTTCTTTCGTCATGATTGAGTTTTTCGATAATATTCATGATCCGTGATTCAAATCACATTCTTTCTGTTTTTCATTATATATAATTTATCTGCGAGGTTGAAAGAAAATGAAGAAATTATTAACCGTTTTATCTGTATTGCTGCTGCTGTGTGGATGCGCAGGAGAAAAGAAAGAAGAAATGCAGACTGCTGTCGACCCTTCTTCTTTAACCGTTGTAACGCCAAAAGGTGCTCCGGTCCTGGCTTTCTATGACCGGATCGCCAGCGAGAACTATTCCAGGGTGGCTGCCGATGCGATCGGCGCTTTATGGACGGGAGATGAATCTCCGGATGTGATTACCGTCGATATTACCAGCGGCGTGAAAGCCATTTCCAACGGTGCAGATTACAAGCTGGCTGCCGTTGTTACGTTTGGCAATCTTTATATCGGTGCTACCGGAAACGACGAGAACGATACGATGGACAGCGATGACAGAATCGTCCTGTTCGGCAATGAAAACATGCTTCCCGGCAAGATCTTCCATTATCTTTATGGATCAGACTATGATGACGCGATTGTTTATGTCACCGATGCCCAGCAGGCTGCCGCCTGTCTGATGAAAGGTGCCGATCTGGAAGGGAATCCGGTCGACTACGTGTTCCTGGCCCAGCCTGCCATGTTTGCGGCACTGAAACAGAATGAGAACGCCTCTGTAGCTGTCGATATTCAGGAAGCCTACCGCAGCAAGTCGGGCATGGATATCGTTCAGGCCGGCGTATTCATCAAGAATACCGTATCCGACGCTGCTGTCGAAGCCTTCCTCAACGATCTGGAAATATCCATCAATACCGGTATCGAAGATCCGGAAAAGATGTGTGATGCCTTAAGCGTCTATGAAGGGGACGAATTTACGACCCAGTTCGGTCTGCCGAATCTCAATGTCGTAAAAGCCGTATTCGCTCAAAAGAACGCCCTAGGCATCAATGCCATGGGTCTGGGATTCAAAAGAGCCAAGGACATCCGGAACGATATCGATGCTTTCCTAGAGGTAATGGGAATCGAAAAGACGAGTGAAGAAATCTACCGCTGATCAGTATAAAACCTATCTTTACGGCATTGTGCTGCTGCTTCTTGCGTGGCAGCTTTTTGCCGTGATGATCAACGAAGAAACCATGGTCTTTCCCAGACCTTTGCAGACTTTCAGATACGCCTTCGCGCTGCTTGGAAAAAGCTATACCTACAGATGCCTTGGCGCTACATTCTCGAAGATGCTGTGCGGCTATCTGATCTCTTTGACTGCCGCATTGATTCTGGGAACAGTGTCCGGGAATTCCGTCTTCTTTGAACGGCTTTTCAGCCCGTTTATCACGACATTGCGGGCTGTTCCTACCGCTTCACTGATCTACTTCTTCATCGTTCTGACAGGCTTTAAAAAGGCTCCTATGATGATGGTCATCCTGATCTGTTTTCCGATCCTGTACGAAGGAATTGCCGGTGGTATCAGAAACGTCCCGTTAAGCATCCTGAATGCCTGCAGACTGGATGGAGCAGGCTTTATCAGAAGAAATCTGCGGGTCAGACTCCCTCTGGCTCTTCCTTACATCGTTGTCGCCATGACATCCAGTTTCTCCCTCTGTTTCAAGATCGAGATCATGGCTGAGGTCATTACCGGAAGTGCGAATGCCGGTCTGGGCAGCGTGATTGCCGCATCCAGAAGTGCCGATCCAACCAATATGATCCCGATTTTCGCGTATTCGCTGATTGCAGTCGCGATCATGCTGATGATCGACTTCATCGGCAGCACGATCCGGAGCAAAATAAACGTAAATTAGTTTATAATGGAATAGATGAAAAAAGTCCTGAAACAGTACCGTCAGATATTGAAATGCACGATTCTTTTTGCATTGCTGTGCGCGGTACTTTTTCTTTTGAATACCAATTTCAGTTTTCTCGGCAGGAAATCGATCCACGAAGACGCCAAGACATACAGGACACGCCACTGCCTGGTCTTCTATCCCGACTCCAAAACAGGCTTCAATGAAGCGAAAAACCTCTGCAAAGGCGTTAAGGACGACAGAATTTTCGACTATACGCTGATTCCTTTCGGCGACTACTACATGGTCAGTTACGGCAGGGATCTGAAGTACTTTACCGATAAACAGTATCAGCTGCTTCAGATCGAAGATCTGTCCGACGAAGGAAAGAAAATCGCAGCCGATTATCTGCGTTACGAAATCAAGAAACAAAGACCGAAAGACTACTACAATGCGGAATTTCTGAGCACGCTTACAGCCGATCAGCTGGATTTTACCGATGTTACGTACGAGATCTCTGAAGAGAATCTGATCTGCCGCTTTCCGGAATACGATCTGGATGTATCCGTTCCGTTAAGATATCTGCAGAAAGCTCTGAACATGAATTTCGGATATCCGCAGGAACTGTACAGGAAACCGGTGTATCTTGATCCGGGCGAGGATCATCCGATCATCTGCCTGACATTCGACGACGGACCGTATTTCTGGTCGGAAAAAAAGAGTACCTCAAGCGAAGCGATCGTCGATCTGCTCTATCAGTACGATGCTTCCGCCACCTTCTATGTCGTAGGATACAATCTGGAAAACCGTGATATCTGGGCCGATTATCAGGTCTACATGTTTTTGCGTAATTCCATCAATCAGGGCAACGAATACGGTTCCCATACCCAGAGTCATCCATCCAGCCTGAAAGATCTTTCCACCTATGACGAGATTTATGACGAGATCAACGGTCCGATCCGTTACATGGAAAAGTTCATGGACTATGAAATGAAGACCTATCGTCCGGTAGGCGGAGAATTCGATGAGGATGTTTTATCGGCGCAGCCTTTGCCGGCCATCCTTTGGGACGTGGACTCCGAAGACTGGTATTCCAGAGACGTCCAGACCATCTGTGACAAGGTCCTGGGTTACGAATATGAATCCGGCGACATCATCCTGTTCCACGACATCTACTTCGAAACCGCAGAAGCGCTTGAAAAGATCGTTCCGGAACTGATCAACAGAGGCTGCCAGCTGGTAAGCGTATCCGACATGCTGACATATTACGGAATCGATCCGTCTTCCATCAGCTACTTCTTCTCTCCGGGCTATTACGAGTAATGATTTGATTCAGAAAGGATATATACTGATCGGCGATTTCTCTATCGCCGATTTTTATCTGGCTGCCGTAGGATGTAAGTCTGGAGAAGAAGGCATCGTTGATGCTGGCTTTCAGGGAGAATCCGTTTCTTGTAAAGACGATATTCGGAAAATCATCCTGCAGTCTGTTTCTGATGGATTCTGAATCTTCCATGATCTCTGCAACAACGGTCTTCGTCTTGCCGGAATAGAAGGCATTGCTGCTTTCTCTGATATGATCAATGATCCTGTTTTTCGGGATGAACAAGCCGTCTTCGCGATCACTTAAATGGGAAGAGACCATGTTGTCGAAGCGCGTGTGATAGATCTTGTCCTTTTCCGGATAGTGGTAGTAGAGGTAATAATAGTCGTTCTGGCGGTAAAGAAAGATCGGAGCGATCTCTTCTTCGTTCTTCCCTTTTCTTCTGATAAACAGCATTTTACGCTTTCTGATGGCATACAGAGAGTCTTCCAGACGGTTCAGGAATTTCTTGTCTGAATGCCTGTTTTGATATTCCAGTTCTTCCAGGAAGTCCGTATCATATTCCGAGATGAAAGAATAAAGCTTTTCTTTCAGGTCATTCAGGAATTTCTCATCCAGGTTTTTCAGGGAATTCAGAGAATCGACGATGATCTTGATTTCGGAAAGAGAGAAAGGCGCTTCATCCAGATAATACCCGTTGTCGTATTCGATTTCGCCGACAGATTCGGATATCTCTCTGATATCGTCATAGAGGGTCTTACGGTTGGCTACCGCAATCCCTTCTTCTTCCAGTAAAGAAACGATTTCATTCAGGCTCAGCCTGTGATCCATGTCGGAGTTTCTTCTGAATACTTCAAGCAGTTTCAGCAGTCTTTTCTTATTCATGTCTTAATTGTATATCTGTCCGAATATTTGGACAATACCGTATTTCATCCATCCTATGATGTAGTCAGGAGGCAGGAAGATGAAAAGACTACTGATCTACAATTACTGGACGATGATATTTGCCTGGTGCATGTATCTGAACGGATGGAGTCTGTTTGGAACTGCGGCAGGTATTCTGGCGGGAGTTTTACTGCTGACGGTGAAGAGTGAGGCTGATCCGTGGCGTATTGCTGCCGTCGGCGTGCTGATGTACTGTCCGATCCTGTTGGCATTGAACTTTTCCAGGATCCCGTTCTTTTTTTCCGGATCATATTTCTTTCTCGCTGCGGTATGTCTGAATACGGCAGTCGTAAACGAGTATCTGTATCTCTTCAGGGTTAAAGTCATCATGCCGGTTCTGGTGATCATGCTGATCAGCATAGGCGTTCTGACGGTGCTGATAGGTTTACTTCCTTCGGGACTGTATACGCTCTTTGGGAAGTCGAATCTCTATCTGATGGATGCCTTCATTTTCCTGCCTTACCTGATTCCGGCCGCAGCCTGCGTTATTTATAAGACCTGTCTGCTTCATACCAGTGAAGGCAGACAGAAAAAAAGCCTACTGCAGTAGGCTTTTTGTTTAGAGCTTTTCGATTTCTTCTTTCAGGGTTTGAATGATCTGGTCCTGCGGTATGGTTCTAACGATCCGGCCTTTCTTGAACAGAATTGCGCTCTGCTTGCCTCCGGCAACGCCGATATCGGCCCGAGCCGCTTCCTGCGGTCCGTTGACCGGACATCCCATGATGGCGACGCTGATATCTTTGTCTACCGTTTCCAGGTATGCTTCCATCTCTTTGACGATCGGCAGCATGTCGTACTGCAGCCTGCCGCAGGTAGGGCAGGAGATCAGGTTGGCTACGTCTTTCTTCAAGCCGCAGGCTCTTAAGAGTTTTCTGGCGACTCTGACTTCTTCGATTGGATCATCGGAGATGGAAATACGGATCGTATCCCCGATTCCATCCAGCAATAGATTGCCTAGGGCCAGAGAGGATTTGATCGTACTGTTGAGAAGCCCGCCGGCCTCCGTAACGCCCAGATGCAAAGGGTATGGAAAGGTTTCCGCAGCCAGATGGTAGGCCTTGATGCATTCCAGCGGGTCGGATGACTTGAAAGACAGACAGATGTCATGAAAATCCAGAGCTTCCAGGATTCTCAGGTGGTCCTTTGCCGATTCGATCATCGCTTCTTCGGAATGCGTATATTTTCTGTTCAGACTTCCGGCGTTGATGCCGATACGGATCGGAATGCTTCTCTCTTTACACAGTTTTACGATTTCTTTGATCTTGTCTTCGTCTTCGATGTTTCCGGGATTCAGGCGGATCTTGTCCGTTCCTGAAAGTATAGCCTGAATGGCGAAATCCGGATTGAAATGAATATCGCTGACCAGAGGAATGTGGATCTGTTCCTTGATCCGTTTCACGGCCAGGGCATCTTCCTTGTCCAGAATGGCGACACGGATGATCTCGCATCCCGCCTCTTCCAGTCTCAGGATCTGCTTTACTGTCGAATCGACATCCTTGGTTCTGGTATTGGTCATCGACTGAATGACGACTTTATTCTGTCCGCCGATCTGTTCGTTGCCTACATGGATCGGCCTGGTTTGTGATCTGTTCATACGTCTATTATAGTATAAAGAGACTTAGATTTGTTTCTCCAAGGCCTTAATGACTTCATCGACCTTCTGGTCGTCACCGTTTTTTATCGCCGTTCTGACGCAACTGTCGATGTGGTTCTTCAGGATCAGATTGTTTGTCTTTTTTAATAGAGCTCTTGTTGCCATGAGCTGATCGGAAACATCCAGACAGTAGCGGTCTTCATCGATCATCTTGATGATGCCTTCCAGCTGTCCCTTGGCGATCGTCAGATACTTCTTTACCTGTTCGTGATCCTTACTCATCTAGAATTCCGGTAACGGTATAGCCGGCATCGGCAACTGCTTCCCTGATCTGTTCATTGTTGAGTGCGGTATCTGACAGATATGCTTTTCCTTCTTCCAGAGAAACCCTTACATCGGCTCCAAGATTCTTTAATGCCTCCTCTACGTGGGCGGCGCAATGCATGCACATCATGCCATCGATCAGTACGGTTTTGTTCATCTTCTTGATTTCCTCCTTTTTTACTGAATTTATTCTTAATGCGTTGCTTAGTACAAATATTGAACTGACTGACATCGTCAGCGCTCCGATCATCGGATTGAGAGACAGGCCCAGCGGCTTGTAGAAAGCGCCTGCCGCCAAAGGGATAAACAGAGCGTTATAGAACAAAGCCCAGAACAGATTCTGTCTGATCACCGACATCGTCTTACGGGCAAGATCGACCATGAACGATACATCAAGGATACTGTTGGTCATCAGTACGACATCGCTGGTCGCATAGGCAATATCCGTTCCGTTGGCTACGGAAAAGGATACATCGGCAGCCGAAAGGGCAATCGCATCGTTGACGCCGTCTCCGACCATGGCTGTCTTTCCTGATTCTTTCTTTTCGTTTACGGTTCTGTGTTTATCCTGCGGTGTTACGGAAGACAGATACTCTGTGATGTTCAGTTTTCTTGCGATATTGCCAGCCGTTATTTCGTTGTCTCCGGTGCACATGATCGGCGTGATGCCCCGTCTCTGTAAAGAAGCAACTGCCGCTACGGAACTGTCTTTCAGGACATCGGCCAGATAGACGATGCCTAAGATCCGCTCGTTTTTCCCGACACAGATGAAAGAATAGTTGTTTTCTCTCGCATAGCCGATATCTTCCGGGATCTCCCTGGTGAAACGGCTGAGCAGTTTCAGGTTGCCCGCATAGTAGCTGTCCTTTCCGTTATGGGCCAGAATGCCTTCGGCAGAGATCTGTTCAAAGTCATCGAAGTCCAGATCGCCATCCGGGTACTTCTCGCTGATCGCCTTGGCGATCGGGTGAGAGGAGTGCTTCTCCAGAGAAGACAGGACATTGAGGAATGAACCGTCGTACTCCTTCAGATCGATGATCTCCAGCTTGTTTTTGGTTAGTGTTCCGGTCTTGTCCAGGATGACGTATTTCAGCTTTCCTGCCACTTCCAGAACTTCAGGATTCTTGATAAGGACGCCGTTTCTGGCGGCATTTCCTGTCGCTACCATGACTGCGGCCGGAGTTGCCAGGCCAAGGGCACATGGACAGCTGATGACCAGTACGGACATGGCGAAGTTCAGGGCCTTCTCCAGGTCTTTATCCGTGATCATCCAGATGACGAATGTCACTAAGGCGATTCCGATGACGCTGAAGACGAAGTAGTTTGATACGGTATCCGCAAACTTTTCTACCGGGATCTTCGACATGGTTGCCTGTTTGGTTAACGATATGATCTTGGAAAGGGTCGTCTGGGCGCTGTTTCTGGTGACTTTCACCCTGATCTCGCCGTTCATGTTGACGGTACCACCGATCACTTCGTCATCAACCGACTTTGTCTGCGGAAGGGATTCCCCGGTAATCATGGATTCATCGATCGAGGATGATCCGGAAATGATCACGCCGTCCTGCGGGATCGATTCGCCCGGTCCGACTACAACGATATCATCTTTCTTCAGATCATCGATCGGAATGATGATGACCTCATCTTCTTTTACCAGATTCGCCTGCATCGGTATCAGGGTTGCCAGACCTCTGATCGTCTTGGCGGCTTTCTTTTTGTTGCTGCCTTCGATATACTTGCCGATCGATACGATGACCGGAACCATGGCTGCCGTTTCGAAATACAGATGATAGGAATGGTTTCCGGAAAACAGAACGTACAGGGAGTACAGATAGGATACAAAGGATGATATTGATACAAGGGAATCCATGTTCGGTTTCAGATGGAACAAAGCGAGGAATCCCGATCTGTAGTGACGGAAGTTCAGCAGAATGATGATTGTAGAAAGAATCAGCTGAACGTAGTCTCCGTAAGACGGGACATGGAGGCCGAACATATGGCCCATCGAAAAATACATCAGGATCAGAACCAGAACGCAGGAAATCAGCAGTCTGATCTTATCCATGTCGATTCCTTCGTTCTTGTGAATCACCAGTTCATAACCGGCATCCTTAACGGCTTTCGCCATGATCTCTTCGTTTGTTTTGCTTTCATCAAAACTGACGCTGGCTTCATTTTCCAGCAGATTGATCTTGCATTCCAGAACGCCCGGCGTATTCTTCAGGGCTCTTTCAACGTTTCCCTTACAGATGACACAGGTCATCCCTTTTACTTCATAAGTCTTTTCCATAGATACCCCCCCAGGGTATATAATCATTTTATCATCTTATGATTCACAAGACAATAAAGTATAATAGAAATATGAGCTGTCCGCTGTATATCCGTAGTGTCTATAGCCTGCTTTCATCCATGTGCACGATCGATGGAATCGTTTCTTATGGGAAAAAATACGGATATACGCATCTGGGTCTGGTTGACAGGAACGTGCTGGCAGGAGCCATGTCGTTCAAGAAAGCCTGCGAGAAGGCCGGAATCCATCCGGTGTATGGCCTGGAATTTGAAATCAGGATCGACGACAGGACTCACGTGGCGGTTCTTTATGCAAAAAACGATGCGGGTTTTGAAAACCTGATGAAGCTTTCGAGCCGCATCTGTACTGGAGAAGACAGAATAATCGATATCGAAACATTAAACAGATACCGCAGAGAATGCATCCTTGTCCTTCTTTCGGACGATATGCCTTTGACTTATGCGGCCGACCGGGACATGAATCTGCAGGAAGCGTTGGACAGCCAAAGAGAGCTGTTTGGCGATTATACCGTTGGACTGATGGACCACGATATCGCGATGAATGCCAACCGCGACAGGAAGATCAAAGAACTGCTGAAAAAGAATCGCATTCCGATGATCGCCTTGAACAGAACCTATTATCTGGAAAGAGACGACTACGAGGATTATGAGATCCTGAAGTGCATCAGAGACAAAAGAATCTACGAGCACGATTCAGCCATACTGGAAAGCGGAAGATACCTGCTTAGCAGACCGGAATACGATGCCCTTTATGAACAGGATGAACTGATCAGCACCGATCTGTTTGCACAGAACTGCCGGGTCGATCTGGCTTTTCATACATCTCTGCCGCAGTATGAAAACAAGAAAAGCATTCCTTCGAAAGACTATCTGGTCGCCTTGTGCAACGAAGGGCTGAAACGGAGACTTAAGAATAACATTCCCGATGTTTACAGGAAACGACTTGACTATGAACTGAGCGTCATCCTGAAAATGCATTTTGAGGACTATTTCCTCATCGTTTACGACTTTATTCTTTATGCCAAGAAACAGAACATTCTGGTCGGACCGGGGAGGGGATCCGCTGCCGGTTCACTGGTTTCCTACTGTCTGGGCATTACGGATATCGATCCGCTGAAATACGGCCTGCTTTTTGAACGGTTCCTCAATCCGGAACGCATCTCCATGCCGGATATCGATACCGACTTTCCGGACGACCGCAGAGATGAAGTGATCCGTTACGTCAGAGAACGCTACGGTATCGAACATGTCGGCCATATCATTACTTACGGTACTCTGAAAGCAAAGCAGGTTCTCAGAGATGTCGGCAGAGTTCTGGACTATCCTCCAAGAGAGATCGACGGTATCTGCAAGCTGATCCCGAACGTCGTAAACATGGATCTGGACAAGGCATATGCGACATTGCCTCTGTTTAAGCAGAAGATCGAATCCGAACAGCGCTACCGCAGGCTCTATCAGATCGCCAGAAAGCTGGAATTCTTCCCGCGTCATGAATCGACCCATGCCGCCGGCATCGTCATGTCCAGAAAACCGTTGGAAGAAGTCGTTCCGGTAATCAGGATCGAAGACGACATCTATTCTACCCAGTATACGATGGAACATCTGGAAGAACTCGGCCTGATCAAGATGGACTTCCTGGGATTAAGAAACCTTGGCATCATAGCCGAGATTACCGCAGACATTCAGAAAGATGAAACATTCAGCCTGAAGGACATCCCTCTGGATGATCCAAAGACTTTCAGACTCATTCAGGACGTCAACGTATCCGGCGTATTCCAGCTGGAATCCTCCGGCATGCGCAATCTGATCCGCAAGATGAAACCGGTCAGTTTCGAAGAAATCGCTGTTGCTATCGCTCTGTTCCGCCCGGGTCCGATGAAAAACATTCCTGCTTTTCTGGAAAACCGAGCTCATCCGGAAAGCGTCAATTACCTTCATCCGAATCTAAAACCAATCCTTGAAGAGACGTACGGCATCATTGTCTATCAGGAGCAGATCATCAATATCGCCAGAGTCATGGCCGGTTTTACCTACGGCAAGGCTGATATCTTGAGAAAAGCCATGTCCAAGAAGAAACTGAATGAACTGGAAAAACTCTATCCGGACTTCATTGACGGATGTCTGAAAAAAGGATACGACAGGCAGCTTGCGGAGAAGGTATATGAACTCATTCTGGAATTCGCAAACTACGGTTTCGGCAAAGCCCATTCCATCGCCTATGCCATGGTTGCCTATCAGCTGGCCTATCTGAAAGCCAACTATCCGCTGTACTTCTATAAAGCACTGCTGAACGGAGTCATCGGTTCACAATCCAAGACCTACGACTACATCGCCGAGTGTCTGAACATCAAACAGAAGGTAAGGGGAATATCCCTGAATGAATCGGAAACGGCTTATCAGATCAAAGACGGAGCCATCGTCATGCCGTTTGGCGTGTGCAAGGATGTAGGTACGATTTCCGCAGCAAAGATTCTTGAAGAAAGAGAAAACGGGCCGTTCAGGGACTATATCGATGCGGTAAAGAGACTGACCCTGAAGGGTGTTGAAAGAAACGTCCTGGAGAATCTGATCTATGCGGGTGCTTTCGACAGTTTCGGCTATTCCCGGCATACGATGATCAATGCCTTAAGCAATGTCATCATGTACGCCAATGCCCACAGGGGGGAAGAATCCCTGATGGATGACTTCGATGATACGCCGATCATAGAACAGCTCAAGGACGACAACATGGTTCTTGCCGAGAACGAGAAGAACGTTCTGGGTTTCTACTTCAGTTTCAATCCGATCGCCGATGTCAAAAAGAAAAACAGCATCACTACCGAAAACCTGTATCTGCTTTCCGGAAAGATCGGGACGGTCAAAGGTTTCGGCCTGATCAAAAGGGTCAAATCGCTAAGAACCAAAAAAGGCGACATGATGGCTTTCGTGGATCTGGTTGACGACAAGGGGGAACTGTCCCTGGCTGTCATGCCGAACCTGTATGCGCAGTACGGTTCACAGCTGACAAAAGGAAAATATGTCTATTTTGAAGGCCGGATCGAAAAGGAAGCTTCCTGTTTGGTCAGAAACATGAGAATATTATAGGGGGAAACAATTATGAAGATCCTGATCGTTGATGATGAAATAAAGATAAGGGAAGTCGTATCGGAATATGCCGCGGCAAACGGCTATGAATGCGACCAGGCCAGCAACGGCAGGGATGCCGTGGAAATGGTACAGGGAAGCAGTTACGACTGCGTGGTCTTGGATATCATGATGCCGGAACTGGACGGCTTTTCCGCATGCAAGAAGATCAAATCGATACAGAATATCCCGGTAATCATGTTATCGGCTAGACAGGAGGAAGAAGACAAGCTGTTCTCCTTTGATCTGGGTGTAGATGACTACGTAACCAAGCCTTTCTCCCCGAAAGAACTGATGGCCAGGATCAAGGCGGTCTGCGACCGTTACCATGTCCATACCAACAGCCAGTATGTTTTTGAAGGACTGGTAATCGATGTTGATGGAAGAAGCGTAACGGCAGACGGCCAGAAACTGACTCTGACGCCGAAAGAACTGGATCTGCTGATCTACATGGCAAAGAACAAGAACATCGCCCTGGATAGAGAAAAACTGCTCTCAGCCGTATGGGAAACAGACTACTATGAAGACGATCGTACGATCGATACACATGTCAAGATGCTTAGAAAAGATCTGGGCGAATATGCGAAATACATCGTTACGGTAAGAGGCGTGGGGTACAAGTTTGAAGTTTAATTTCAAAGGCATCCGTTTTTCGACGTGGCTGTATTTTCTGGGTTTCTCGCTATCGATGATGCTTCTGCTGGGTTTCCTGCTGATCGTTTTAATCAAACCCTATTACCGGGATGACCGTATCAGGACCATCAACGTGATATCGGATACCATGGAAGAACTTCTGATGAAATCCGATGTTACGGAAAAAGACATCGAATCCGTCGGCAGAACGATTATCGGCAACAA
>JAEEGL013122591.1_pt1 | contig 12814 bp, 10 predicted proteins | sample 9134231 | NCBI WGS metagenome assembly JAEEGL01 (sample SAMN16246548, study PRJNA631951) | gut metagenome | biome: gut microbiome; feature: rumen; material: fiber-attached | host: Bos | place: Iran: Karaj | collected 2018-10
CCGACAAGCGCATCGACTTCTTCGGCGGTATCCGCGGCCTCGGCGAGCTGAAACGTCTCGTCGACAACGGCGATATGAAGGTCGCCTTCGCCCTCTATCCCGTGAGCATGAAGCAGATCATCGACATTGCCGACACCGGCAACATCATGCCCCCGAAGACCACCTGGTTCGAGCCCAAGCTGCGCTCCGGCCTCGTGATCCACGAGCTCTGCTAGTTCAGAATAAACAAAAGGTGGCTACCAATACAGGCAGCCACCTTTTTTTATTCCCACACGCTTTAGTCATTCGATTATGAAAAGGACATTGCTCACTTCGATAGCTGTTATCCTTTGCTGTGGACATCTTATGGGTCAGCAGCAAATGGCCAAGGTCAGCTATTTCGGCCATCTGTATCTTGAGACAAAGGTGAACGGCCATCCGGCCCGTCTGGCCTTTGATACCGGTGCGCCATACACGTGCATCGACAGCACCTACCTTGCCGACAGCAAGCTGCAATATAAGAATATAGGACGTGCCAAGATGGGTGGTACGGGGAATGAGGTCGAGACTGTGCCCATCATCTTCAACGAGCTGACTTATCTCGTTGCCGACAAGGAATACACAAGCCAAGTCTCCCCCGTCATACAGCTAAAGTCCATTCTGGGCGACCAGGCCGACGGCCTCCTCGGCATCGACAACATGGGCGGCAAGATCATCGCCATAAACTATGTTGACGAGCTGATGGGTTTCTGGGACCGGCTCGGTGACACCAGTGGGTATACGTCAATCCCCATACGGTACGAAAACATCCGTATCTATGTGCCCTTGAAAATAGTCATTAGTGACGGCAACATCATTGAAGGCGAAGCCTTGATAGACCTCGGGAGCGGTGGCACGATAACGCTGACAAGCGCTGTGGCTCACCAGCATGGCGTGAAGGAAGTGATGCCCCAGATGCACTACTCTTACTACAATGGCGGTATCGGTGGGGCGTCTACCGGGCGTGACATTAGGGCCAAGAGCGCCTCTGTGGGCGGCTTTACCCTGAACGACATCACGATGGATTTCAGCGACAATACAAGTGGGGCCCTCGCCAACATGGAGTATATCGCCATTGTCGGCAATGACTTCTGGGAGCGTTTCGATATGATTATCGACCTGAACGGCAGTCGCCTCTACCTTAGGCCTAATGCCAAGTTCGGTGAAGTGTTCAAAAGCCCCGTGAGAGGTTTCTCCTATACCGACCGCAGCCATACCCTCGGCTGTTGGGTCGTCAACTGTCTCTACAAGGACTCCAATGCCGAGAATGCCGGACTAAGGAATGGCGACCATATCATAGAAGTCAATGGCCGCAATGTCGGCGACATCTCCTTTGAGGAGCAGCGGCACTTCTTTGACCAAATGGACAGTGTGGCCTTGACTGTCCAGCGCGGTGCAGAGGCTGTCGAGATATCTTTCCCCTTCGATGAGCCGAAAATATAACACTTCTGTACGCCTTTCTGAAACATACAAATGAAGAAATACCTCTATATCGGTTTGGGCCTGTTGGCTGTAGGACTTGGTGCTTTGGGTGTGGTGGTGCCGGGGTTGCCGACTACACCGTTCGTGCTGCTGGCCTCATGGCTGTTCTACCGCTCGTCGCCACGCCTGCAGCAGTGGCTGTTGGCATCGTGGTTAGGCAAGTATATTCGCAACTATCAGCGGCGTGGTGGCATGACCGCCGCACAGAAAGCTGGCGCTGTGGGTATCATGACGGCCATGGTGCTGCTCTCCGCCTTCGTCTTCATTCCAGCAGGCTCTGTGGCCCGCACTATTGTCCTTGTGGCCGGTGCTGTGGGTGCGCTGACGGTAATATTCCTCGTCCCCAACGCCAGCGACGAGGATTAGCCTATCATTTTTGCAATCTGCTTTTCGTCAGCCTTGGGCAGCAGTCTGCCGAGGTGCGCCATTATGCGCTCGCGGCTCTCCTCGGGGCTGCGGTCGCATAGGCATGCGTCGTGGCCGAAGAGGTGTTCCGGCGTGGTCAGCAGAGCCCACCCCCAGCCGTAGCGGTTGCCGTGTTTGTCGGTGGGGTAGACAAAGTCCTCGGTGACAACGCGGCAGGCCATCTGCAGGCGTGTTACATATCCGTCGAAGCGTGAGCGCATCTTGGGGCCGTCGAATCCGCAGGCGCTCCGCAGTTCACGAGTTATCATGCTGCCATTCACGCGCAGTATCTCCAGAATGACGCCCTCTATGCTGTCTTCCTTAGGCTCGGGGTGCAGTGAGCGGCGCCAGTTGCAGAGGTCGGGCCACCACTCCATGGTTACGAAGCCAGCCTTGCCATCGAAGAACTTGCCATAGGCAAAATGACCATCAATAACCATGGGTCCCTTCCAATTCCACAGAGGCCAGTCCCATCCGCCGTCGTCGAGCAGATGGTAACGGCACTCAGGTGCAACCATGGCATCGGCCGAAAAGCCGGCGATACCACTCTCGAGCAGCGGGAGAAATCCAAGATGCTCGATTTTATCAATTAATTCTGGACAATGCTTTATCATGGTGTGAAAGGGGTCGTTTCGCTCAAAACCTCAAAAACATGTTTAAAATCTTTGTAAAGGGTAAAGTCTTATGAATGAAGAACTAAAAACAGATTATGGGGTATGGGTATTGTTTGACTGTTGGATCAGGGGGGCGAGCAGTTGCTCGAAGACATCACGACGGATAATACGGTAGTGCTGATGATAGGTGGCGTTGAAAAGAGCGCTGTGGTGCACGGCGTACTCCCCTTTTTTGAGGACTTCGTCTAAAAGAGCCTTGTCCTCTTCGAAATTGAGCGGACGGGGTGTGACACGCTCAATGACTTCCAAAAGACTGCGCCAACATGATGGCCACGTTAGTTTATCAGTTTGTTGGGTGTCGACATCGTTCTCGACACTACGCAACATTGCCGACACAAAAACACCCATGGGGACAATGCCCTTCCTCACATAGTTGATATCTACACGCACATAGTTGTTCACAAGTGTAAGTGGATAGACAAAAAGCGGTTGCCTCCAGTCATTGCTGTCGCTGTTGGCCATCTCATATTCTATATAGCGGATAGCCAAGAGAGAATCGTTCAGAAGATGCTCCAACCCGAAGACATCCTGAAAACAGAATTTGTACAGGTCCCTGAGCTGAGACTGTGGATAACGCCACATATAGTCCTGAACGACATGGACGGTGTGATTGTCTGACTGGGCTTTTGCGCAATTGAGTGAATGTGGCTTGACAAACCCCGTCTGGCTCTGTGCGGAAAGCGACGCACACAGAGAAAAAACTAACAATATGGCTAATAAAAAATTTGTCTTCACGATTTGCAAAAATACGAATTATTTTGAAATTTCGTAATTTTGCAGTTCTGCACCAACCACTTTTGCAACACACAACAGCGTTAATATCAACAGCATACAACAAGCGCTAAAAGATTATTATAAAGATTGAAAGAATTATAAGTCATTTTTATAAACATTCGAATATTGAGACATCTACATATATATATTGTTTTCCTTTTGGTGATGCTTGGCGGGAACATGACCGCCAACGGGCAAAATTTTACTATAAGCGGAAGTGTGGCCGACTCGACAAGCGGCGAGACTCTGATAGGTGTGACCATTATGGACTTGCGCACCGGACGGGGGACATTGACCAACACCCAGGGGCGATTCTCACTGACATTGAAAAGCGACACGGTGAGACTGCGCATATCGTATGTGGGTTACAAAACGGTTTTTGACACCTTCGTGCTGAAAAAGAACGAGAAACGCAATATAAAACTCCAGCCGAGCATAGAGCTGAAAACGGTTGTTATCAAAGGTCAGCGTGTGGACGACGCGAAGTCGTCGCAGATTAGCGCCATCCAGGTACCCATAGAGCGATTGAAGGCTGTGCCGGTTCTGTTTGGCGAAGCGGACCTTGTGAAGGCTCTGCAGCTGCTTCCGGGCGTGCAGAGCGGCTCGGAGGGCAACAGCGGCTTCTACGTACGCGGCGGCGGGCCCGACGAGAACCTGTTTCTGTTGGATGGTGTGCCGCTCTACAACGTCAGCCACATGGGTGGTTTCTTCTCGGCGTTCAACACAGACGCCGTGAAGAACGTCACACTCTACAAGGGCAGCTTTCCTGCCCATTATGGCGGCAGGCTGTCTAGCGTGCTCGACGTGACAACAAACAATGGCAACGACAAACAGCTGCACGGCAACGGATCGATAGGGTTTATATCTGCAAAACTGAACCTGGAGGGTCCTATAAAGAACGAACGCACCACATTCTGCCTGTCGGGAAGACGGACCTATGCCGACTTCCTGCTGCAGCCTTTGGTAAAAAGGCTGGCCGACCGGAAGGAATACAAACTGCGGGCGGGCTATTATTTCTATGACGTCAACGGCAAGTTGACACACCGTTTCAGCGACCGCAGCCGTCTCTTCACGAGCTACTACATGGGATCGGACGTGGTATACACCCGCATAAGAACGTTGGCCACCGACGTGCAGGAGCAGTACCTGAACTTCGACACAAAGTGGGGAAACATTGTGGCATCGGCGCGGTGGAACTATGAGCTGACGCCAAAACTGTTCATGAACATAACTGGAGCTTACACACGCTACAGCAATACCGTAGGTGTTGACTACGAGACCGTAACCCTCGCCACCGAGGAGCAGGAATCGACCTCGTCGGAGTTCCAGATGGACTACATATCAAAAATCAACGATTTCATTCTGAAGGCCGATTTCGATTTCACGCCCAACCCCAATCACATGGTGAGTTTCGGATCGTCGATGACCCACCACATATTCATGCCTGAAGTGTCGAACGCCCACCTCAACGCCTACAGTGCCGAGATAATGAACAGCTCTTATCTGATCGATACATCGGTAAACTCAGGCACAGTGCGCGCCGAGGAGCTGACGGCATATATCGAGGACGACTGGAGCATCAGCGAAGCGCTAAAGGTAAACTATGGTCTGAACCTCAGTGGATTTGCCGTCGACGGCACCTTCTACCCCACCCTGCAACCCCGTTTGTCGGGACGCATGATGCTAGGCGAAGGTCTGTCGGTCAAAGCTGGCTACGCCTACATGACCCAGTTCATGCACCTGCTCTCCACGACGAGTGTCAGCATGCCCACCGACTTATGGGTGCCAGTGACCAAGAACATTGACCCGATGTATGCCCACCAGGTCGCTGCCGGAATATTCTATGAGATACCTGCCATTGCGGACCTGTCGGTGGAGAGCTACTACAAGAAGATGCACAACCTGCTGGAATACAAAGATGGGGCGACGTTCTTCGGCAGCAGCGAGAGTTGGGAGGAGAAGGTGGTTATGGGCGACGGATGGGCCTATGGCGTTGAGTTGCTGCTGCAACGCAATTTCGGCAACCTTACAGGATGGATAGGCTACACCTGGAGCAAGTCAATGCGACAGTTCGACCGCCCCGGACAAGAGATCAACGACGGCAAGCCCTTCCCTGCAAAATACGACCGTCGGCACGATATAAGCATAGTGCTCAGCTACAAGGTTAACAGCAAGATAGACATCAGCGCCACTTGGGTTTACAGTTCGGGCAACGCCGCCACGCTCAGCCTGCAGGAGTACGCTCAGGCACAAGAGACCGCCAACGACTATGCCGACATAGACCCTGAAGGATGGAACGGTTACCTTTCGAGCCCCAGCGGACGTAACAACTTCCGCATGCCCGACTATCACCGCATGGACATCAGCGCAAACTTCCACCGCCAGTTCCGCCACTGCAGCCGCACCATCAACGTCAGCGTCTACAACCTATACAACCGAAAGAACCCCTACATGATATACGAGAGCCACGAGCACACATGGAACGGCTATAAAGGTGCCCTGGTCCAACTCTCCATCTTCCCAATACTACCCTCGGTGGCGTATACTTTGAAGTTCTAACTATAACTCTGACCTTAACGTTAACCTTGACTTTAACAGAATGAGAAGATTTAAATATATCGCAATCGTTTTTTTTGCATTGCTTTGCTCGTGCGAGAAAGTCGTGGAGTTCGACATTGAGGAGATGGAACGCCATGTCGTTGTCAACGCCCTTCCCTGCACCGACAGCGCTCTTTTCGTCAACATTACCTACAGCCGTTTTTTCCTCGACAATCAGCCTTTCCAGGCCGTCACCGACGCCACTGTGACTGTCGACATCAACGGCACCAGCGTCACTTCCTCTGGCCGCGACGGCGCCAACTACCTGTTCGGCCACACAGTCACCGCCGGCGACACCATGACAGTGCATGTCAATGTTCCCGGACACGACGAGATTGTTGGCGGCACACGCATTCCCGCACTGCCGACCATGCTGCCACCTGTGGCCGAGATTGACACACTGATGCCAATAAGCATGGGCAACGTGACTTTCACCCTCGACGACCCCGTTGGCAACAACTACTATTACACTTACATCCTCGAGCGTGACAGCGGCACGCAATGGAACCTGTGGGAGTCGAAATGGGACACCATCGACACTGTCAAGCACGCATACTTCAACTGCCTCAACCATGAGATCACCAATACAGAAGTCAACAGCGTTATAGGTATGATGGACTATTTTTCCGAGCTTCTTTTCACCGACCGCGACATCGACGGCCAAAGCTACGAGATAACATTGTCGCTGCCCATGTTCAAGGACACCGCCGAGCACCCTCTGCTCAAAGAGTACACCCTTGTGGTTGAGTCGCTCAGCAAAGAGGCGCACCAATACATAAAAGAGACCTTGGCCGCGAACGGAATGGAGAGTTATTTTGCCGAGCCCACACGCATATACAGCAATCTGAGCTCAAAAATAGGCATCTTCGCCGGCATAGCGCGACGTGAATACCCGTTGACATTCACTTACAAAGAGGCTGAAGAGAACACTAAACACTCTGTTTCAACGTCTCGACGTAGTCGTTGATGCGTTGCATCTGTTCGGGGATGTTGATGCTCTGAGGGCATTCGCTGACGCAATGGTTGCAGCCAATGCAGTGGTCGGCCTGACGGAACGACGGCACAGCGCGGTCGTAGTCGACAAGAAAAGCCCTGCGAGCACGACGGAAAGCACGTTTCTCCTCGCTGTCAGCACCCATGTCGTTCATCACGTTGCCTTCATTCAGGCATTTGTTGAAATGGGCAAAAACGCCAGGGATGTTTATTCCGTAAGGACACGGCATGCAGTACTTGCAGTCGGTGCAGGGAATGGTCTTGAAATTGGCATAGACATCGGCAATCTCCTCAAGAAGCTTCAACTCGTCTTCGCTCAATGGTTTATGCGGCGAATAGGTACGAATATTGTCCTGCAGGTGCTCCATATATGTCATACCGCTCAGAACGGTGAGCACACGGGGTTGGTTGCCGGCGAAGCGGAACGCCCACGACGCTATAGAGGCCTGCGGGTCGCGCTGCTTGAGCAGTTCGATGGCGTGGTCGTTGAGGTTCACCAGCTGGCCACCCAGCAGAGGCTCCATGATAAAAGCGGGGATGTTGCGTTTCTCCAACTCGCCGTACAAATAACTGGAATTAGTGTTGCCTTCGTTGATAAGTTTCGAGTGGTTCCAGTCCACGTAATTATGCTGAATCAGTACATGGTCCCAATGGTATTTCCCTTCGTCCTGAAGCGACAGCAGATAGTCGAACACCTTGACGTCTCCATGGTAGGAAAAACCAAGGTTGTGGATACGTCCTTTCTCACGCTCCTCGCAAAGATAGTCGAGCATACCGTTGTCAAAAAAACGGCGGCGGAGCAGCGTCATCGAGTCCAATTCGTTGCCGTCGGCGTCGCGACGCGAGCCGCCAACACTGTGAAGCATATAGTAGTCAAGATAATCAACCTGCAACTCCTTCATTGAATTGTGGTACATCTTGATACTCTCCTCGCGGCTCCATGTGCTGGGTGAAAAATTCGACAGTTTTGTGGATACGAAATACTCGCTGCGTTTATGGCTGCTGAGGGCGATGCCTACAGCGTGTTCGGAGCGTCCCTTGCAGTAAGGGGGTGCCGTGTCGAAAAGATTGACACCATGGGCAATGGCATAGTCCACCAGTTCGTTTATGGCATCCTGGTCCAGTTCCTTGTCCTGCTCACGTCCACTCACACCTTCTATGGTTGGGAAGCGCATGCATCCATAACCCAACAGCGACACCTGCTCGCCGTGCAGGTTCTCGCGCATGGTCATTTTGCCTTCGGGCACTTCGCCAAGGGACAAGCCCTCGGCCTTGGTTTCGTTTTTGGGCGAACAACCAACGGCTACAGCAGTGGTGGCGGCAACACCCGCACCGGCAACCTTGATGAACTGGCGTCTGGAGATTTTCTTTACCATTGTGAATCGAAAACAGGATTGTAACAATTAAACCAACCGTGGGTTGAGAAAGGCTGAATGGGACTGAGCGGTGTTCCTAAATAGAGAGGTCCCAGTGCACCCGTACGGTCGTCGACAAAAGTCATGTTGATATCAAGATAGTTGTTGTCTTTGAAACGGTAGCGCAATGCGGCGGTGACCGCAGTGGCGTCTAGATAGAGCGGCGCGGCACAACCGAGCCAGGGGTTGAGGTTGGCACCCGAAGCCAAATCGCCATCCACCCGCCAAAGCATAGCACCAATCATGAGTCGCTCGTTGACCTTGTAGCTGGCTGCCACCGACACCGATGCCGCCACTCCCGACGGGTTGCGGAGTGGTGCCATATCGCGTGGCTGCCGGCCTCTGAGGGCGTAACCCGATGGCGAGAGCGAATAGCTGTTGAGGAGCGATGCGGAAGCCTTGACAGTAAGTCGCTCGTTGGGGCGATATACCACCGACGGGCTAATATCGAACAGCGACGCGGATGAGTGGCGGCTGCCAACAAAAGAGGTTCCCATCGAGAGGTGGAAATCCCATTTCTTCAAGGTGTCGGAAGTCAGTTTGACTGGGTCGACCATCGGAGCGACAGTTCCCACCGACAGGTCGGAGGATATCGAAACCACCGTATCGGTCTGGGCACAGGCCATGCGTGGAATGATAGTGCAAATTAGCGACAGAGTAAATATGGCGATAAACTTTTTCATCAAGTGTTTTTTTACATAACGAACAAATTACAAAAATAGTCTGTCACAGTATAAAAGAAATTAGTCATACTGGTGCGCATGCGGTAACGCTTGCGGAAAACCTCATGCGAAAAGGTTTCGGAAAGCCTCTTCGATAACCGACACCTCCACAATCTCTATGCCGAAGCGTTTCTTGTTGAGCGAACGGGCGTTGTATTTCGACACAAATATCTTTTCAAAGCCCAGCCTGTCGGCTTCGGCTATGCGTTGCTCCACACGGCTCACAGGACGCACCTCGCCACTGAGTCCCATCTCGGCGGCAAAGCAATAACGGGGCGAAATAGGTATGTCGACATTGGACGAGAGAATGGCGCAGGAAACGGCGAGGTCGATGGCGGGGTCGCTGACACGTATGCCGCCAGCAATATTGAGAAAGACGTCTTTGGCTCCGAGTTTGAAACCACAGCGTTTCTCCAGCACAGCAAGCAACATGGACAGACGACGGAAATCGAAGCCGTTGGCGTTGCGTTGGGGTGTGCCGTAAACAGCCGATGAGACAAGCGACTGGACTTCGATGAACATCGGCCTTGCGCCCTCGAGTGTGGCGGCAATGGCGCACCCGCTGAGGTTCTCGTCACGTTGCGAAAGAAGGAACTCCGAAGGATTAGCCACTTCGCGCAATCCGTCACCCTGCATTTCGAAAATGCCTATCTCTGCCGTGGAACCGAAGCGGTTCTTAAGCGAGCGCAGCATACGGTAGCCATAGTTGCGGTCGCCCTCGAACTGAAGGACACAGTCAACTATATGTTCCATAACTTTGGGACCCGCCAAACTGCCCTCCTTGGTGATATGGCCTACCAACAGCACTGGGACGCCGCTCTCTTTGGCATAGCGCTGGAATTCAGCGGTACACTCACGAATTTGCGAGATGCTGCCCGCCGACGAGTCAATATTTTCGGTACAGATGGTCTGGATAGAGTCGACAATAAGCAAATCAGGGCTGACCTCGTCGACATGCTCGAAGATTCGCTGCGTGACAGTCTCCGACACCACATAGCATTCACTCTCTCTGTTCTCCGATTTCCGTTCTCCATTCAACCTGTCGGCACGCATCTTGATCTGCTGTTCACTCTCCTCTCCGCTCACATAAAGGACTTTCTTGCCTGGAATGGATAGCGCGGTCTGAAGCAGAAGCGTTGACTTGCCTATGCCAGGCTCACCGCCAAGCAGCAGAAGCGAACCCGGGACAATGCCGCCACCAAGAACACGGTCGAACTCGGCACACTGCGTTGGGATGCGCTGCGTCTCGCTGGTTGAAACATCACGTATCAACTTGGGTTTTGAGGCCGACGACGCACTATGGCTTTTACCTGAGGCTGAAGGTTTGGCGGCCTGTACAACCTCCTCCTGCATGGTTCCGAATTTGCCGCATTCAGGACAGCGGCCGAGCCACGAACTCGACTGGTATCCGCATTCGCTACAGAAATAATATGTTTTAGTTTTTGCCATTTTTTCGTGATAACCTTTTCTACTTTTAATTCCTTTAAATCCTGAGCCTCTATCAATCAAAACTCGTCCATTACTCTGTCGACACGGTAGAGTTTGTCGCCGCGATGGAGAGTGGCGTTGGTGGCGAAACTGAAACGGTCGCCCTGACGGACCTCGGCAACGGGGTCACGCTCCAGACGCAATTCGTCGACAGTGGCACGGTACACACCCGTCGTCTCGCCTATCACCATTATCTCGTCGCCAGGCTTCAGCACCTCGGCAGTCTGCATCTGCGCTTCCGCCACACTTATGCGGTTGAAATAATTCTTAATCAAACCAAGATAGACCTTGTTCTCGGTGGCCTGAGAGCCATAGCGCTCGCTCCATTCTCCCATTTTGCGGCCCATATAGTAGCCATCCCAAAAACCGCGGTTGAACACCGTCGCCAACCGCCGCTTCCAGTCAGCTATGCGCTCCTGCGTATAACTGCCGTCAGCAATGGCCTGCACAGCCTCCTTATAGCACTCGGTGACGGTTTTCACATAGTCGGCGCTGCGTCCACGACCCTCTATCTTCAACACACGCACACCTGCCTTCACCACCTTGTCAAGGAAATCAATGGTACACAAGTCTTTGGGCGACATGATATACTTGTTGTCGACCACCAGCTCCATATCCGACTCGAGGTCTTTGACCAAATACTCGCGACGGCAAAGCTGAAGGCACGCTCCGCGATTGGCGCTATAGTTGTAGTTGTCAAGCGAAAGATAGCATTTGCCGCTCACCGACATACACAGGGCTCCATGGGCGAAGACCTCTATCTGAACCAGCTCGCCCTTTGGACCGCGGATATCGTTGTCCTTGATAAACTGGGTAATTTCAGCCACCTGGCGCAAAGGCAACTCGCGGGCTGTAACCATCACGTCGGCAAACTGGGCAAAAAAGCGGACAGCCTCGGTATTGCTTATGTTACACTGTGTCGAGATGTGAACCTCAACGCCTATGGATCGCGCGTAGGTGATCACAGCCATGTCGCTGGCTATGATGGCACTCACCCCTACTCTCTTGGCGGCATCAACGAGGCGGCGCATATCGTCGAGCTCGTTGTTGTAGATGATGGTGTTGACCGTCAAGTAAGTACGCACCCCTGCAGAATGCGCTATGTCACATATTCTCTCTAGGTCGTCCAACGAGAAATTGGCGGCTGAGCGCGACCGCATGTTAAGATTCCCGACACCAAAATAAACAGCGTCGGCACCAGCCTGTATCGCCGCAGTCAGACTCTCATACGAGCCAACCGGCGCCATGATTTCTATTTTCATTTCAATTCCATTTTGTTTTCTTACAAACGCATGATATTATTTTTTATTATTTTTTTTACAAAAACAACACTAATTATATAAAAAATATATATTTTTGTAAATTATTTTTATCACACAATCCTTTCATATATACGACGTATTTATAATATATTTAACTAATCTATAAACAACTACGGAAAGGAACCAAACAAACTCAATGACTACAAAAACACATATTTTACTAAAAAAACAATTATTTTTCTTCTTCACACTACTGGTATTACAAACACAGGCACAAACAGAAATCACCAGCCTGTCAAACATCAGCAGCAGTGGCAATTACATAATCACACAAGACATTGACGCGAGCAACTTCACAACAACCATTTCTTCTTTCAGCGGCACCCTCGAGGCCGCCATCAACCCCGAGACAAAAATGCCCTACCGCATCAAGAATCTTGGTGTTCCCCTCTTCACCACACTCACCGGCACGGTGAAAAATATAGTAATTGAGAGTGTAACCATCAGCGGGCACAGCGGATACACGGGTGCTGTTGCCTGTACCGCCAACAGCGCCGCCCGCATCTACAACGTCGGCATCCTCGGCGGCTCTGTAGGCGGCACCGCCTACACCGGAGGCCTCGTCGGCTTCCTCGACGGCACCGCACGCGTGGTCAACTGCTACTCTTACGCCGACATCACCGGCGGCTCCAACGTTGGCGGCATCGTCGGCTACAACAACCAAAACACCACCGCCGCCAATAACAACCAGAAGACTATGGTCTTCGCCTGCATGTTCTACGGCGACATCACCGGCGGCACCACCATCTCGCCCGTCTACGGCGGTACCCCAATATCGAACGCCGGCGCCAACGCCACCAGCGGCGTGAGCAACTTCAACTATTTCCGCCTCGAAGCCCCCTATGTGCAGCCGACAGGTGTTACCTACAATTGCGCCCTCGGCGCCGAAGACCGTTTCCTGCAGCGTTTCGAATTCTACCGCC
>JAEEGL013413424.1_pt1 | contig 12814 bp, 12 predicted proteins | sample 9134231 | NCBI WGS metagenome assembly JAEEGL01 (sample SAMN16246548, study PRJNA631951) | gut metagenome | biome: gut microbiome; feature: rumen; material: fiber-attached | host: Bos | place: Iran: Karaj | collected 2018-10
ACAAATGGTGACGATTATGCTATTGTCCATTATGTTACGCTCGCCATTATTCTTAGTGATATCAGTGATAATGGCAATGCAAACAGCTCCAGATATGTCATGGATTATTTGGATTGGTGCAGCGGCGATTATTGGTTCGGCAATTTTGATTATGTCGCTTGTGATGCCGAAGTTTAAAGTATTTCAGGATTTGATTGATAAAGTAACTTTAATTACACGAGAAAATTTAACTGGATTAAAAGTTGTACGCGCTTTTGATAATGAAAAACTAGAAAAGAAAAAGTTTATCAAAAATAATGATAAACTGACAAAACTTTTGATTTATATTGATAAAGTTTTAGAATTGCAAAATCCATTAATTAATATTATTTTTAACGGTACAACGCTACTTTGTTCTTGGGTGGGGATTTCGCTTTTATCAAAAGATTTTGCTTATCTAGGCAATATGACGGCGTTTGCACAATATGTGACTTTTGTAATGATGTCGTTTTTAATGATGTCGATGATTTTTGTAACTCTGCCACGTGCCAACGTTTCTGCACATCGTATCAATGACGTATTGTCAACTAAAAATAAAATTGACTGGCTGGATAAGACTGATGGTGTGCCAGAGAAAACTAGTTCTGTAGAATTCCGTAATGTGGATTTTTGCTATCCCGAAGCGAGCGAAAAAGTACTTGATGACATTTCTTTTGCAGCTCATGCTGGTGAAACGACGGCATTTATTGGTTCGACTGGTTCGGGCAAATCTACTTTGATTAATTTGGTACCGCGTTTTTATGAAGCAACTTCTGGCGATATTCTCGTTAATGGTTTGTCGGTAAAGAAATATGCTAAGGATGATTTGATTTCACGCATTGGTTTTGTACCGCAACGCGGAGTGTTATTTGCGGGTTCAGTAAAATCAAATATTAAATTCGGTGCGCCTAACGCTTCGGACGAGCAAATGCGAAAAGCCGCTCGCATTGCGCAAGCAGAAAACTTCATTGAAAAACTTCCAGAAAAATATAATTCACATATTTCTCAGGGCGGCGCAAATGTTTCTGGTGGCCAGAAGCAACGTTTATCGATCGCACGCGCGATTTGTAAAAATCCAGATATTTTCATATTTGATGATGCTTTCTCGGCGCTTGATATGAAAACGGATGCTAGATTACGGGAAGCATTAAAAGAAGTAACTGAATCAGCTGTAGTATTAATCGTAGCGCAACGCGTCTCGACTATAAAAGACGCGGATCAAATCGTGGTCTTAAACAATGGTCATATTGTCGGAAAAGGGAAACATTTAGACTTATTAAAATCATGCAAGATTTATCAGGAAATCGTAAAATCACAGTTGTCAGATAAAGAATACGCTGCGGAACTTCGCAAAGCAAAAGGAGGGAAGCATGCCTAATAATACGAAGAAACATAATAATAAAAGCATGTGGCAATCTTTTAAAGTATTTTTAAAATCTATTAAAGGATATCGTTTGCCGATTACGATTGCGGTTGTGTTGACTGTAGGTTCAGCAATCTTTGGTTTGTTTATTCCCAAAATTCTTGGTGATATGACAACGATTGCAGTTAATTCATATCCGGATTTAGATTGGACTGCGCTAGGCGGTAAAGCAATTTTGGCTATCTGTATGTTCTTAATCTCCGCAGCGCTCAACTATGCTCAGGCATACATTTTGGCAATAGTCTCAGCGAAATACACTAAAGAGATTCGCGAAAAAATTCTGGATAAGATTTTTAGATTACCAATATCTTACTTTGATAAACATCAATACGGCGATACTTTATCAAGAATGTCCAATGACGTTGATGTGCTTACCACTTCGATGTCGCAAGAAATTGCTGACGTATCACTGAGTCTAACAACGCTAATTGGCGTGATGACCATAATGTTAACTATTTCGGTGCCATTGTCGTTGATTTCATTTGTCGTTGTGCCAGTTTCCGTCGTGGTAGTAGGGAAAATCATGCAATATGCACAAAAGTACTTCCGCGAACAACAAAGCACTTTGGGTATATTAAACAGTGAAATCGAGGAAGATTATGCGGGTGAAATTGTGATTAAATCAAATTCCTATGAAGAATCTGCGCTAGAAGAATTTGATCGAATCAATGATAGACTCACTACAGTTTCTCGTCGTGCACAAATATTCTCGTCCTTGTCATTTCCAGTGACACATATTTTCACGAATCTTGGATATGTGGCGATTTGCGCACTAGGTGGAGTATTTGTAATAGAGGGTCATATTTCAATTGGTGATATCCAAGCATTCATTCAATATGTGTCTAGATTCAACCGTCCAATTACCGAGATTGCTTCAACTACCTCAACCTTACAGGCGTTGCTAGCGGCCTCGGAAAGAATCTTTGAGTTCTTAAATGAATCCGAAGAAGAGCCAGATGCCATACCAGCTAAGACAATTGACAAGGTTAAAGGTGAAGTCGAATTCCACAATGTCTGTTTTTCATATTTGCCGGAGCGACCAGTAATTCGTGATTTTTCAGTGAAGATAAAACCTGGAATGAAAGTAGCGATTGTTGGGCCAACTGGTGCCGGCAAAACTACTATTATTAATTTACTAATGCGTTTTTATGAGACTGATTCTGGATTCATTACGATTGATGGTGTACCAACGCGTGAGATGAATCGAGCCGATGTGCGTAGTTTGTTTGGTATGGTACTACAAGATACCTGGTTATTCTCTGGCACCGTGGAAGAGAATCTGCGTTATGGGAAGCTATCGGCGTCACTTGATGAAATAAAAGTAGCATCAAAAGCTTCAAATGTGCATCATATCATTGAAGCCTTACCGCGTGGTTATCACACTGTGATTTCGGAAGATTCAGACAATATTTCGGCCGGCGAAAAGCAATTAATTACAATTGCACGAGCAATGGTAGCAAATCCTCCAATGATGATACTCGATGAAGCTACTTCCAACGTAGATACACGTACTGAGCATTTAATTCAGGAATCATTTGAAAAGTTAACTTCTGGTCGCACTTCATTTGTGATTGCGCATCGTTTGTCAACTATTCGCAATTCGGATTTGATTCTAGTAATGCGTGATGGTGCAGTAGTAGAGCAAGGCACACATAATGAACTACTAAAATTAGGTGGATTCTACGCAGAGTTATACAATTCTCAGTTTGCTGAGAATTAAATCGAAAATCTTATCAATTGTATCTGACGCATCAATTATCGTTAGATTAAATTCTTTGGCAATTTTGGGGTAGGCGGCGTTGACTTTTTGTTGAAATTCGCTGGGTTTTTTCTCAAAAGTTTCGGTGGCTTTGCCACGAGATTTTTGACGTTCTAAACGCACTTTGTCTGGTACAGTAAGAATAAAACCATGGTCTGGGTGAACATATTTTTCTGGTAAAAGCTCTTTAGTAATTCTGATGATTTTACTGCGTGAGACACCCTCGCCATAGCCTTGATAAGCAAGCGTAGACCAATAATTGCGCGCAGATATTACTACGCCGCCTTTTTTTAGAACTGGTTCAGCGATTTTTTTCCAGAGCTCAACACGGGCAGCAGTAAACAATAAGACATTAGTAATAGGTTCAAGATTATAACCACGCGTCAAAATCATATCGTGCAGATCATGCGCCTGAGGCAAATCTCCGTCTGGCTCTTCCAACATTACGACTTCTTTGCCTTGCTCCTCGAAATGCTTTTTCAAAAGTTCTGCTTGAGTTGATTTACCAGTGCCATCTTGGCCCTCGATTACGATATACATTATAAACTCCTTTTCTGGGCGGGTCCTGCCGGATGTTTCCTTCCCACAGCTCCTCCCTTACGGGAGCTCTGTGGGAGCCCTTCCACATCCGTCACCCGCCCATGTAAATATCTCTCATAGCAAGCAGGACAGATGGCGCGGTATTCGATCTCAGTGGTGCCGTCAATCAATACATCGGGGCCGTCAGCGACAAATTTACCGTCCAAGAAACGAGCATTACAAGTGGCTTTGTGACCACATTCACAGATAGTCTTGATTTCTTCAATATCGTGAGCGATTTGAAGTAAGCGGGTTGCGCCTTCAAAACCGCCGTCGGTTAAACGGAAGTTGAGGCGTAAGCCATATGCCATTACAGGGATATGAAGATTATTCACTACCTGCATAAGCTGGTCGACTTGACTAGGTGTCAAAAACTGAGCTTCATCGACTAGCACACATTGTACGTCTTTATAATCCTTGGATATCTTCTGAAATAAATCGGTCTTGCGATCGAAACAAAAGTCAGTTTCACGCTCAGGTCCGATACGGGTTAGTATTTTAGTGCCATTTTTGGTGTCGGTGGCTGGTTTTATTACGCAAACTTTATGGCCACGTTCTTCATAATTAAACGCGACTTGCAAAAGTTGCATTGTTTTGCCACACCCCATTGCACCATACCTAAAGTATAATTTCGCCATGCTATAATTATTATAACATGCATGAGAGTTGGAAACCGTTTTTGAAATCTGAATTTGAGAAGCCATATTTTAAAGAGCTCTCAAAATTTTTACATGAAGAATACGAAGCTAAAACAATTTTTCCACGTAAAGAATTAGTTTTTCGGGCGTTTGCAACTGACCTCAATGAGATTAAGGTAGTAATACTAGGGCAAGACCCATATCATACACCTGGTGCAGCGGAAGGACTGGCTTTTTCGGTACCGAACTCACAGCCGATACCACCTAGCCTAGTTAATATATACAAAGAAATCGATGCAGACATCGGACACCATGCAAACCCTGGTGGAAGTCTTAGGAATTGGCAAAAACAAGGCGTGTTGCTTTTAAATACAGTTTTAACAGTAGAGGCACACAAAGCAAAATCTCACAGCGGTAAAGGTTGGGAGACTTTTACGACGGCGACAATAGAATATTTGAATCGTGAGCGCTCACACTTAGTATTCATTTTATGGGGAAGAGATGCACGAAATAAAAAATCCTTAATTGACACCTCACGGCACTTAGTATTAGAATCAGCACACCCGTCACCATTATCAGCCTATTATGGCTTCTTCGGTAGTAAACCTTTCTCAAAATGTAACAAATATTTAATAGATAACGGCCTTACGCCAATTGAGTGGTAGGCTCTATCCACTTGGCTAGCCTAGCATACTCTTCGGAGTCTTTGTCGTAAGAGTCTAGGATATCTTCTATATAAGTCTTGCCATTAGTGAGATTTAGAGTTTTAACTTCTGGCATCGAAGCAAGTAGGCGAACCACGGCTTCATCGGTTTCGATATTGGTCATAGAATGTTTATTGTCGGTAGTGTAGGAATGTACGCGAAGTTCACGATATACGAATCGTTTAATGCCAGCTTGTAAACAATATTTGAGACAGTTTTCACAGGTCGCAACGCGATTATAAATAGTGCAACCTTCGAGTGGTTGATGGGCAAATAGTACCGCATTCATTTCGGAATGGATGGAAAAATAGTATTTCATCGGACGTTCCGACATAGTCATTTTGGATTCGTCGGCGCCTTGGACCATACCGTTATAACCTAGTGAGACTACGCGTTTGTTTTTGTCTACGATGACGCAGCCCATTTTAGATGAGGGGTCTTTGGATTTCTGGGAGACCGCCTCAGCAATATTCATAAAATATTCGTCCCAATCTTTTTGCTTACTCATATAGATGATTATACCATAAGCAAATGGCGGGGGGTTGTTATTTATAAACGAGTGTGTTTATAATCCTCGCAATTAATAAAAGGAGTCAGATGCTAAGCAAAAACCTGATTAAAAAGTGGGGTGGGAGAAGCATAAAATTAAAGTTTCATTATTTGGGTGTGGCTTTAGCGTTATTAATTAGTGCAAATGTGCCAAGATTTGCGACGGCATCGGAATGTCCGGACTTACGAATTGTGTATGCAAGAGGTTCGGGCGGCACACGATGGCAAGATACAGATTATCTAAGCTTTAAAAAATCAATCGAGACTAAATTAGCAACTGTAAATTTGAATTATGAGTTCATCGATTTGGACTATCCAGCAGTAGGGATTGGCATAGAACGACTAAAAACAACAGTAGGGGCTTACGTTGGTGGAGGAAGTGCTTATGAATTCGGGGACAGTGTAAAGTCTGGTGTTAAAAATTTGAGTAGACTAGTAAACTCTAATGCTTGTCCTAATACAAAATACGTATTGGGCGGATATTCGCAAGGTGCGATGGTAGTATCAAAATCCTTATCTAACTTAAATCCATCTAAAGTAATTTATGCCGCTACATTTGGTGATCCATGGATATACCTCCCAGAGGGGGCCGGAATAATGCCGGCTGCATGTAAGGGTGAGAATTTATCTGACTATCGGAAATATGTGCCTGATTGTTATGCTTATAAAGGAATACTGGGGGCCAATGTACCGTATCGGCCAAAAGCTTTAGCTGGTAAAGTTGGTACTTGGTGCAATAAGCGTGATATTCTTTGCAGCTCACATGCTAACGTGAGCGATCATTTAGGTTATGTTGCTGATGATTTATATAATGATGCCTCAAAAGTGATTTTTGATAAAATAACGCGAACGTTTGGTCTACCGAATCGAATTTCATCGCCACACGATACAGCGGTACTGGTTGATGTAAGCGGTTCAACGAGATTGTTTGACAAATATCAAGGTCCACTTTTCGCTATTGCTGATGAAACTTTTCTTGCAGGTGGAAGAGTAGCATTTTATAGTTATCGTGGAAATTTTGATGGTGGGTTAGTTAAGCATTGCGATTTTAATAGTTGCACTCCTGCTAGTATTAAAGTAGTGTTCGATCAGATCCGCGAATTATATGGAGGGAATTGCGATAATACACTGCTTAATGCATCTTTTCGAACCATGTCAGAATTAGACTGGAAACAAGGTTCGACCAAATCTTTAGTGGTATTGACCGAAGGTAATTTTCTTTCACCGGACAGAGCAGGAATGTCGCTTGGCCAAGTTGTGAAACTAAGTAAAAGGATTGATCCAGTAAACTTTTATATAGTAACTAAACCTGAGTTAGCAGAAGAGTACGCGGAACTCGCTACGCAAACTAAAGGAATGGTAGTAAGCGACATAGATAATGCTAACAAGTTAGTAGAATACATTATGACACGATATGATGCTTTGCCGCAAGTGGAGGAGTCAGATGTTTCTATGGCTTTGCCTGAATTGACAGTGGAAGATGTTAATGTAGACGGGAATATTGTAAAGATTAAATTTAAACATACGGGGTCCAAAGTTTTGATTATATTAAATGATGGTATTATTGGGTTGGTGGATGGTGATGAAGTTGCGATTAATGAAATTGATTTCAATATCCCTAATCAATTAAAACTAGTACCTATAAATGACGATGTGCGCGGGGAAGAGGCAATAATTAATTTAAAAAAGGGTTCTATTAATACTATACTGAAAGCACCTAATTCTGGGCAGCTCTAAGTAGAGCTGAGGTGATAGTGGTCGGCGTAGGGGCATTTGTAGGGTTTGAGCTTAGTCTTTATATTATGATCGTAGGCAGCAACTTCAGCAGCAAGCTCAGCTTCTTCTAATGTATCATAAATAATCTTATGGGTATCACCCACCCAGCAACGTTTGGGTTCGTAAGTTTGTGTAGGATTTAAGTGTTTATTACGATTAGCCATAAATTATCTTAATTGAGTGCGACATCGGACCATAAGCCCAGTAAACTTATAATAGCCATTAGTGCCTGGATAAACATTATCTTTATTAAAGTTTAAGTAACATGCATAATTACTATCAAACGCCGAAGATGACCAATATCCTCCAGTGTAGCCACGACCGTTAATAGACGAGCCCAGTACATTACTAGAATAAACAAAATTGTTAGGATATGCTCGTAAGTTCTTACTTGCAGTAGCACCAGTATCAGTACCGCTGAGCGCTATATTTAAGTAGTAAAAATCACCTTCAATATCGTCGATGATTGGGACGATTTCTTGAGAAGCATCGCCGGTAGGGAGCCACCAACCAGCTGGGCAAATATCACCTGTCACATCACTAAATTCTTGGCTATTAGTGCCATTACCCGCTGTAGCCGAATACCAGTTGTAGTAGTTGCCGTAACTGTAAATGTTGCTATTTTGAGCGCTAGATGTGTTGGCGGTGTAATCTGTAGTGTTGCCAGCGTAGAGCATAGATTGGTCTTCACAGTTAGAATTATACGCTTGGCACCATGCCGTGGTAGTTGGGTTCACTGAAACAGAAAGCTTATTGGAGGTTGGTTTTGTGTCATTATTATTAGCTGAGCTATACCACCAAGTGTTAGTGAGAGGAAGAGATGGACGATGAGTATTAGTGGAGGTAAGTGTAGCAGAATCATCTAGCCTTAGATTTTCAATCATCCAACAACCATGGTCAGCTAGTTTTGCGACTGCGTAAACGTCGTTATCTCTAGTATCCTTAAGTGCAGTAACAGTGCCTATTGGCATGTCAGCGTCATCTGGACAAGTCCAGTTTTGCATATCACCAGCGGATTTGACCCAGATGGCGTATAAGGATAGGCCATTAGTATCTAAGTCGCTTGGAACAGGAATAGTTTGATTAGGACCATAGCGTAAGCCATTATAGGTGGTGGAGTCAGCCCAGCCAGCGAAGCCATAGCCATCGTGTTTAAAGTTAGAGGCCCAAAGAGTGATTCCATTGGTTAGCTCTGAAGCAGTTGGAGTTTGCTGTCCCATCTCACCTTGAACTGTGGTGAGGGAGTTAGCATTATAGCAAATCTTCCCAGCAGGACAAGAGACTGGTTGCAGAGTAGGATCAGGATTAGCTACAGCATAGAAGTTAATAGTATTTTGATAAGTACCAGCAGCTTGGTTATTAGCTGCTCTAGCTGCTATTTTAAACTGCAGAGTTCTATTGTCTGCTGGATTAATAGTATTGATTAATTGTTTTCCGGTAGCTCCTTCATCATCATTGTCTAATGGTAAACCTGAATAGTTAGACCAATTAGTGCCATTGTCTTCTGAATAGCTAAAGCCCCAAGTATTGTCTGTGGTTAGGTTTGATAGACTAGCATTAGTAGCAATGCTTGAGAACTTATAGGCTGAGTTAGTTTGATTAACTAAGTCTGTATTAGTAGTCTTAGTACCAGAAGTTGCAGTTAATACATAGCCTTGTGAGGCATTAGTGGATACATTTACATTAATGGTATTAGAGTCTGATACTGAACCTGGAGAGAGATTATTGATTAGTAGATCACCAGACAAGTTCACTGAGATAGTAGGATTAAAGGTGAAGCCGACCTCTACATTGGAAGAGTAGGTGAGGGCGGAAGAGTTGTCGCTAGAATAAAAAAGTATACTCAAAAAACTTAAAGTTATGATTGCTGAGCTTAAGAGTATGATTTTTTTCTCTCCTGTAAAATTGGGATGTATGTTATAACAATTCCTTGACATGATTATATCTATTACCAATAAACCTTTTTTATATTTTAACATGCTTAAGCCAACATGTGTACTCTTGTTTTTTAAGAGGTTTTATATTATAATAGCACTTATGACTTTTGAAAAAGACAAAATCCGAAATGTGGCTATTATCGCGCACGTAGACCATGGTAAAACGACGTTGGTCGATGGGCTTTTGAAGCAATCGCATACTTTTCGTGATAATCAGGCCGAGATGAGCCAGACTCTCATCATGGATTCGATGGATCAGGAACATGAGCGGGGAATTACAATCACTGCTAAGCAAACCTGTGTATATTATGACGGATATAAAATCAATATTATTGACACACCTGGGCACGCAGATTTTTCAGGCGAAGTAGAAAGAACTTTAAACATGGCGGATGGTGTACTTTTGATCGTGGACGCACAAGAAGGACCAATGCCGCAAACTAAGTTTGTTTTATCTAAGGCATTAGCGTTAGGACTAAAACCTGTAGTGATAATTAATAAAATTGATAAGCCGGCAGCAAGGATTCCTGAAGTTTTAAGTGAAATTGAGAGTTTGTTTTTGGAATTGGCGACGGACGAATCACAACTATTTTATCCGGTGTATTATTCTATTGCGCGTGAAGGGAAAGCGGGTAAAACTACTGAGCTCGACGATGACCTACATGTGATTTTTGAGTCAATCATTAACGATATTCCGGCACCATCGGTAGATTCAGATTCGGATTCTGCGCAACTTTTAGTCGCAGCATTAGCTGGGGATAATTACCTTGGCAAGTATTGTATCGGTAAAATTTTTAGAGGGAAGCTCAAAAAAGGTCAAAGCGTAAAAATTCTACATGATGATTCTGTAAAAAATAGCAAAATTGACAATTTATTTATCTATAAAGGTCTCGGCAAGGAAGAAGTACAAGAAGCGTCAGCAGGTGATATTATAGCTATTACTGGTGTGGCAGAAGCCAATATTGGGGATACGATTGCAACTGGTGACAATCCCGAAGCCTTACCTGGAATTGAGCTCGAAGCGCCGACTCTGTCAATCTATATCGGACCGAATACTTCACCACTTAAAGGACGTGAAGGTGATTTTACGACTTCTCGACAAATCGCAGAGAGATTAGAGCGTGAGTTAGAGACTAATATTGCACTCAAAATCAAACCTGATGGATTGGGCTACAAAGTATCTGGACGCGGAGAATTGCATTTGTCGGTTTTGATTGAAACAATGCGCCGCGAAGGTTACGAGCTAGAAGCAGGACGTCCAGAGGTAGTATATCGTGAAATTGATGGTATAAAGTGTGAGCCGATTGAAGATCTTACGATTGAAGTTGAGAACGAATATGTAGGAGCGGTATCACAGGAACTCGGTATCCGCAAAGCAGAGCTTAAAACTCAAGATATTACCGCATCTGGGTCAACTAGATTTGTGTATGAAATATCGACTGCAGCGCTGATTGGGTTACGTAACAATTTATTGACCGCAACCAAAGGGACAGTGATTATGTCGTCAATTCCATCTGGATATCGTCCGGTAGAGGGACGCTACAAACCCGAACGCAACGGAGCATTGATTGCGTTTGAAAATGGAGTTTCTACAGCCTATGCGCTTGATTCAGCACAGGCTCGCGGAACGCTTTTTATCCCGCCCGGAGTTTCAGTATACCAAGGTATGATTGTAGGATTGTCTAATAAAAAGGATGATATTGATATTAATATCTGCCGCGAAAAACAACTCACCAATATGCGCACACACGCATCAGATGGTACAATTCAGCTAACACCTTATACACAGCTTTCTCTAGAACAGTGTTTGGATTTCTTGCTAGACGATGAATTGCTAGAAGTAACCCCTAAATCGTTACGTCTTCGTAAGCGTCAACTGGATCCAATTAAAAGAAAGCGAGAAAATCGTAATGTCTAAGAATCAAAAACCCTCTTCCTCGGACACACTCAAGGCCGTTCGGCCAAGCTTACGGTCCTCGAAAGAGGGTTTTCCGATTCTTATTGATAGCCATTGCCATTTACATGACCCACAATTCTTTAGCGCTGAGGAAGCTGAAGCCTGCGTAAAACGAGCACATGAAGCGGGAGTTGAGAAAATTATTTGTATCGGAACAGACCCAGCTGATTCTTTGGTAGCACGAGATTTCGCAATGACCCATGATGGAGTGTATTGGACCTATGGCATTCACCCAGAGGAAACAGGGCGAGAAGAAAATGTCCTTTCGAGGAGCATATTTTCCGACGTGGAAAATACGGAGCGACCGAGCCCCGTAACGACGGGCGCGAGGGAGCGTTCCGAGAAAGGACTTTTTTCTCGCCTTGTAGCGATCGGAGAAGTTGGCCTAGATTACCATTATGATGGTTATAATCGAGAGGCGCAGATTAAATTATTCGAACAGATGCTACAGTTGGCTGTCGATAATGACTTACCGGTGTCCTTTCATATCAGAGAAGCATTTGCAGATTTTTTCCCTATTATAGAAAATTTCCCGAAGGTTCGTGGTGTCGTGCATTCTTTTACAGATAGCAAAAAGGTTTTAAGGCGAATATTGAATGAAACGGAATTTTATGTCGGCGTAAATGGATTGGCGACTTATTCGACCTTACCTACGCCACCCCTGGAAAGAATACTATTAGAGACTGATGCACCGTTTTTGGCACCGATTCCTCACAGGGGTAATGCTAATGAACCGGCCTATATTGCTGATATCGCAAAATGGTTAGCCGAGAAGCTTGATATATCCCAGGAAGAAGTCGCTTCTGCCACCTCTGAAAATGTCGAAAATCTTTACAAACTAAGTAATTATAATTATAAGCATTGACTTTTTAAACTATTTGTGCTATAATTAAGTTATGAATACTGAGTTTATTGTACCATCATTCGGAAATCGTAACACCTATGATTTTGGTGCTACGAATGATACTTTTGAGGTGTACAAAGAGTTAAATGCCATTGCAGAGGAGATTGAAGAATGTCGCTTACGAAATTGCTAGGTTTTAGTTCTGGTCGCTATAACAATGGTTTTAGCTATGAAGATTTGATCAATGCTGAGTCTGCACTTGGTAGGACTTTGTTTGGGCCAATTCCGGAAGGACACCGTCGTGAATTTTTCGAATCACGTCGTAATGTATGGATTTGGCATGAAAGTTTCGTAAATAACGCTGGTAAGTTAGAAGAAATGACAGTGCGCTACGAAGTTCGTCCAACCGGAGTATTCAAAAAACCGGCTGGAGGTAGTTACGTAAAAATCACTGGTGAGGAATTGGATAATTTTCGTAAAGCCGCTAAAGGCTATCTGAACCTTGTCAAAACAAAACTCTATTGCTAAAATAGAGATATGGATAATAAGAAAAAGAAAATCATTTTTATGTCCGTGTGTGCAGTGGGGTTGGCTACTCTGAGTGCAGGCGCGGTTTTTTTGATACTGAAT
>JAEEGL016280952.1_pt1 | contig 12814 bp, 9 predicted proteins | sample 9134231 | NCBI WGS metagenome assembly JAEEGL01 (sample SAMN16246548, study PRJNA631951) | gut metagenome | biome: gut microbiome; feature: rumen; material: fiber-attached | host: Bos | place: Iran: Karaj | collected 2018-10
GTTGTTTTATCAGCATTTTTCTCTATGAGTGAAACTGCGTTTTCTAGTGCGTCTGATACAAAGCTTAGAATAGCTATTGAAGGTAAAGTTGCTGGAGCTAAAAAGGCAATTTTCTTATATGAAAGATTTGATAGAACTGTAACTACATTATTAATTGGAAATAATCTTGTTAATGTTGCGTTATCGACAATTGCAGTATTTTTCTTCACGCAATTAGCTATATCAAATGATGAGAATGTTATATCATTGCTTACAACATTAATAATTACTTTAGTATTATTAATTTTTGGAGAAATCATACCTAAGATGATAGCTAAGGTACATTCTGAGGCAGTATGTACTAAGGTTGCTTGGATAGTTTATATTCTTTCTTTAATTTTATATCCTTTAGTTATGCTATTTGTGTTAATCCAAAAAGCTATAACAAGAAATCAAAAGGATGAATCTTCAATCGAAAAGGAAGAATTAAATGTTATCATTGATGAGCTAGAAAATACTGGTGAAATTGAAAATAATGAAGCAGATGTTTTACATAATGTTTTGGATTTGGGTAAAACTACAGTTGAGGATATAATGGTTCCAAGAATAAAAATGGAAGCATTAGATTATGAATCAACATTAGAGGAAGTAAAAGCATTTATGCTTGATAATCCATACTCAAGAATTCCAGTTTATAAAAAGGACAAGGATCATGTTGTTGGTATTTTATATGAAAGAGATTTCTTCCCATCTTTAGTAAAAAATTCAAAGGTGAGCTGGAGAAAGCTAATTCGTCCTGTTAAATATGTTTCTGCCGCAATGAAGGCTGATGACTTAATTAGGGAAATGCAAATATCTAAAACTCATTTAGCAGTAGTATCTGGTGAATATGGTGAGGTTATTGGTATTGTAACTATGGAGGATGCCTTAGAGGAATTAGTTGGTGAAATCTATGATGAGCATGATATTCCTGGTGGAAATGATTTAAGATTTGAAAAACAGGAAGATGGTTCATATATAGTTGATGCTGAAATGTTCGTTGAGGATTTATTCGACCGCCTAGAGGTAGGAGATATTCCTGAGGATGTTCCATCAAAGATTTCTGGTTGGTTATTTGAAAAATGTGAAAGCTTACCAGTTGCTGGATTCAATATTGAATATTTAGCTAGATATACTAAGCAGGTTCAAGATGAGGATTCAACTGAATATAAGGATTTCAATAAAGTTTTAAATATTGCTATCTATGAGGTTAAAAATCGTGCGATTATTCTTGCAAAGGTTACATTAAGAGATGCCACTGATGACGAAATAGAAGCATATGAACAAAAAGAAGAAAATAAATAAAATTAATGGTGCTACCAATGCTTTTTTATGGTAGCACCTTATTTTTTGACTTGAATTTTGATATATTAAAAAATTATAAAAATTTTTAAAAATCTCAAGTTGAAATTATTGAAAAATAATTATATTTAACATATAATTAATAATACAGGATTTTGCTAAAAATAGTAAAAAAATAGACTTTAGAGAGGAGAAATTATCATGATTTTTGACGAATTAGATTCATTGCAAGTTGTTCAAACACAAATCAAGGTAATTGGTGTTGGTGGAGCCGGTAAGAATGCTATTAATCACATGATTGAAAATGAAGTTAGAGGCGTTGAGTTTTACGCTGTAAATACAGATGCCCAAGACCTTAAAATTTCAAGAGCACAAAATAGATTATTAATCGGTAAAACTAAGACTCATGGTCAAGGTGCTGGAGCTGATCCAGAGGTTGGCCGTGCTGCCGCTTTAGAGGCTGAAGATGATATCCATGAGATGATTGGTGATGCCCAAATGGTAATTATCACTTGTGGTATGGGTGGAGGTACTGGTACAGGTGCTGCCCCTGTTATTGCAAGAATTGCCCGTGAGCATGGATGCTTAACTGTTGGTGTATGTACAAAGCCATTCCAGTTTGAGGGTCCTACACGTATGGAAAATGCTGTAAATGGTCTTGAAGAGATTAGACAGTATGTTGACACACTAATTGTTGTTCCTAACCAAAGATTATTAAAAACATTACCTAAAAACACTTCAGTATTAGCTGCCTTCAGAGAAGCAGATAATGTATTAAGAAAGGCTGTTCAAAGTATTTCTGAAACAATAGTACTTCCAGAATTAATCAATATCGATTTCGCTGATATTAGACACGTAATGGCTGATAAGGGTACTGCCCTTTTAGGTATTGGTGTTGCAAAGGGTGAAAATCGTGCAATTGAAGCTGCAAGACTAGCAATTCATTCAGATTTACTTGAGGTAACAATTGAAAATGCAACTGATGCAGTTGTTAATATCATCGCTAGCCAAGAATTATCTCTTGGTGAGGTTGAAGCTGCATTAGCTGAAATTAGAAATAATAGTGGTAAGGATTTAAATATAATTTATGGTACAGCAGTTAACAATGATCTAGGTGATGAAATAGTTATCACAGTTATTGCAACTGGATACGAATTAAAGGCTAAAAATAGCGGTTACGAGGATTTAGCAGAAGAAATCTTCCGTAATATGTCAGACACTAACATTACTTATGATGTTGAACCTGAGGTTGAAGATACACCTGAGGATACAGCACAAGCAAGAATGAGTGAAATCTTTGAAACAGGCATGGGTAAGAAAGAAGAAAGACGTCAAAAGAGAGAAGAAGAGAAGCGTAGAAAAGCTCAAATTAAAGAACAAAAGAGACTTGATAAGACTAATAAGCATCAAGCTCAAGTTCAAGAATCTAAAAATGACGATGTTGAGGTTAAACCACAATCAACTAATAAACCTAAAACTCCAGATTGGCTTGTAAGAAAATAAAAAAATTGAGGTTAGCAATTATTGCTAACCTCTTTAATTTTCTCCAATTATGTCAACTACATAATTTTTCTCTTTAATAAGATTTTTCTTTTCCCTTATCTTTTGGCGTTTATCACTAGCTTCAATCTTTAATACTGCAGTTTTATAGTTGAAATCAATTGTACTAAGATTTTTCTTTTCTAAAGTTTTCTTAAGACTTAAATCCTTTTTAGATTGAATAAGCTTTAAATCAATTTCTTTATTCTTTTCCTTATAATGAGCTACAAGTTCCTTTTCATTTTCCTTCATAGCTATTGGTAGGTGATTAATAATAGCTTTACGATTACTAATATAATTACTTAAGGAATTGTTATATTCCTCTTTAATAGCTAATGTTTCATCTACAATTTGTTGTTTATTATTAGAATAATCAGTTTCTTGCTTTTTGATATTAAATGCATAATCATTTTCGATTTCAGTTAAATTATCATCAACTGCATATAATTCAGTATAGAACTGAGTTGTGCTTTGTTCTTTAGCAAGTAATATAGCATTAATATCCTTTTGATGCTGAATATCATTAGCCATAATAATATCATTATAATGCTTTTCTAGCTTTAATCTATCATTTAATAATGAATTAATTTTATTCAACTCAACTTGATTTGTTTCTTGATATTTCTTTTTAAGATCATCTAATGTTTCATTATATGCTTTTTGAGTTGATTCCATCTCCTCATTATATTCTTCATCAATTTTCTTCAATGCTAAATTATAGCTAAATTGATATTTTTCGCTGAAAGCAGAGTTATTAGAGAATAAACTTGTTAAGATATTATTATCTAATGCTGCTATAGATAATTTGAATTTTTCTTTTTCAGTTAAATTTTCAGCAACAATTTCACTATTAATAATTTTTTTAGTTTTTTCTATAATTTCACTAACCTGCTTATTAAAAGATAAATAAGGCATATTATCATTTTCGATTTCATCCTCTAAAGATGATATTTGCTTATCATATTTCTTCTCAGTATTCAAAGCTTCCTTATTAATTTCTTCAATCATATTATCTAAAATATTTAATTGCTTATTATTTTTCTTTAAAGTTGAAACTAATTGTTTTGTTAATGAATTTCTAGTACTCCTATTGTATTTATCGCCATCATCATATTGGATAGTAAATAAGCGTAATCTTATATCATCATTTTTAGCTTTTAATAATTCAGATTCGTGAACTAATAATTCTTTTTTATTATTTATTACAGCAATTTCATCTTCACGTCTATTCTTTAGAACATCTAAGCTGTCCTTATATTTGAATTCATTATCAAAATTGATATGAGATGATATTTCCTCATCTACTAATTTTTTATAAGTATCAGTGATATTTAATATTAATTTCTTTAAAATAACTAATAAGTCAGTTAAAAAGCGTTTAATAAGCTTATTTGAATTTGGATCTAGACTATATAATTTGTCAATTATATCGTTCCAAGCTTTAACTATATTATTATAAATAATTACATATGCTTGTAATATGTTTTCATATTCATCTAATTCAACAATGAATTTTTCATTTAATAAATTAGTTTTATTTAATATAGTTGCATGCTTTGCCTCTTTATTACTAACATCTTGGTTATGTAGGCACTTATGATTTAGTAATGAAATATCATAATTATTATTAGTAATAATGTTTTGTAATTGATTATGAGAAATTACAATATCTTGCTTTTTCAAGGCAGAATATTTATCATTTTGTAAATTAATCTTTTTCTTACTATAATCTAAAATATTATTTGAGTTTTGAATATTTAATTCATACTGTCTAATATTGTATTGATCTAGCACCTTACATTTTTCAATCTTTAATAAATTACTTACAGTTAAAAAGCTAATTTCTCTATTATATTTGTCATCTAAATAAAGATGATTTAATTCATTTAGCTTTTTAGAAATTGATATTTCTAATTGATATTTCTTAATTACATCACTTAAAGTTTCAATTTGAATTTGATATTTAGCATCAGTTTCATCAATTTCTTTTTCAATACCTAGGTTTCTGATAGAAGAATCTAATAATAATTTATTTGCTTGCTTATTATATTCGCTAGTTGCAATAAAAGAATTGTAATTATATAGATTTTCATATCCATTATTTTTTTCCTGGTAATATTTATTATCTCTAATTTGCTTTTCATTAAGCTTAGCAAAGAAAGAAGTTCTTGATATATCTAATATTTTCTTTTCATATACACCTTCAGCATTTTCCTTAGCATAGCTCTTTTTAGCAGCATCAATTAGCTTTTCAACTCTATTGTTTTCCTCAGCAATTTTGTTATAATATTGCTTATTTATTTTTCTTAATGCATTTTTAAGCTTAGGATCATTTTTATTGTTTAATAAAAATTCAGCAATAATTTTTTCTTGCTCTACGTGGATATCAAAAATAGAATAATATTTATTTTGATATTCCTCATTACAATATTTTTCAAATTTTTCCCTTAAATCCTTTAGCTTAGTATCTAGCTCATTAATGCTTTGAACGAAATCCTTATTTGCTTTAAAGTTTTCATTTTTAAGCTCATCAAATAATCCTTGCTTTTCGACATTATCTAGCTTTTGTAAATTAACATATTCAGCTTTTATTTCAGATAATTTATTACTCTTTTCTTCAGAATACTTTCTAATTAAATCATTTAGGTCAGTAGATTCTTGACGCTTTTTATTCTTTAATTCTACCTGAGCAACCTGATATTCATGCTTTTTTTCTTCGATTAATCTATTTTTTTCTTCGATAATTAAGTTATAAGATTCTACTAAATCCGAATAGCTCTTATCGCATTTTTCAATATTAGTCTTATAAATAGAAGTAACCTTCTCTATCTGATCTTCAAGCTGAGCATTAAATGTGTCAATATTATTGTTATATGATGATTTTGCAACATCAATTTGATATGCAAAACGATTTAAATTATCTTTACATTCGATTTCAAACATATCGATATTTTGGTTAGAAGCATCAATGTAAAAATCTATATCATTTAATGAATCAAATTCATTTTTTTCAAATTGGTTCTTATTATCTAATAAATCTTTTTTTAGATTAGCAATTGCAATATCAGCTTCGTCTTTAATTGCTTTAAGCTTTCCCTTTAATTCATTTTTTCTCTGACGTTCAATTTTATAATAATCCTTTAGGGTAGCCTTAAAGCTTTCATTAAGCTTAGTTTTTCTTTTATCTAGATTATTAATTTCAAAATATGCACAATTACCTAATTCGTCAATTATTTTATTTATTTCTGATAAAAGCTGTGGTGTAAAAAAAGAATCTTTATCTAAAAATTTATAATTAGATAGGAATTTTTCATATTCTTCATTGAACGTATTTAAGCATTCATCAAAATTCTTCATTATTACACCTCCTAAACAATTCATACAAATTAATTATATTATATAATTAAAAGCTAAGATAGTAAAGATTTCAAATTATAATAATTTTTGTAAAAATAAAGTATTTTTTATCAAAAAACTAATTATTTAATTAATAATTTAATATTATTTATAATATTATAGAAAAATAATATGCTTTAAATTTGCCCCCTTTTATGTTATTATTATTGCGGTGATATTTTTATGTATGGATATATTAAAGGTAAGGTTACAAAAATAAGTCCAAAATATATTATTTGTGATAATAATGGTATAGGTTATTTGATTATTGTTGGCAATCCATATAATTTTAAATTAAACGAGGATTATACAATTTATACATATCAAAGTGTAAGAGAAGATGCCATTGAATTGTATGGTTTTACAAAGGAAGATGAAAAGGAATTATTTTTAAAGCTTATTTCTGTTTCAGGAATAGGTCCTAAAAGTGCCTTATCTATTCTAGCTGCAGGTAGCGTTAAAGAAATTGTTAACGCAATCGAAAGTAGAAATGATGCTTATTTAAGAAAATTCCCTGGTATTGGTCAAAAGGCTAGCCAGCAAATTATATTAGATTTAAAAGGTAAGGTTTCGTTTAGTGATGAGGATGATGGTATTGTTAAATCATCATCTAAGCTAACAGATGTAGAGGATGCCTTATTAGCTTTAGGATATTCTAAAAAGGAAATTACCAAAATTGTTTCTAAGCTTGATGCCTCAAAGGATGTAGGCGTTTTAGTAAAGGAAGCATTAAAACAATTAGTAAAGTAGCGAGGTGAGATAATGGAAGATGAAAGAGTAGTAGATCCTAATGAACAGCAGGATGACGAAAAGGAAGAATTATCTTTAAGACCTCAAAAGCTTACTGAATATATTGGTCAAAAAGAAGCAAAGGAAATGCTTGAGGTTTATATTAAGGCAGCTTTAAAAAGAAATGAGGCCTTAGATCATACATTATTATATGGACCTCCAGGGCTTGGTAAAACTACATTAGCTCAAATTATCGCCAATGAATTAGGTGTTAATATCAAGGTGGTTTCAGGTCCTGCGATTGAAAGAAGTGGCGATTTAGCAGCTGTATTATCTACACTTGAAGAAGGCGATGTATTATTCATTGATGAAATACATAGACTTCCAAGATATGTAGAAGAGGTTTTATATAGTGCGATGGAGGATTACCAATTAGATATTATGGTTGGTAAGGATTCTCAAGCAAGAAGCATTAGAGTTGACCTACCTCCATTTACCTTAGTTGGAGCTACAACTAGATTTGGTGATCTTTCAGCCCCACTTAGAGATAGATTTGGTGTTGTTTTAAGATTAGATTATTATACAATTGATGAATTAAATTCAATTGTTACAAGAACTGCAAAGGTTCATGAAACTAAAATAGATGATAATGCCGCAATTGAGCTTGCGAAAAGAAGCCGTGGTACACCAAGAATTGCCAATCGTTTATTTAGAAGAGTTAGAGATTTTGCCGATGTTAAAAACAATGGTGAAATCACTATTGATATATGTAAGGATGCATTATCTAAGCTTGGAATTGACAATGATGGCTTAGATTATACTGATTATAGATATTTAAGAGCTATTGTTGAAACATTTAGAGGAGGTCCTGTAGGTGTTGAATCACTTGCAGCAACTATTTCAGAAGAAGTATCTACAATAGAGGATGTATATGAGCCATATTTATTACAAGAGGGCTATATTAAAAGATCTAATAGAGGCCGTATAGCGACTGAAAAGGCTTATGATAAATTAGGCGTTAAGTATTATAAAGGTATATTTGCATAAGAAGGATTTATTTATGTTAAAAACAAGTGATTATGATTATTATTTACCAGAAGAATTGATAGCTCAAACTCCATTAAAGGATAGAAGCTCATCAAGACTTTTAGTATTAAATAGAGAAAATAAAACAATAGAGCACACACATTTTTCTAATATTATTGATAAATTATCTAATAACGATGTATTAGTTATCAATGATACAAAGGTTATTCCTGCAAGATTAATCGGACATAAAGAGGATACTGGTGCAGTAATAGAGGTTTTACTTTTAAAGGATTTAGGTAATAATGTATGGCAAACATTAGCTAAGCCTCAAAAAAGAGTAAAAATAGGTACTATAATTAGCTTTGGTGAAGGATTACTTAGAGCTAAATGTATTGAATTAGCTGATATGGGTATTTGTAAATTTGAGCTAATATATGATGGTATATTAGTTGAAATTTTAGATAAGCTAGGTGAAATGCCACTTCCTCCATATATTCATGAAAAGCTAGAGGATAAAAATAGATATCAAACAGTTTATGCTAAAAACCCAGGTAGTGCTGCAGCACCTACTGCAGGATTGCATTTTACTCCAGAGCTAATGGAGAAAATTAAAGCAAAGGGTATTGAAATTATTCCTGTAACATTACATGTAGGACTTGGTACATTCCGTCCTGTAACAGAGGAGGATGCATCAAAGCATGAAATGCATAGTGAATATTATGAAATATCTGAGGAATCAGCAAAAAGATTAAATGAAGCTAAAAAGGCTGGTAAAAGAATAATTTCAGTTGGTACAACATCAACTAGAACATTAGAATCAGCAATTCATGAGGATGGCCTATTTTATCCTGAATGTAAAAATACAAATATTTTCATTTATCCAGGATATAAATTTAAGGCAATAGATGCATTAATTACTAATTTCCATTTGCCAAAGTCAACACTTATTATGCTAGTAAGTGCTTTAGCTGGAAGAGAATTTATTTTAAAAGCCTATGAGGAAGCTGTAAAGGAAAGATATAGATTTTTCTCATTTGGTGATGCAATGTTTATAGAATAAGAGGATAAAATTATGATTTACGAAAAATTTTTAAATGATAACAACCCAAGAGTTGAAATTGAAGTAGAGGAATTAGGCAATATTGTCGTTGAATTATTCCCAGAGGTAGCACCTATCACAGTAGAAAACTTCTTAAAATTAGTTGATAAGGATTTCTATAAAGGAATTATTTTCCATAGAGTAATAAGCGGATTTATGATTCAAGGTGGAGATCCTAAGGGAACTGGTATTGGTGGTTCAAAAGAAACAATTAAAGGTGAATTTTTATCAAATGGTGTTAAGAATCTATTAAACCATACAAGAGGTGTAATCTCTATGGCAAGAACATCATATCCTAATAGTGCATCAAGCCAATTCTTTATTATGCATGATGATGCCCCATATCTAGATGGTGAATATGCAGGCTTTGGTGCTGTAGTATCTGGTATTGAGGTTGTAGATAAAATTGCAGAAGCTAAAACTGATAGAAACGATAAGCCACTAAAGGATATCAAGATGAAAACTATTAAGAGGGTTAGATAATGAAGCAACCAGTTTGGTATGAATTAATTCATGAATGCAAGCAAACAGGTGCTAGATATGGTATATTACATACTCCTCATGGTGATTTCGAAACACCAATTTTTATGCCAGTAGGTACTCAGGCTACAGTTAAAACATTAATACCTGATGAAATAAAGGAAGTATCTGATGGCTTAATTTTAGGTAATACATATCATTTATGGCTTCAACCAGGCGATGAATTAATAAAAGAATTCGGTGGTATTAGAGGCTTTATGAAATGGGATGGAGCTTTACTTACAGATAGTGGAGGATACCAAGTATTTTCTTTATCTAAAATGAGAAAAATCACAGAGGAGGGTGTCGAATTTAGACACCATAAATCTGGAGAAAAATTATTCCTATCACCTGAAAAATCAATTGAAATTCAAAATAATCTAGGGGCAGATATTATTATGTCCTTTGATGAATGTCCTCCATTTGATTCTGATACTGAATATATGAAAAAATCAGTAGATAGAACAATTAGATGGGCGCGTCGTGGTAAAGAAGCACATAAAAACCCTGATACTCAAGCCTTATTTGGAATTGTTCAAGGTGGCGGAAATAAGGAAATCAGAAAATATTGTATGGAAGAATTAGCTAAGATAGATTTTCCTGGCTATTCAATTGGGGGTCTTTCAGTTGGAGAATCAAAAAAGGAAATGTATGAAATGCTAGAATTCCTAAAGGATGTGATGCCTAAGGATAAGCCTAGATATTTAATGGGTGTAGGCTCACCTGATGATTTAATTGTTGGATCTATGAATGGAATTGATATGTTTGATTGCGTGTTACCTACTAGAAACGCAAGACATGGTTCAGCATTCACACATAATGGTAAGATTCAAGTTAAGAACCTAGAATTAAAAAGAAGCACAGAGCCACTAGATAGTGAGTGTGATTGTTATGTATGTAAAACATTCACAAGAGCTTATTTAAATCATTTAATTAAGGCAGATGAAATCCTAGGAATGAGGTTAATATCTTATCATAATTTATATTTCTTAAAATCTTTAATGCATGATATAAGAGCTGCAATTAAAGAAGATAGATTATTAGATTTCAAAAACGAATTCTTTAAAAAATTTGGATATACAAAATAAAAATGCATTTTCGGATGCATTTTTATTTTAAATGTGCTATAATTATCTTGAAATATAATATTTCTAATTTGTGAGGTGATAATATGTTGTTAGAATATATAAAAAATAATTATCAATATGGTGAACCAATATTATTAGAAGAAATAGAATACAAAAATAGCGCAGCATTAAGACAAGAAATGAAAAGATTAACAGATGAAGGAATCCTTGTTAGAGCATATAATGGTGTTTATTATAAAGCGTATAAAACTATTTTTAATACCGAAGGTAAGATGTCTATTGATAAATATATTGATAAGAAATATTTGATTAAAAATAGTATTATAATTGGCTATATAACAGGTTTGTCTCTTGCTAATCAATATGGTTTTACAACTCAAGTGCCATCACAAATTGAAATTACATCAAATAATGCAACAACAAAACAAAGAAAAATAGACATAGACGGGCACATATTAATAATTTATTCACCAGTAGTAGAAATAACTGAAAAAAACATTAGTTCGCTTCAATTTTTAGATTTAATGCAAAATATTGATAAATATAGTGAACTAGAAGGCGAAGAACTTAAAAAGAAGTTAAAAGAATATGTTAAAAAGACTAATGTCGATTTTAATATTGTAAAAAATTTAATTGGATTATATCCAGATAGAATATATAAAAATATATATAATGGGGGACTAATGAATGAATTGGTATAATGATAGAAAAGAATTATGGAAAGAAATTATTGATACAGTTTCTAATGATTTAAAAAGAAATCCAATTATGATTGAAAAAGATACAATTCAATCAATGTTTTTATTCGAACTTTCAAAATATGATTTTCCATTTGTATTTAAAGGTGGTACCTCACTTTCTAAAGCTTATAATTTGATTGACCGTTTTAGTGAGGACATTGACTTATCCTTGAGTAGAAAAATAACTGATTCTGAAAAAAAGAAATCAAAAGAAATTATAATGAATATATCAAAGCAATTAGGATTTGAATTGTCTAATCCTGATAAAGTGATGTCTCGTCATGATTATAACAAATATGTTTTTAAATATGATTCATTATATAGCAAAGAAAAATTGGAAATAATAATAGAAACAAGTTATTACCAAATATCTTATCCAGTGATTAGAAAAGAAATATCTTCGTTTATTAATTATTTTTGTAAAAAGAATAACGTAAATATGCCTTTCGAATTTGATTCAGTCAAATTTGAAATGAATGTCCAATCACTTGATAGGACATTCATAGATAAAGTATTCGCGGTATGTGATTATAAAATTCAGAATATGATGGATAGAGATTCTAGACATTTATATGATATAGCAAAGATGGTTTCACATATAGAATTTGATGAAAAATTAAAGGAATTAATTATAAAAGTTAGAAAAGATAGAATGAAATCAAAGAATAATCCATCTGCCGATCCTAAATATAATATTAATGAAATGCTGAAAGATATTGTGGATAGCGGTTTTTATAAACCAGATTATAATAATGTCACATTAAAATTATTATACGAAGAGTATTCGTATGAAGATGCAATCAATAATGGAATTAAAGTAGTTTTAAATAATGATGCTTTCTAGTATCATTTACTAATTTTTCGCTAGAGCATATGGTGGTTATTTTATGATAATAAATAATATTAAAATAGTAATGTTAAATAAAATAATAGATAATGGATATATTGAAATTGAAAATGATATTATTAAGAATATTGGTTCTAATTTAATATCAAATAATAAGGATATTATGAATGGAAATGGATTAATATTATTGCCAGGCTTTATCGATATCCATACCCATGGTGCTTGTGGTATCGATTTTATGGATGCAAATGTATCTGATTATAAAAAGATAGAGGAAGCATTTTATAGTGAAGGTATTACTTCATTTTTAGCTACTACATTAACCTCAGATATAGATTCATTAAAGAGTGTATGTAATACTGTAAGTCAAGCAAAAAATACGACAAATTCATTACTTGGTATTCATTTAGAAGGACCATATATTAATGAATTATATAAAGGCGCTCAAAATGAAAATTATATTAGAGAACCTAATATTAATGAATTAAAGGAATTAATTAATATTTCA
>JAEEGL016578081.1_pt1 | contig 12814 bp, 9 predicted proteins | sample 9134231 | NCBI WGS metagenome assembly JAEEGL01 (sample SAMN16246548, study PRJNA631951) | gut metagenome | biome: gut microbiome; feature: rumen; material: fiber-attached | host: Bos | place: Iran: Karaj | collected 2018-10
AAGCAAAAGGAGAATTTATGCAAATTACAGACGTACGTGTAAGAACTATTGAAAAAGAAGGAAAGATGAAAGCTGTTGCTTCAATCACAATTGATGATGTTTTTGCAGTTCATGACATTAAAATCATCGAAGGCGATAAAGGACTCTTCATCGCAATGCCATCTAGAAAGACAAAAGATGGTGAGTTCAAAGATGTAGCACATCCTATTAATTCAGAAACTAGAGATATGCTACAAAAGCTTATTCTTGATAAATATAAAACAGTACTTGCTGAAGGCCCAAGCACAACACTATAATAATTTACAAGAAAGTTTAAAGATACCTATGAAAATAGGTATCTTTTTTTTATATAGAGAATTTCACATTATTTTAGAGAATTTGACGAGATTTGGTGAAATTCTCTTGTTTTTTAATATATCGTATTTACGATGTTTTATGAGAATTTCACATACTTTGTGAAATTCTAGGACATTTTGGTTAAATTCCTCTTTTTTTGGTTAAATTCTCGTCTAATTGTTTTAATTGATTATAGGTTTTTATTTTGCTATAATGTGTCAACTTAATATATAAAAGTTATCTCTTTTTATATTAAATTATAAAATCTATCTAAAAACTTATGTTAAAAGCGGTAGAAAATAGCATAAATACCAAGGTTGTTGAAGAAAAGTGGCCTGAGGTAAAGAACCTCCTTATGTCTGAATGGGGAATTCTTGAACCTGGGATAAAAGCTTTTATAGAAAGACCTGCAAAAATTGTCTCTTTTAAAGACAATGTATTAACTATAAACTTTAAATCCAATGAATATAAAGATTTCTTTGAAAAAGATTATCTTGTTTCTTTTGAAGCTTCTTATTCTGAAGTTCTTCAAACAAAAATTACATTAAACCTTGTTGTTTCTTCTGAAAAAGACATTTTAATAAATGATCTAGAAAACGAAGTTATTGATAATAATATTAATTCTGAATATACATTTGAAAATTTTATAAAGGGCCCTTCAAACGCCCATGCCTATGCAGCATCTGTATGTGTTTCTGAAAACCCAGGAAAAGAATATAATCCACTGTTTATTTATGGAGGAACAGGTCTTGGAAAAACACACCTTCTTTATGCTATAGCCAATAAGGTTAAAAAGGATTTTCCAAAATATAAAATTATTTATGTTGATGGAAATGATTTTGTGAATGAATATGTAAACAGCATGAGAAACCATAATGAAGAAGATTTTAAAAATAAGTTTTATAATGCCGATTTATTACTTATAGATGATATTCAATATATAGCTGGAAAACCAGGCACTATGGAAGAATTTTTTAATACTTTTAATATGTTATATAAAAAGAAAAAGCAAATTGTTATTGCATCAGATATGCCTCCTAAAGAATTAGATCTTAATGAAAGACTTATTTCTAGATTCGTTCAAGGACTTTCTTATGGTATAGAATCGCCAAATTATGAAACTAGATATGCTATTCTTTTAAAAAAACAAGAAAAGGATTTTGAAAAAATAGATTCTTCTGTTCTTGAATTTATTGCATTTAATATATCTAATAATGTTAGAGAATTAGAAAATGCATATAATAAGGTTATTTTTACACAAAAATTAACACATAAAAAATTAACTTCAGAAGATGAAGAATTGCAAGATATATTAAGAGATTTATGCCTAGAAAATAATTCTAAAAAAATAGATTTTAATTATTTATGTGCAGCAGTATGTCAATATTATAAAATTAGTAAAGAAGAACTATTTTCAAAATCTAAAAAAGCTCCTTTTGTTGAAGCAAGACATATTTTTATATATCTTCTTTCAACATATACTCAGTTATCACAAAGTGAAATTACTAAAAAATTAGGTTCTTTTGATCACTCTAAAATATCATACAGTATAAAGATTGTTTCAGAAAGGGTTAAAACTGGCGATGAAGAAACCAAAAAAGTGCTAAAATATATTAATAATTTAATGGTTAATATAGAATAATAAAAAATATTTTTATATAATTTAACATATATGTAAAATATTATTGTCCTTAAATAAAGGAAAAGAGAAGAATTTAACAATTTTACACACATACTAATAATACTACTAAGTAATAAATAATAATAATAAAAAAGTATTTTTAAAAGTTTAAAAGGATTATTATGAGAGCAATATTTGAAAAAAGAGAATTAATTAATGCTACATCAACAGTAGGAAAAGTTATTAAAAGAATAAATATTATTCCTGCTTTAGAATGTGTTTTAATAGATATAAAAAAAGACATAATATTTACTTCAACAAATAATGATAGCTTTTTTAGATATAAGGCAGTAGGAAAAATATTAGAAGAAGGATCTGTTCTTGTAGAAAAAGACTTATTTTTAAATATTATAAAAAGCCTTCCAGAAGATAGAGAAATAGAATTATTTTTAAATAAAAAAGAAGGACAAACATCGTTTTTAAATATAATTTCCGGAAATATTAACCAAACTATAAAAATTAGAAAAGTTGAAGAATTTCCTAAAATTCCAGAAACAAAAGAAGAAAACAAAGTAATAATAAAAGATGTTTTATTAAAAGATATAATTAATAAAACAATTGTTTCGGTCTATAAAAAAACAGACGCAAAATTTGCCCAGGGATTATTTATTGAAATTAATAAAGATAATATTATATTTAAATCAATAGATGAACTTAGATTTTCTCTTGTAAAAGAAGAATTAAGTAAAGAATATGAAAAAAAACAAATAATTATTGATTATGAGATAATGGACAATATTTCAAAAATTTGTTCTTCTAATCCAAATGATATAATAAACATTTATTTTCAAGAAAATATAGTTATTTTTGAAATAAGAAATATACAAATAATAACAACAAAATTAAGTGGAAATTTTCTTGACGAAAAACCACTTATGAAAGCAGTTAATGATTACTCAACAAAACTAAAGGTAAATAGAATAGAATTAATAGAAGCATTAAGAAGAAGTGAAAATTTTGTAAGGGCAAATGACAAAAAACCAGTAATATTTGAAATAAAAAACGAAGTTTTAAATATGTCTATAGAAACAGAGGATGGAGACTTTAAGGAACCACTTGAAATACAAAAAACAGGAAACGATCTTATTGTTGGTTTTGATGCAAAGCTTATAGAAGAAATTCTTGCAATAATTGATGAAGAAGAAGTAGAAATTTATTTTTCACACTCTTCTGCCCCATGTTTTATAAAGGATAAAAAAGAAAAGTTCTTATATATGATTTCAACATTTAATGCGGTAAGAAAATAGTTTTGTGTATATAAAAAATCTAAAATTAAAAAACTTTCGAAATTATAAAGAGATAAATATTGAATTTAAAGAAAATATAAATTTAATATATGGAAATAATGGAGAAGGAAAAACAAACATTTTAGAGGCTATATATATTGCATCTTATGGGCATTCCAACAAACCCACAAAAGATAATGAAATAATAAATTTTGACGAAAAAGAATCCCATATAAAAATGGATTTTTTAAAAAATGGTATAGAAAATACCGTAGAAATACACATAAAAAGGGACAAAAAAAAGGGTATCGCAATAAATGGAATAAAGGTCAAAAAAATATCTGATATTATAGGAAAAGTGAATCTTATCTTTTTCTCCCCAGAAGATTTAAAAATAATAAAAGAAGGGCCACAAAAAAGAAGAGACTTTTTAGATAAGAGCCTTTGTGAAATAGATAGTGTATATTTATATAATCTAGTCAGATACAACAAACTTTTAGAAAAAAGAAATATTATTTTAAGAGATATAAGCCAAAAAATAAATGTTAGAGAAAATAAAAATTTTCTTTACGCAATTGATGAGAACTTTATAAAGTGCGGGGAAATAATAATTAAAAAAAGAAAAGCATATATAGAGAGCATAAAAGAAAACATAAACTATATTTATAAATATATAACAGACAATAAAAATGAAATAGAAACAGTTTATGAAAAAAATGTTGACGAAGAAAACTTTGAAAAAAACCTTTTAAAAAACCAAGAAAAAGATATAAAGAACACAACTACTTCGGTTGGGCCACACAGAGATGATATTGCGTTTTTATTAAACGGAAAAGACTTAAGAAAGTATGGTTCGCAAGGACAGACAAAAATAGCATCATTTGCCTGCAAGCTATCTCAGATACAAAACGTCCGAAAAATATCTGGCGAAAAACCAATTTTGTTGCTTGATGATGTATTTTCTGAAATAGATGAAGAAAAACAAGAAAAGTTATCAAATATAATAAAAGATATACAAACAATAATTACAGCGACAGGAATAGAAAAAAATATTTTTAAAAACATAAAAGTGGACCAAGTATATAAAATAGAAAAAGGGCAAGTAATCAACAAAGTATTATGATTGAATATATTATTGGAAAATTTAAAGGGATTAAAAGCGGGCGCCTAGTTCTAGAAAAAAATGGAATAGGGTACAGTGTTTTTGTGCCAGAAGGAAGCATTGCTGCAAGAGAAGATGAAGAAATAAAAGTTTATACATATCTTGTACACAAAGAAGAAAGTATGTCTTTATATGGATTTGGAACAGAAAGAGAAAAAGAAATATTTACTTGTTTAATTGGGGTTTCTGGGGTTGGTCCTAAATCTGCAATATCTATTCTTTCTAAAGAAAGCATTGAAAATATAATATCCTCTGTTGCAAAAGGAGAAGAAAAAGTTTTGTCTGGTGTGACAGGCATAGGGCAAAAGACGGCAAAAAAAATAATTATAGAATTAAAAGAAAAGTTTAAAAATATTGCCGAAGAAACAGGGGTAGATATAGGAATAAATAATGATAAAAACCAAGAAAAAAGAATTATAGAAGCACTTGTTTCGCTAGGATATAAAAAAGCGGAAGCAAAAGAAATTATAAAAGAAATTGGCATAAAAGAAAAAATTTCGGACGAAGAATATTTAAAAAAGATTTTAAAAGAGATTTCCAAAAGTCAGTAGGGCTCCCGGCCGGACTCGAACCGGCGACCTTCGCATTACGAATGCGTTGCTCTACCAACTAAAGCTACGGAAGCATATATAAAGCACACATAAAATGTGTGCCGTTTTATGACCTATCCGGGAATCGAACCCGGGATTCAGCCTTGAGAGGGCTGCGTCTTAACCTCTTGACCAATAGGCCGTGAAAAAAAAGTATATTAAAATTAGTAAAAAATGTCAACAAATCAAAATTTTAGTAAAAAATTTTTATTTTTGTTGATATTTTAGATTAAATTTGATAAAGTAAAGCCAATAAAAAAAGGTAAGAAAAAATGGCTTATAAAGAGAAAATAAGAGAAAAGTTTGAAAAATCAATTGATCTTGCTAAAGAAGGAAGAAACAACGAATCCATAATTAAAATGTGCGAAGCAGTAATGGACATGATTGCAATGCAAACAGATGATGCATGTATCGTGTCAGTTGGTTTTGCAGAAGATCTTCAAAAGTTATATGAGAATGGAGTTATATCTTCTGAAACAAGACAAAACTATAGCGCCATTATAGACCTTGCTGGACAAGTAAATCAGGGCAAAACAATTCCTCTTGAGTATGTTAAAGAAGCTGCCGAAATATTAAACGAAGAAATAGAAATTTGTGAAAACAATGAATTAAAACCAATTAATGTTGACGACGAATTAGACAGAAAAGTAAACACACAACAAGAAATTGGAAACATAGGTGAAGAACAAATTCAATACGACGAAGACGGAAATCCTATATTAAATAATCAAGAATTTTATCCACAAAATGGATTTAATCCAAATATGCAACAAGCAAATCAAAATTTATATGCGGGACAGACATTTGATGGAAACAATACTTTTTACCCAAATGGAGCAACGCAAATAAATATGCCAGCTGGTTATCAGCAAGACTATAATAATATGTATCAACAAGGATATAACGCTCACGAAAATTTCTTAAGCAAAAAGAAACCTTCAAAAGGCTTTAATTTAGGGGATATTGTTGCAAAAATATTTGACATAAAAATTGGTAAGAAAAATTCAATTCCTCCATTTGTAAGGATACTTGTTCCTATAGTATGTGTCTTCCTTTTAGTGTCTGTTGTAAGAGCTGTGTTCTTTAGTGGCGGTTCTGCAAATAGATCAAAGAAAACAACAAAGGTTACAACTGAGGCACCAACAACAGAGCCTATAATAATAGAGACAGAGCCAATAATAGAAACAACAACAGAAGCAGGAGTTTATCTTGTAACAAAAGATGAGGTGCGAGTAAGAGAAGAACCAAACACAAACGCAACAACAAAAGTTTATGCCTATGTGAACAAGGGAACAGAAGTTCAGGTAGATAGGTTCTATAATGACGAATGGGCCCTTATAAAATTTGATGGCAAAGACTTATTTATTTCGAGAAGTTATATCACAAGAAAAGAAAGTTAAAACAAAAAGGAGTTTTAAAAAACTCCTTTTTTAAAAGAAAAATCTATAAGGTCATATGAAAAAAGAAGTTTTAGAAAAAGACGAAGTTCTTGATTCTTTAGAAATAAGAGATTATAAAATAATTCAAAGAGAGAAAGGGTTTAAATTTGGAATAGACTCTTATTTACTTGCAAATATTGCACTAGAACAGTTTGAAAAAAAATATAAAAAAACAAAGCAATATTTCTTTTGTGATATGTGTTCGGGCACGGGAGTTATTGCAAATATTTTTTATTCTAAGCATTTGCTTGTGCAAAATAAGGAAGCAGACAAAAACGTTAAAGGTCTTCTTTTAGAAATAGATAAAAAATCAGTAGCAAGCGCCCAAAAAACAATAAGGATAAATGAATTTGAAGAAAACCTTTTTGCAAAAGAAGTCGATATAAAAAAGATAAAGTCTATAAAGCTTAAAGAAGACGAAAAATTAAAGGATTTTATTTCTATAAAACAAAAGGTTTCCAAGCAAAATCTTTCGGAATCCATAGACATTTTGCTTGTAAATCCGCCCTATTTTAAGACCGAAAAAGGCCTTAAAAACAAGGAAAATAGGGTTTTAAGGGCAAGGTCTGAAAGGGGATGTTCTTTTGAAGATGTTGCATCTGCCGCCTCATTTTTGCTTAAAAATTCAGGAAGCATATATGTTGTCCATAAAACAGAACGGCTTACAGAAATAATAGAGACACTTAAAAAATATAAACTTGAACCAAAAGAACTAACCTTCATTCATTCTTTTTTAGAAAGGCCATCGCAAAATTTTATTTTATGTGCTGTAAAAAATGGGAAAGAGGGGTTAACAGTGAACAAGCCTTTAATTGTTTATGAAAGAGAAGGCGTTTATACAAAAGAAGTTCTTACACTATTAAATAAATAAGATGAAAAATTTAACTGTTGGCGATATAGAAATCAAATTAAGCAAGAAAAGAGCAAGAAGCATAACAACAAGGATTAGGGACGGAGAGGTAATAGTTTCGGCGCCTTATTATGTGTCTCAAAAAGAAGTCCTAGAAGTAATAGAAAAGCAACTTCCCTGGATAAAAACCCATTTAGAAAAAGCAGGTAAAAAGAAAAACAATTCAAAGCTTAAGTATCAAGATGGAGAAAAGATATACTTTTTTGGAAATGAGTATGAGCTTAAAATAGCGGTGCAAGAAAATAAAAGAAATAAGGTTAATATAGATAAAGAAAAGAAGCAAATAATAGTCTATACGAGCATACCAGAAGATAAAAATGCAATAAAAAGGGCAATAGAGACAAGATTTAAAAAAGAACTTATTGAAAAAATTGATGAACTCCTACCTATATGTCAAGAGATAACCGGAAAAGCAATAGTATCTTATGATATAAGAAAAATGACGACGAGCTGGGGAATATGCCACATAAAGGAAAGGACAGTAACATTTGCCTTGCAGCTTGCCCAAAAAAGCGAAGAAGAGATAAAATACATAATTGTCCACGAACTGACTCATCTTATCGAGCCAAACCATAGTATGAAGTTTAAGGAATATATGACTAAATTTATGCCAGAATGGAAAAGGATTAAAAAAGAAATAAATAGCTAATATGAGATTAAGACATATAAAAAACGCCGAAGAGCTAGTTTATGGCATAAGGTATATAATAAACGATAAGCAGGCAGATGAAGAGGCTCTCAAGTTTTTGTATTCTAAAAAACCACTTTATATAGAAATAGGGATGGGAAAGGGCGACTTTATAAAAGAAGCTGCAAAAAGAAATCCAGATATAAATTATATAGGGATAGAAAAATTTGCCTCTATTATCTTAAAAGCAAATACTAAGGTTGAAGGGATAGAATATGATAACCTAAGGTTTTTATGTATGGACGCAAAAGACCTTCCCAAGTTTTTTGCAGCAGCTGGCGGAAGTTGTGACACCGTAAAGGTTGATAAGATATATTTAAATTTTTCAGATCCGTGGCCAAAGAGAAAATATGAACAAAGAAGACTTACGAGCAAAACTTTTCTTTCAATCTACAAACAAATTTTAAAAGAAGGGGCAGATGTTGAATTCAAAACAGATAACAAAGAATTTTTTGAATACTCTATAAAGTCGTTTAAGGATAGTGGCTGGGTTATAGAAGAGCTAAATTATGACATTCATGAGATAGAAAAATTAAAAGAAAAACTTGCGCTAGAGGGAAAAACTATGGAAGAATATTTTGCCACAAGGCTTATGACAGAATATGAGAAAAAGTTTACAAAGAAGGGAAATAAGATAGGCTTTCTTAGGGCGTACCCAGGGGTATAACAGGCAAGCAGAGGCCCGTTAAATTCTATAAAATCCGTTAAATTCTCTAGGTAAAATTGTGCCTTTTCATAAATATTTTAAGAAAATAAAGAAATTCTTAAGAATTGAAATTGTGAAAAAATGGTAAACTTTCTTGGTACTTTGGGGTCTAGGCCCTAAAGTTCTTATGTTTTTGTGTGAATTAAAAAACGCATGAGATTTTTTGATAAATACAAAAGAATAATCGCAACAGTTCTTATTGTAACGAGCGTTATGACCAATAACGGCTTCTTTACTTTTGCCAATTCTGTTGGTGAAATTGTTGCAGAAGAAACAAGAAAGGGTTCTAAAGAACCTAAGAATTATTATATTGAATACTTAGAAGAAACTTATGAAATAGAATATGAACAAACAATCGTCTATCCAGAAAATGTAGAAGAGAGCAACAAAGAAACAGAAGAAGTAGAAAAAGTTCAAAGTGAAACAGAGAACAAGAAAGAAGAGACTGATTATATTATAGATGGCGAAGAGTTAGAAGAATTAGACGAAGAAGAAACAGAAGAACAAGAAGAGCCAGAAGATCCAAACGACTACGAGGAAGTAACTGAAGTTGAGGAACCAGAGACCGAAGAGAGCGACGAAAAAATAGAAGCTGAGGTAGATGAGACCGAAGCCGAAGGCGAGGGATCTGATGTCGCGCAAGGCGCGGCAGAAGAAGCAGAGAGCGAAGCCGAAACAGTTCCTGAAGAAACCACAGCTGAACCAGAAACAGAAACAAGTCAAGAAGAAATAGAAACAACACCAGAAGAAACAACACAAGAGGCAACAACAGAAGCAGAAATTGAGACAACACAAGAAGAAACAACAGAAGCTATTATAGAAACAAGCGCTGTATTTGAGACAACAGCCTATGTTGAAATAGATATAGCAACAGAATCTAGTATAGAAGAAACAGACGAAACTGAGGAATCAAAAGAAGTAATAATTGAAATTGCTACAACATCTGATGCCGAAGAAGACATAACAGATATAGCAAGCTCATCAGATGCAAAAGAAGATGTTGTAGATGTGACAACGCCATCTGAAATAGAAAAGGCAGATGTTGCAACCCAATCAGATGCTATTGTTTCAACAACATCTGACATAAAGAAAGCAACAGGCTCTAATGTAGTAGACCTTGCCACAGGTTCAGTAGCTACAAGAAGTGATGCTGGAAAAATTGCAACAGGCAGTGCGGCTACAAAATCTACAGCAACAAAAGTAGCTACAAAGGCAACAACAGAAAAAATTAAATGGAGAATATCTAAGATTTATTTTGCAACCGAGTCAGAAGCCTTCGTTTTCTCTAGTACCTCAGTATCTAGAACCAATTATATAGAAGATAAACTGGCCAAAACAGCCAAAGTTCTACTTATTAATAATAAGGGTCAAACAAAGATTGTAAGGGTGCCTATTAAGTGGAAAGCCAACAATGTCATTACAGTAACAGACTCACAAGTTAAGAAGGAACTACAAAATAAGGCAAAGGAAGACAGTACCGAAACAAGATCTATAAAAGAAATTGTTGGAAATCTTCCTAATAATAATACAGCGGAAACAAAAGAAGAAAGAGAACAAGAAGAGACCGAAGCCGAAGGCGAGGGATCTGATGTCGCACGAAGTGCGGCAGAAGGAAACGAAGGCGAGGGATCTGATGTCGCACGAAGTGCGGCAGAAGGGACAGAAGCAAGCCAGGAAACAGAGGCTGCTATTATAGTAGAAACTATTGCAGCAGAAACAGCAGTAGATGAAACTCTATCTCATGATGATTACGATACAATCAAATCACTCGCACTTCCAGCAGGACTTTTTGCATTTGACATAAACCCAGAAGCCGAAGAGACCGAAGCTGAAACCGAGGCCGAGACTGAAAAGAGCGACGAAAAAGGTGAAGAAGAAGATAAAATAGAAGCAGATACAAAAGAAGAGGGTGACGAAGAAGGTGAACGCTCTGATGTCGCGCAAAGCGCGGAAGAAAAGACCGAAGCCGAAACTGAGACCGAAACAAACGATGAAACCGAAAATGAAACAGACAGTGAAACAGTAAATGAACCAACAAACGAAGAAGGAGCTGAACCAGACGAAGCATTTGGTCCACTCCCAGCAGATAAAGACGAAGATGCAATAACAACAGACGAATCAGATACAGAAAACATTGAAAAGTCAGCAGTAGAAATTCACGACTATGTTGTTGCAGATATGGAACTTGATGAAGAAGAACTTCTTGCACAAGTAGCAGAAGTGCTTAATCAAATAGCATCTGAATCAAAAGCACAAAGAAAGAGAGCAGCAGTAGCTACAGAATCAGAAGCTGAAGAAGAATATGAACCAGAAATGGTTGAAGAAATAGCAATAGAAATACCTGCAGTAATAGTTCTTGGAGTATTCCCAAATAGTGCAGGTGCCCAATTCCCTCATAAGATATGTGGTTGTGAAAACGGGGTAAATTGTAACCATTATGCAAGCGTAGTTCTTGGAGCATATGCAGGCAGTGTTGCACTAAGCCACGCCGATGGACCAAATGCAGGAACAGGACTTCAAGATTGGAAGCCACTTTCAGAAGCAATTGATGGAACAGTAATTATAACAACAGAATTTGTTTATCTTGATAAGGACTATACATTAGATAAGCAATATTTTGTAAGAACAAAAAATATCAACATCTGCCTTCATGGACATAAATTAATTTTCAAAGGAAATGCGGCTCATATTGAGTTAAATAATGGATGGGAACTTAACATATGTGATTGTTCAACAAACAGAGAAGGAAGAATTCTTACAGACGACAACGGTGAAATTAATTCTAGAACAAACGGAATGATCAACGTGGTAAACGGTAAGCTTAATCTTTGGAATGTAAGTCTTGATGGATATAAAATGGATGGAGCACAGGCTGGTCCTGTTGTAAAGCATACAGCTGGTGCACTTCAATTTTCTGATGTATCAATGAATAACAACATTGTTGATGACAAGAGTCCACTTGTTGTAGCAAATGGCGGAACCTTTAATGCATATGGCTTTGAAATGAAGAACAATCAAAGTACAGCAAGCCTTATTAACCTTAGTGGTGCAACATCAAAATTCGGCGACAACTTAGAAATAGAAAACAACTGGGTAGATTATAATCTCATTGAGGTAAATGCAGCTAATCTTACAATTATGTCAGATGATCATGCGACATACACAAACAAATTAAATAACAACAAAGTAAAATACGGAAGCCTCATCAATGTTACTGGAAATTCAACACTTACAATAAATAACAAAACAGAAATTAAAAACAATGATGTTAAATTCAAATCTGTTTTAAATGCCGAAACAGGGGCGAACATTATATTTAATAACGACGAAGATGACGAAACAGAAATTCTTGTAAAAGATAATTATGCTAAAAACTCAGTTATAAGAAAGACGGGAACAGGAAACTTAAAAGTTACAAATGTAAAATTTGAAAATAACGGATCATATAATGGTGCTGTAAAAGCCGAAGAGTCTGCAACAGTAGTAATCAACGAAGGATTATTTAAAGATAATCAATCAGGAACCGGCGGTGCATTATATATTGGTAAAGAAACATCACTTATAGTTGATGGAACAGAATTTAATGGAAACAAGGCTAGATATGCAGGTGGAGCTCTTGCTCTATTTGGAAACGTATCTGGTGCAATTGCAAATGCGAAATTCATAAACAACGAAGCATCAAATACAAAAGGTGCAGCAGCAGGTGGTGCTATCGTTGCATTATATAAAGGAAATAATGGTTCAGATGTAACTCTTACAAGCTGTGAATTTGATGGTAATAAAGCATTAAATGGCGGCGCAATATTTGCCTCAGGTGTAAAGAATATTGAAAACACAGCTGTAACAAAAATAAAAGTTTACAAATCTTCATTTATAAATCACAGTGATAATGCATATACATTTGCCACATCAACAATGTCACAAACATATAATACTCAAGGTGGTGCTATTTATGTAGCAAAGAACGCAGAATGTTATGTATATGAAGGAAGTGAAGTAAAGACAAACTTTAATGCTGTTCATGTTGACAATGGTAAATTCCAAATTGAAACAGAAAAATATGCAACACACTCAGA
>JAEEGL016896435.1_pt1 | contig 12814 bp, 9 predicted proteins | sample 9134231 | NCBI WGS metagenome assembly JAEEGL01 (sample SAMN16246548, study PRJNA631951) | gut metagenome | biome: gut microbiome; feature: rumen; material: fiber-attached | host: Bos | place: Iran: Karaj | collected 2018-10
ACGCCGGTCTTGAGGGGGAGAAAGGGCTTGATCTCAAATATGGGCGCGTGCTCGCGCGCGGCGCGTACGGCGGCCTCCACGTTCGACCGATGCGTGACCAGCGGAATGATCCGCGCGCCGGCTAAAGTCTGTCCTTCCTGAACCGCCGTGCGGTCGGGAATGCAGGCGACCGTATAATCGTCCACGGAATTGATCGCGGTCAGCCCGTCGCGGTTGACGCAAAACAGCCCGCCCGTTTCCGCAAAGAGCTGAAATTTACCTTCGGAGGGCCCTTTGTAGCCGATATGCGCTCCCAGCATCGCTTCCGTGATCGCCAATCCCGCGTCGTCTTCGTGCACGTCGTCCGAATCCGGTTCCCAGACGAATATGTGCGACTTGCCCATATCCAGCAGCTGGGGGATGTCTTCGGCCGTAATGATGTGTCCGCGCTTAAACTTTGGCCCCTTGTATCCGTCGGGGAAAATCGCGGTCATGTCGTGACAGAGGGTTTGTCCGATGGCTTGTTCTACGGGAATTTTTCGCATTTGCTCGCTCCTGTGTTTTTTGCTGGATAGAGCATAGCATTTTCGCGCGCGGGTTCACAATAGCAGTTGTTCGGTAAAACCGAAAAGACATTCGGGAATACCGAATTTTCGTTCGGATTTTTTCGCAAAAAAAGAAGCGCAGGATGTCCTGCGCCTCACAATACAGGCTGAGGGTTTTTAGGCGAATGCGTCGTAAATGGCGCGCATAGCGTCGTTGAACTCGTCGCTTTCCACGCCGACGATGATGTTCATTTCGCTGGAACCCTGGTCGATCATACGCACGTTTACGCCGGCGTTGGCGAGGGCGGCGAACAGTCTGGCGGAAATACCGACGGAATGGATCATACCGCGGCCGACCGTGGCGATCAAAGCCATGTTGTCGTGAATCTCTACGCTGTCGGCGTCGCAGTGGATGATCAGATCATCCAGCACGCGCTGGCGTTTGCCCTTCAGCTGGCTGTCGGCGATGACGACGGACAGCGTGTCGATCCCGGAGGGCATGTGCTCAAAGGAAATATTGTGGTTTTTCAGCACCTCAAGGACTTTGTAGCCAAAGCCGATCTCGTTGTGCATGTTGTCTTTTGCGATGGCGATGACGGTAAAGCCCGTGCGGCCCGCTATGCCTGTTAAATGTCCCACCTGCATGTCCGTATCGTTGTCGGGAACGATGAACGTGCCGGGGTCTTCCGGCGCGTTGGTGTTCATGACGTGGATCGGGATGCAGGCCTGGCGCACGGGGAAGATCGAATCCTCGTGCAGGACTGTTGCGCCCATGTACGCGAGCTCGCGCAGCTCTGAATACGTGACGATCGAAATGGGCTTCGGGTCGGGCACGATGCGCGGGTCTGCCATCAGCAGTCCCGAAACATCGGTCCAGTTTTCGTATACGTCGGCATTGACGCCGCGCGCTACGATCGCGCCCGTGATATCCGATCCGCCGCGGGGGAAGACCTGTATGCGGCCGTCGGGCTTGCTGCCGTAAAAGCCGGGAATGACGGTGTAACGCTGCTCGGCGATCGCGCTGATGCGGCGCTGCGTTTCGTCCGAATCGAACGTGCCGTTGTCGTCGAAACGAATGAGCTCCGAAGCGTCGATAAACTGGAAGCCGAGATAATCCGCCAGCAGCAGAGCGTTGAGGTATTCGCCGCGGCTGGCCGCGTAATCCGCTGACGCGCCGAGCAGAAGGTGCTCGTGGATGATGTCCAGATGCGCTAAGATGTCGGTCTTTAACCCCAGGTCGTTTTGTATCTGCAGATAACGTTCCGTGATATAAGAGAACGGTTCGTCAAAGGATTGACCTTCCTGCGCTAAAGCCTGGCAGCGGAACAGCGCATCCGTTACCTTTTCATCCTTGTACGTCCGCTTTCCCGGTGCGGACGGTACAACAAACATGCGGCTCGGATCCGCCTGAATGATCGCCTTTACTTTTTTGAACTGCTTGGCTTCCGAAAGAGAGCTGCCGCCAAACTTTGTTACTTTTACTTCCATTCGGGTCAAACCTCCGTGTCGGGAATCAGTTTTCTGCATTCCATATAATAGCGCTTTTCGTTTGCTTCGCCCATGGAGAAGGTTTTGCGTGGAAGTGCGCCGTCGTATACGACCGTCCGAAAGAGGTCGGACTTATCCATGCTGGGCAGAAGGAACCCGATCGCGTCGGGCTGTTCAGCGAGCGCACGCACGGCGCCGTCGCCGTGGATGTAATCGAGCTGCGCATCGGGGAATTCGCCGCTCTTCAACAATGCGTCGAGACCGGCCTGCAGCGTGCCTACGGGCAGCTGCTGTTCGGGACGGTTCACGTACAGCGTGCCGGTGCCGCCGGCGTGGACAAAGGGGAGCACATGTCCCTGTGCGGCGCCCGCATCAAACTGCGCGCTAAGCCGCTCACGCAGGAACACGAGCGCTTTTTCCACGTTTACGTGGAACAGCACGCGGTGGATCGGCTCAAATTCGATCCCCTGATCGTGTACGTTCTCAACTTCCACCAGCGCAAAGCGCGCCGGATGCGTCTGCCGTTCATGCGGGGTGAGGGAGGGCTTGATCTGTTCCCAAAGCGATTTTGCCGTGGCAAAGGAATGATTCCCATCGCCCATGGCAAAGAGCATCGGAGGCCGATCCGGTCCGTATTTGGCCGCAAAAGCCGCGGGATCGGCAAGCGCCTCCAAAGCGCGCAGCACGCCGGAGATCTGCTCGGGATCGTCGACCATGCGTCCTTCGAGATGCCCGCCGTCCAGCATCAGATCAAAATCATACAGCGGCTGCATGCGCTTTTGATCGAGAGGTTCGATCACCGTATGTTCGGGATCGTCGATCAGTACCAATATATGCGGAAGCTCCAGCTGCGCGCCCGCGCGAATCTTCACGCGCGGCGGGATGCGGCTGAGGATCGTGCCTTCCGTGGCGCGAATCAGCGAAGAAGCACCGCTGTTGTAATCGTATCGGTCGAGATCGAGCGCCATGATGAGCCCCGTGCGCGTTTTGCCGTTGACCGTGCGGCGCACCCACACGAACCCGGGCGACTGCTCGACAAGAACGCCCGCATCGAGATATCGGCGCATATGCGCGCGGATGCTCGCTATGCGCTCGTCTTCGTCGGGGCGTCCGAGGTAAACCTCGGGCAGGATCATGCGCAGGGTCGAAGGCGCATCGCCGACGATCCGCTCGGCCTGCTGCCAATACTCTGGCTGCGAGGAGAACTGGTCGCAGGCATTGACTGCCCATTTGCTTAGATCGGTGCCCGTCCGCGGGAGCAATACCCGCGGAACCAGCACGCCGATGTGATTGTCAAATTGTGCCATACCTTTTTCCGGTTGTGACGGCTTATTCGTAGCGCAGGACGCGCACGCGGGTCATGCCCGGGATCGCCTCGATGTCTTTGACGACCTTGTCGTCCACCATGTGATCCAGATCCAGCAGCGTGTAAGCGATCTCGCCGCGGCTCTGGTTGATCATGTTGGCGATGTTCGCGCCGACGTTCGCCAGTACGCTCGTGATCTGTCCGACCATGTTCGTGATGTTCTTATGCAGCGCGCACACACGGCACACGCCGGAAACGGGCATGGTGCACTGCGGCAGGTTCACGGAATTGACGATGTTGCCGTTTTCGATGTAATCGCGCAGGGTCTTTGCCGCCATACGCGCGCAGTTTTCTTCGCTCTCCGGCGTAGAGGCGCCGAGGTGAGGCACGCAGATGACGCCGGGCTTGCCGACCACTGCCGCGGAGGGGAAGTCGGTGACATAGCGGGCGATCTTGCCGTTTGCAAGAGCTGCGAGAATAGCTTCCGCATCCACGAGCTCGCCGCGGGCGAGGTTCAAAACGATGGCGCCGGGCTTGAGCATGTCAATGAGCTGCGCGTTCAGGTAGTTGCGAGTCTTATCCATCAACGGAACGTGGATGGTGACGAAATCGCAGCGGGACAGCATGTCCGAAAGCGCCGTGGCGCGCTCGATGCTGCGGGACAGGCCCCACGCATGTTCGATCGAGATGAAGGGGTCGTAACCGATGACGTTCATGCCGATGGCATGCGCGTCGTTGGCGACCATGACGCCGATGGCGCCCAGGCCGATCACGCCGAGGGTCTTGCCGTACAGCTCATGGCCGACGAACTGCTTTTTGCCGGCTTCCACCTGCTTGGCAACGTCGTCGCCGGTGAGGTTGCTGGCCCATTCAACCGCTTCGATCACGTTGCGCGAAGCGACGAGCATGCAGCAGAGCGCAAGCTCTTTCACCGCATTGGCGTTTGCGCCCGGGGTGTTGAATACCGCGACGCCCGCTTCCGTGCATTTTTCGATCGGGATATTATTCGTACCTGCGCCTGCGCGTGCATACGCAAGCAGCGAAGGGTTGATCTCGCGCTCGTGGCAGTCCATGCTGCGAACGAGAATGCCGTGAGGATCCGCCTCGTCCTTGGAGACCGCAAAGTTGTCGGGAGTAAGAGTTTCAAAGATTACGTCCGAGATAGAATTGAGAGTAAGTATCCGCTGCATAACACAAATTTCCTTTCACCGTAGTTTAATACACACCGGCGCCTGTAAGTGGAGCCGTGTTTTTTCAAATTTGAGACTATTATACAACTGTACCCGTCGTTGTGCAAGGTTAATGCTTGTCATCGCCGAAAAAGCGTGTTACAATACAGCCTATGGTTAAAAAATTGGTACAAGGCGCAGTGATTGCGGCCATTTATGCAGTATTGACGTTATTGGTAGCGCCCATCGGTTTCGGATTGATACAGTGTCGAATCAGCGAGGCTCTGTGCGTGCTGCCGTTATTTACACCGGCGGCTGTGCCGGGCCTTTTTGTAGGCTGCCTGCTGGCGAATATATTCACCGGCGAGCTGATGGACATTATCTTCGGCAGCCTGACGACGCTGTTGGCAGCTCTTCTGACGTATCTGATCGGCAAAAAATGCTCCAAACGCGCGGCGCGCTGGCTTGCGCCGCTGCCGGCGGTGGTGCTGAACGCGCTCGTGGTAGGCTGGCTGCTTGCGTACGTGTACGGAGAGAGCGCGGGATTCTGGATTTGCGCGCTGTCTGTCGGCGCGGGGCAGGCGGTCGCGTGCTATGTGATCGGCGTGCCGCTGTCGCTGCTGCTGGAAAAGTATAAGCAGAAACTGTTTTAATGAATAAAGAAAAAGAAAAAAGACCGGCCCACGCAGAGCCGGTCTTTTTATGCGTTTCATTACATATCATGGAGCTTTTTGTAGTATGCGAGCTTATCTTCCGCTTCGGTCTGCGCCCGATCGAAGAGCGTGGTGGCCGCTTCGGGGAACAGCTTTTCCAAAGAAGCATAACGGACTTCGCCTTGGATGAAGCTCTTATAGGGCATAGTGGGGTCTCCGCTGTCGAGCTGGAAGGGATTGCGTCCATCCTCCGAGAGCGCGGGATTGTAGCGGTACAGCGGCCAGTATCCCGATTCGACGGCGCGCTTCGCTTCCGTGGGCGACTTGCTCATGTTGATGCCGTGATTCATGCACGGAGCGTAAGCGATGATCAGCGACGGGCCGTGGTACGCTTCCGCTTCCGTGACCGCCTTGATCAGCTGCGTCGGGTCGGCGCCCATGGAGACTTTGGCGACGTACACATAGCCGTAGCTCATTGCCATCAGCCCGAGGTCCTTCTTCTTGACGCGCTTGCCGGCGGAAGCGAATTTCGCAACCGCGCCGACCGGAGTCGACTTGCTGGCCTGACCGCCGGTGTTGGAGTACACTTCCGTGTCGAGGACCAATATGTTCACATCTTCGCCCATGGCAAGGACATGATCCAGTCCGCCGTAACCGATATCGTATGCCCAGCCGTCGCCGCCGAAGATCCAGATGGACTTCTTTACGAACAGATCGGACATATCGAGGACGCTCGTCAAGAGCGCTTTCAGACCGTCGCAGGTCGCTTCTTCGATTGCCTTGGGCAGAAGCTGCTTGAGCTGTGCCGCGCAGGCCTTGGTCTCCTGCGCGTCCTCGCGGTTGTCGATCCAGCGGCGGATGACGTTCTTAAGCTCGTCGGACACGACTTCCTTGGCGGCGATATCGCGCATGAGCGCGGTCAGCTTTTCCCTGCGCTGCGAAACAGCCAGATGCATGCCGAAACCGAATTCGGCGTTGTCTTCAAAGAGAGAGTTCGCCCACGCAGGCCCATGACCGGCATTGTTCACCGTGTAAGGGCAGGTGGGGGAGCTGCCGCCGTAGATGGACGAGCAGCCCGTGGCGTTGGCGACGAGCATGCGGTCGCCGTAAAGCTGCGTGATGAGCTTGATGTACGGCGTTTCGCCGCAGCCGGCGCATGCGCCAGAGAACTCAAAGTAAGGCCTGAGGAACTGACTGCCCTTGACGGTCTGTACGTTCCAGTCGCGTTCGAGCTCGGGGAGCGTGAGCGCGAATTCCCAGTTCGGCTCCTGTACGGGGAGCTCTTCTGCGATCGGCTTCATAACCAGCGCGGTTTTCTTTGCGGGGCATACGTCCACGCAATTGCTGCAGCCTGTGCAGTCCAGGGGAGCAATCTGGATACGGAATTCCAGATCCGACAGCCCCTTGCCCGCTGCGGGTTTCGTGACGAAAGAGGCGGGAGCGTTCGCAAGGTCCGGCGCCTGCGCCACGAACGGCCGGATGGCAGCGTGCGGGCACGCGAGCGAGCAGCGGTTGCACTGGATGCAGTTCTCGGGGATCCACTGCGGTACGTCCACGGCAACGCCGCGCTTTTCGTAGCGGGTGGTGTTCGTGGGAACACTGCCGTCAATGGACATCTTGGATACCGGCAGAGCGTCGCCCTGCTGCGAAAGGATGGGATGGATATAATCCAGATAATACTGGTCATCCGACGTGGAGACGAACGGCGCGCCCTCGGTCGTATCGGCCCAAGAGGCGGGGTAGTGGATTTCTTCGATGCTTTCCATACCCAGATCCAGCGCCGTGCAGTTGCGTTTGACTACGTGGTCGCCTTTTTTGCCGTAAGTCTTTTTCGCGGCGTCTTTCATGTACTGGAGCGCTTCGTCGGCGGGGATGATGTTCGCAAGCTTAAAGAACGCGCTCTGCATGATCGTGTTGATATGGTTTCCCATCTCAGCCTTGCGCGCAAGCGCTACGGCGTCGATGTTGTAGAAGCGAAGCTTGTTGCGCGCGATCGCACGCTTCATGGCGGCGGGCAGCTCGCGTTCCATGTCCTCGAGCTTCCAGGGCGAATTGAGGAGGAATACGCCGCCCTCTTTTACGCCGTCCGCCACGGGATAGCGCGTCACGTAAGAGCGATTGTGGCACGCCACGAAGTCCGCGCTGTCGATCAGATACGGAGACTGAATGGGCGTTTTGCCGAAACGCAGATGCGAAACAGTCAAGCCGCCGGATTTTTTGGAATCGTAGGCGAAGTAGCCCTGCGCATACATATTCGTGTGGTCGCCGATGATCTTGATGGAGTTTTTGTTGGCGCCCACGGTGCCGTCAGAACCGAGGCCGTAGAACTTGCAGGCGATGGTGCCTTCCGGCGCGGCGTTGATATGACGGCTGATCGGCAGCGACGTCATGGTCACGTCGTCGGTAATACCCACCGTGAAGTGGTTTTTGGGTTCATCCAGCGCCAGGTTTTCGAATATGGCGTTGACCATGGTGGGCGTGAATTCTTTTGAACCGAGGCCGTAGCGCCCGCCGAACACCTGAATATCGTGCCGGCCGAGCTCAGACAGGCCGGATACGACGTCGGTATACAGCGGCTCGCCCACGCTGCCGGGCTCCTTGGTGCGGTCGAGCACCGCGAGACGCTTCACGCTTTCGGGCAGCGCTGCCAGCATATGCTTGGCGGAGAAAGGACGATACAGGCGCACTTTCAGAACGCCGGTCTTTTGTCCGTTGGCGTTGAGGTAATTGACGGTCTCTTCGCAGACGTCCCCGCCGGAACCCATGATGACGATCACGCGGTCTGCGTCGGGCGCGCCCGCATAGTCGAAGAGATGATAGCTCCGACCGGTGAGCGCGGATACCTTGTCCATATAATCCTGCACGAGAGCGGGGATATCCTCATACATCTGATTGCCCGCTTCGCGGTTCTGGAAGTAAATGTCCGGATTTTGCGCCGTGCCGAACTGGCGGGGATGATCCGGGTTCAGCGCGCGGGCGCGGAAAGCGGCGACGGCGTCGTAATCGACCAGCTTCGCCATATCTTCGTAATCGATCGCTTCGATCTTCTGAATTTCGTGCGAGGTCCTGAAGCCGTCAAAGAAATGCAGGAACGGGACGCGGCCGCGGATCGCAGACAGATGCGCAACCAGAGCGAGGTCCATGATCTCCTGCACGGATGCTGAGGACAGCATCGCAAAGCCCGTCTGCCGCGTGCTCATGACGTCGCTGTGATCGCCGAATATGGACAATGCGTGCGTAGCGAGCGCGCGTGCGGATACGTGGAAGACGGCGGGCAAAAACTCGCCTGCGATTTTATACATATTAGGAATCATCAGCAGCAATCCCTGCGAGGCGGTAAAGGTAGTGGTAAGCGCACCGGCAAGCAGAGAACCGTGTACTGCGCCTGCAGCCCCTGCTTCGGACTGCATTTCCGCAATGCGTATCGGCTGCCCGAACAAATTGATACGGCCATTGGCGCCCCAGTCATCCGCTGCTTCCGCCATAGGCGAGGAAGGAGTAATCGGATAGATTGCCGCAACATCGGAAAACGCATACGCCACATGCGCGGCAGCCGTATTTCCGTCGATCGTCATTGTTTTTGCCATGGATGAACCTCCCAAGTTGTTTCAGTAAACTAATTATTCGTCGATCCCGGTTTTCAGGACGGTATACAAACACACATCAGATGACCTGCTATGGACAGAATCAATCTTAAGCTAAATCATAATATTATTTCACGGGACTGTCAACTAACGTTCACTTATACCTGCCGCGCGTCAGCGCGCATCACAAACATCCAGCATAATGCTGAATGATTTGCGCGATTGCCTATAATGTTATCAATAAAAAACGAACAATGCAAGCGAAGAAACGAAATAATAATCGTTAATCAGTATGGGAAACACTGGGATGAAGCTGCGCGTTTTCGCCGCCGTTTTTCTATTCCATTTTGTGTATCGAGAAGAAAAATTCCCTTATATATAAGTTCCCTAAATATTCAGGAATCTTCTGGGAAAAAGTGGAATCACCGGCAGATACCAAAATGAGAAGGTCATACTTTTTCAGCAACTAATATTGCCTTTTTTGTTCTAATCCTGTATACTATCATAGAGTTTTAATGGGGAAATAGTAGGATTCATATTTCCTTCCAGATACAGCGATCGCCGTGAAAGCGGCGGAATATAGGAGAAACGTCCGGGAAAGAATGCATGAGGATATGCTTTCCGAAAGGACGAAAGCGTAGAAAGCGGTGATTTTACCAATGATAAAGAAGCGCCTGGTGCGCTGGCTGGCAGTGTTATGCAGCGTGATGGTATTGAGCGTTCCTGTTCTTGCGCTTGCGGAGGGGTATCACGAACCCGTAAAGGAAGCGGAGATTACGAAGGAAATCGAAGATGCGTTCGATTCGGCGTTATTAGTAGATATGCAGACCGATACGGTGCTGTTTTCCAAAGATCCCACCCGCGTCTTTTCGCCTACCGGCGGAGCCGTGAACCTTATGAGCGCATATGTGGTGTCCCAGGAGGCCGAATGGGAACAGGAGATTCCCGTGATCGATGCGGTAGCGGACCTGTCTTCGAGCGTTCGAAACATCAACCTGCGTTCCGGCCAACGGTGGCTGGTAAAGGATCTGACGGCGGGCATGATGCTGTACGGCGCGCAGGACGCGGCGCTGGTACTGAGCGATCATGTCAGCGGCGCACAGGATGCTTATGTCGCGCTGATGAATCAGTACGCCAATGAGCTCGGAATGAGCGAAACGGTTTATTCCAACGCGCTGGGCGGGTATCAATCGGATCAAAAGACCACGGTGTCCGATCTGATGCTTCTGTGCCGCGCGGCGCTGGCCGACGAGCAGCTGCGGGAGATCCTCAAGTCGAGTGTCTATTATACGGTCAACGGCAGAAACATCAAAAACCGCATGATCATTATGGACCCGGGCCGCAGCATCTACGATGAAAGATTCAAAGGCATAGGCGAGGGCTCCACCACCACTTCGGGGACGAATATGCTCCTTTATTTGGCGGACGGAGAGAACGAACTTCTGTTTGTCGGGTTTTCGGAAAAGCAGGAGCTCAGAAAATGTGAAGAAAACGGCAAACTGGTACTGGACTACTTTATCGAAGCTTATACTTCGGTCGACGTCACGGAGACCGTGAAGAGCCTGCTGGAAGGCGTGACGATCGTGTCCGACGACGGAGCCAGCATTGAGCCGCAGCTGCAGGGCGTGGTAAGTCTGGTCGCTCCGCGCGCGTTAGCAAATGAAATACAGGCCGGAAACAACGGCTCCTTTACCTTGGGAGAGCTGCCTGCGGTTTCCCAAGCTCCTTCGGCAGGCGATGCGATCGGGAACGCAACGCTGCTCTACGATGGACAGAACGTGGCGGAGATTTCGCTTTTGGCCGCTACTGTGGCCGTGACGCTGGATCCGCAGAGCGCTACGACTCCGGCTCCGCCGACTCCTCCGCCCGTGACGGAGGATCCTACCGCGCCGCAAACGACCGAGGCGCCCGAGATTACACCCGGCGGGAAGGAAATCCCTGTTTACTCGGATCAGGACAGGCTGATCAGAGAAGAAAAGAAGAGCTTTTATATTGTCATTGCCGCTACGATACTGCTGGCAGTCATCATACTCGTGTTGGTGCACATTTCGCGCCGCAAGAAGAGATGATGCAGCGGATATGGATATGTAGGAGAAGTCTATGAGAGAACTGACGCTTAGAGATGTATTGAAGATCATACAGCAAAGGATATGGCTGGTAGTACTGCTTCCGGTATTTGCGGTGATTATTACGGCGATCGTTGTGTTTTATGTAATCGCGCCGACATATACGGCAACCGCGTCGATGTACGTACTCAACAAACAGAATGCGGACAGCAGCTCGGTCAATTATTCCGATTTGCAGTCGAGTTCGCTGCTGACGGCCGACTATCGCGAGCTCGTGCTCAGCAAGCGCGTTTTGGGCGCGGTTTCGCAGGAGTATGGCTTAAAATCGTCTGATTTTGACGTCGATGTTACCAGCGCGAACAACACGCGTATCATTCAGATTTCCGCGACCACGAAAGACCCGGTTCTTTCGGCCAATCTGGCCAACTCGATCGGTCAGGAATTTGCGGTTGTCGTCGTCGAGATTATGGACGCAAACAACGTGAATTTCGTGGACATTGCCGTCCCGCCGACCTCCCCTTCGGGGCCAAGGAAGACGGTGGCGATTTTGATTGCGGCCGTTGCAGGCCTGTTGTTGGGCATTATCATTGCGGTACTGATCGAAGCGTTTAATACGACCATTCGTACGGTGGAAGACGTGGAAGAACATCTGGGACTGACGGTTCTTGCGCGTGTGCCGAAATTCGAGGTGAAGTGATATGGCGACATTACCCCCGATTGTTACACAATACAACAATTCCAGCACCATACTCCGCGATGCGATTAAGACGCTGCGCACGAATATCATGTTTTCCAGCGTAGATAAGCCGATCAAGACTATAGTGCTGACCAGCGTCGTTCCTCACGAAGGCAAAAGTACGATCACCATTTTTCTGGGAATGGCCATGGCGGAGAGCGGTCGGCGAACGCTTCTGGTGGAATGCGACTGCCGCAGACCGATGCTGCAGAACTATCTGAAGATGCGTCCGGAACACAACCTGATAGAAGTGCTGAGCCGTCAGGTCTCCAGCGAAGAGGCGATCGTATCGACCGGCGTACCGGGACTGGATCTTTTGTCGTCGTCCGTGCTGGCGAACCCCGTAGAGATTCTCGGTTCGGAACGTTTTCAGAAGGTTTTGGAAGAACTGCAGAAAACATATGATGCGATTCTGCTGGATACGCCGCCGCTGGGTTCGTTTATTGAAGCGGCAGTCCTGTCCGCAAAAGCGGACGGCGTAGCGCTGGTGCTGCAGGCGGGGGCCACGGATATCGCTGCCGCGCAAAGCGTTGTCGCGCAGCTGGAGAAGGCGAAGGCGCGTATACTGGGGGTAGTGCTGAACGGCGTCGATGTCACGGGCGGAGAATACTATTATTCGGATTATTATTACCGTGACGGGAAGAGAAAAAAGAAGAAACATGCGGACGATTCATTGGAGGACGACGATTTCTCCGAATAAAAGCAAAAATGCGTCGCAAGCGTGTTTTAACGCCATAACTGCAAGCGTTCGGCAGCTGGCGGAGGAGATCAGATGGGCGTAGTAGATATACACAGCCACATATTGTACGGCGTAGACGACGGCGCGGGCCGTCTGGATGAAACAGGCCAAATGCTTCAGGAAGCGAAGCGAGCAGGCGTTTCGTCGATTATCGCCACACCGCATTTGTATTCAACGGACGCGAACATTGCGGGTATGCAGCGGGTCTTTTCCCGCGTGTGCGAAGCCTTTCCGGACTGCGGGATAGAGTTGTGGCGGGGCTTTGAATGCAATTACAGAGTGCTTCTGGAGGAAGAACCCGAAGCGATGCTCTCCTATCGAATCCAGGGGACGGATGTTTTACTGCTGGAACCGCCCAGACAGTACCTTCCCGAATCGTGGGAACCGTCCATCAATGCGATCCAGCGCCTGGGCGTGGAGATCGTGATCGCGCATCCCGAACGCTGTCTGGCTGTGCAGGACGATCTCTCCGTTGCGGAGCGTATGCTGGAGCTCGGCTGCGAGCTTCAGGTATCGGCGGGGGGCTGATATGAAGGTATGTTTGCTAAG
>JAEEGL010753517.1_pt1 | contig 12813 bp, 10 predicted proteins | sample 9134231 | NCBI WGS metagenome assembly JAEEGL01 (sample SAMN16246548, study PRJNA631951) | gut metagenome | biome: gut microbiome; feature: rumen; material: fiber-attached | host: Bos | place: Iran: Karaj | collected 2018-10
AAAACAAGTTTAATTTACAAAAGAATAATAATTAGATATAATTTCCTTAAGGAAGGCATTATGAAAGATATCCACACTTTTGTTATACTTGCACATAATGAAAATGATGATTTAGAAAATTGTATTAAAACGATTAAAAATCAAAGTGTTAAAAGTAATATCGTAATAGCTACTAGTACACCAAGTGATTTTATTAATGATTTAGCATCTAAATATGCTATTGGTGTTATGGTTAATAAAAAGAAAAATAATATTGGTAGCGACTGTAATTACGCTCTTAATACTTTTAATACCGATTTAATAACAATTGCCCATCAAGATGATGTTTATAATCGTAATTATGTTAAAGAAATTATTAAAAGTTATAAAAAGCATCCTGATGCTACAATTATTTATACCGATGCTTATTTAATAGAAAATGGTAAAAAAATAATTAATAGTAAAAAACTAAGACATAATAGAAGATTAAATAAATTATTAAAATATAAAATATTTCAACGAAGTACTCTAATTAAAATGCGTAGTTTATCAACTAATCAAACTTTTAAAACTAGCGGGGTTACTTTTATCAAAAAGAATATTCCTGATAAGATTTTCCCAATCGATTTAAAATATTATAATGAATGGCAAGGTTTTATTAATCTAGCTAAAACGAATTCTAAATTTGTCTTTCTTGATCAAAAATTAGTAGGTTATCAAGATAGTGATTATAAAAAAAGTAATACTAATAAAAGAGAATTAGAAAAAGAACATATTTTAAGAACGATATGGCCAGAATTTATTGTAAAAAAAATAATGAAAAATAAAAAAGCTTAAAAAGCTTTTTTTATTTCTGTTTATAAATAATTGTTGAACCTAAACTAAGGTTACTCTCACCTTCATGTTTAGTATCAATATACTTAATTATGACATGAAAAGTTTGGGATTCACCATATTTTATTACACTACCTTGATTTTGATCAGTATGTAAATAAATATCATCATTAGGTGTTATCGTATATTCAATATATTCACTATCTTTATGAGATAAACCTTGTTTCGTTATAGCGTATAATTCAGCATTTAATTTTGAAGTATTAGTAATTGTATAATCAAACTGAATAGCATCACCTGGTTTTGTTAATATTAAATTAATATTCATTGTTGTTGCTATTGAACTAACATCACTAAGTAGTCTTGCATTACCTTTTGTTTCAATATCGGAAATATGGGTTATATTAACACCCCAATTGCGGCCACTAATAATATTATTACCCGTATAGCCTTCTGTATATGCGAAACTACCAGATAATTTATATATTAAGAAAAGCATCGCAAAAACGACAATGATTATAATAAAATATCTCTTTTGCATACTATCACCAATATAATTAAAACATATTTAAATAAAAATGAAAAGTTTTTACATAAAAAAACGTTAAGTTAATAACGTTATTTTACGGTTACAAATATTAAATTAGAATAAGAAGAATTAATTCCTAAAGAATAAGTCATCTTAATCGTTGTTTCACCTTTTTTAACACCAGTTATAGTTCCATTATTAGAAACAACAGCTATAGCGGTATTACTACTAGAATATGTAACATCTACTTTATTAATATTCTTCGTCTTATATTTTATTTCATACATGTCACCAACATTTATTGATACTCTATTAGTATCAAGAATTAATCTTGGCGCACTATTATTACTGGATAAAATAATCTTAATCGAAGTAATAACTATTAAAGTAACAATAATGATAATTAATGATGTTAATATCGCATTTGTTCGATCTTGCCTAAAATCTAAAGAAAATTTCATATTAAGACCATGTACACTTTCCAGATGTACAAGTTGCTTTAAAGCTCTTAGAACATGTTGCTGTATTACCAGCTTTATCTTTAGCTTCGTATTCAACTTTGACAGTACTTGTTGAACTAGCAGAAAGTGATAAACTATCACCATTTTGTTTTGTTGGCGCTAAGAAAGTACCCGTTGCTGCTCCTGCTAAACTATCTTTAGTCTTTGCTGTTACTTTACCATTGGCATCAACAGATAATGAACAAGTTGGAGCCGTCTTATCGATATAGATTACAACTTGTTTTGTAATCGTTTTCTTATTATCTTTGACTGTAAAATCAATTGTTGTTGTACCGTTATTTGTTACTTTAAATGAACCCGAATCATTAAATGATTTCTTTTCACAAGTCGATTGATCCATATAAACAAAGCAGTTAATTTTGTATGTTATTTTTGCTGTACCAGTTGCACCAGATGTTGTTACATTAACAGTAACATCTTTATTACTAAATGATTTAGAATTAGATCCACCTGTTGGATTAACATTTAAAGTTAAACTTGTTGGTTGTGGTTTATTTTCTGTTACTTTTACGCTAACCGTCTTCGTTTTCTTGATACCATCAAAAGTATATGAAACTGTTATTTTACAATTACCATCTTTAACACCCGTAACTGTACCATTATCCGTTACTGTTGCAACAGTTGGATCAGAACTTGCAAATGAAATATTAGTATATTCACTTGATTCTGTATATTTAATTTGTTGTGTTTTACCAACAGCAAGAGTTATTGACTTATTACTAATTGTAAAGTTATCTGTCGCTCCTTGTTTGATCGTTACAGGAATTGTTTTTTCATTCATCTTACCATTAAAGCTATAAGATAAAGTAATATCAGCTGATCCTTCTTTTACACCTTTAACTAATCCACTACTAGTAACGGTTGCAACATCACTATTGGAAGTAAAGAATGTAATATTCTTATGGCTCTTTGATGCCGTATATTTTATTTGATGAGTTTTACCGACTTCTAATTCAATATTAGCTGATAAAGCGTCAATAGTTAAATTATCTTCTTTAGGTTTAGTATCACGATTTATGTAAATTAAGAAGCCAATTAGGCCAAGTAATACTAAAACTAAGATAATAACGATAATTATTTTATGATTCTTTTTGGGTTCACTATCACCACTGGAAGAATCTTTTTCATCATCATCGAAATCATCGTATATTGTACCTTTATATTTTCCTTCTTCACTAGTATACATTCTTCGTTCATCTTCCCTTTCTATTACCTAAATTAATACCCAAAGAACTCATTAGTCCTTGTTCAATGATTACACCACCATTATAATTAGGTTTTCCATATTCTTTTGACTTTTCTTGCATCTTAGATAGAATTGCCATACTTTTCTTTTGTAATTCATCAAGTCCTTGCATTGTCTGATTATTACTACTAACAACTCTATTTTGTAATTCACGTAAGGCTTCTAATTCTTTCGCAGCTTGTTGTCTTCTATGGAAGTCATAGTCACTTTGGGTTTGAGCCATTTGGGCATTCTTCGCTGCATTTTGGGCTTCGGCCATCTTATGCTTTCCAAAGATCATAATAATCACTTCCCCCCTTAAAGACTTCTTTAAGTTCTTCTAAGATATTACTATCATCAATATTCTTAATACAAATATTTTGATATTCATCTAAATATAATTCTGAATAATATACATGATATGTTCCATCTATATCAAATAAGTAATCAGTATAAACAATATAATAGGTATCTTCACTTTCTTCATGATATTTACCTAATATTTCACATTTCATTTCTTTACCAGTATTACTATCTTTGATATGGAAATATATGTCATTTAATTTCTCAAATCCCATATACTCTCCTATAATACACTATAAGTATAACAATTTATTAAAAAAAATAAAAGACAAAATATAGATTTTATCTTTTACTTTACTATCTTGACATTATTTATCTAAATGAACATCTAATTGATTAAATGGTATTACGATATGATGTTTATCAAACTCTTCTTTAATACGTTCTAACAAATTAAATTTAACGTTAAAATAATCAGCTTTATTAACCCATACACGAACCGTTATTTTTAAACTACTATCTAAGTAATCCGTTAATCTAACAAATATTTCTTTTTCTTTATTAATTTCTTTTTGTTCATCAATAACTTTCTTAATAATCTCTTTAACTTCTTTGATATCACTATCATATGAAACACCAAGATCAAAATCAAGTCGACGTTCTTCGTTTTGAGTATAATTAATAAATTCTTGATTAGCTAGTGTTCCATTAGGAATATAAACCATTCGATTATCTGGCGTTTGTAAATAAGTATAGAAAATACTTATTTTCATAACAGTACCAGAGTCATTATGATTATCAATATAATCGCCTACTTTAAATGGTTTAAAAATTAAAATAATTAGGCCACCAGCGATATTAGCTAATCCTCCTTGTAAAGACATACCAATCGCTAAACCAGCACTTGCAAGTAAAGTGATAAACGAAGTTAACGGTATTCCAAGTACTCCAGCCGCACTAATAAATAAAACAATGTATAACGCAATTTTTACAAACCCATGAACAAATCCTTCTACAGTAGGATCCATTCTTTTAGCAGCTCTACTATTTTTAATTAGTCTTAAAACTAACTTAATTAGTTTTCCCCCAATAAAGATAATTACTAAAGCGTAAATTATTTTTAAACCAGCGTCTACACCAACTGTTTTTAATTGACTAATAACTTCTTTCATTATTTCTCCTTCATCTTCTCTTTTAATTCATATAATTTATTGAGTGCTTCAATAGGTGTTAAATTTAAAACATCTATTTTAGCTATCTCATCTTCTATTTTACTACTTTTCGTCTTTTCTTCAAAGACAAAACTTGTTTGAACATTTCTTTTGTTGTAACCTTTCTTTTCATAAATACTTAAGATCTCTTTAGCCCGTGTTATTACTTCATCTGGAAGTCCAGCAAGAGATGCAACATTAATACCATAACTCTTGTCAATCGATCCATCTAGTACTTTATGAAGGAAAGTAATATTACCATCATTTTCTTCCGCACTTACATGAACATTTTTTATTTTAGATAATGCATTCGCCATATTAGTTAATTCATGATAATGCGTTGAAAATAAAGTTTTTGCATGAATATGATCATGAATATATTCAAGTATAGCTTCTGCTAAGCTCATACCATCATAAGTTGCGGTACCTCGACCTAATTCATCAAAAAGAATTAAGCTATCTTCCGTAGCTTTACTAAGAGCTACTTCAGCTTCTTTCATTTCAACCATGAATGTACTTTCACCACTTACTAAATCATCACTGGCACCAATTCTTGTAAAGATTTTATCAAAAATCGGAATATCACATTCTTTACATGGAACGAATGATCCTATTTGAGCCATAATAACAATTATTGCTAGTTGACGCATATAAGTACTTTTACCAGCCATATTGGGTCCTGTGATTAATAAAATATCTGTATTCTTATTCATAACGATATCATTAGGAACATATTCACTTTTATTAACCATTTCCACTACCGGATGTCTACCATCTATAATTTTAATTTCATGTTTATTATTAAAACTTGGTCTTACATAATTATTATTTTCAGCAACATTAGTAAAACTAATTAACATATCAACTTCACTAAGGACTTTACTAATTTGTTGTAATTTAGGAATATAAGTTTTAGCAACTTCTCTTATTTCCATAAATAAGTCATATTCTAAATTAACAATTTTTTCTGATGAACCTAATATAATACTTTCTTTTTCTTTTAAGTCTTCTGTAATATATCTTTCACCATTAACTAAAGTTTGCTTTCTTATATAACCATATTCATCTTTAATTAATGGAATATTACTTTTAGATACTTCAATATAATAACCAAAAACTTTATTGTAACCAATTTTTAAATTCTTAATACCGGTTCTATTTCTTTCATTTTCTTCAATTTCAAGAATATAATCTTTACTATTTTTACAAATACTTTTTAATTCATCTAATTCTTTATTATAACCATCTTTAATTAAGCCACCTTCATGTATAGTAACTGGTGGATTATCACATAAACTATTTTCTAATAATTCTCTTAATTGATCTAACGAATCAATATCTTTATCATAATGAATATTATTAAGTATTGCTTTAATATCTGGTAGGACACTTAAACTTCTAAGTAACTGTAACATATCTCTTGCATTAACATTACCATAACTAATACGACCAGATAATCTTTCAAGATCATAAACAGAATCTAATAGTTTCTCTAATTCAACACGATTAATAAATTCTTTTTTAAAAGTATCAATAATATCAAAACGTCGTTCTAATTCTTTTTGATCTTTAATTGGTGATTCAATATTATGTTTAAGTAATCTACTACCCATTGCTGTTTTTGTTTTATCAAGTAACCATAACAAGGAATACATTCTATTATCATCACGAATAGTTCTTATTAACTCTAAATTCCTTGATGTATGAATATCAAACAATAGATAATCATTTTCTTGTAAATAATGAACTTTTTCAAAATGTGTTAACGAACTCTTTTTATTTTGAATAACATAATTTAATAAATGCTTAATACCCGTAATTATTCTAATATCTTTAATATCCGAATAAATATACTTGTAACTATCATCTTCTAATAAATCATCAGTAATTGTTAAACTTAAATGATAATTATCTTTGATTATATATAATGTTTCACGATCAATATTACTACTTGCAATAACTTCTTTAATACCTTTATTAACAATCTCTCTAATTAAACTATCACTATCATTTAAGATTAAAGAATTAATTTCACCAGTTGTAATATCTGTATATGTTAATAAATAATCACCATTAACATTATAGATAGATGCTAAATAATTATTATCTTTTTCACTTAATAAGTTATCCATAATTGTTCCTTTAGTAACAACTTGAATAACATCACGGTCAACAATTCCTTTAGCGTCTTTAGGGTCTTCTAATTGTTCACAAATGGCTACTTTATAACCTTTATCGACTAACTTTTCGAGATAAGCTTGATAAGCGTGATATGGTATACCACACATTGGAACTCTTTCATCTAAACCCGCATTACGACCAGTTAAAGTTAATTCTAGTTCATGAGAAGCAGTAATTGCATCTTCAAAAAACATTTCATAAAAGTCCCCTAATCGATAAAATACGATAGCATCATTATATTTCTTTTTAATTTCAATATAGTGAACCATCATGGGACTTACTTTGTTCATATCTACTTCACTTATTTTCATAATTCACCATTAGTTATTTTAACATAACTTTATTTTTTTTAGTTATGATATAACAAAAATAGACAAATAAAAAAAGTATCATTGATACTTTTTATTTGTTTGATAAATAAGATATTATACCGGATGAAGTCATCATATCATAGGCACTACCATGACCATCAAATGAACTATCAATTTCGGTAGTATTTATTCCATTATTATTACCATAAGATAATAATCGGCTATCATTTGTGTATAAAGAAATATTTCCTTTATTTATACCACTATTCATCGTACTATTAAGAGCATCTTCAATCGCTGGATTCCAAGAAGTATTACCCATATTATTATTTTTACTTTCAAAGAAAATCATCTCATCCAAATTAGCGATACCATCATAGTTACCATATTTTTTTACATAGTCACTTCTACCTACACTATAAAGTGAACCATTAAAGATGGCAGCACTTTTATAAAAGTTAGGCGGAGCGACTGACATAACAGCACCCGTTCCTACAGCACCAATTGAGTATCCTAAAATACTATTATGAACTTTAGGTTTTGCACTAGATCCATCATCACCAGCAAGAAAGCTAGCTAAGTAACTAGCAGCTAATCCATTATATGGGTGATCTGCTGCACCACCATGTTGTTCTACTAAATCGCTAGCATAAATAAAGATACTTCGATTAGTTACTTGTTGTCCAGCAGTTGCTTTATTAATACGCGTTAATACGGTAACCGTATTATTAACAGTATCTCTTGTAGCATCTTCTGATGCATATAATTCACATTTAAAATTACCTTTATGACCATTATATTTATAACTTAGATAACCATTTTTAATATTAAAATTAATATCCATTCCTCGATAATTAAAGGAATAACTATCACCATTTTGGGTAACACCTTCTCTTAAATTACCACTACCGTCCCTAAGAAAACTTTCCAGTTTATTTTTATCCATTAATAATAAATTACTACCATTATCTAGTGAATAGCCCCATAAAAATAAATCCGTTGCTGCACCTACGTCAGATTCTTGTAATTCAAAAGCTGGTGCAATGTCTTCTAATTCAGAAGCAGCACTAATACTTTCTTCTTCTATTTCGCCTTCTAAGGCAGCTATATTATTTTCTAAGCCTGCTATTTCAGCATCTAATGCACTTATATCCATAACTTATCCTCATTTTAATTGTATACCAAATTAATAAAATAAAAAAGAGTTAATAAAACTCTTTTATAAATTACTCATTTTTTTATTTATAAAGTTAATAGCCCAACGGGAATTAAGTTTATATAAAAATTTAAGGAATTTAGCATCACTACCTAAGAATAATTTAAATTTATTCTTTTCGATTCCACTAATTATTTGACTTGCAGCATCATTAGCACTTAACATTTTAACATTACTTGTACTAGCGTCTCCTTTAACTTCAACATTAGAGTTTTGTGAAATATTAGTATTCATAGCACCCGGCAAAACAACCATTGTATGAATGTCCGTATCTTTAAGTTCTGCATATAATCCTTCAGTAAGAATCTTTAAAGCTGCTTTTGATGAACCATAAATAGTTTGACCAGGGAATGGAAAAAATCCTCCCATACTAGATACGTTAACAATGAAATGTTCTTTCTTATCATCAATTAAATCTTTTAAAAATGCTCTAATTAAATTAAGAGGTCCAAAGAAATTAATATTCATAACACGATTAATTGTTTTATCATCTAAATCACTTACATGAACAAATGGTTGGATAATACCCGCATTATTAATCAAGATATCTAATTTGTCAAAATCTTTGTCAAAAGCATTTTTAAAATTAGCGATTGATTCACTATTACTAACATCAACAACATAAATTTTTAATTTATCCGTCTTTAATTCATCTTTTAATAATTTTAAATTTTCTTCATTTATATCTAAAGCTGCAACAAATGCGCCTTTACTAAGTAATTGCTTAGTTAATTCTTTGCCAACACCACTAGCAGCTCCAGTAACAATAACATTTTTATTTTTTATTTCCATTTTAGTCTCCTCTAATCATTTTACCATATAATAGAAATTGTTAAAGATATTTTACAAAAAAAAGAGAGTTTTTTTACTCTCTATTTTTCTACGAAATATAAGATATCAACAATGTCACGATGAGTTGCCTCATTACCACGTTTATATTCTCTAATAGTACCGGCAGTTGTCATACTTGATGTTTTATAATACATACCAGATGATCCGCCACCATCCATGTTAATACCAATCTTACAACCAAACAAATTATGTAATCTACCTAGGAATTTATCAATAGAAATATAATGATTAATAGCAATAACAAAGTTGTGCTCATCAACTTGACATAATGCTGTACGTGGATCGTTTCCGCCTGCCGTACTATCCCAACCACTAGTCTTAAAGTGCGTGACACCCCAAGTATTACGAACACCATTATCACTAATCCATTTTTCAAAATTCTTATAACCTGTTTCACTAATTTTTTCTTTTCGATTATTATCATTTGTATAAGAACCCGGGTTCATAAGATCATCAGTAGAAACATTACGAATAATTAATTCACCATTTTTGTTGATACCTAAGGTACCATATTTTAGTGATTCTCCTCTATTACCATTCCAATGCCATGATTGATAACCAGTATTACGTTTAATAAGACCATTACTTGCAAGAACTGGGATATTATCATAATAACCCCAAGCAAAACCACCATTAGTTCCTACCATACCTTTTGTTTGTTTGCCTTGATTAATTTCATAATTCATATGTGCTCTTGCTTGTCTTTTACCACCAGTAAGACCACTACTACCATTATTTAATTGAAGGTTAGCATCTTCTACCCATACCATTGTTATATATTCATCTTCACTATTATTCTTAATCGCTTTATATTTTAAAGTAGAACTAGAATAAGACTTACCAGCTAATTCACTATAACCAGTAGGAACTGTCGTTGTAATATCATGCGTTCTACCTGAATCTACTACAGTAACAACACAAGTTGCTTTTTTACCATTATTAGACTTAACAATGATGGATGCTGTACCAAGTTTAACAGCCGTTACTTTACCATTGGATACTTTAACGACACTAGCATCACTTGTAGACCATGTAAGTGTTTTATTAGTAGCATTACTTGGTGAAACAGTTGCTACAAGTGTTTCACTTGAACCTTTTTTTATAGTAAGGGTCTTTTTATTAATACTTACACTTTCAACTGGAATATCTTGTGGTGACTTTTCCTTGACAGTTACAACACAAGTTGCTTTTTTACCATTATTAGATTTAACGGTAATAGTAGCAGTACCCTTCTTAACAGCAGTTATTTTACCATTAGATACTTTAGCAACAGCAGTATTACTACTAGACCAAGTAAGCTTTTTATTAGTGGCATTACCTGGAGAAATACTTGCTACTAATGATTCGGAAGTTCCTTCAGTTAATGTAAGCTTTGTTTTATTTAAACTAACACTTTCAACAGCAACCGTTTTTTCTTTAACAGTCACCGTACAAGTTGCTTTCTTACCATTACTAGATTTAACAGTAATTACTGCAGTTCCTTTTTTAAGAGCTGTTATTTTTCCTTCAAGTACTCTAACTATACTTGCATCACTACTTGTCCAAGTAAGTGTTTTATCTGTCGCATTACTAGGATTAATTGTTGCTTTTAACGTTTCTTCACTACCCTTATTAAGTGTTAAACTTGTTTTATTTAAAGTAACACTTGTTACAGGAACAACCGTAGTTGGTGTTTTCTTAATAGTTACTGTACAAGTTGCTTTCTTGCCATTATTAGACTTTGCCGTAATTGTCGCTGTACCAACCTTAACACCTGTTATTTTACCATTAGATACGGTTGCAATACTATTATCACTACTTGACCAAGTGATGTTTTTATTTGTAGCATTACTTGGTTTAACAGTTGCTGTAATCGTCTCACTATTACCAACATAAATCGTTGTACTTGTTTTACTTAAACTAACGCTTGTTACGGCTACTGTTGGATCAGTACCTTTAGTAACTGTTACTTCAACAGTCCCTTTAACACCGTTATGAGCTTCAGCAGTAACTGTTACTTTACCTTCTTTAACACCTGTTATTTTACCATTTTGATTAACTGTAGCAACATTTACATTACTACTTACCCAAGTAAGCTTTTTATCTGTCGCATTACTTGGAACAACAACCGCACCAATTGTTTCATCATAACCAACTTTAATCGTTGTACTAGTTTTACCTAACGTAACACCAGTTACTGGTATATTTGATGGTGGCTGTGAAGTGCCATTACCTTTAACTGTTACTTTAATAGTTGCTGTTACGCCATTACTACTTTTAACAGTTACAGTGGCAGATCCTGCACCATTCGCTATTAATCTATTACCTTGTGTTGATACAACACTTCGGTCACTACTTGACCAAATAAGCGTTTTATCTGTTGCATTACTTGGTTCAATAGATACTCTTATTTCTTCCGTTTCCCCAACATATAAAGTTAAACTTGTTTTACCTAACTTAATAGCTTTAACTTCCACTTTTTGTGGTGATGGCGGCGTTGGTGTTGGTGGCGTAACTGGTGTCGTTGCTTTTGGTTTTACCGTTACATCACATTCAGCAGTAACACCATTGGCTGACATAACAGTTATCTTTGCTGTACCAGTTTTAACAGCCTTTATTTTACCATTATCAACAGTTGCAATTGTACTATCACTTGTTTTCCAAACTAAACTTTTATCCTTAGCATCACTTGGAGTTATTTTAACTGTTAATTTTGTATTTTGCCCTACTTTTAAAGTAACACTTGTTTTATCTAAAGTTAATTCTTTAACAACAATTTCCGGTTCTTCAACTGGATCTTCTTCTTTAGCAGTTACTGTAAAGACATATTTTTTCTTAACATTATTTTTATCTGTTGTAATAACTGTTACTTTACCAGGATTTATAAAATCTATTCTTCCGTCTTTGACAGTTACTATACTATTATTATCAACTTCAATCTTTACATCTTCACCAAAGTCATAATAATTACCTGTTTTTACATCCTTATTCTCAGTAATTACAGGAGCACCTAAATCTAAAAGATTTAATTTATCACCTTGTAAATATACATATACTGGTAACCCAATAATTAAAATAATAAAAATTACGGAAACTAACGCTCCTATATTTTTCTTCATACTATCACCTATTATAGGTATATCATTTTATTTACTTTCCGTAAATAATATTTTTGATTTTTATAAAAAAACTAGGTTACCCTAGTTTTACATCATTTTAACGTTTTTTCTAACGACCATTTCGTTATCATTAATTATATCAACTTGAATGTTGTTTAAATTATGTGGATCTTCTGCTGCAATCATAGCAGCTTCTCTTAACATAACTGTTATTATTCCTTTACCAAAATTACCTTTTTGAGAACGAACTGTATAAATAACACTCTTCAAAAATGGAAGACACCAAGATAAGGCTTCACCTATCGCATTAGCACTATTGTTTTTACTAAAATAAGTACGAGCATTATTTAATAAAGCCGGTGCATAATAAAGTAAAATAGCTTCTTTATCATCGTAACCTGTAATATTAAATTCATCAATTAAATCTTGATATTGATCAAGGTGCTCATATACATAGTCTTTGACGGCTTCAACATCATCAGACTTACTTATTCGCATCATTAAACAAATTCTTGTAATAAATTTATTTAATTCAGGACTATTATCAGTAACA